>Ga0255338_1005576_pt1 | contig 11460 bp, 7 predicted proteins | sample MeOH1_35cm_T4_19_FD_203715 | JGI IMG/M metagenome (GOLD analysis project Ga0255338, IMG submission 203715) | Sandy soil microbial communities from University of British Columbia, Vancouver, Canada - MeOH1_35cm_T4_195 | ecosystem: Engineered > Artificial ecosystem > Sand microcosm > Unclassified ... | reverse complement strand
CCGCGTCTCCCGCTGGCTCAGGGAGGAAGTCATCACGGCTCCGCTGGTGCCGGTGCTGCATCCGTCGCCGCTGCGCATGAAGGGGCTGGGCCTGTTCACGCTGTTCGGCCATCCGCTGTTCTGGTTCGTCTGGGCCGTGTGGATTCCGCAGCCCTACGAGAACCTGCCGCTGCGGCTGTTCACCGCGTCCACCGGACTGCTGCTGCTCAGCAACCGCATCAGCAGCGACCCGACCAGCCGCCTGTCGGGCCACGTGTTCACCGCCGTCTTCTGGTTCGAGTTGCCTTTTCTCTTCAGCTGGATGTACCTGTGCAACGGCGGCAACCATGCCTGGCTGGCCAGCATGGCGGCAATGATCCTCACCTACTACTTCGCGACGGACTGGCGCATCGCGACGGTGGGGATCACGGCCGGCGGCCTGCTCGCCCGCATCCTGTTCGAGTTCTGGGGCCCGCCCGTGGCCGTGCCCATGACCACGGAGATCCTGCTCACCAACACCATGGTGATCGCCTTTTGCATGAGCATGGGGCTGCTGCTGGGCGTGTCCAGCGCCAACCTGCGGCGCGAGCACCTGGCCCACACGCTCACCACCATGGGCATCATGGCGCACGAGCTGCGCACGCCGCTCGCGACGATGGCGCTGATCGGTGACGCGGTCCGGGGCGCCGCCGGCGAGCGGCACGACGGCGCCGACGGCAAGCTGGAGCAGCTCGCGGCCCGGCTGCACCTGCTGGTGCGCAACATGAACCACCAGATCGACATGCAGATCGCGAACGCCAGGCTGATGCGGCTGCCGGGCCACATGGAGGCCGTGTCCGCGGGCGACCTGGTGCGCGAGGCGGTCGCCAACTATCCCTTCCGCAGTACGCGAGAGCGGGAATGTGTCGTCGTGCGCGTGACGAAGGATTTCATGTTCGAGGGCTCGCACGCTTTGTTCTCGCAGGTGCTGGACAACCTGATGAAGAACGCCATGCGCTCGCTGGCCGCTGCGAGCACCGCGAGCCGCCCGGGCGACCTGGCCATCGAGGTGGACGCCTCGGGACGGCAGGGCCGCATCCACTTCCAGGACCGCGGCGTCGGCATCAGCGCCGAACTGCAGCTGCGCATCTTCGAGCCCTTCTTCTCCACCAGCCGCGGCACGGGCCACGGCCTGGGCCTGGCCTTCTGCCGGCGCGTCGTCGACAGCGCCAAGGGCACCATCCGCGTCAAATCCGAACCGGGACAGGGCGCCACCTTCACCGTCGAACTGCCCCTCCTGAACTAGCGAGCCCTCGATGAATTCCCCCACCGCGCCCGCCGCGTCCATCCCATGAGCTTTCCACTGTTCCACCGCCCCGGCACCATCGTCTTCCTCGACGACGATCCCGACTACCTCGAGATGCTCGCCCTTGTCCTGCCGCGGCATTGGCACGTGAAGCTGTTCCTGCGGCCGCTGGAATGCATCAACTACCTGCAGCAGGAGCCGCCGTTCTGGGAGGCGGACGCGTGGAACCAGCAACAGCTGATCGATCATTGGCGCGGGGGCAAGGCGCTGATCCCGCAGGTCCTGGGGTACTGGTCCAAGTACACGGAGCGCTACGCGCTGACGCGAGTCTGCGTCGTCGACTACTCGATGCCCGCGATGGACGGCCTGCAGGCCCTGGGTGAACTGGTGGATTGGCCCGGCTCGCGCGTTCTGCTCACCGGGCAGGCGGACGAGCAGGTGGCGGTGCGTGCCTTCAACCGCGGGCTCATCGACCAGTTCATCGCCAAGCAGACGCCGGACATCTCGCGCCGGCTGATCGAAGCCGTGGAGCATCTGCTGGCGACGCCGAACGCGCGTCACGCGCAGACCTGGCGCGTGACGCTCAGCCCCGAACAGAACGCCCTGCTGAGGATCCCGTCGGTCAGCCGCGACCTCGCGAGCTTTGCGGCCGGGCGCTGGGTCGAGCATGTCGTCATCGGCGATCCGTTCGGGGTGCTGGGCATGGACGCCATGGGCAACGTGAGCTGGCTGCAGCTGGAGACGACCGACGGGCTGCGGGCGCTGGCCGAGCTGGCTGAACTGGAGGGCGTGAAGCCGGCCGGCCTGCAGGACATCCGCGAGGGCCGCAGGCTGGCCGACCTCGAGCTGCGGCAGGCGCTCGGCCGCAGCCAGCCGGTGGAGCTGAATGCCGCGTTCCCCGTCGGCGCGGACGCCACCTTGCTCGGGGCCCTGTTCGTGATCGACCCCTCCCACTGCCCCGATCCCGCCAACAGTTACGCCAACTGGCTCGCACGCCAGGACCGGCGCGGCGTGCAGGACTGAATCGCCCGCAGTGTGTGGCGCCTGGGCGCCTGCGCAGCGGAGGCGACTCATGCTCAGGGCCCGGCGCCCGCGCCTTCACGCGGCGATGCGATCCACCGCCGCGCGGTTGCGCCGCGCGATCGGCCAGTCCCAGGGCTTGAGGATGGGCGCCACCTCGCGCGCCACCGCCTCCACGTGGCCGATCTCGGCTTCGGTGAGCGATGCGTTCAGTGTCAGGCGCACCATGGCGCGGTTCCTGCTGGTGGCCGGCGCGCAGAAGATCGAGCCGACGACACCGCGGTCTTCCAGCGTGTCGCGCAGCACCATCGCGGCCGGTTCGGTACCTGCCTCCAGCGCGATGATCTGTTCCGTTCCCTGGTGGATCGGATAGCCCGCGTCCGTCAGGCTCGCGCGCAGGCGCGCCGTCGTTGCATGCAGCCGCCGGCGCGCATCGTCGCCCGCGCGGATCACGCCGAGCGTGGCCGCCAGCCCGGCGATTTCGTGCGGCAGCAGCGAGGAGCTGAAGATGTTGGGGAAACTCGAGATCAGCACGTAGAAGCGCATGCTGGGCGGCGCGGTGAAAAAGCCCGCGCGCCCGGCGAAAGCCTTGGCCAGGCTGGCCGTGATGAAGTGCACGCGCTGCGTGAGGCCCAGTTGCGCGCAAAGGCCGGCGCCGTGCGGGCCATGCGTGCCCAGCGAGTGGGATTCGTCCACGACGATGCTGCTGCCGTGCCGCTCGGCGACTTCGACGATCTCGCGCAGCGGGCAGAGCGCGCCGGTCGTGCTATACACCGAGTCGACGACGACGGCCCCGGGGCCATGCGCCAGCAGCATGCGCTCCAGGTGCGCCGGGTCGTTATGGCGAAATGCGTGCGCCGGGGCCTTGGCCGCCCGCGCTCCTTCCCACAGGGACATGTGGGCGAGGCTGTCGAGGTACACCGGCGTCTGCTCGTCCGCGATGATCTGCAGCAGCCCCATGTTGGCGGCGTAGCCGGACTGGCACAGGAATCCGTCCTGCTTGCCGATCCAATCCGCCATGGCGTTCTCGAACGCGTGGGCGGGGTGGCCGTCCAAGAGGAACACGCCCGACTGGACGACTGCCTCGGTATCTTCGCGCAGCGCGGACACCTGCGCCTGGACGATGTCCGGATGCCCGGTCACGCTCAGGTAATCATTTCCGTCCAGGCGCACGGCGCCCGGCCTGGCGGGACGGCCGTGCAGGACGAACTTGCCGCCCCACTGCTCCCGCCATCGCGAGGAGAACTCGCGCTCGATGCGGTTGCGCAGGCCCGCAGGTAATGCGGGGTCGGCGCAGGAGGCAGGCAGGGTAGATTTGACAGGGGATTCGACGACGTCCATGGTGGCACCTGAGTGGAAAGGGTGCCGCCATTGAAGAGGTAAACGAAAATTCGCGTCGCCTACCCCCTGTCAATCTTGACAGGGGTCCGCATCAAAAGCACAGCCGGTTACGCAATACGGCCGGTCGCATTAGTAAAAAGGGCCCCATCGGGGGCCCTTTTTACGGGTGGTCACGCCAATCGGCCGTGGCATTGCTTGTACTTCTTGCCGCTTCCACAGGGACAGGGATCGTTGCGGCCCACACGCGGGACCCCTCCGGCGGCGGCGGCGGCCGCAATGGCGACTGCGTTCTGGCGCGCCGTGCTTTCGTCCAGCTTGGTTTCGACCTCCCCGGTTTCCGTGGGCGCCGTGTAGGTGACGTTCGCGATCCGCTCGGCGCGGCTCTCGATGTCCTCGGCCGCCTGTTCCAGCTGCTCGCCCGACTGGACGACGACCGTCATCAGAACCTTGGTGACCTCGTTCTTGACCGAATCGAGCAGCTGGCCGAACAGTTCGAAGGCCTCGCGCTTGTACTCCTGCTTCGGCTGCTTTTGCGCATACCCGCGCAGGTGGATGCCCTGGCGCAGGTAATCCAGCGCGGACAGGTGCTCGCGCCAGTGGGTGTCGATGCTTTGCAGCAGCACGATGCGCTCGAACTGGGTGAAGTTGTCGGCGCCGACCTGCAGGACCTTGGCGTCGAAGGCGTCGTTGGCGGCCTTGACCACGATCTCGAGGAGGTCGTCGTCGGTGATGCTGCTGGCGGCCTGTACTTCCTTTTGCAGGGAGGCGTGGATGTTCCACTCGTCGGCGAGCACCTTCTCCAGCCCGGGAATGTCCCATTGTTCCTCGACCGACTCCGCCGGCACGTACTGCCGCACGAGGTCGGTGAAGCAGCCCTGGCGCAGCGAAGCGATCTGCGCCGACAGGTCGGCCGCGTCCAGGATGTCGTTGCGCTGCTGGTAGATCACCTTGCGCTGGTCGTTGGAGACGTCGTCGTATTCGAGCAGCTGTTTGCGGATGTCGAAGTTGCGCGCCTCGACCTTGCGCTGGGCGCTCTCGATGCTGCGGGTGACGATGCCGGCCTCGATGGCTTCGCCGTCGGGCATCTTCAACCGGTCCATGATCGCCTTGACGCGGTCGCCGGCGAAGATGCGCATCAGCGGGTCGTCCAGGCTCAGGTAGAAGCGCGACGAGCCCGGGTCGCCCTGGCGCCCCGACCGGCCGCGCAGCTGGTTGTCGATGCGGCGCGACTCGTGGCGCTCGGTCGCGATGATGCGCAGGCCGCCCTGCGCCACCACGAACTCGTGGTCCTTCTGCCACTGCGTGCGCAACTCGGCGATCTTCGTCTGCTTGGCCGCGGTGTCGAGCGTCTCGTCGGCCTCCACCGCCTCGGCGGCCTTCTCCACGTTGCCGCCCAGCACGATGTCCGTGCCGCGGCCCGCCATGTTGGTGGCGATGGTGATCATCTTCGGGCGGCCGGCCTGCGCGACGATCTCCGCTTCGCGCGCGTGCTGCTTGGCGTTGAGCACCTGGTGCGGCAGACCCGCCTTGTTCAGCAGCTCGTCGATGACCTCGGAGTTTTCGATCGACGTCGTACCCACCAGCACCGGCTGGCCGCGCTCGTAGCAGTCGCGGATGTCCATGATCGCGGCTTCGTACTTCTCGCGCGTCGTCTTGTAAACGCGATCGAGCTGGTCCTGCCGGACGTTCGGCTTGTTCTGCGGGATCACCGTCGTTTCCAGGCCGTAGATCTCCTGGAACTCGTAGGCCTCGGTGTCGGCGGTGCCGGTCATGCCGGCGAGCTTCACGTAAAGGCGGAAGTAGTTCTGGAACGTGATCGAGGCCAGCGTCTGGTTCTCGGCCTGGATGTGCACGCCTTCCTTGGACTCCACGGCCTGGTGCAGGCCGTCGCTCCAGCGCCGGCCCGACATCAGGCGGCCCGTGAACTCGTCGACGATGACGACCTCGCCTTCCTGCACCACGTAGTGCTGGTCGCGGTGGTACAGGTGGTTGGCCCGCAGCGCCGCGTTCAGGTGGTGCATCAGTGTGATGTTGGCCGGGTCGTACAGCGACGCGCCCTCCGGGATGAGGCCGAGGTTGAACAGGATGCGCTCGGCGTTCTCGTGGCCCTGCTCGGTAAGGAACACCTGGTGGGTTTTCTCGTCCACCGTGAAGTCGCCCGGCTTTGTCACGCCTTCCCCGGTGCGCGGGTCGGCCTCGCCCTCCTGCTTCGTCAGCAGCGGCACGACCTTGTTCATCGCGATGTAGAGGTCGGTGTGGTCCTCGGCCTGGCCGCTGATGATGAGCGGCGTGCGGGCCTCGTCGATCAGGATCGAGTCCACCTCGTCCACGATCGCGTAGTTCAGCCCGCGCTGCACGCGGTCGGCCACCTCGTACACCATGTTGTCGCGCAGGTAGTCGAAACCGAACTCGTTGTTCGTGCCGTACGTGATGTCGGCCCGGTAGGCGGCCTGTTTTTCCTCGCGCGGCATGTTCGGCAGGTTCACGCCGACGGTCAGGCCCAGGAAGTTGTACAGCTTGCCCATCCACTGGGCGTCGCGATTGGCCAGGTAGTCGTTCACCGTGACGACGTGCACGCCCTTGCCCGTCAGCGCGTTCAGGTACACCGGCAGCGTCGCCGTGAGCGTCTTGCCTTCGCCCGTGCCCATCTCCGCGATCTTCCGGTTGTGCAGCGCCATGCCGCCCAGCATCTGGACGTCGAAGTGGCGCATCTTCATGACGCGCTTGGAGCCCTCGCGCACGACGGCGAAGGCTTCGGCCAGCAGGTCGTCCAGGGACTCGCCCTGGGCGGCGCGGTCCTTGAACTCCTGCGTCTTGGCGCGCAGCTGGTCGTCGGCCAGCTTCTCGAACTCCGGCTCCAGCGCGCTGATCCGCTCCACGGTCCGGCGATATTGCTTGAGCAGGCGATCGTTGCGCGAACCGAATATTTGGGTGAGGAAGTTCTTGGCCATGAATGCGATGCTGCCCTGCCGGGCCTACTGGAGCCGGCAGGGCAGCGCAATCCCTTGTGTTGTCAGGATGAAATGGGGCTGCCGCAGCCCAAAGCAAGAGCCGGAAGCTGCGGCAAACCTGGGATTTTACCTGCGGGTGGAGGTCTTCAGCGGCCTGGCCGCCGCGACGGCCGGGAGATCCCGCCCGGCCGCGAGGAACTTCTGCGGATCCTGGGGCACGCCCTGCACCATCACTTCGAAGTGCAGGTGGGGCCCGGTGGAGCGGCCGGTGGTGCCGACATCCGCGATTTTCTGGCCGCGCTTGACCAGGTCGCCGACCTTCACCCACACCCTCGAGGCGTGGGCGTACCGGGTGATCAGGTCGTTGCCGTGGTCGATCTCGACCATGTTGCCGTAGGCAGGGTGCACCTCCTGCGCGACCACGACGCCACCTGCGGCCGCGAGGACCGGCGTGCCCGGCTCGGCCTGGAAATCCAGCCCGGTGTGCAGCGCCGAGCGGCCGGTGAAGGGGTCGATGCGCCAGCCGAAGGACGAGCCGACATGGCCCGCCTGCACCGGCTGCTGGGTCGGAACCATCATGTTCCTGATCTTCTGGTCGAAGAGCCGGGATTCCATGACGGTGAGCAGGTCGGTGTTCTGGCGGGTCAGCTGGTCGAGGTCGGACAGGGTGGCCTGCAGCTCCTCCATGGAGAGCGGGCGGCCGGTCACCAGCGCGCCGCCACGGCCCGGCGCAACCTTGAGTTCGGCCGAGTTCACGCCGGCCAGACCCGAGACGCGCTCGCCAAGCGCTTCCAGTTGCACCAGCTTGGCCTGCATCTCGCCGAGCCGGCGCGCCATGGCGTCGAGGTTCTCGCGCATGAATCGGTCGCGCTGCTCGAACTCATCCTTCACGATGAGCTTGACCAGGGTGCCGACGACCGGCCAGCCTTCGCGCGCGCCCTTGAGGAACACCCAGTGGTACAGGCTCGCCGCCGCCACCATCAACCCGAAGGACAGGCCCAGGAAAGCCAGCACGAGCTTGGTCCCGCTGAGGTGGACCGCGCGACTCCTGGCCAGCCACGCATCCGTGATAATGAAATGCACCGCTATCCCCTCATGTCAACGCCTTCAGCCAACCGACGCCTGCATCCCGTCACAGTGCAGCAAGCCGCCGAGGACTCGCCCACGCTGGCGAGGCTGGCGCAGCTCGCGCGCGAATCGGGCGAACGGTTGAAAGCGGTCGAATCCTTGATCCCTGGACCGCTGCGTTCCGCCGTCAGGGCGGGACCGATCGACGGGCCCGCGTGGTGCCTGCTGGTGGACAGCAACGCCGCGGCCGCCAAGCTAAGGCAGGTGATCCCTGCTCTGGTAGCTCATCTTTGCGACCGGGGTTGGCAGGTTACCTCAATTCGCCTGAAGGTCCAAACAGGCCAGAGGTAAGCATTTGCAATGCGTTCACGCGGCCGGCGGCGGCAGTGCGGAGGGCCCGACCGGCCGTCCGGCATCCCTCAAGGACCGTTCAATCGGCGCCAGCCGTTCGCCCAGGGTCCGCAATTCATCGTAGTGGCGGATCCGCTGAAAGCGGTCCCGCTCGCCCGCAAGCCGCGCCCGCACTGCATCGGACTGCCCACGCAACCGCGCGGCCTCCTGGCGCAAGGCGCCCGCCTGCTCTTCGCTCATCACCAGCGGCGGGCTCGCCGGCCTGCCGACGGCCTCCAGCCACGAGCCATGAGACCAGGAGCTCGGTGACCAGGAGCTCATCGAGGAACACCCCGCCAACAAGGCGGCGGCGAGGCAAATGGCCAGCTTCATGATTGATCTCCCGCAAGGATGGTGCCGATTCCGGAAGGACTATACCCGCGGCAACCCGCATCGCGGGCAATGTTCTTCTGGGCGCCGAAAGGGTGCAGCCAAGTTCCGCCACAGGCTCCCCTTGTCAACTTCAATCGCTCCATCAGCTCCGCATCGCCATGACGGCGTGAGCCGAGTGACTTGATGCAACACCACTGGAAGTGGAAGTAACAGCCTACTCCCACTCGCCAGGAGGCAACCGCCTCAGGTCCTCCAGGAATCGCTGCGCCAGTTCCGACGCAGCGGTAAAGCGTGCGAAGCTGACGTAGGTCGTGATGGGGATCTTCGGGCTGAACTTGCGAATCAGCAGCTGATCCTTGAACACGCTGGCCATGTACGGGTTGATCACGCCCACGCCCAGCCCACGCGCGGCGAAGCTGCAAATCGTCGACGAATAGATGGTCTCGATGACGCGCGACGGCACGACGTTCTTGTCCTCCAGCGCCTTGCGCAGGACCATCTCGAGCTGGTCATGGCTGGGCAGGCTGATCAACGCCTGGCCCTGCAGGTCACCGACCTTCACCACGCGCAGGGCCGCGAACTCATGGCCCGGCCGGGCGATGAAGACCGCCTCGCCGTGATGAACGGCATGCGCCTGGAACTCGTTGCCCTCGAACAGGCTGTTGGTCAGGGCAACGTCGTACAGGCCCAGCCGCAGTCCCTCCTCGATCTGGCGGCTGCCCAGCGTCTGCACGTTGAAGTGCACCTGCGGCCACGCCTGCGTAAACCGTTCCATCGCCGCCGCCAGCAGGCTCTGCGCGAGCGACGGCGTACAGGCAATGCGGAACACGCCGGCGCCTGATTCCCGCAACGCGGCAACCGCCTGCTCGATGCGTTCAAGACCCTGGAAGTTGAGCTGAACGGTGTCGAACAGGTGGCGCCCCTCGCGCGTGAGCTGCAGTCGCCCCCGGTCATTGACGAACAGCTTCAGCCCCGTCGCGCTCTGCGCCTGCCCGAGCAGCCGGCTCACGGTGGGTTGTGTTGTATGCAGAATGCGCGCAGCCGCCACGGTCGTGCCCGAGAGCACCACCGCCCCGAATGCTTCGATCTGCTGGAACGAAAGCGGTCTCGCCATGACTTCATCCTATGTCGTGAATAAATAGCCTAGCAACGAAATAGCATTTGAGCAAATAGCCGTCCATTCCTAGACTGGCCCCTCTCCAACTCTCGCCACAAGGAACGTTCATGCCCATCACCCGTCGCGCCGCCTGCGCCTCACTCGTCTTCGCGGGTGCGCTGCACTCCCCCTTTGCGTTCGCGGACGAAGGCATTCCCGCAGGCACCATCAAGATCGTGGCTCCCTTCGTGGCTGGCGGGACGGCGGACGTCCTGGCGCGTGCGATCGGCACGCGGCTGGCGAAGAAATACGGCCAATCCGTGGTCGTCGAGAACAAGCCCGGCATGGGAGGCAACCTCGGCGCGAGCATGGCGGCGGCGGCCAAGGCCGACGGCACCACCTTGCTGCTGGGCACCATCGGCATCCACTCCGCCTATTCGGTGTACAGCAAGCTGCCGTACAACCCCGACAAGGACCTGCAGCCGGTGATCATCCTCGGCGGGGTGCCTTGCGTCGTGGCGGTGCACCCGAGCAAGCCGATGAACTCGCTGGCCGAGCTGATCGCCTACGCGAAAAGGAACCCCGGTGTCCTCAATTTCGGTTCGGCCGGCACGGGCTCCTCGACCCACATGGTGGGGGAGCTGTTCCAGCAGGCGACCGGCATCAAGCTCACGCACGTGCCGTACAAGGGCAGTGCCGCGGCGATGAACGACTTGATCGGCGGGCAGATCGACATGATGTTCGAGCTGATCACGACCGCGGGCCCCATCGTGCGCAGCGGCAAGATCCGCGGCCTGGCCGTCACCAGCAAGACCCGCAGCCCCGTGTTGCCGGACATTCCCACGGTCTCCGAGCTGGCCGTGTCCGGCTTCGACGGGACCGGCTGGTTCACGGTGGCCACCGGGGCCGGTGTGCCGCGCGGCGTCGTGGAACGGCTCAACAAGGACATCAACGAGATCCTGCGGGCGCCGGATCTGCAGGAAACGTGGAAGGCCCTGGCTCTCACGGTCATGGGCGGCTCCCCGGACGACGGCAGCCGCTTCGTCACCGCGGAAACGGTGAAGTGGAAGAAGGTCATCGACACCGCGCAGATCCGCGCCGAATAGGGCAGCTCCATGTTGAATGGCATCATCCTCGAGCTGCTCTGGCGGCGCCTGATCTCCGTGGTGGACGAGGCCGCGGCTTCTCTTGTACGGACATCCTTCTCCTCGATCGTGCGCGAATCGAACGACTTCGCCTGCGTGATCACCGACGCGAGCGGCAATTCGATCGCGCAGGCTTCCAACAGCATTCCTTCGTTCATCGGCACCGCACCGCGCACGATCCGCGGCTTCCTCGAAAGATACCCGCGGAACACGCTCGAGGAAGGCGATGTCCTGATCACGAACGACATCTGGCTGGGCACCGGCCACCTGCCCGACATCACCGTCGGCAAGCCGATCTTCTTCAAGGGCGAGCTGGTGGCCTGGGCGGGCTCGGTGGCCCATGCGCCCGACATCGGGGGCCGCGTGCGTTCGGCCGACGCCACCTCGGTCTTCGAGGAAGGTCTCCAGATCCCGCCGATGAAGGTCCTGCGCGCGGGGAAGATGGACGAGACCCTGGAACGCCTCCTGCGCCAGAACGTGCGCGTGCCCGACCAGGTGATGGGCGACCTTTACGCGCAGTTCACCGGACTCGCGCTGATGGAGAAGCATGTCGCCGGCCTGATGGGGGAGTACGGGCTGGAATCGCTCGAAGAGCTGTCGCGAGAGCTGCGCGGCCGCAGCGAGAGCGCGATGCGCAAGGCGATCCGCGCGGTGCCGGACGGCACCTACCACGCCGAAGCAGTGAGCGACGGCATCGACAAGCCGATCCGCCTCAAGATGGCGCTGACGGTCAACGGCGACGAGATCGCCATCGACTTCGCCGGCTCGGATGCGCAGGTGCAGAAGTCGATCAATGTCTGCCTCGCGTACACGACGGCCTATACGTCGTATGGCGTGAAGGCGGTGCTTTGC
>Ga0255338_1005575_pt1 | contig 11466 bp, 11 predicted proteins | sample MeOH1_35cm_T4_19_FD_203715 | JGI IMG/M metagenome (GOLD analysis project Ga0255338, IMG submission 203715) | Sandy soil microbial communities from University of British Columbia, Vancouver, Canada - MeOH1_35cm_T4_195 | ecosystem: Engineered > Artificial ecosystem > Sand microcosm > Unclassified ... | reverse complement strand
TCCGGCACGCTCAAGACCGGCGACGTGGTGCTGGCCGGCCAGACCTATGGCCGCGTGCGCGCCATGCTCGACGAGAACGGCAAGACCATCAAGACGGCCGGGCCGTCCATCCCGGTGGAAATCCAGGGCCTGACCGAAGTGCCGCAGGCCGGCGACGAGTTCATGGTGCTGACCGACGAGCGCCGCGCGCGCGAAATCTCCACTTACCGTGCCGGTAAGTTCCGCAATACCAAGCTGGCCCGCCAGCAGGCCGCCAAGCTGGAGAACATGTTCACCGACATGACCGCCGGCGAAGTGAAGATGGTTCCCATCATCATCAAGGCCGACGTGCAAGGTTCGCAGGAAGCGCTCGGGCAGTCGCTGATCAAGCTGTCGACCGACGAGGTCAAGGTGCAGTTGGTCTACTCCGGTGTCGGCGGCATCAGCGAATCGGACGTCAACCTGGCGATCGCTTCCAAGGCGGTCATCATTGGCTTCAATGTCCGTGCCGATGCAGGCGCCCGCAAACTGGCCGAAGGCAACGGCGTGGACATCCGCTACTACGGCATCATCTACGACGCCGTGGACGAGCTGAAGGTGGCGATGTCCGGCATGCTGGCGCCCGAGCAGAAGGAAGAAGTCATCGGAACCGCGGAAGTTCGCACCGTGTTCGTGGCATCCAAGATCGGCACGATTGCCGGCTCGTACATCACGTCCGGCCAGGTCACGCGCAACTGCAAGTTCCGCCTGCTGCGCGACAACGTCGTCGTCTATACGGGCGAGGTCGAGTCGGTCAAGCGCCTGAAGGACGATGTTCGCGAGGTCAAGGAAGGCTTCGAGTGCGGTATCAAGCTGCGCAACTACAACGACGTCAAGGAAGGCGACCAGCTCGAATTCTTCGAAGTCAAGGAAATCGCACGAACGCTGTAACGCCCAAGGTGAAAACGAGCCTCGCTGACGCGAAGCTCGTCCTTCGATGAAAAGAAAGTCAGCCACCCCCAACCGCGCGTTCAAGGTCGCCGATCAGATCCAGCGTGATCTGACGGAATTGATCGCGCGCGAATTGAAGGATCCGCGGGTGGGCATGGTGACGATCCAGGCCGTGGAAGTCACGCCCGACTACGCGCACGCGAAGATCTTTTTTAGCGTGCTCGTGGGCGACGCTACAGAATGCGAGACGGCCCTCAATCAGGCCGCCGGGTTCCTGCGCAACGGCCTGTTCAAGCGCCTGCACATCCACACAGTGCCGACGCTGCATTTCCAGTTTGACCGCACGACGGAGCGCGCCGCCGACATGAACGCCCTGATCGCCAAGGCGGTCTCCTCCCGCGCGAAAGAAGACTAGCCGTGAACGCGCCACGCACCAGGGTGCAGCGGCGCCCTGTGCATGGGGTGTTGCTGCTCGATAAACCGCTGGGTCTGTCCAGCAACAACGCATTGCAGAGGTGCAAGTGGCTCCTGCGCGCCGAAAAAGCCGGCCATACCGGCACGCTCGATCCGCTGGCCACCGGCGTCCTGCCACTGTGTTTCGGCGCCGCGACCAAATTCAGCCAGCTGCAGCTCGATGCTGACAAGACTTACGAGGCGACCGTGAAGCTCGGCGTGAAAACGTCTACCGGCGATGCGGAGGGCGAGGTTATCGCCGAACGCCCGGTGACCGCGATCACTCCGCAGCGGTTGGCCGAAGTGGCGAGGCAATTCACCGGCCGGCTTCGGCAGGTGCCGCCGATGCACAGCGCGTTGAAGAAGGACGGCAAGGCCCTGTACGAATATGCGCGCGCCGGCGAGGAAGTCGAGCGCGAGGCACGCGACGTGGTGATCCACGCGATCGAATTGGCCGCGCAGCCCGGCACACAAGACACGTTGCGGCTGGTGGCGAAGGTCAGCAAGGGCACTTATATTCGCACCCTGGGCGAGGACATCGGCGAAGCGCTGGGTTGCGGCGCGCACCTCACGTCGCTGCGTCGCATCGCGACGGGGCAATACGAAATCGGGCAGTGCGTGACTCTTGATGCGCTGGAAACGATGAGCGAGGATGAACGACTCGGCTGCCTGCTGCCTGTCGATTCGCTGCTGCCCGATTACTCGCACGTGCAGCTGGACGCTGAGAATGCGGGCCGCTTCCTGAGCGGCCTGCGCCGCCGCGGCGCGTGGCCGGACAACGAACACATCGCCGTTTATGGCATTGAACCCCGGGCGCTGCTCGGAACCGCCCATGTCAAGGGCGGCGAACTGATCCCCGGCCGGCTTCTGAGCCCGCCGGAGGTCCAACAGATTTTGGAAAGCAAACTATGACCAACAAGCAAATCCGCAACATCGCGATCATCGCGCACGTCGACCACGGCAAGACCACGATGGTCGACCAGCTGCTGCGCCAGTCGGGCACCTTCGCCGAGCACGAGAAGGTGGTCGACACCGTCATGGACAACAACGCCATCGAGCGGGAGCGCGGCATCACCATCCTGGCGAAGAATTGCGCCGTGAGCTGGAAGGGCACGCACATCAACATCGTGGACACCCCCGGCCACGCGGATTTCGGCGGTGAGGTGGAGCGCGCCCTGTCGATGGTCGACGGCGTCGTGCTGCTGATCGACGCGCAGGAAGGCCCCATGCCGCAGACGCGCTTCGTGACCAAGAAGGCGCTGGCGCTGGGCCTGCGCCCGATCCTGGTCGTGAACAAGGTCGACAAGCCCGGCTCTCGGCCGCAGCACGTCGTCAACGCCGCCTTCGATCTCTTCGACAAGCTGGGTGCCACCGACGAGCAACTTGATTTCCCCGTCGTGTACGCTTCCGGCATCAACGGCTGGACCTCGATGGAGGAAGGCGGGCAGGGCGAGCAGTGGGGCCCGGACATGTCGGCGCTGTTCGACACCATCCTCGCCCACGTGCCTCCGCACGAAGGCGACGCCGAAGCGCCGCTGCAGCTGCAGATTTCGGCCATCGACTTTTCCACCTTCGTGGGCCGCATCGGCGTCGGCCGCGTCAACGCCGGCACCATCAAGCCGATGATGGACGTGCTGGTGATGGAAGGCCCGGACGGCAAGTCCTTCAAGGGCCGGGTCAATCAGGTGCTCACGTTCCAGGGCCTCGACCGGGTGCAGGTGACGCAAGCCGGCCCGGGCGACATCGTGCTGATCAACGGCATTGACGAGGTCGGCATCGGCGTGACGATCACCGACCCGCTCAACCCTGCGCCGCTGCCGATGCTCAAGGTCGACGAACCGACGCTGACCATGAATTTTTGCGTCAACACCAGCCCGCTGGCCGGCCGCGAAGGCAAGTACGTCACAAGCCGCCAGATCTGGGACCGCCTGCAAAAGGAGCTGCAGTCCAACGTCGCGCTGCGCGTCAAGGAAACTGGCGAGGAAGGCATCTTCGAGGTTATGGGCCGCGGCGAACTGCACCTCACCATCCTGCTGGAGAACATGCGCCGGGAAGGCTACGAGCTGGCCGTCTCCAAGCCCCGCGTGGTGTTCAAGAACATCGACGGCGTGAAGCATGAGCCGATCGAGCTGGTCACCGTCGACATCGAAGACCAGCACCAGGGCGGCGTGATGCAGGCTCTGGGCGAGCGCAAGGGCGACCTCATCAACATGGAGCCGGACGGCCGCGGCCGTGTCCGCCTTGAGTACCGCATCCCCGCTCGTGGCCTGATCGGCTTCACGAACGAATTCTTGAACCTCACGCGCGGCTCGGGCCTCATCTCCAACATCTTCGACGGCTACGAGCCGCACCGGGGCGAGATCGGTGGCCGCAAGAACGGCGTGCTGATCTCCATGGACGACGGCGAGATCTTCACCTATGCGCTGGGCAAGCTGGACGATCGCGGCCGCATGTTCGTGCGCCCCAATGACCCGGTGTACGAGGGCATGATCGTGGGCATCCACAGCCGCGACAACGACCTCGTGGTCAACGCCACGCGCACCAAGCAGCTGACGAACTTCCGCGTCTCCGGCAAGGAAGACGCGATCAAGATCACGCCGCCGATCCAGCTCACGCTCGAATACGGCGTGGAGTTCATCGAGGAAGACGAGCTGGTCGAGATCACGCCCAAGAGCGTGCGCCTGCGCAAGCGCCACCTGAAAGAGCATGAGCGCAAGCGCGCGTCGCGGGAACCCGTCGCCGCCGGATGAACCTGACGCACACCAGGGCGGTGTTCCTGATGGTGGCGGTGACCCTGATGTGGTCGATCGCCGGGGTGGTCACGCGCCACCTGGAGCATGCGCGCAGCTTCGAGATCACCTTTTGGCGCAGCTTCTTCACGGTGGCGTCGTTGATGGTGATCCTGCCATTCTTCCAGGGCCGCGAGGTCTTCGCGCGCATCCGCAACGGCAACGCGGCGCTCTGGATTTCCGGCGTGTGCTGGAGCGTGATGTTCACGGCGTTCATGATCGCCCTGACGCTCACGAGCGTGGCGAATGTGCTGGTCACGATGTCGGTGGGCCCATTCCTCACAGCGTTGTTCGCGCGTATCTTCATCGGCTACCGCATTCCCATTCGCACCTGGATTGCCATCCTCGTGGCCGGAGCCGGCATTGCCTACATGTACGCCGCGCAGGTGTCGGGCGGGCAGATCGCCGGCACCCTGGTTGCGCTGTGTGTCCCGTTGGCCGGTGCGGTGAACTGGACCGTGGTGCAGCGCTCGCAGGCTCGCGGCCAGAACGTCGATCTCGTCCCCTCGGTGCTGGTCGGGGCGGTCATTTCCACCCTCACGACACTGCCGCTTGCCATGCCTTTGCAGGCCTCGGGCCATGACATTGCATTGCTCGCCCTGTTGGGCCTCGTGCAATTGGCGATTCCCTGCACGCTCTCGGTGGTCTGTGCACGCGTGCTCAAGGCACCGGAAATCGCCCTGTTGGCTTCGCTGGAAGTGATCTTCGGCATCCTGCTGGCGTGGGTCGGGGCCAACGAGGTGCCGAACCAGACGGTGCTCGCAGGCGGCGCGCTCGTAATCGGCGCACTGGTCGCCAATGAACTTGTCGGATGGAGAACGAGGACGTGAACGATATCGTCGTGGAACTCAGCTCCGGCGTGGGCCGGGTCACATTGAATCGTCCCAAGGCGCTCAACGCGCTGACGCTGGACATGATCCGTGAGCTGACGGCCGTCCTGCTCGCGTGGCGCAGCGATGCGTCGGTGAAAGCCGTAGCGATCCGCGGGGAAGGCAGGCAAGGCCCGTTTGGCGCCTTCTGCGCTGGCGGCGACATCCGCTTCTTCCACCAGGCCGCACTCGCCGGCGACCCGCGCCTGGAAGACTTCTTCACAGAGGAATACAGCCTCAACCACCTGGCCCACGGTCTTGGAAAGCCCCTCATCGCGTTCATGGATGGCGTCGTGATGGGCGGCGGCATGGGCATCGCCCAGGGCGCAAGCCTGCGAATCGCCACGGAACGCACGAAGATGGCGATGCCTGAAACGAACATCGGCCTGTTCCCGGACGTGGGCGGCGGCTTCTTCCTGGGGCGATGCCCGGGGCGCATCGGGGAATACCTGGCCTTGACCGGCCACGTCATCAGCGGCGCCGACGCAGGTGCAGTGGGGCTGGCGGACGCCGTCGTCGATTCGGCGCAATTGGCGCCGTTATGGGCGGAGCTGGCGGGGGGGGCCGTCCCCACGCTCAGCCGCTTGCAGCAGGTGGACGCGGCCCCTGCCAGCACGCTCGTGAGTTACCGGGCCGCGATAGATCGCTTCTTCGCGTTGCCGACCGTCTTAGATATCGTGGCGGCGCTCGAAGCCGATGCTTCCGAATGGGCCGCCGAAACGGCTGCCGTCCTTCGCAAGCGCTCGCCGCTGATGCTCCACGTCGTGTTGGAACAGGTCCGCCGCGGGCGGGAGTCGAGCCTGGCCGACGATCTGCGGATGGAGCGCGGGCTGGTTCGCAACTGCTTCCACCTGCGGCCGGGCACGGCCAGCGAGACGGTGGAAGGCATCCGCGCCCTCGCGGTCGACAAGGACCACAGCCCTCGCTGGAATCCGGCGCGCATCGAAGACGTGACGCCCGGAATGGTGGCCGCTTTCTTCGAACCCCCCTGGCCACCGCACGCGCACCCGCTGCGCCACCTGGTCTAGCGGCTGCGGCTTTTCATGGCGCGCTCGACCTCACGCTTGCCTTCTCGATCCTTGATGGTGTCGCGCTTGTCGTGCTCGGCCTTGCCCTTGGCCAGCGCGATTTCGCATTTGACCTTGCCGTCCTTCCAGTGCAGGTTGAGCGGTACGAGCGTGTAACCCTTTTGTTCGACCTTGCCTACCAGCCGGCGGATCTCATCCTTGTGGAGCAGGAGCTTCTTGGTGCGCACGGCATCGGGGCTGACGTGCGTGGAGGCAGTCCGCAGCGGGTTGATCTGGCAGCCGATGACGAAAAGCTCGCCGTTCTTGACAACGACATAGCCATCGGTGAGCTGCACTTTGCCCTCGCGCAGGGCCTTGACTTCCCAGCCCTGCAGGACCATACCTGCCTCGAACTTCTCTTCGAAGAAATAGTTGTACGCAGCCTTCTTGTTGTCGGCGATGCGGCTAGCGGTTTCGGGTTTCTTGGCCATTGCCTTACAAATTATTAGCCCCACGGCTCGATACTCGAGCCTGCCCCCAAGGGGCTTTGCACAGCTTGGGGCGGCCCGGCGCTATGCAAGGGTGCGCCGGGGCTAACTACAATGCCCGCGCGGCCCCGCATTCTCTATGAAAACCGTTCACAAATCCGTCCTCATCTGGTACAGCGCCGAGGAAATGTTCGCCTTGGTCACGGATGTGGCCCGGTATCCGGAGTTCCTTCCCTGGTGCGACAGGGCTTCGGTCGTCGAAAACGGCGACAACGGCATGAAGGCCGAGATCGGCATCGCCTTCAGCGGCATCCACCAGACCTTCACCACGCTCAACGAGCATGTCCCGGGGCGCGAAGTGACGATGAAGCTGCTGGACGGCCCGTTTTCCAACCTTGACGGCCAGTGGAAATTCATCCCCCTGGGCAACGAGCAGCAGCGCGCCTGCAAGGTGGAGCTGGAACTCCACTACGGCTTCAGCAACGCCACTCTGGCCAAGCTGGTCGGTCCGGTATTCGACAAGATCGCCAGCACCATGGTGGACGCCTTCGTCAAACGGGCCGAGGAGATGTATGGCTGAGAGCGAGGGCGCATCACCCGCGACTGCCATCCAGGTAACGGTGATGTATTCGCCGAAACCGCGAACGGTTCACGAGTGGGCCGTGCTCCTGCCTGACGGCGCCAGCGTGTTGCAGGCGCTCGAGGCGAGCGGCTTGCGCGCCGATTACCCCGACGTCGACTTGCGCAGCGCGGTGGTCGGGGTTTGGGGGCGAAAAGCGCGCCTGGAGCAAACCGTGCGCGAGCGCGACCGCATCGAAATCTACCGCCCGCTCAAGGTGGACCCGAAGCTAGCGCGGCGGGAGCGCTTCCATAAGCAGGGGTCGCGCGCGGCGGGGCTGTTCGCACGCAAGAGGAATGGTTCCAAGCCCGGTTATTGAGCGGGTTTGCAGTCGCTGACGATGATCTTTTCCAGGCGCTTGGTTTCGGCGGCACGCTGCGCGTCGTCGAGGATCTCACGCTCGCCCTTGGCGTTGGTCGTGCTGATTCGCACGCCGGAATCGAAGCTCGCCTTGGAACGCTTGGCGCGCTCGCAATTGTCCGCACGCATCTTCGCGTACTCTTCTTCCTGGGCTTTCTTCTTTTCGGCCTCGGCGGCATCCGCTAGCTTTTTCTTGTCCTGCAGCTCCTTGTCCTTGCCACTGACTTTGGGCGCGGAGGCGGCGGGCTTGGCGGCTTCGGCTGGAGCCGCAACCTCCACCGGTCCGGCCGCACGGCCCTTGCCGGCGCCTGGCTGCTTGACGATGTTCTTCTCAGGGATGTCCGGCGGTGGCGACTGGTCGCTAAAGACCTTGCGGCCGTCCTTGTCGATCCATTGCCATTGGGCGAAGCACAGGGCCGGAATGGCGCATGCCAGACCGATCAAGGTGGCGCGAAGGGAATTCATGCGGCGAGTGTAGCGCCAGGGAAGGCGAAAGCCTTGACCGCCTGCGCCACAGGAGTGCGCCGTCCGTCACCGAGAAGCCCACGAGTACAATCCGTCTTTTGGAGCTTTGACATGCGCCTTTTAGGAAAAGCGCTCACCTTCGACGATGTGTTGCTGGTGCCGGCGTTCTCCCAAGTCCTGCCCAAGGACACGTCCCTCGCGACCCGTCTCTCCCGCAACATCTCCCTGAACCTGCCTTTGGTGTCAGCCGCCATGGACACCGTCACCGAAGCGCGGCTGGCCATCGCCATCGCGCAGGAAGGCGGCATCGGCATCGTCCACAAGAACCTCACGCCCAAGCAGCAGGCGGCTGAAGTCTCCCGCGTCAAGCGCTATGAGTCCGGCGTGTTGCGCGATCCGGTTGTCATCACGCCCACGCACACGGTGCGGCAAGTGATCGACATGCAGGAGCAGCTGGGCATTTCGGGGTTCCCGGTGATCGACGGCGGCAAGGTCGTGGGCATCGTCACCGGGCGTGACCTGCGCTTCGAGACGCGCTACGACGTTCCGGTCCGCGACATCATGACCCCGCGGGAAAAGCTGATTACCGTGAGTGAGGGCGCCAGCGCGGCGGAAGCCAAGGCGCTCCTTAACAAGTACAAGCTCGAGCGGCTGCTCGTGATCAACGATGCCTTCGAGCTCAAGGGCCTGATCACGGTCAAGGACATCACCAAGCAGACCAGCTTTCCGAACGCGGCGCGCGACCCTTCCGGCCGCCTGCGCGTCGGCGCCGCTGTTGGTGTCGGCGAAGGCACCGAGGAGCGGGTCGAGGCGCTGGTCAAGGCCGGCGTGGATGCCATCGTGGTCGACACCGCGCACGGGCACAGCAAGGGCGTGATCGAGCGCGTGCGCTGGGTCAAGCAGAACTATCCCCACATCGACGTCATCGGCGGCAACATCGCCACCGGCGCGGCGGCGCGAGCACTTGTCGAGGTTGGTGCCGACGCGGTGAAAGTGGGCATCGGCCCTGGCTCCATCTGCACCACGCGCATCGTGGCCGGTGTGGGTGTGCCGCAGATCACGGCCATTGACAATGTCGCCACGGCGCTGCGAGGAACGGGCGTGCCCCTGATCGCCGACGGCGGTGTCCGCTACTCGGGGGACATCTCCAAGGCGATCGCAGCCGGCGCCAGCACCGTGATGATGGGGGGCATGTTCGCCGGTACCGAGGAGGCCCCCGGCGAGATCGTGTTGTACCAGGGCCGCAGCTACAAGAGCTACCGCGGCATGGGCTCCATCGGCGCCATGCAGCAAGGCAGCGCCGACCGTTACTTCCAGGAAGCCACCACCGGCAACCCGAACGCGGACAAGCTGGTGCCCGAAGGCATCGAAGGTCGCGTGCCGTACAAGGGCTCGCTGGTGTCCATCGTCTACCAGATGGCCGGTGGCGTGCGCGCCAGCATGGGCTATTGCGGCTGCGCGACCATCGACGAGATGAAAGACAAGGCCGAATTCGTGGAAATCACGGCCGCAGGCATCCGCGAAAGCCATGTGCACGACGTGCAGATCACCAAGGAAGCGCCGAACTACCGGGCCGAATAATTTGGCCAGAATTGCAGAGTTGGCCCGTTCGGCCTCCGCCGACCGGAGGCTGCTCGCGGCCGCCAAGACCTGCGGCATCGTGTGTATGACTTTCTAGGGGCTCAAGCCCGATTTCCCACCATGCAACACCAGAAAATCCTCATCCTCGACTTCGGCTCCCAGGTCACCCAACTGATCGCGCGCCGCGTGCGTGAAGCCCACGTGTTCTGCGAAGTCCAACCTTGCGATGTGACGGACGAGTGGGTGCGCCAGTACGCGGCGGACGGCACCCTCAAGGGCGTTATCCTTTCGGGCAGCCACGCCAGCGTGTACGAGGAGACGACCGACAAGGCGCCTCAGGCAGTGTTCGAGCTGGGCGTGCCGGTTCTAGGCATCTGCTACGGGATGCAGGCCATGGCCCACCAGCTGGGCGGCAAAGTCGAGGGCGGGCACAAGCGCGAATTTGGCTTTGCCAGTGTGCGCGCCCGCGGCCACACCGAACTGTTCAGGGACATCGCTGACTTCACCACGCCCGAGGGCCATGGCATGCTCAATGTCTGGATGAGCCACGGCGACAAGGTGACGGAGCTGCCGCCCGGCTTCAAGCTGATGGCCAGCACCGAGAGCTGCCCCATCGCCGGCATGGCCGACGAGGCGCGCAAGTTCTACGCCGTGCAGTTTCACCCCGAGGTCACTCACACGCAGCAGGGCAGGGCTATCCTGGAGCGGTTCGTGCTCGGCATCTGCGGCGCGCGTCCGGACTGGGTCATGCGCGACCACGTGGCCGAAGCCGTCGAGGTGATCCGCAAGCAAGTAGGCGACGAGGAGGTCATCCTCGGCCTGTCCGGCGGCGTCGATTCGTCGGTAGCCGCCGCGTTGATCCACCGCGCGATCGGCGACCAGCTCACCTGCGTCTTCGTCGACCACGGCCTGCTGCGCCTGAACGAGGGCGACATGGTCATGGACATGTTCGTAGGCAAGCTACACGCCAGGGTCATTCGCGTCGATGCGAGTGACCTGTTCCTGGGCAAGCTCGCCGGCGTGAGCGACCCGGAGGCCAAGCGCAAGATCATCGGGGGCCTGTTCGTGGACGTGTTCAAGTCAGAGGCCGCCAAATTGAAGGCAGGCGACGGCGGGCACAAGGGCGCGACTTTCCTGGCGCAGGGCACCATCTACCCCGACGTCATCGAGTCCGGCGGCGCCAAGAACAAGAAGGCCATGACGATCAAGAGCCACCACAACGTTGGCGGCTTGCCCGAACAGCTGGGGCTCAAGCTGCTTGAACCGCTGCGCGACTTGTTCAAGGACGAAGTGCGCGAGCTCGGCGTGGCGCTGGGCCTGCCGCCCGAGATGGTGTACCGCCATCCGTTCCCCGGCCCCGGGCTGGGCGTGCGCATCCTGGGCGAGGTGAAGAAAGAGTACGCCGACCTGCTACGTCGGGCCGACGCGATCTTTATCGAGGAACTGCGCAACTTCAAGGACGATGCCACGGGCAAGAGCTGGTACGACCTGACCAGCCAGGCTTTCACGGTGTTCCTGCCGGTCAAAAGCGTGGGCGTGATGGGCGATGGCCGCACCTACGATTATGTGGTGGCCCTGCGCGCGGTGCAGACCAGCGATTTCATGACCGCCGACTGGGCGGAGCTGCCTTACGCGCTGCTCAAGAAAGTCTCGAGCCGCATCATCAACGAGGTGCGCGGAATCAACCGCGTGACCTACGACGTGAGCAGCAAGCCGCCGGCCACGATCGAGTGGGAATGATTTGCGAATTTGCAGTGTACGGTTGGATGCTGCGCGCCTACAGTACCAACTGGTGGACAGACAAGCTGGTGACTCCGGTCAGCTCGATCGCGAATTCGGCGCCCGCGTCGGCATCGGTGCTGCCGTAGAGCATGTGCGTGGCGCTGTCGAAGCGCATCTGCCCCGTTGCATTGGGCTCGCTGAAGG
>Ga0255338_1005574_pt1 | contig 11468 bp, 6 predicted proteins | sample MeOH1_35cm_T4_19_FD_203715 | JGI IMG/M metagenome (GOLD analysis project Ga0255338, IMG submission 203715) | Sandy soil microbial communities from University of British Columbia, Vancouver, Canada - MeOH1_35cm_T4_195 | ecosystem: Engineered > Artificial ecosystem > Sand microcosm > Unclassified ... | reverse complement strand
CCCAAGACGGGGCGGAGAGACCACACAGGGCGCGCAGTTGGCTACTAGCTACGGGGTAAAGAGGGGAAGTAGTCATGGCCTTCTCCTACCCGAGTTCTAAACCTTCTATTCCTCGGATCATCTATTCAGCTCGAACTACCTAACCAACGCGCGTACGCTCCCGATTCTGGAAGTGGTGGCCTGCGCGGACCTCGACCTGGAGCGCGCCCAGGCGAAGGCGGCCGAGTTCGACGTACCGAGGGCGTGTACGCCCGCCGAGTTGATTGCCGACCCAGAGGTCGAGTTGGTGCTCAACCTCACGATTCCCGCAGCACACGCCCCCGTGGCGCTAGCGGTGATTGCCTCCGGTAAGCACGTCTACAACGAGAAGCCGCTGGCCACCACCCGGGCCGCCGGGATGCAGGTAATCCAGGCGGCCGGGGAGCGGGGCGTATTGGTGGGCTGCGCGCCAGACACATTTCTAGGCGCAGGATTACAAACTGCCCGGATGGCTGTGGACGAGGGGCTCATCGGCCGACCGGTCGCCTTCACGGCGTTTATGCTGGGCCGTGGGCCGGAGTCGTTCCACCCCAGTCCGGAGTTCTTTTATGAGCCGGGCGGCGGGCCGATGTTCGACATGGGGCCCTATTACCTCACCACGTTGCTCAATCTTCTCGGCCCCGTGCGCCGCATCCAGGGTGCCGCGGCGATTGAGCTTGCCGAACGGACCATCGCGACGGGTCCCCGGGCAGGCGCCAGTATACCGGTGAGCACGCCGGACCATATTTGCGGTACGCTGGAGTTCGAGTGTGGAGCGGTCGGCACGCTCATCACCAGCTTCGCAATCGCGCACGGCGAGTACGACCGAAAATACCCCATCACCCTCTACGGCACCGAAGGCGCCCTGCGGGTTCCGGACCCAAATCACTTTGACGGCGAGGTATGGGTGCGCCGCATCGAAGACACGGAGTGGCAGCCGGTTCCCCACGTTGTGCCTGCGGGATACGGACGCTCCATCGGACTGGCGGACCTGGCGTATGCCATCCGCTCCGGTCGTCCGCACCGAGCCACCGGCGACCAGGGGCTGGCCGTATTGGACCTGATGCAGGGCTTCCTCGACTCCTCCGCCTCCGGCACCGCCTACACTCCCGCGGTCCCCTACCAGCGGCCCACGCCCCTACCGAATCTCCCCTTCGGGCACCTGGACGAATAACCGCTCCGTAACATCAGATACATCCCGGAGAGTGTGAGCCCGCGGAAAGACACGGAAAAACAGCCGGCGTGGGCCACCTACGTCTTGGCGAACGCGGCTGCAACCGTGAAGGGCATCGGAAATACCGCCAGGTGGAGTTGCCCTCGCGCGAAGCCGAAAGCCAGTCAGCGGAGAGGTGCCGAAACACCTGCGATCCCCGCAATCCGGCTGTCTTGTCCAAATCCTTCTCCCCTTTGTGTCTTCGTGTCTTTGTGGTGAAATCGCTCCCTTCTTTACGTCTTGGCGGTTCATACTCGACTCGCCGGTCATCAGAACCCAACACCTGTAGCCGCAACTCCACGATGACCGGGAGTGTCGGATTATTCAACTAACGGAGCCCACGTCGCCGGCGCGGTCGCCCGACGATTGTAGGGTTACACTGTAAAAGGTATTCCGGCGACTAGTGCCCGGACCACTCGTTTCCCTCCTGAAGGACTGTTGCCGATGTCGCGCCCTCCGCGTGGAACCACAAGCCGCTTCGTAACCGGCTCCCTGACCCTCTCCGGATTGCTCATGGGCACCGCCCTGCTGGCGGCACCGGCGGTGAAGGCTAAACCGGTACCGGGCCCTGTGCCGGCGCCCGCCAAATCAGCGGAGCAGTTCACTCCTGAGGGACTCGAGTTCTTCGAAAAGAAGGTGCGGCCCATCCTGGCGGAGAGTTGCCTGGGCTGCCACAGTTCCAAGCTCAGCTCTCCGATGGGGGCGCTGAAGCTGGATGCGCGTGCCTTCGCCCTGAAGGGTGGTGACCGCGGTCCGTCGGTGGTACCGGGAAATCCGGAGAAGAGTCTCCTGCACAAAGCCGTCGAGTACAGCGACCGTACGCTCCAGATGCCGCCCAAAGGCAAGCTGCCTGCGGAGCAAATAGCGGCGCTGACGGAGTGGATCAAGATGGGCGCGCCCTGGCCAGCCAGCGCTGGCGCGCCCGCAGCCCCTGCGCCGCAGGCGTTTAATCTTAAAGCGCGGCGGGATGGGCATTGGTCGTTCCAGCCGCTAAAGCGCCCCGCAGTTCCGGCGGTGAAAAACAAGGCCTGGGTTCAGTCCCCCATCGACGCCTTCATCCTCGCCAAGCTGGAAGCGAAAGGGCTCACGCCGGCGCCCCCGGCGGATCGCCGCACGCTCCTCCGCCGCGTCACGTACGACCTGATCGGATTGCCGCCGACCCCGGCGGAGATCACGGCATTTCTCAATGACCGCAGCCCCAATGCGTATGAGAAGGTTGTCGATCGGTTACTCGCCTCGCCGCAGTATGGCGAACGCTGGGCGCGGCACTGGCTGGACCTGGTCCGCTTTGCAGAGACGGACGGACACGAGTTCGACTTCGAGAAGCAGAATGCCTGGGCCTATCGCGACTACGTGATCCGAGCCTTGAATGCGGACGTACCGTACGACCAGTTCGTCCGCGAGCACCTCGCCGGCGACCTGCTCCCGAACCCGCGGCGTCACCCCACCGAAAAGTTCAGCGAGTCGATCATCGCCACGGGCTTCTGGTTTCTCGGCGAGGGCAAGCACTCCCCCGTCGATCTACTGGAGGACGAGACGGAGCGCGTGGACAACCAGGTGGACGTATTGAGCAAGGCGTTCGTGGGCCTGTCCGTCGGCTGCGCGCGCTGCCACGACCACAAGTTCGACCCGATCTCCACCAAAGACTATTACGCCCTCACCGGAATCCTCAAGAGCTCCCGCTTCGAGCTCGCGGACCTCAACGACCCGGCGCCGACGCAGCGGATTGTTGCAGAGCTCCAGAAGCTCCAGACGAAGCTCGCTCCCGTCACGCTCGCGTCCGTGGGGAAGGTTGGTTCACCGCAGGCCGATGTCTGGCGCCGTTACCTGCTGGCCGCCCGCGCGGTGCTCAATCCCACTACGGAGGTCGCACAGTCCGTCACGCAGCCCGGCGATGTGGTCTTTGAAGATTTCGAAGGTCCCAGCTACGAGGGTTGGACCTCCACAGGGAATGCGTTCGGTGAGCGCCCCAACCGAAAACCGATCCCCGAGTACCAGGGCGACGTGAATGCGCTCGGCAGTGGCTTCATCAACACCCACTCGGCGCTGCGTGGCACCGGCCGCGAAGTGGGCGATGCGCTCACCGGCACGCTTACTTCTCGCCCCTTCGCCATCGAGCGGCCGTATATCCGGTTCCTGATCGGCGGGGGCGGACACGAAGGCAAGACCTGCCTCAACCTGAAAGTCGAAGGTAAGGTGGTCCGGACCACTACCGGCAAGAACGACAACCGGATGGACTGGGCGCAGTTCGACGTCCGCGACCTCCGCGGCAAGCAGGCGCAGCTCGAGATCGTGGATGCGGTCACGGGGGCGTGGGGAAACATCGGCGTCGACCACATCACCTTCAGCGGCGCCCCCGCCGCGGACGCGCGCCTGGTGGACACCATTGCTGCTCGGGATGGGCTAGCTCCGGGCGCCCTCCAGGGCTGGGTGCGCCACCTGCGCGAGCGAGCAATGAAGGACGTGGCGGATCCGCTTCATCCGCTGGCTGTCCTCGCGTCCGTATCCGACGATCGCTTCCCCGCTGCTCGGACGGAATTGCTGGAGAAGCTGAAGTCGACCTCCGGAATGCGGGCCGGCGAGCGCATCTATGCGAACTTCGACAAAGCCGGCTTCGGTGAGTGGACGGCGACCGGCGAAGCGTTTGGGGATGGCCCTGCGCGCGAGCCGGTGGTCCGCCTGGATGCCAAAACGCGCCAGGTCGCCGCGATCTCCCCCTCCGGCAGCGCGGACAGCGGCCGGCTCTCGGATCGGCTGCAGGGCGTCCTCCGCTCCCCCAACTTCAAAATCGAGAAGCCGAATATTCTGTACCATATGGCCGGACGTGATGCGCAGGTGAACCTGATCATCGACAACTTCCAGCGCATCCGGGCCCCCATCTATGGCGGTCTGACGCTCCAGGTAAAAGGTAACGACCGGCCGCAGTGGTACGTTCAGGACGTGGGCCAGTGGGTCGGGCATACCGCCTACATCGAGCTGGTCGACCGCTCCGACGGTTACCTCGCAGTGGACGAGATTCGCTTTTCCTCCGACGGCGCTCCGGCCGAGCCGGCGAACCCGCTGATCACGCGGATGCTGGAAGATCCGGCGATGACCTCGTTCGATTCCCTCGTTTCGGCTTACGGCACGCTGTTCTCGAAGATGAGCAGCGACCCGGCCGGCGACCGGGACCGCGTGGCGCTCCTCGGCTGGTTGGCTCGAGCGAGCCTCTCCACCGCCGGCGGTGCGCCCGCGACCGATCCTGAGATCGGCGCGCTCCTGGCGCAGCGAGAGAAGCTTGAAGCGCGTCTACCGAGGCCTACCCGCGTAATGGCCGCCATTGAAGGCAGCGGCGAGGACGACCGCGTCCACATCCGCGGCCGCCACCAGACGCTGGGCGACGTCGTTCCCCGGCGCTTCCTGGAAGCCGTGGCTGGTGATACCCAGCCTGCCGTAAAGAGTGGGAGCGGCCGCCGCGAGTTAGCGGAACGAATGGTCGCCGCCTCCAACCCGCTGCTTCCTCGCGTCATGGTCAATCGCGTCTGGATGCACCACTTCGGTGAGGGGCTGGTCCGCACGCCGGACGACTTCGGCATTCGCGGGGAAAAACCCACGCATCCGGAGCTCCTGGACTACCTGGCGTCCAATTTCACCGAGGGCTGGAGTTTGAAGCGCCTGCACCGGCAGATGCTGCTCTCCAGTACCTACCAGATGGCGAGCCAGGGCGATCCGAAGGCCGACGCCGCCGATCCGCAGGACAAGCTGCTTCACCGGATGCCGGTGCGACGCCTGGAAGGCGAGGCGATCCGGGATGCGATTCTGGCAATCTCCGGGAAGCTGGACACCAAGATGTACGGCCCCGGCGTGCTCCCCTATCTGACGCCGTTCATGGTCGGTCGCGGCCGACCCGACACCTCCGGCCCGATCGATAGCGACGGGCGGCGCAGTATCTACATCAACGTGCGCCGGAACTTCCTGACCCCGATGTTCCTGGCGTTCGACATGCCGATCCCGTTCACCACCATCGGCCGCCGGAGCGTATCGACCGTCCCCGCACAGGCGTTGACGTTGATGAACAACCCGTTCGTCATCCAGCAGGCGGGCTACTGGGGACGCAAGACGTTGGCTCTGGCGGACCTCACCCCGCGCCAGCGGATTGGGCGGATGTACGAGGAAGCTTACGCCCGAACCCCCTCGGACGCAGAAGTGAACGCGGCGCTCGTATTCCTTAGCGATCAGGACAAAGCCTACGGCACCGCCAACGACCCGCGCTCCTGGGGCGACCTGGCGCACGTACTAATCAACGTCAAAGAGTTCATCTTCCTGAACTAACGGTGCTTGCGGTACGCAAGGGTGCACCGCATGATCTGGATATCCAACTATGCATTGCAAGCACTTCAAGAACGCGCCGCTCTCCCGTCGGGAGATGCTCACCCAGTGCGCTAATGGGTTCGGGATGGTCGCGCTGGCGGCTCTCCTCCAACAAGAGGGCCTTGCTGCCACGACGTCGCAAGCGACGACCGGGAAGCTCGTGAACAACGCGCCGGACCTCGCCGATCCGCTGGCGCCGCGGGCGTCGCACTACCAGGCGAAAGCGAAGAGCGTCATCTTCCTCTACATGGACGGTGGACCCTCGCAGGTGGATACCTTCGATCCGAAGCCGCGCCTCATCAAGGAGCACGGGCAGCCGATCAAGATGAAGGTGCCGCCCACCCAGTTCAACAACGTGGGCAACGTGCTGAAGTCGCCGTGGGAGTTCAAGCAGTACGGAAAGAGCGGCATCCCGGTCAGTGACCTCTTCCCCCACGTCGCCCAATGCGTGGATGACCTGGCGGTGGTCCGCTCCATGACGGCGGACTTCTCCGAGCACACGAACGCGAACTACTTCCTGCATTCCGGGCATGGCCTTCAGGGCCGGCCGAGTATGGGCTCGTGGCTTACCTATGGGCTCGGCAGTGAGTGCCGAAACTTGCCCGGGTTCGTGGTGCTGAACAGCGGGATGATCCCGCCGGGCGGCCTCGACTGCTTCAACAGCGGCTTCCTCCCCGCGTCGTACCAGGGATCGCTATTTCGTGAAGGCGCCGAGCCGGTTGCCGACCTTCGACCGATGGAAAGCTCGGCGCAGGCGCAGCAGAGCAAGCTGGCGCTCATGCGGAAGCTCGACAAATCCGTCGTCAACCGGATCGGTTTCGATGACCGCGTCGAAGCGGCGATCGGCAACTACGAGCTGGCGTTCCGAATGCAGTCCGCCGTCCCCGAACTGATGGATATCAAGGGCGAGTCGGAGGCCACCCGGAAGCTATACGGCCTGGACGATCCGGCCACCAAGATCTACGGCCAGCAGTGCCTGGTTGCGCGGCGCCTGGTGGAGCGGGGAGTGCGCTTCGTGGAGTTGTGCTGCCCGCGGGTCGGCGGGGACCGCTGGGACCAGCACAGCGATCTAAAGCAGGGCCACGAGAACAACGCGAAGGCGACCGACCAGCCCATCGCGGCGCTGCTCAAGGACCTCAAGTCACGCGGCTTGCTCGATAGCACGCTCGTGGTCTGGGCCGGGGAGTTCGGCCGCACGCCGATGGCGCAGGGATCGAACGGCCGCGACCACAACCCGTTCGGGTTCACCATCTGGATGGCCGGCGGCGGGGTGAAAGGCGGCACCATCTACGGCGCGACGGACGACTACGGCTACTACGCGGTCGAGAACAAGGTCAGCTTACACGACCTCCACGCCACGATGCTGCACCTGCTGGGCATCGATCACAAGCGCCTCACTTACCGCTTCAGTGGGCGCGACATGCGGCTGACGGACGTATACGGCGAGATCATCCGCGATATCCTGACCTGATCGCACGATCAGGCCAGGAGCCATCAATCCTAGTAACTCCGCTAGGCGAAAAGCCCGCTGATCGGTCTCCCAAACAGAAGGTCTGGGATCGGCGTCTGCAGAAGCTGCCAGAGACTATTTGTTGCGGTCCGCATTACTTCGCGCGCGTTTCGCCGCGGATGGATTGCCGCCGTGACCGGCTGCACAGCCTTCATGCAAGGCTGTGCAGCCACGATGGCTTCGTCCACCTGCGCGTCCCGCCGCGACTGTAACAGGATCGCTTCTCGTTCGAGTAGTTCGCGTGTATAAGCATTCATCGACCACCTCCGATTAAAGCCGTCTCGGATAGATGGATGTTAACGCGGCATCGTTAGGAAATTGTTAAGAGCCGGGGTGGGAAGTCGCACCCACAGAATGAGTTTTCCACGCCGCCTCTAAGGCCGGAGCTGCTATGAACCCCCTTACAAATCGAAGAACGTTTTTGAAAGGCGCCGTGCTCACCGGTGCCGGTGTCTGGCTGGGTACGGACAGCGTGCGGGCGCAGAGCAAGTCGCCCAATGAGAAGCTGAACATCGCCGTGGTCGGAGTCGGAGGACGCGGCGGGGCGAATCTCGGAGCGGTGGCGGGCGAAAACATCGTGGCGCTGTGCGATGTGGACGACAACACGCTGGCGGGCGCGGCGCAGCGGTTCCCGAAAGCGCAGAAGTACAACGACTACCGCAAGATGCTGGAGCAGAAGGACATTGATGCGGTCGTCGTGAGCACGCCGGACCACATGCACGCGCCGATCGCCGCCAACGCCATCCGGCGCGGCAAGCACGTCTACTGCGAAAAGCCGCTGACGCACACGGTCCACGAGGCACGGGTCCTGCGCGAACTGGCCAAAGAGCACCGCGTAGCCACGCAGATGGGCAACCAGGGCCACTCCAACGATGGCGCCCGCCGCACCGTGGAATTGATCCAGTCCAACGCTGTCGGCTACATCCGGGAGATCCATGCCTGGACCGACCGCCCCATCTGGCCGCAGGGCATGAGCCGGCCCACCGAAGCACAGCCGGTACCCAGCAGCCTGCACTACGACCTCTGGCTGGGGTGCGCGCCGGAGAAGCCCTACAACTCCGCGCTGCTCCCGTTCAAGTGGCGTGGCTGGTGGGATTACGGCACCGGCGCATTGGGCGACATGGCGTGCCACGTGCTGGACGTAGCTTTCTGGGGTCTCAAGCTGGAGCACCCGCTCTGGATCGAAGCTCAGAGCTCGACGGTTAATAATGAGAGCGCGCCGGAATGGTCGATCATCACCTATCAATTCCCCCGGCGCGGCCTACTCCCGCCCGTCAAACTGACCTGGTACGACGGAAAGAAACTCCCGCCGGCCGACCTGGTCTACGGAGAGAAGCTGGAAGACAACGGCTCCATCCTCGTCGGTGATCGGGGTACGCTCTACCTGCCGGATCCTTACGGCGCTTCGTCCAAGCTGCTACCGGGTCGCCGCTTCGAAGACTACCAGAAGCCGGCGCCCACGATCCCGAACGTCACGGAGCACCACGCGGATTGGATCCGGGCGTGCAAGGAAAGCCCCGACTCCCGCGTCGAGGCCGGCAGCAACTTCCAGTACGCCACGGCGCTCACCGAGATGGTGCTGCTAGGGAACCTGGCCGTGCGGCTCGGACACCGCATCGAGTGGGATGGCCCCAACGCCCGCGCCACCAACGCCCCGGAGGCGGAGGCATTAGTCTATAAGCAGTACCGCAAGGGCTTTGGGCTGGAATAGCCCGTGCGAACGCTGCGCCTTGGTGTCCCGCAAAGATGCGGGCATCAGGGCGCAGTGGCCGGGTGATCCCCGAAAGCAGCGTCATCGCGAGGAGCGAAGCGACGTGACGATCCCGACTGACCTCGGGTAGCCTTCGAACGAAGGGTTCTGGGTTAACTGCAGTCGGGCGGGATTGCCACAGCCGGACCCGCCGTGCGGGTGCCCCCTACGCGGCTTCGCAACGACCCCTTTGGGCGGGCGCTGGTGGGATCACGAACGGTCGAACCTGGGTTGCAGGACCTTTGGATCACTGGAGTCCCACATCTCGCAATCCTGAAAATCCCATTAATCCCGTCTAATACTCTCCCGCCTACCCAAAAAGCGCCTCCACCGGCTTTCCGGTCGCGATGACGTGCGGCCGGCCCTCGGGGTCGCGGATCTCCGTTTCGGGGGGGAAGCCCAGTGCCCCGTACATCGTCGCCAGTAGATCCTCCGGCTTCACCGGGTTCTCGGCGGGATAGGCAGCGTGCTCGTCGCTGGTGCCGTAGACAAATCCGCGTTTGATGCCGCCCCCGGCGAGGAGTACGGATTGGCACGCACCCCAGTGATCGCGACCCTTCGCGGCATTGATCTTGGGAGTGCGCCCAAATTCCCCCATCGCCACAACCAGCGTCTCGTCCAGCAGGCCACGGGCATCGAGATCGTTAATCAGTGCCGCGTAGGCCTGGTCGAGCGGCGGGATACAGTACTCGCGCTTCAGCATGTCGAAGCCGCTGATGCCGCCCAGCGCGGGGGTTCCGCCGTGGTTATCCCACGGGTTCAGCGGGTTGCCGTCCGGCCGGAAGAACATCCAATTCACCGTGACGAGGCGCACCCCTGCCTCCACGAGACGGCGAGAGAGCAGGAACGCTTCACCATAGTGGTTGCGGCCGTACTTGTCGCGGGTCGCAGGGGTCTCCCGCTGCAAGTCCAGGGCGCTCTTGGCCTCGGCGGAGGTGAGCAAGTCGAACGCGCGACCACGGAACGCGTCCATGCCCACGCCGTCCGGATTGCGGTCGAGGTAGCGTCGCTGCGTCTCCACCAGCGAGAGTAATCCGCGCCGCTTCACCAGGCGGTCGGCGTCCACTCCCGGCGGCAGGCCCATCTCCCAACTCGGGCTGATCACTTGAAAACCGGTCGGAGCCCCGGCGGGCGGCGTGACTTTCCCGAAGCCCGCGTCCGGAAGCTCCAATGGGTCGTACTGCGCGCCCAGCCAGCCGGCGTGGGTGCCGGCGTATTTCACGCCATCGTGCATGATCGGGCGCGGCAGGGTCACGCTGGACGGCATGTTACGCGGGGAAGGCCGGAGGCAGGACATCACCCCACCCGGGCCGGGCCAGTGCTTGCGCAGCCGGTTGTTGCGCGGCACCACCATTGTAGGGTCTACCTGGCCGGTGAGCATCCGGTAGACGCTCGGCTCGTGGACGTCGCTCTCGTGGGTGACGGTGCGAACGAGCGTCACCCGGTCCATCACCTGCGCCATCTGCGGCAGCAGTTCGCTGATGTCCAGGCCGGACAGGCTGGACCTGATCGGCTTGAACGGGCTGCGGATGCCTTCCGGTGCTTCCGGCTTGAGGTCCCACATGTCCTGCTGTGGCGGCCCGCCCCAGAGGAAGAGCAAGATGCACGACTTTGCCTTCCCCATCTGCCCGGGGCGTGGCCCGGCGGCGGCCTGCGCCCGCTCGGCCTGAAGCAGTCTCGGCAGCGTGAGCGAGCCGAGCCCCACCTTCCCCATCCCGATCATCGCATCCCGACGATTAATCACTCTTGCCTCCTGCTCCTGGCTATGCAGCCATGCTGGTAGGCCGCCTCGTTGCGGTCGCGATATACCTGTTGCCGCTAGCAGACGGGGAGTAATGGAGTACGGAGTAGTGGAGTGATGCGGGAACCGCGAGCCTGCAGCTCGCCCTTTCCTTTACTCCAACACTCCCAAACTCCATCAATCCCAACCCTCTCATCCGTTCACCCGCGACGCCGCTAGGCGATGATCTCTTTGATGGGCTGGCCGTAGTCGATCTCCAGGCGTTTGTGGCCGGGGATCTCCAACCGGTGCGAATCCAGGCCCATCTGGTGCAGCACGGTGGCGTGGATGTCCGTCACGTAGTGCCGGTTCTCCACCGCGTGGAAGCCCAGTTCGTCTGTGGCGCCGTGCACTACGCCGCCCTTGATACCACCGCCCGCCAGCCACACCGAGAAGCCGTACGGATGGTGGTCGCGGCCGTCCACGCCCTCGGTGCCCGGGGTGCGGCCGAATTCGCTGGCCCAGACGATGAGCGTATCGTCCAGCATTCCGCGCCGCTTGAGGTCTTTGATCAGCCCGGCAATCGGTTGGTCCACCTGCGAGCACAGCGCGGTGTGGCCGTTCTTGAGGTTGGAATGCGCGTCCCACGAGCCGGCGCCACCATTGCTGCCGTGGAAAACCTGGATGAACCGCACCCCGTGCTCCGCCATCCGCCGCGCGGCTAGGCAGAGCTGTCCGAACGGGCGCGTCACGTCTTTGTCCAGACCGTAAAGCCGGCGTGCCTCCTCGGTCTCCTGCTCCAGCCGCATCACCTCGGGTACCGCCGCCTGCATGCGGTACGCCAGCTCGTAGGATTTGATGCGGGCGCGGAGTGCCGGATCGTGAGGGTACTGGATACCGGATAGGC
>Ga0255338_1005572_pt1 | contig 11472 bp, 10 predicted proteins | sample MeOH1_35cm_T4_19_FD_203715 | JGI IMG/M metagenome (GOLD analysis project Ga0255338, IMG submission 203715) | Sandy soil microbial communities from University of British Columbia, Vancouver, Canada - MeOH1_35cm_T4_195 | ecosystem: Engineered > Artificial ecosystem > Sand microcosm > Unclassified ... | reverse complement strand
TGTATGAAGAGATCGGATTTGCAATGTGTTATGGTATGTATGTTTCTTTAGATGAACTTGCTGCCAGTGATCATGCATGGAGCACTGAGAAAAGTAATGAACAATTGCATAAGGAAGGAGTTCAAACACTTAAGGAGGAATTGGCGAAGTGGCAACAGAAAATCGGGAAGGAGATTGGTTACAATGGATTCTAACGACAAACCCAAACGCCGCCCACACTATTCCGGCACGTATCTCTAAGCATGATTCCTTTACCATCCTTAACACAAATCGTTAGATGCCACAACAGTTGGCAAGGTTTCGATTATCAATTGGCAATTGATTGGGCAATTGAACAGATACGAAAGGGAACCGAAACTGATAACATTCTGATCGTGGCGGCATGTTCAGCGTCCGACAGCCGATATGAAATTTCTCCTCATGTAAGTGCCGCATTACGCGATCTGAATCTTTCAGAGTACGACGAGGCGAGTGCGATGCGCCTGCGGATTCAGAATCATGTGGTGCATATTTTGAATGAAACAGATATCCGCAACCACCTGTATAGTTTGTACCGTATCGCTATGGAAACAGGTGTGCGTAAGGATGTGCGCGCTTTTTATTTTTTATATCATGGCTGGAATGAACTGGATGCGTCTGGCGCCGACTTGTATTATGGTACTAAGAAGGAAACGGTGGTTGCAGATGTGAAAAAGGAGGCAGAAATCTGGTTCCGTGATTATTCAATCAACGAATGAATACGGCGTGTCAATAATTGAGTTGCAGATGATCATTCTCTCCGCTCCACCTGTTTCCGTGGTAAAACATCTGTATCTATCATCGTGATAATGCCCTCCGGCAAACCCAAACACCATTCCCGCTCTTTGACCAACATCACCTCCTCGCATGACTCCCGTCATGTATGCCCATAACGTATTGCGCCAATTTTGTTCTTGTTGATAACAGGCAAAGATCATGAGAACATTATTCTACTTTGCATTCTTCTTCCTCCTCGCAATTCCGGGAACATTGATGGCGCAGGATCATCCGGGTGATACTGTCAGGAAGGATACTTCACTTTACGTTGTTACCAAACACGACGGAACGGAGTATATCGGAAAAATTCTCAGTGATGATGGCCGTGAAGTACTTATAGAAACACAGGTTCTGGGCAGGATTTATATTCCGAAGTCTGAAATACGCAGCATCGAAAAGGTAAAGGATCCTTCATCGATCGTTTATGGTGAATATCAAAGCGTAGGGCCGTTTACAACCCGGTATTGTTTTACAACCAATGCACTGCCGATAAAAAAAGGCGAGAATTACGCCATGATTAATCTGTACGGACCGGAAGTTCATTTCGCTCTGAGTGATCACTTTTCATTGGGAATAATGTCGACATGGATTGCCAGTCCGATGGTGGCTGCTGCCAAATATTCATTCGCAACGCGAAAGGAAAAACTGAATTGGTCGGTGGGAACACTCATGGGTTCTTCCGGTTATCTCAACCTGTTCAGAGGATTCGGCGGACTCCACTTTGCAAACATTACGCTGGGCAACCGTAAGAATAATATCACGTTTGCTGCAGGATACGGTTATGCAAAATCAGGTCGGTCGGCGGACGAAACGCCCGTTGACGGAGTTTACTATGATTCTACCGGAATGGGATTTGACTACCGGTACAACCTTAACGGGACCATGCCCATGACGAAAGGGCCGATTTTTTCTGTCGCGGGAATTGCAAAGGTTGGAGCAAAAGCAAGTTTCGTTTTTGATTCCATGGTTGGCGTATTTTCAGACGAAGTTTCCACAGAAACTGTTACTGTTTTACGCGAAGAATATTGGACCGGAAATACATGGACGCCCCCCTCTTATAAATCGGAGGTAATCACACGGTCAAGGACAACAGTGGCATTGTTTATCATGCCCGCAATGCGTTTCCAGAAAACGGATAAGCAAGCTTTCCAGGTTGCCCTGGCGGGAGTTGCTTTGTTCAGGAGCATTACGCGGGAACCGGGGGACAACAAGAATAATTCATTTCCCTTCCCGATGTGTACCTGGTTTTACAGATTCTGATCACTGCTGTCCCGTATTTTCACAAAGTAGTATTCCCGGGTACATAAGTCCCGGCATTTCGAAAACTGTCCGCCGTTGTTCATTCTCAGGTGTATGATGGCACGGAAATATTCATGAAATTTGAATATGGAATATATCACGTTTGCCCGTGTCCTGCATATCCTGGCCGTGGTGCTTTGGATCGGAGGTGTTGCAATGGTTACTACGGTGATTATTCCTTCCGTTCGCAGAATGAAAAACAAGGAGGAGCAGATTGAAACTTTCGACCGCCTCGAAGGAAGATTTTCGAACCAGGCAAAAGTGCTCACCCTCATTGTTGCGATAAGCGGTTTTTACATGCTGTATGCACTCGACGCTTGGAACCGTTACCTGGATTTTCGTTTTTGGTGGGTTCACGCAATGACTTTTGTGTGGCTGTTATTTTCCCTCATTTTGTTTGTACTCGAACCGTTCGTGCTGCATAGGGTCTTCAAGGAACAGGCCGCAAAAAATCCTGAGAAAACATTCCGGATTATTTATCGTTTGCATTGGATCCTGCTCACATTGAGTATTATTACCATTGCCGGAGCAGTTGCAGGAAGTCACGGATGGTTCTGGGTGAAGTGAGGGAATACAAGGAATGGTGCGCCATAGGTACAGCTAAGGTTCATTTTGAAATGTTGTATTTTGTGGCACAATAAAGATGAACCGGAAGCAAAATATTTTTCTATTTTTTACCATTGCTCTGTTGAGTTCTTCCTTTGTGATTTGGCAATTTCAATCGCAAAAGCTAAAGCATGAGCGACTTGAAACATCAGGTGTTTGGACTCCATTGATGGTAGAATATTATGACGCGTACGGATCTCATTGCGTGCGTTACACGTTTACTACCGGAGATGGCCAGGTAATTGAAGGGGGAACAAAATGTGGTTCGGATTGCTCTGAATATTCAACGGCTCTCGCCGTGTATAATCCTGTTAAGACTGAGGAATATGAATTGTCAATTGATTTTTACCGATATAATCCACGGTGGCGAAAAATATTCTTCTTTCTGATTTACTTACCGATTATGTCTTTCGTGAATTACGGCGCTGTTCGATTCATCTTTATGTTTTATCGGCTAGCTAAAAAAAGATTCTTTACCACTTAATACAAAAGATGTGTCATCAGACAACAAACCCAAACGCCGCCAACGCTATTCCGGCACGCATCCCAAAGCTTTCAAAGAAAAGTACAAGGAACAGAATCCGGAAAAGTATGCGGAAGATGTAGCGAAAATCATCGCGCAGGGAAAAACCCCTGCGGGAATGCATCGTTCTATCGCGGTCAGGGAGATTATGGATTTCCTGAAAGTGCAGCCGGGACAGATTGGTTTGGATGCAACACTTGGCTATGGCGGACACGCACTGGAAATTCTGAAAGCTCTTGACGGCAGCGGAATGTTGTATGCAACCGATGTCGATCCATTCGAATTGCCACGCACCACAGAACGATTGAAAGGTTTCGGTTACGGAGAAGAAATTTTCCAGCCGCGGCGATTGAATTTCTCGGGCATAGATGCAATTGCAGCAGAAGCAGGGCCATTGAATTTTGTACTCGCCGATCTCGGGGTTTCGTCCATGCAGATTGATAATCCAGATCGCGGATTTTCATTCAAGGTAGAAGGTCCGCTTGATTTGCGATTGAATCCGAAGTCCGGTTATCCTGCATCAGGATTACTCAAAAATATTTCTAAGAATGAACTGCAGGAAATATTGTTTGAGTATTCGGATGAACCGTATCACGAAGAGATTGCAGGCCTGATCATAAAGAAACGTGCTCTTGCTGAAATCAGGACGACCACACAATTGCAGAATATCATCGCAGAAGCATTGTACTTTATTCCGTCGGATAAACGTAAACAGGAAGTGAAGAAGGCATGCCAGCGTTGTTTCCAGGCCTTGCGCATTGCTGTGAACAACGAATTCGAAGTGCTGGAGAAATTTCTCGAAAAATTACCGGACGCGCTCGCATCGGGCGGGAGAGTGGCGATCCTTACTTTCCACTCGGGCGAAGACCGCAGAGTGAAGAAATTCTTTCAGCATTATTTCCGTGAAGGAATTTTCTCGGAGTTCTCAAAGGAACCGATAAGACCGGGTGCTGAAGAGTGTTTTCAAAATCCACGGGCCAAGTCTGCAAAGCTCAGAACCGCTGTCAAAATTTGACCGCCAGGAAAATAAAAAAGAAGCCCGGAATTTTCCGGGCTTTGCTTTTCAAAAAAAGAAATAAATGAATTTGGCGCGCCTGGCGTCTTCGGGGTTGAATTAGTGAACAACCTGTACTTTACCATTTTGGTTCTGCCCAACAACGCGGTACGTGTACATTCCTGCAGCGAGATCAGACATATCAAGTCGTGTTGATGTTGAATTGATCGCTGCTGTTTTAACAATGCGTCCGGTCATATCAACTACTTCGATCGCTCCCTCTTCAACTGTTGTCTGAATGGTGAATACATCAGAGACAGGATTCGGATAAGCAATGACGTTGTTGCTGTTATCATTCGCAGGAATTCCGGTTACTGTCGGCATTGAAACCAGCCAGGTTGCATTGGTGATCTGTCCGAGATCGAAATCAGCAGTAAGTTCTACCACCGGGAAACCGATTCCGTTTGTCCAGTAAGTGAACGTACGTGCAGAATCTGTCATTGTGTAAAATGCGGGAGCCCAGTTACCGAATGCATAGATGTCGATTGTATCACTCTGCCAACGGTATGTGTTCTGGCGAAGCACGTTGAAAGTACCGAGTGGAGAATCCAGTGAACCCCAACCATCGAAGTCGGAATTCTTCACGATCAGCGTGTGAATACGCACAGAGTCAACGGTGAATCCGATTCCGGGATCCATTCCGTAATAGAATTGGTTTACACCGCCAGCGGTGTCACCGAATGAACTTCCGTAAGCTGCCGGGAAAACCATTTGAGTTTCCGGGTTGCTGAACGTCAGAGCAATAACCCCTGTTCCCAACGGGTCAGCTGCCTGTCCGTAGATATCCATGGAGGTCGGGTTCATGTCTGCATAAACGTACGCATCACCCTGGTTGACCATGATCACAGTGTTAGCCATCGGATAGCTGGAACCGTATGCTGTGAATTGCGGCAGGGTGAAAGTAAGGCTGTCCTCTGTCTGATTCAGCAGAGCCGAAAAGTTGTACGTCTGGTTGGTGCCGGATAAACCTTCTGACTGGGTTTGTGTGGTATCGCGACCCTGGTTGAATACAGAGTACGTCGGAGCCTGATCGGCAGCAGTAATAGTCACCTGGGCAGCTACAGTACCTGCAACAGCAACAAGCGATAAGAAGAGTAATTGTTTTTTCATGGTTGGGAATTTTGAGACGTAAAAATAGGGAAACGGGGCATTGAAAAAACGCTGATTCCCGTGTTAAAATCAGGGAGTCTTACGGGTTCAGAAGGTGCTTATTAACGTTGTTCAGGGTTGGATAAGCTATTCAGGCACGGAAACCGCAACTGCAAACAACAGCGGAATTGCGGATATTTGGTATTCTGAGCCGTTTCACCGAACATATCGATAGCCTTTTGCCCCGCAGGAACTACGGATTGGATGTGATGCGCGCTTCTGCAATTATGATGGTGATCGTTGGACACTGTTATCATTTCTTTGAATCATGGTTTCCGAAAATTCACAGGTTGGCATTCATTACAGGAAACGGCGTGGAGCTGTTTTTCGTAATCAGCGGATTTCTTATCGGTGGCATACTCATCAGACAGTTTGAGGAACCGGACAGTCGCAACCTTAAGAACCTGTTTGTATTCTGGAAGCGAAGATGGATACGGACGATTCCGGTGTACTGGCTGGCTGTTCTGATCAACTTTTTGGCAGCGATATGGATTACCCATACTATCACGAACAGTGGATTTCCGTACCGGTACTTTACTTTCACCCAGTCTCTCCTTTCCGGAGGATTTTGGTTTTTCCCTGCGAGCTATAGTTTAAGTATAGAAGAATGGTTTTACTTTTTGTTTCCCCTGTTGTTGGTTGTACTCGCCTGGCTTCTGAAAAGAATCAATGTAGTAATCCCTTTGACGATAGTTTGTGTTGCTTATGTGGCCTCTGCAATAATTCTGCGGACGATTGGATGGGACAGTTATCCGATACAGTGGGACATGATATACAGGAAGAGCACCCTGCTGCGTCTTGATGCATGTGTGTATGGTGTGCTTGCAGCAATTGCATTCTTCCGTATGCGGGAAAAACTTCTCGCCCGTAAAAATGTTCTGTTGTCTACCGGAGTGGTTTTGTATTGCACAACAGAACTCATCAAATACAGAATGTCGGAGTCGTACATCACCTTTGTACTTTATTTCACGCTGATCCCGGTTTCATTCGCACTCATGCTGCCGTTTTTTTACGCGATGAAAACGCCACGTTTAAAAACGATGCTGTACGGAATAACTGCAATCAGCATTTCATCGTATGCGTTGTACCTGTTTCACCTTTCTCCGTTTAACGAAATAGCTGCCATGTTTACCACGGGTGCGTCACCGATGAAGGTTTGTGCAATCGTATGCGCGTACCTGCTGATTACGGCAGCATGGTCGTGGTGGTGGTACAGGTGGGTGGAAACACCGATCGTGAGACTCCGCAACAGGTAAGAGTTTCCGGCCGCCCGGGTTCCTCTTTGAGTTCGTTCAGCTACTTAACAGAAAACAAGAGACTAATATATCGCCGGAAACTTCCCCGGATCACTCTCACTCATCATCGCATACACTGCTTCGAAAATATCTTCCGTGCCCGGCTTGCTGAAGTAATCTCCATCTGAACCATACGCCGGACGGTGATCTTTTGCAGCGAGTGTTTTCGGATCACTGTCGAGATGCTGATACGCTCCCTGAACTTCGATAATCTGCTGCAGAATATATGCGCTCGCTCCACCTGAAACATCTTCGTCCACAACAAGCAGACGATTCGTTTTCTTCACAGAGTTTACGATGGAATGATTTCTGTCGAACGGCAACAAAGTCTGCACGTCTACAATCTCTGCAGAGATTCCCATTTCTTCGAGTTGCTTCGCTGCTTCCATGCACAAACGCAGGGTCGGACCGTAACTTACAATTGTCACATCTTTTCCTTCGCGGATGATTTCAGGAACGCCCAATGGTTCACAGAAGTCTCCCCAGTTACTTGGAGCTGCTTCTTTGAGACGATAAGAGTTCAACGGCTCAATCACGATGGCAGGTTCGTCTGCTTTTAATAGCGTATTATAAAAACCTGCAGCTTTCGTCATGTTGCGCGGAACACACACATACATTCCGCGAAGTGAATTGATGATCATTCCCATCGGCGAACCGGAATGCCAGACGCCTTCGAGACGATGACCGCGCGTGCGGATAATCAACGGTGCTTTCTGCCCGCCCATGGTTCTCCACTGTAACGTTGAAAGATCATCGCTGAGAATCTGGATCGCGTACAGCAGGTAGTCGAGGTACTGAATTTCTGCAATCGGTCGTAATCCGCGCATGGCAGTTCCGATGGCTTGTCCCGCGATAGTTGCTTCACGGATTCCGGTATCGAACACGCGGATCTCACCGTATTTTTTCTGAAGTCCTTCGAGACCCTGGTTTACTCCGCCAATGAAACCGGAATCTTCCCCGAAGATCATTACTTCCGGATATTTCGAGAGAATAGCATCGAAGTTATCGCGGAGAATTTCTCTTCCGTCGTATTGTTTTTCTTCGGTGTAAGCAGGCGCAACCGGTTTCACTTCCAGCGCGGTTCCTGAATGAAGCGAGGAACTATAACGGTTGAAATTCGCAATCGTGTTCAGTTGTACCCAACGGATGGCTTCCTGTTTCGCCGGAGAATCTTCACTCCGGCAATAACGTAATGCAGCACGTACAGCACCGTGAATGTCTTTACGGATCGGATCTGTCTTCGCACTGAGATCATTCCTGATCTTCGTAATGAAAGCTCCGTTCTCACTCTGATCAGCGAGTTTATCAAGAACCGCACAGGCTTCTTTCAGATCAGCTTTGATCGGGGCGAGGTACGCTTCCCAGGCAGCACGGCGATCGGTCTTCACTTTTTCCTTCGCCTCTTTTTCGATGTTGTCAAGTTCTTCTGCGGTCGCAAGTCCGACTGACTCAATCCACCCGCGGAATTTCTTCACACAATCAAAATCACTTTCCCACTGCAAACGCTCCGGTGTTTTGTAACGTTCGTGCGAGCCGGAGGTAGAATGTCCCTGCGGCTGATTCACTTCTTCCACGTGAACCAATACCGGAACATGTTCTTCACGACAAAGTTTCGCCGCCTTCTCGTAAGTATCGATGAGGTGAGGATAATCCCAACCTTTTGTTTTCAGAATCTGGAATCCTTTTTTCTCGGCAGTACGCTGAAATCCGGAAAGTGCATCAGAAATACTTTCTTTAGTAGTCTGGTATTTTTTTGGCACAGAAATTCCGTAACCATCGTCCCATACCGAAACCAGCATAGGAACCTGCATCACTCCGGCAGCGTTCATCGTTTCCCAGAACAAACCTTCTGATGTAGACGCATCACCGATTGTTCCGAAAGCAATTTCATTTCCCTCTTTACTGAAGTTGTCGAATTTCCCTCCGCGCAATTGCGGGTTGTTGCGGTAATGTTTCGAAGCCAGTGCTAATCCCAGCAGGCGTGGCATCTGCCCACCGGTGGGAGAAATATCTGCAGAAGAGTTTTTGATTTTCGTGAGATCTTTCCAGGAACCGTCTTCGTTCAGTGAACGCGTTGCGAAGTGTCCGCCCATCTGGCGACCGGCACTCATGGGTTCCTGTTCGATGTCAGTATGCGCATACAGTCCCGCGAACCACTGTTTGAGGTTCAAGGTTCCGGTTGCAAACATGAATGTCTGATCGCGGTAATATCCCGAGCGGAAATCGCCCTCGCGGAAAACCTTTGCCATGGCAATCTGCGCGATTTCTTTTCCGTCGCCGAAAATTCCAAACTTCGCTTTGCCCGTAAGCACTTCCTTCCGTCCGGTGAGACTGGCTTCACGGCTTTCATTCGCCAGTCTGAAATCAGTCAATACAATGTTCCTGTACTCTTCCCATTTCTCTTTGGAAGCAGGGTTCATTTTCTCCGCCACGTTACTCATAAATTGTGTGTATAATGTGTGTCTGCTAAATTAAGGATTTTCGGTAGGGATTCCTTGCGGAAAGTCCTTTGTTCCCTACTTTAGAAGCCTAATAATCAGGGATGAAAACAGGAGCAACTTTTAGTTCGGTATTGGCTGCAATTTGTATTGCATTTTCTTCAGGATGTTCCGGTGGTGATCAGGGAGGATCTGTTCAGCCAATAGCGGATAGTATGAAGGTTGCAGATAGTCTGGCCGCACAGCCATTATTGGAAAATTTGCTTGGTATTGCCGATGAAGCAACACTGATCAGGCTCTATGGGAAAGAGCGTGTAAAATACGATACGATCTGGGGCGCAGAAGGATTTTTCTCAATGGGTACTATTCTCAAAACAGAGCCTGAATCGCACATTGAAATTACGTGGATCAATGATTCGCTGAAGACGGATGTTGTATCGGTTACGCAGGTGAGTGACACGGATTGGTATGCAGATACACTTGCGCGCGGACAGTGGAAATCAATTACCGGAGTAGAAGTCGGAATGACAATCGATAAGCTTCAGAAAATTAACGGACGCGTTTTCAGGTTCAGCGGTTTTGGCTGGGATTATGCCGGAGGAGTCATCAGCTGGCAGGGCGGAACACTCGAAGGAAAGGGTATTGCCGTACAACTTTCGGAAGGGCCGGCGCCGGATTCGATGAAGATGAGCGAAGCAGAAAGTGCGCAGATATTCGGAGATGTGGAAGTGCAGAGTGATAATCCGTTGCTGAAACCTTTTGCACCGAGAGTGTGGTCGATATCTGTGGCGACGGTGAAGTGATTTTCGTTTCAGCCTTGCAGCGAATCACTAACTCTCCAAAGGAGAGGACCCGGCAGGTCTGAAACGAAAAAAACCGCTCACAAAACTGTGAACGGTTTACTTTCTTAACGGTAAATTTTATTTCTGAGCGGGCTCTACTTTCGCTTTCGCAGGCTCTACTTTCGAAGTATCTGTTTTGGTGCAATCCGAAGCTGGTGCAGCGGCAACCGCTACTGAATCGTTGTTGTTTGGAGCAACAGCACTTTCAGCGGAAGTTCCTTCGTGAGAATCTTTGCATTCTCCTTCACCTTCCTTGCAGCATGCTCCTTTTTCATGATCCATACCGCAATCACCTTTGCAGTCTTCCATGTGACACATTTCTTTGTGGCCCCATTTGTCGGTTCCGGAGATTCCGAGAATTGCTCCGGCTCCGTAAGAGAAACCGAATGCAACAATGAAAAGTCCAACAAGCGGCAAATACCATCCTTTAGGATAATACTGGCGGCTGCCTTCTGTGTTGTCGTGTCCGTGGTCGTCGTGTGATTCTTCGTGGTGTGCCATGTGTCTAAGAGATATGGGTGCGAATTTATATAAAAATCATCCGATCACACGATCTAATTAGCTGAATTTACCCACAGAATCGACGTTCACTGTACTAAGTTCGACTGTTCACCGTCCAAAGTTTGTTTGTCCGTAATGTCCGGAACAGCGAACTGTTTAACTGAGAACGGTGAAAAAATGAAGAGCCGAGGCTGCGAAACCCGGCTCTTCTGCACACCAATTGCACGAAACAGAACCCCTTAGTTTTAACTTGACCTAACCAATGCCAAGGGGATGTTTGGTAATAAGACGGAGTTAACCCCGGTTAGTTACTGCAATTGTTGAATTTTAACAAGCCGGCGCTGAACCGGCCGTTTCCCGTTTCCTGTTCCCCGCAGTTCTGAAGGCGAGGTACTCTGTTTTGAATCAGGAAACAGGGAACCGGAAACTATCGCACGGTATCTGCTTTCCTGATCGAATCAATCTGTCTCTGCATTTCCTTCTCCTGATTCTTCTGAGTTGGCGGATCAAGTTGCAGGCCTGCGCAGTCAACACATTCGAGGCCCGATGCGGTCATGATCCAGCGGCGATCGATCATATCGTCATCTGCTGTACCGTGAACATTGTCTATGTCCCAGATAAAACCATTGCAGGTCCGGTCAAGAAAAATGGTTGTTCCTACCGGAATCCTCAGTTCTATGTCTACTTCCTGTGCTTTCCATCCGGTTGTTTCATCGAATGTGAATGCAGGTGCAAAGGTGATGGCGGAAGAATCCTGTTTGATGAGATACGAAATGTTCCGGACCCGGTCCTGGGCTTCTTCTATCGTTCTGCCCTGTGATTTCTTATACACGTACATCTCGATACTGTCGCCGGTTGCCGGAACTATATTCAGTTGTGCCCCCAGCTTCCATTGTCTGTCGGTGGTGGTCACCATTTTCCATCGGCCCCCATAGTGATGTTTCCGGTTGAAATCGTCGTCGTAATATTC
>Ga0255338_1005571_pt1 | contig 11472 bp, 4 predicted proteins | sample MeOH1_35cm_T4_19_FD_203715 | JGI IMG/M metagenome (GOLD analysis project Ga0255338, IMG submission 203715) | Sandy soil microbial communities from University of British Columbia, Vancouver, Canada - MeOH1_35cm_T4_195 | ecosystem: Engineered > Artificial ecosystem > Sand microcosm > Unclassified ... | reverse complement strand
TGCAGGCGGTCCAGTACACCGTCAGCAACGGCTCCGCCGAGGCGACCGGCTCGCTGACCGTCACCCAGGACAAGCCGCTCGACCCCGAGCAGAACGCCCCGGTGACCGAGCCCGACAAGGTGACCGTGCGGGCCGGCGGGGCCGTCGAGATCCCGGTGCTCGACAACGACTCCACGCCGTCGGGCGACCCGGTCGGACTCGCACCGGCACCGGCCACCCCGGACAACCCGTCCGGTCGCTACGTGGTCCTCGGCGACCCGCAGCGCGACCTCGGCAAGGCCTACCTCGCGGGGCGCCGGGTGCGCTACGTGGCGCCGAAGGACGACGGCCAGGGGCCGCTCGACGTCCGCATCGAGTACGCCGCGGTCAACACCGGCGAGTCGCTCGCGCCGACCTCGTCCGGCCAGGTCAGCGTGCACGTCACTCCGCTGCCGAAGAAGCCGGAGGACGACAAGGCGCCGACGCCGCGTGCGCTGGAGGGCCGCGTCGTCCAGGGCGACACCGTCACCCTGCACCTGCCGCCCACGGGTCTCGACCCCGACGGCGACGCGGTCAACATCGTCTCGGTCGGCGACGTCGACCACGGCGCCCCGCGGCTGGGCCGGATCACGGAGCTCACCGGGGGTGGCCTCACCTACCAGGCCTTCCCGGGGGTCTCGGGGACCGACCAGTTCAGCTACGTCGTTCAGGACAGCTTCGGCCTGCAGGCCGTCGGGATCGCGCGGGTCGCGGTGATCCAGCCCGGGCCGCCGCAGCCGCCGGTCGCCCTGGACGACCTCGTCACCGCCGACGAGGGGCGCGAGGTGGTCGTGGACGTGCTCGCCAACGACCTGCGCACGCCCGGCACCCGGCTCACCGTCGAGCCGCTCCAGGACCCGCCGCCGGGGGTGAGCCTCGACGAGAAGACCGGCCTGATCACGGTCAAGGCGAGCTCGGACAACAACGGCATCGTCGAGGTGCCGTACGGCGCCACGAACGGCATCGACGCCTCTCGGGCGGTGCTGCGGGTGCGCACCCAGAAGGACTACGACAACGCCCCGGTCGCCGACGACGTGCTCGCCACACCTGACGCCGGTGCCGCGACGGTCACGGTGGACGTGATGGCCCACGTCTCGGACATCGACGACGCGACCTCCGACCTGAAGCTCGGCCCGGTGACGGGCGCCAAGCCCGCCGGCGGCGGCAAGCTGGAGATCCCGGTGACCAGCGCCGAGCAGATCCTGCCCTTCGAGGTGACGGACCCGCACGGTGCGGTCGCCGCCGCGGTGATCCGGGTCCCGGCACGGCCCACGGGCACGCCGTACCTGAAGCCCGATGCGTCGATCACGGTCGAGCCGGGCGCCACGGTCACCAAGGACCTCGGCGACCTGGTCGCCGACCCGGAGCAGGACGAGGTCGTCCTCACCACCCTCGACGCGAAGGCGTTGTACGGCGCACCGGCCGGCGCGCTCCAGGTCACGGCGAGCGGCACCGCCCTGAAGATCACGGCGGGCAAGAACCCGGGCCCGGCGTCGGTGACCTTCACCGTGTCGGACCGGCCGAAGCTCGCGGACACCAAGGCGCACGTGGTGACGCTGACGGTGCCGGTCCAGATCGGCACCGCGAAGCCGGTCGTCACCTGCCCGGGCCAGCCGCTGACGGTGGCCGAGGGCGGCCGCGACCTGCTCATCGACGTGGCGTCGGTGTGCCACGTGTGGACCACCCCGCCGAGCGCGGCGCGGACGCTGTCCTACGAGGGCAGCTGGGCGAAGCAGATCCCGGGCGTGTCCCTCGACAACGTGAACGGCCGGATCCGGCTGCGCACGGGCACCGACGCCCGGGCCGGGGCTCGCGGCGAGATCTCGGTCGGGGTCGCCGGGGAGCCGGCATCGGCGACGCTGAGCGTGCTGGTCACCACCCTGCCGCCGCCGAGCCTGGCGACGGTGAACGTCGACGGTCACGCCGGCAAGCCGACGACCGTCGACCTGAGGAAGTACCTGCGCACCAAGGTCTCGCCGGACGCGCTCGACGTGCAGGTGATGGCGGTGACCCCCCTCGGCAGCCCGACCGCGCCGACCACGAAGAAGGGCTCCGTGCTCACGGTGACGCCGAAGGCTGACACCAGCGGCGTGATGCGGTTCCGGGTCGAGGTCAGCGACCTCGGCACGAAGTCGACCCGGCCGCGCGCGGTGGGCGAGGTGCGGGTGGCGGTCGCGGCCCGGCCGGACGCGCCGTCCGGGCTTGTCGCCGGCAAGGACATGCTCAGCAACACGGTGGCGCTGTCGTGGCGTGCGCCGAAGGCCAACGGCGCCCGGATCACGTCGTACGTCGTGAAGTACTCCAGCAGCAAGAAGAAGGGGGAGTACCCCTGCACGGCCTCGCCGTGCCGGGTCACCGGTCTCCCGAACGGCGTGCCGTACTCGTTCCAGGTGAAGGCGGTCAACGCCGAGGGGGAGAGCGACTGGAGCAACACCGCCACCGCGCAGCCGGACGACGTGACCGGGCCGGTGCTCGGTCTGACCGTGAAGCTGCAGCGCGACCACAGCGTGACCCTCGCCTGGGACAAGCCGGCCCCGAGTGACGCGAGCGACGCGAAGACCTACCGGGTGACCTGGCCGGGTGGTGCCTGGGAGGGCAGCGAGACCGGGCACGTCGCGAACGTCGCGGCCAACGGGCAGGACTACACCTTCACGGTCACCCCGGTGAACGACAAGGGTGCCGGGTCGCCGACGACGGTGGTCGGCATGGGCGCCGGCAAGCCGGACGCCCCGGCGAAGCCGACCTTCGACCTGCAGGACCGGCCCGGCAACCGCAAGGCGGTCGTCGTCAAGTGGGGCCCGGTCGACCCGAACGGCCCGTCCCCGGTGCAGTACCAGGTGGTCCGGCAGGATCGTGCGGGCTCCCCGATCTGTGCCTGGCAGACGGCCACCAGCTGCGCGGACGACCTGCCGCTGGACGGCGCGACCTACACCTACACCGTGCAGGCGCGGAACGCCGAGGAGACGTCTCCGCGGGAGGCCGGCACGCCGAGCTTCCACCTCTCGCCCGTCTCGCAGCCGGGGACGGTGGAGTCGGCGTCGACGCCGGACGCGATGAGCATCGGCTCGTACGTCGCCACGGGCAACAACCAGGAGGTCCGGGTCGCGTTCACGACCGGCGCGTCCCACGGTGCGTCCAACCGGGTCGAGTGCACGGTCAACGGCGCGACCTGCGCCGGGAGCCCATGGACCTACCCGGTGACCGGGGCCAGCGACACCAAGACGCTGGCGACCTCGGTGCCGAACGGCAGTACCGCCACCATCCAGGTGCGGGCCTGCAACGGCAGCTCGGGCAGCACGCAGACCGGAGCGACGTGCTCGGCCTGGGTGTCGAAGCAGACCACGCCGTACGGGCCGATCGGGACGCCGTCGATCAGCGTCTCGCCGAGCAACGACTACATCAACGGCACCGCGTCGTGGAACGCGAACGGCAAGCCCGTCGACGTGGTGATCACCCGCAACGGCTCGCCGATCTGGTCGACCAACGGCACCGGCAGCGGCTCGCACAGCTTCAGCGACCACATCGGCTGGAGCAGCACCGGGAACTACGTGGTGACCGTGAGCGACACCGCGCTCTGGCCCGGGCAGACCTCGGCGCGTGCGTCGAAGAACGCCAACGCGTCGGCCACCACCCCGCCGATCCCGCCGACGGTGACGGTCAGCAAGGGTGGTTCCGCGGTTGGCCAGCCGGGCTGCACGGACCCGTCGTGTGCCTACATCGTCGCGACGACGGCGAACTTCCCCGGGACGGTGACCTGCTCGGTGAGCGCCACCGACCACGGGACCGCCGGCTACATCACCTGGACGCAGGGCGGCACCGCGACCAAGCAGTCGCCGGACTACTTCGGCTGGCCCAACGGCTGGGTCGAAGTGACCTGCGGCGGGGTCACGTCTCCACGGTTCTACTGGTGAAACGGAACGAGGACATGAAGATGCGCTCACGTTCGAGCCGGGTCGTCACGGCGGTCGCCTGGCTGGTCCTCGCGACCGGACTCACCGCCGGCCCGTCGACGGCGGCCGAGGCCGGGCCTGGGACGCCCGCCCTGGGGACGACGCTGGGAGCGGTCCGCGCCCTCCACGTGGTCCTGCAGCGGGACCAGCAGGTCACCGTGGCGTGGAGTCGCCCGGCCGTCGGCCGGCCCACCGCGTACCGGGTCAAGTACCGCGGGAAGGTGCTGACCGTGCCTCGCTCGGTGCGTCGGGTCACCCTCGCCGGTCTTCCGGACGGGCTCGCGTCCACCGTGACCGTGCGCGCGCTGCGGCACAGCAGTGCCGGCGTCGCGCGGACCGTCTCGGTCATGGCGGCCGGTCGGCCGGTCGCCCCGGCCGCGCCGGTGATCTCGGTCAGCGACGCCGCCTCGGTGCGGACGGTCGCCCTGTCCTGGAGCGCCGTGGCGGCGAACGGGCCCGGGCCGGTCGAGTACCAGGTGCTCCGCGACGGCGCGCTCGTCGCGTGCGGCTGGACGACGGCGGCGGGCTGCACGCACACGGAGGCCCTCGACGGCCAGCTGCACACGTTCGCCGTCCGGGCCCGCAACGCGGAGGAGACCTCACCCCGCGAGGTCGGGACCCCGGGCTTCCACCTGTCCGGATGGTCGACCGGTCGCGCCGAGCCGCCGCCCCCGTACGGCGCCATCGGAACGCCCGCCATCAGCGTCTCGCCGAGCAACGACTACATCAACGGCACCGCGTCGTGGAACGCGAACGGCAAGCCGGTGAACGTGGTGATCACCCGCAACGGGTCGCCGATCTGGTCGACCAACGGGACGGGCAGCGGGTCGCACAGCTTCAGCGACCACGTCGGCTGGAGCAGCACCGGGAACTACGTGGTGACCGTGAGCGACACCGCGCTCTGGCCCGGGCAGACCTCGGCGCGTGCGTCGAAGAGCGCGAGCGCCTCGACCACGACGCCATCGGTTGCTCCGACGGTGACGGTGAGCAAGGGCGCGTCCGCGGTCGGGCAGCCGGGCTGCACGGACCCGTCGTGCGCGTTCATCGTCGCGACGACGGCGAACTTCCCCGGGACGGTGACCTGCTCGGTGAGCGCCACCGACCACGGAACGGCCGGCTTCATCACCTGGACGCAGGGCGGCACCGCGACCAAGCAGTCGCCGGACTACTTCGGCTGGCCCAACGGCTGGGTGGAAGTGACCTGCGGCGGCGTCACATCCCCACGGTTCTACTGGTGACAAGGAGAAACAGATGAGCATCACCCACGAGCAGGCCCAGTGGTTTGCCCAGACCTTCGAGAAGATGGGCGACAACATCGAGAAGGCGGTGCTCGGCAAGCGCCACGTCGTCCGGCTCGCGCTGACCTGCCTCCTCTCCGAGGGTCACCTGCTCCTCGAGGACTTCCCCGGGACCGGGAAGACCCAGCTCGCCCGCGCCCTGGCGAACACGGTGCAGGGCTCCAACGCCCGCATCCAGTTCACCCCGGACCTGCTGCCGTCCGACGTCACCGGCGTGACCATCTACGACCAGCACAAGGGCGTCTTCGAGTTCCACCCCGGCCCGATCTTTCACACGATCGTGCTCGCCGACGAGATCAACCGGGCGTCGCCCAAGACGCAGTCGGCGCTGCTCGAGGTGATGGAGGAGGGACGGGTCACGGTCGACGGCGTCGCGCACTCGGTGGGCCGCCCGTTCATGGTGATCGCCACGCAGAACCCGATCGAGCAGGCCGGCACCTACCGGCTCCCGGAGGCCCAGCTGGACCGCTTCCTCATGAAGACCTCGGTGGGCTATCCCGACCACGCGTCGACGGTCGAGATGCTGCTCAACTCCTCGATCCGCGACCGGGCCGCGCTGGTCGAGCCGATCATCACCGCGGCGACGGTGGACCAGATGGGCCAGCTCGCCGACCAGGTGCACATCGACCCGGCCGTGGTGGCCTACGTGTCGCAGATCGCCGAGGAGTCGCGCCGGCACCCCCAGGTCAAGGTGGGGCTCTCGGCCCGTGGCTGCCTCGCCTTCGTGCGTACGGCGAAGACCTGGGCCCTCTCGGACGGTCGCGACCACGTCGTACCCGACGACATCAAGGAGCTGTCGATCCCGGTCCTCTGCCACCGCCTGATCCTCGACGCGGAAGCACAGTTCAACGGCGTCACCGTCGAGCAGGTGGTCAGCCAGCTGCTCGACGACGTCGCGCCGCCGACCGAGCGAGTGGCGTAGGTGGTCGGTCAGCGTCGGAGCGGTGGGCTCCGCCGGAGCCTCCAGCGACGGCCCGGGGTGACGGTGCCGCGCTGGGTCACGGCGGCGACCGGCCGCGTGCGGGCCACCGCCGAGACCGGGCGGCACCTGGCGGCCCCGGTGACCACGCGGCTGCGGGCGGCGTGGGCCACCCTGACTCCCGTCGGTCGCGCCGTCCTGCTCGTCGGGGCGGTGGCCTGGGTGCTCGCCTGGCAGTTCGGCTGGCGCGAGATGTCGGTGGTCGCGGGGGCGTGCCTCTTGCTGCTCGCCTTCGCCGCGGTCTTCATGATCGGCTCCACCCGGCTCGCCGTGCGGATGTCCGTCGAGCCGCCCCGGGTGACGGCCGGTGACCCGGTGACCGGCGAGATCGAGGTCACCAACACCGCGCGCACCCCGTTGCTGCCGGTGCTGCTCGAGCTGCCGGTCGGTGCCGGCGGGGTCGGCTTCGACTTGCCGGCGATGCTGCCGGGCAGCACGCACAGCGAGCTGTTCGTCGTACCGACGGAGAAGCGGGGCGTGATCCCGGTCGGACCGGTCACGACGGCGCGTGGCGACGCGCTCGGCCTGTTCCGCCGAGACGTCACCTGGTCGGAGGTCACCGAGATCTTCGTCCACCCCCGGATCACCCCGCTCGAGCCGCTCGGCGCCGGCATCATGCGCGACCTCGAGGGCAACACCGCCGAGGACATCTCGATGAGCGACCTCGCCTTCCACGCGCTCCGGGAGTACGCCCCCGGCGACGACCTGCGCCACGTGCACTGGCGTTCTTCGGCCAAGCACGGTCAGCTCCTCGTCCGCCAGTTCCTCGACACCCGCCGGTCCCACCTCAACGCGATCGTCGACCAGCGACCCGACTCCTACCTGTCCGCGGACGACTACGAGGTGGCGATCAGTGTGGCTGCGTCCCTGCTGGTGCGCGCGATCCTCGACGGGTACGACGCCACCTTCCTCTCCGGCGACCACGCGATGACCCGCGGCACCGGCAAGTCCGCCCTCGACGCCTGCTCCCGGGCCGAGCCCGGCAACCTGTCGCTCGTCTCGGTGGCCGGTCGCGGCGCTCGGCTGGCGCCGGACACCAGCGTCGTCTTCCTGGTCACCGGGCCGAACACGGACTTCGTCACCCTGCAGCGCTCGGCCGCGCAGTTCCCGGTGGAGGTCGGCAAGGTCGGGCTGCGGGTGGACTCGACGTCCCGGGCGTCGCTGCGCTCGGCCGGAGACCTGCCGCTGCTCACCCTCGGCCGGCTCGAGGAGCTGCCGTCGCTGTTGAAGTGGGGGATCGGATGACCCGCCGGGACGACCGCGTCGGCCTGCTGCCCACGGGCCCCGTGCTCGTCGACGTCCTGATGGTGCTCGCCCTCGGCACGGTCTCGATCTACGGCTTCCGCGACACCTTCGCCGACTGGACCTACCTCGCCGCCGGCGTGCTCGGCCTGCTCCTCGGGATCCTCGTCGCGCACGCCGCCCAGGTGCTGCGCCAGCCGGCGATCGTCACCGCCGTCTTCACGGTCGCGGCCTTCTTCCTCCTCGGTGGTGCGGTGGCACTGCGCGGGGACGGTGCGCTCGGTGCCCTCCCGGTCCCGCACACGCTCGGCCTCCTCGCCGACCAGAGCGTGCACGGCTGGAAGGAGCTGCTCACCACGCTCCCGCCGGTCGACAGCGGTCCGCTGCTGACCCTGCCCTACCTGCTCGGCCTGGTGGCCGGCGCCGCGGGCGTCACTGTCGCCGGCCGGCTGCGCTGGCCGGTCGCCCCGGTCCTGGTCTCGGTCGCGCTCCTGTCCACGGTCATCCTGCTCGGTGTCCAGACCCCGCGCAGCGTGGTCACCCTGGGCTCGGTCTTCGCCGTGCTCGCGATCGCCTGGTCGGTCCTGCGGGCCCGGCGGTTGCAGCGGACCACCCGTTTCCAGCGCCGCCAGACCCGCAAGCGGATCATGGCTGCCGGCCTGTGCGCCGCCGCGGGCAGCCTGGCCGTCGTCGCGGGCCCGCACCTTCCCGGCGTGGGCGTGGACCGGGTCGTGCTGCGGAGCCATGTGACGCCACCGTTCGACGTGGGCCAGTACCCCAGCCCGCTGGCGGCGTTCCGGCGCTACACCGACGGCGTGAAGCCGGAGCTCAGCCTGAAGGACGAGCCCCTGCTCGAGGTCACCGGCGTGAAGGCCGGGACGCTGGTGCGGTTCGCCGCGCTGGACGACTACAACGGCACCGTCTGGGGCGCCGCCAACGACGCCGGCACCGAGCCCGGCGAGGCCGACACGTTCCAGAAGGTCGGGACGACGATCACCAACCCGGCGCGCGGTCGGACCGTCCACGCGACCGTCCACCTCGAGTCGGGCTACTCCGGCGTCTGGATGCCCACCATCGGCGCGCTGCGCCAGATCGACTTCACCTCGTCGCGGCTGCGTGACGCCGCCGACGACTTCCGCTACAACCTGGCGTCGGCCACCGCCCTCATGCCCGACGGGCTGCACCCGGGGGACAGCTACGAGTTCGAGGCCGTCGAGCCCCGCGCCGAGAGCCTCGCCGCGAGCACGCCGATGAGCGGATCGCCGCTGGTCACCACACCGACCGCCGCCCTCTTCCAGGCGGACGCGTTGCGGTGGTCCGCGGGCGCCGAGACGCCGATGGCCCAGGTGCTGGCCGCCGCCGCCCACCTCAAGTCGACCGGCGCGTTCACGCACGGCGGCACCGGCGACGAGGAGTACAAGCCCGGACACTCGGTCAAGCGGCTCAAGGACTTCGTGTCGCCCGAGCAGGAGCCTGCGGGCGACGACGAGCAGTACGCCGCGACGATGGCGTTGCTGGCCAACGACCTCGGCGTGCCGGCCCGCGTGGTCGTGGGGGCGGCGGTGCCCGACTCGGGTGTGATCAAGGGCTCCGACGTGCACGCCTGGCTGGAGCTCCGCGCCCAGGACGGGACCTGGCAGACGCTTCCGACCAGCACGTTCATGAGCACCGACAGACCGCCGGTGTCGCACAAGCAGAAGGAGCCGGACCTCCAGCCCGGCATCACCGTGCCGCCGCCGGTCCCGGTGCGCCCGCCGGCGACGGTGGGCGACCCGGCACCCGACTCCCAGAGCCGGCACGACAAGGACCGCAAGTTCCTCGACTTCACGATCCCCTGGTACGTCGTCGCCGTCGTCAAGTACGTCGGGGCGCCGCTCCTGCTCGTCGGCGCCGTGCTCGCCGGGATCGTGCTCGCGAAGCGGCGCCGCCGGACCCTGCGCCGCACCCGGGGCACTCCTGCGCGACGACTGGTGTCGGCGTACCGGGAGCTCCTCGACCAGGCCCGCGACCTCGGCCACCGGGTCCACGCCGGCCACACCCGCAGGGAGCAGGCCCGTGCGATCGGGATCGACGGCTTCCTCGCGATGGCCCAGGGCGTGGACGCCCACGTGTTCGGGGAGGCGGAGCCGACCGACGAGGTCGCGGCGGCGTACTGGGCCGACGTCGACGAGCTCCGGTCCGACCTGACGAAGTCACTGACCCGCTGGGGCCGGATCAAGGCCGCAGCCAACCTGGCGTCGTTCGCGCCGCTGCGCAGAGGAGGAGTCGAGGCGTGAAGCTCAAGTTCACCCTGCGTCGGCCCGGGGGATCCAGCGCCGACCTGGTCGCCCAGCTGGACGCGACCGCCACGGTCGGCGACCTGGCCGCGCACCTCGCCGGCTCGGACCCCGACGGCTCGCACGCGGTGCACGCGGGGGAGGGCACCGTCCTCACCCTGGCCCTGGCCGACCAGAACGGTGCCGCGCTCGACCCGGCCGGCCTGATCGTCGAGGCCCCGCTCGGCTCCGGGGCCACCGTGTCGCTGACGGCCGCGAGCCAGAGCTACCACGCGACGAACAGCCAGGACGGGTCGGCGGCCCGGCTCCGGGTCCTGGCCGGACCCGACCAGGGCCGCGAGCTCGGTCTGCCCGCGGGCTCGTCGGTCGTCGGCCGGGACGCCGATTGCGACGTGGTCCTGAACGACCCGATGGTGTCCCGGCGGCACGCCCGGATCAACGTGACCAACACGGTCGAGATCATCGACCAGGGATCGGCCAACGGCGTCCTGGTCGGCGGGGAGGCAGTGCCGCGGGTGACCCTGCGGTCCGGCGACGTCGTCACGATCGGGGACACCGAGTTCGTCGTGACGCTGATCCACCGGTCGGCACGGACGCGGGGGCCGGTCGAGTTCATCCGCCCGCCGGTGCTGATGCCGGTGCACGAGGGACGCGAGTTCGAGCCGCCGCAGCCGCCCGAACGGCCCCGGCCGCAACGGTTCCCGACGATCGCGCTGATCGCACCGCTGATCATGGGCGCGATCCTCTTCCTGGTCACGCACAAGTGGTACTCGGTCATCTTCGTGGCGCTCAGCCCGCTGATGCTGATCGGCAGCGCCGTCGAGGGCCGGATGGCGGCCCGCCGCGAGTTCAAGCAGGCGGTCGCCGAGTTCGAGTCCGACCTGGCCGGGTTCACCGACGAGGTCCGCGAGGAGCTGGCCCGTGAGGTCGAGGCCAGGAAGGCGGAGCATCCGTCGGCCGCCGAGATGGTCGATGCGGCCCTGAAGCGCGGGCCGCTGCTGTGGTGCCGGCGCCCCGACGTGGACCGGTTCGGCGAGCTGCGACTCGGGCTCGGCACCCTCCCGACGCGGTCGACCTTCAAGCTCCCGTCCCGCAACAAGGCTCCGCACGAGCTGGTCCTGCGGGCCCAGCAGGCGGTGGACGCGCTGCGCACCGTCGAGGGGGTCCCCGTCGTCGCCGACCTGCGGGAGTCCGCCGTCGGCCTGGCCGGACCGCGCACCAGCATGCTGGCCAGCGCCCGGGCGCAGGTCCTCGAGTCGGTGACGCTGCACTCGCCGGCCGAGCTCGTGCTCGCGGGCGTCTTCGGCTCGGACACCGCCGCTGACTGGGAGTGGCTCAAGTGGCTCCCGCACACCTCCGCCCCGAACAGCCCGCTGACCAGGCGCCACCTCGCGTCCTCCCAGGCCGCCGCGACCGCCCTCGTCGGGGAGATCGAGAGCCTGCTCGAGGACCGCAGTGAGAGTGACGTCGCCGAGCCGGCGGTGCTGCTGGTCGTGGACTCGGGCGCACCGGTCGAGCACAGCCGGCTGGTCTCCCTCGCCGAGCGTGGCGCCGGGCTCGGCGTCCACGTGCTGTGGCTGGCTCCCGCGGTCGAGCAGCTGCCGGCGGCGTGCCAGGTGTTCCTCGACGTGACGCCGGCGTCGACCGAGGGCCGGGCCGGGTACGTCGTACGCGGCGAGGACGTGACCCCGGTCCAGCTCGAGCTCGTC
>Ga0255338_1005570_pt1 | contig 11473 bp, 13 predicted proteins | sample MeOH1_35cm_T4_19_FD_203715 | JGI IMG/M metagenome (GOLD analysis project Ga0255338, IMG submission 203715) | Sandy soil microbial communities from University of British Columbia, Vancouver, Canada - MeOH1_35cm_T4_195 | ecosystem: Engineered > Artificial ecosystem > Sand microcosm > Unclassified ... | reverse complement strand
GCCCTATGTGGAGGTTTCGCTTTTCGCGAAACCACTTAGAAAACAACGAACCTCAAATTTTTCTATGTGGTAAAATATTTACGTAATTAAGTACCGTCGAGCGCTTTTCGCGAAACCTCTTAGCAAACAGCGAACTTCAAAATTACCTATGTGGTAAATATTTTTGAGTCACTCTTGCGCTTTTCGCGAAACCACTTTAGCAAACAACAAACTTCAATTTTCCCTATGTGGTTATTTTTTCGCCAACATCTTGTCGAGATTTTCCATCGCCATCTGCAATCCTTCCTTGAAGCCCATCGCAATCGTTTGCTCCAGTTGCGCGAGATCCGTAAACTGCATAATGCCGTGCACAAGTGTATTCTCACCTCTGTCACTGAAATTCATTGTCCAGGTTGACTGAGGTAACGCCGGGTTGATATTTCCATCAGCATCGCCGAAAGCATCCTTAGCAATGAACAGCTTCTGTGGCTCTATCTTCACGTAGCTGGCGATCGCCCAATGTTCTTCACCGTTTGGTCCAACCGCAGCGTAGTGCCATCTGCCGCCTTCACGGAAGTCCATAACTTTTGTACGCGACTTCCATGGATGTGGCATCCACCACTGATCAAGGATTTCGGATTTGGTGTAACAATCCCAAACGGTTGAGCGGTCTGCTGCAAACTCACGTTTGATGTCGATCGTGTTTGTTGTTTTGTCGACTGTAAAGTCGGAGAATAATGTGTTGTTCATCTGTTGTCGTTTTTATCGTTGCTTATTTTTTTACCACATAGATTAAATATTCCGTTGTTTACTAAAGGCGCCTGTCCTGAGCCTGCCGAAGGGCGGCAAACTTTTACCACATAGTGTAATCTGCCCGTTGTTTTCAAAAGGCGCGGCAAGCCGCTTTCCACAGAGAACACATAGGGTGTACGTTGTTTTCATGAAGTACGTCCCTATGTGCCCTATGTGGAGGTTTCGCTTTTCGCGAAACCACTTAGAAAACAACGAACCTCAAATTTTTCTATGTGGTAAAATATTTACGTAATTAAGTACCGTCGAGCGCTTTTCGCGAAACCACTTAGAAAACAACGAACGTCAAATTTTCCTATGTGGTTAATTTTTCTTTTGCTTCTTCAGTGTTGCGAGTACGTTATCCAATTGATTGAACTTCGTCTCCCACAGCTTTCTGTATTGCTCCAGCCACTTGTCCACTTCTTTTAGTTTTTTGAATTCCAGTTGATAATAAATTTCCCGTCCTTCCTGCTTCGGCTTGACCAGTTCACATTCGGTGAGTATTCTCAAATGCTTCGAGACGGCCTGCCGTGTGATGTCAAAATGTTCGGCAAGTGCATTGGGCGTCATGGCATGTAACGCGATCAGTGTGATAATCGCCCTACGGGTCGGGTCGGCAATGGCCTGGAAAACATCTCTTCTCATTGGTAAATGTTCTTTTTAAGAAACCATTCGGTTGCAAATATATGCGCAACTATTCGGTTTCGCAATATTTTTTACAGAAATTTTTGAAAGGTGGAATGTAAGTGCTGATTCTGAGCTATCTGCAAAAGCTGCGCAATTCAACCCTCATTTCCAAAACCCAAAGAAACCTTTCTTAACCGGTGCTTCACCACCCAGTACCGGTGGACACGTTTTGCTTCCCTCAATAAAAGAGTAAACGGCCGTATGAAATCCGGATTCGATTGAGAGATCCGTCTTGCTTTCTTTAATAACGAAAGCGGTTGCCATGGCACAGGCATAAGCCATTTGTTCCAGGTTCAGCTTATTTCGTTTCATGATTTCATGCGCAGCTTCCTGAACAATGTTCATACTCTCTGCAAAAGACAAATTAGAATCCGCTTTGGCAGTTGTACTCATCGCCTCCTTATTCAGCTGCAGTCCGAAATTGGAAAGTGTTGTTCCCAAAACACCAATGAGCATCGGACCTTTTTCGTTGGCTTGTTCAGATAAACAAACCGTACCGGGCTTGATGTCTTTCAGATTAAAATTAAAAGACCTGAACATAAAACTTCCCGCAAGTCTGGCCCCTGTCGAAATTGCTGTACCGGGATGAATAAGTCGGTTAGTTCCGATCTTGTCGGCAATGAGATCCACGATCTCACCCGCAGCGATGTCCTGTTCTTTGGTTATCTGCATAACTGCTTCATTAGTCTAATATAATTTTAATCAGATCAATCATTTGATTTCATGAAATGGTCATCTGACTTTTGTGCGAACCATCAACAGCTTTCTCCACTGCAAGCTACTTCAATTTCCGGAAATCAATTAATAATCTCTCCCTTATTCTTCTCCAGTTTCTCTTTCCACATCCTGATCTGCTCAGGAGTCTGTCTCACCCACTCTTTTAGCTCTCCAACCACTTTCAATGGAGCATCTGTCCGGTAAGAACGCGTAGGATTGCCCGGAAACTTTTTGTCGGTCACATTCGGATCGTTTTCAAACTTCCCGGTTGGTTCAACGATGTACACGCGCTCTTCGCCTTCTCCTTTCGCCAATGCAGCAGCGAGTCCTGCTCCGTTTGCAATAGCCGTGAAGTAAATGTGGTTCATCACAAAATCCGATTTGTAATTCGATTTGTTACCTGGTGTGAGCAGATCACCCACTTTCAGGTCCGCTCTCGTTCCGTGATAAAACGGACCCGGATCAGCGGGCTTCTCCGCTGATGAAACGGCGAGTGCATGATTCTTCTTCGCGTTCTCAACATCGCCGAGTTCTTCACAGCATTTCGCAATGCCTGCATACAAAGCAGGAAAAGCTCCCGCAACGGAAACATCATTTACTTCCAGTGCAGATTGCAAAGACCGCTCCAGCCATTTCAGTTTGTCAGCAACCGTTTTCTGATGGCGCGCTACATAATAAGAAGCGGTGAACTTTTCGAAGTCGTTTGTTGATTCATTCCATGCCTGGAGAAAAATCCTGTTTGCTTCTTCCGGTTGACCTTCGTCTTCTGCAGCCATGCCCTGCAGACAGAGCTGGATGATGGGATTGTGAGGGTTGAATTCCATGGGACTATTTTGAAAACTTCTCGTTCACTTATTTATAGGAGTTGGCTGCAGCAAGATAACTTTCATTGACAACCCGGTACAACTCTTTCGATAATATCTCATATTTTCCCTGTTTGTCTTTATCGTCGAACGATAGATCGTTCCAGGAGCCCATCCCTCCGAAACACCATGCTTTGCCGGCCAGAACGAAAATCCTGAATTACCGGGAGCAGGATCAGCAAATCCTCCGGGAAACAAAATTTATCCTGCTTTGCTTTTCTTCCGGGAAGAAGCTGACCGTTTTTTTAATTACGATGTCGGCGGTGGGAAATACAGTTGGTTAGTCCAAATTTCTATCAGTTGCTGCCGGAAGATTTTTTCCTGTTCATCAAAATATAAACGATTGGCAGAATTCCGGCTGTATTGATCAATGCAATACAAATGAACCAGCCAAGGTGATTATTACGGCCGGCTTTCCACATGCCAATTAATTTCCAGACTGTTTCCCAGATTGCGAGAACAATAATGATCGGCATAATAGTCGCCAACATTTCGGTTAAAGCTTGCTTATCCATTTTGATTTTGGTTTGGTGTTTTATCTAATCAGATTTAATCAGCTTTCCTGTCTGAACGAAACCCGTCCGGATAATTCGCGTGCTGATAACTAAACCGTTTGCTTCACTAATGTATAATAACTCCCCAAACGGTGCAACAATTGCAGTACCGATAACCAAACGATGATTTCCACAATTCCTGCCGGACCTAGATGTGCAGTTGTTGTTTCAATAACTGCCTCGTTCACTTCCGCAGGACTTGGTGAAGCCGCCCTGGCCAGAAGTATCGCTGCTGCGTCTTTCTCCGTGATGCCGGAATGTTTTTGCAGAGAGCTCATCAACTCCTTACAGCTTTTTACATCGCCCGGCGTTCCCGCACGTGCGATCTGATCCAGCGTTTCAAAAATTGCATCGTCGGATTTCGGAGTATAATTCGAACTCATACTTCTTACTTCCGCAGAAAGTTGATCGTTCGACACCACACGCGTGAAAATATATCCGGCAAGGTTTTTTGTCCGTAGTCCGACTTCAGTTGTTTCCGCGTTCAGATTATCGCGAAGGACAGTTGTCAATGCCAACACCACTCTGGGCTGAATAATATTCTTCAGAATCGGAAAGGAGTGCCCCGTTTCTTTCCTGAGAAATTCCGACGCCTCAGGATAGCTGTTGGGAACATCTTTAGTCCACTTTTTTTCCAGGCGAACTGCTCCGGGCGCTTGCCGCACGACCCGCAAATACGTCAATAAACTATCGGTCTTAAGCGTGCTCTTTTCCGTTACCCGGTAGGTTCCGTTCACATGTTTGCCCGGCTTCCACCCGGTTTTAGAAATAAGATCGGCCGTATCATTAATTGCTTCCTGCTCAAGCTCAACCCCGATCGCATCCATAAATTTATTCAGGAAGCCCATCATGCTGATTGAATAAACGATCTGTTCCACTTCAGAAGGAGAAAAATGGCTGGACATGGAATTACAGTGAGCCAAAGTAAGTTCAGCAGGTACGCGCGATAAAGCTTCCGCCATTGCAACCACGGCTTCTTCTTTTGGGGTACGCTTTCCCGCAATCGCTTCGGTCGTTGCTCCTCTTCTCAATGCAAAAGAACAAGTGTGCGCGGAACAGTAAGGACATTCTGCCGCCCTGCTGGAGAAATACATCGCTAATCCCATCGATGCCTTAAATGATTTCTTTCCGAAAATTGTGTTCGGAAGATTAAACATATTCGGTACGAGGATATTGTATGTCCGGAAACCTGTGGGCCATATTTCCAGGATAGGATCGCATGCGGGTACTACACCAATCAATTCCTTCACCAACGCTAACATCGGGTGATAGTTTTTGTGAAGCGTTTCAAAATTAACCGATGCCGGTTTTAAGCTGCTTGCGAGTGTGGTGGTCATTGCGGGTTTTATTTTTATCTGGTGTGACTATCAATATGCGATTAAAAATTCAATCTGCATTTTCTTGTGTCAATCTACTCTGTTGAACATTGTAACTACGGGAGATATCTGAGCCGATAATTTAGCCGCCGTAAATAGGCAAATATTGCCTCGCTAAATTATTCGGAAAATCCATTCGCAGTCATTGCTCCAACCTCATCTATTCCTTCACAATCCGTTCAATCACACTACCAATATTCGTCTCCACTTCCAGTATGTACACACCTGCCGCAAATCCGGTCAGATCAATCACCGGACTTTGAGAAACCAGCACTGTATTACCATGAATATCTTTCACAGTAACAGATTCCGTTACGCAGTCCGATGATCCAACAACAGAAATCATTCCGGATGTTGGATTCGGATAAACCCGTATCATGCGATCATCGTTTACAACATCATTCGTGGTGGTGATATCTGCGATTGCAAAATCGTCAACGAAATTCCAGCCATACGTTCCTGCAATAGTGCGAACGGTGATGAACGAGCTGTTGACTGTTGGAGTAAATGTTACCGACACAAAGCCCCATGTGGTTGTTGGAAGTGCAGCTGTGTCTATTGCCGTTCCGAACAACGTGCTGTCGTTGGAATATCCGATCTCAAGCAAATTCGCACCATATCCCGGATCCTTCCGGTTGTAAAAACTCAACGTGTACGCATTTCCCGCAACCAGTGGCGCCGACAATTTCATAGAAAATCCATCGGTCAGCGTATTATTAATGTCCACCGCAAGTCCTACAAAATGAGTTCCGTTTTCAGCAGTACCGTAACCGCAGGTGCTGCTGAGAATGTCGAGCTGATCCGCCGAACCAAATGCATGACAATCACTCATCATCGCATCAAACGACACATTGGTGAGGTTGTAGTCGCAAGTGCCGGTGGTGTTTTCGAAGCTGCCGTTGAGGAAGGTTTGGGCGTTGACAACAATTGAAGAAGACAAAAGGAATGCGGAGAGTGTGAGGAAGTAGGAGTTTTTCATTTTTTTTGGGGGGGGTAGGTGGGTGGAGAATTGTGATCTGAAATATAGTGATTAAGCAGTGAGTGGTGTGCGTAAGAGATTGATTGCGCAAATTTGTTTTGGGGGATTTGGTGAGGTTGTTGGTCAATCCTACGGCAATTCTTCTCCCTTTGACACCTATTATATCAACGTCTTTATGTACACACAAATCAAACGGATATTTTTACTCTATTGACTTTAACCTTTTCAATAGACGTACAAACCATGATAGCTTGATCAAAAACAACTAAATTATTCCCCAGAGTATGCAGTGAACTTCTAAACTTGATCCCTTGAACGCCAGTATAAATCTTAATAAACTCACAGATAAATTGAGTAGCAACGTAATCTAGTTCGGAATCATATCTTCTCATTGGCCTTGATAAGTCATCGCTTATCTTCCGTCGGAGAAGGGTAGATTTAATTCTTTCGCCTACTCGAGACGGATGAAAGATGGTCACATTTTCTGTAAAATCAGCTATGATTACTTTCGTCGATAATTCGTTCTTAAGCGAGAAAGTTCCAATGGACACTTCGTCTAAATAAGAAGCCCTTATTTCATACAGAACAGTTTCCTTATTATCACTTAAATAAAGAAATGGGATTCCTAGTGGATTTGCACGACCGGCAGTAGCCTTCTCCTTAGGTGGACAAAACATTTCTTCATTTACAAAAGGCACATCAGCACTATTATGGTGAAGTCGTCCTCTGAACAATTCTGTGCCCTTTTGCAATTCAATTTGACTTTGGAAAAAACCATCCCAGCCCAAATCATCCGTTAAGTAACTTACATCAGTGATGTACCGGTTTTCCCACATTAGTTGGGACTTTAACTTATCCCAATAATTAACATTATCTAAAATCTCCGGGCTAAAATCGACCTTGATATCGGCATTTGTGATATTCGTTTCAATTTTATCAACGACATAATTAAGTATTTTGTATGCACTGTCAAGTGAACTAAAAAGACTCCAGTTGGATTGAATTTTCGACTTTAGACTATCTCCATCCGACGTTATTCTAAAATTATCTAGAAGTTCCTTAAAAAAATCAAACAGCTCCTCGATGGGAATGCACTCGGCATCCTTTGCTCCACAGAAATTACAATTACCAGTGATTGCTTTCGAAGTTATAAAGCCAACCAATTCTCTGTCAGAAAAGCAATTCTTGCAAACATTATGCATTATTCTGAGCCAAAAAACTTGTTACAATGCTTAAGTGATTTTTGATCGATATTTTCTTTACCGTTCCTAATCCTGGATACCTTCCCTCGTTGAAATATTCTCTCAATTCTGTTATCGCAGAATTAGTTAGACCGCTTTGATCACAAAACGCTATTGCTTTTTCAGCGGCCTCAGCAAATTTACCTTGAACGTTTGCAATCGAATCATTCGTGTTTGAGGTAAAATGTCTAATCCAAATTTGATTCTCTTCCTCGGCATTTACATATGTTAGATGAATTACGACAGCTCTCGGTGTACTACCTCCATCAACGTATTCACTGGGCAAAACAGTAAAATCGGAAAAGCCTTGAAAGTTTTCTTCTCGATAAAACAAATGCTCCTCGGTGAATTTGTGAGCAGCGATGTCCAAAAAATCCGCATTTTTCAATTGCTTTTCAAATACATCATCCAACCGAATATAATTTTTCCCCAAAGTCCTAATGTGCCTATCTAAGCTGCGATATTTTTGAGGTTCAAATACCATTACACATGCAACTTGAGGGCGACCACATAAATCCCTAATAACCGCGTCATCATTAAAATTATGATAACATATTATGAGACAGTTTGTCAAATTATATTGTTGAATGGCTTGCAGAATAAACTCGCTATTGTTCGTATAATGAAAAGCAGCACGAAAGTGAGAGTTTTCGAGGCCATTAATGAATTCTAAAAAAGTGTGTGTATCCCCTGGAATTTCCCCAACTAACGGATTCATTATTAAGTAACAATTCAAATTCGTCTGTGCAAATACACCGTGCGCTAAGCGAAGATTATTAAATGTCTCTTTAACAGGCTCTAAAACAGGAGTGACGTGCTGTTGAATCAGGTTTTCCGCCGCCAATTCACGAAGAGAAATTAATTCGAATTGCCGAGCTCTTAAATAAGGATAATACATGTGCTAGTTGTTAATATTACATCTAAGATTGTCTAACAGTTTATGTTGCTTATCCAAAGACAAATTCAACGACAAAAACAATTGATTGAATTGCTTTTCAGTTTTAGAGAAAACATTAAATATGTTCCTCTTTTTCATAGCACTTATGAAAAGATCGTTCAGTGGTTTCTGTGGAATTTCCTCAATCAGTTGCTTGCAAACCTCGAACTTGCTGAAGTCCGTAAAAGATGGTCTACATCCATAATGCTGTTCAACTATACTTATATATTCATGGGTATGAAGTGTTCCCATCAAAGCATTAACATCTATAAACGGATTATTATTAGCCAACTTTTCCAACCTAAACTCTTTAGAAGCATCTTGATAAACAACAAGCCCTACATCAGGATACAATTTTTGATAATTCTCAATCTTGCTTTCAGGAACAATAAGATAAACCTCGTTAAATAATTTTTGATACTCTTTGACTTGACTGTTTAATCTGGTATCCTTATCCAATGTTGTTTTTATTTCGAAAGCTTTCGAAACCCCATTGAACATCGCCAAATCTGCTACAGCCCTTCCCAATCTAAATTCATTAAATACGACTGAATCAGAAGAACCTATTTCTCGAATCAACCATTTGTTGATAAGCTCATTCTTGTAAACATATTCATTCGGGTAAAAACTTTCCAATATTCTATAAACGTATTTCAAATAGGAGAGATAGGTTCTATCATCTGAAATAAATTTAGAATCGTAGCGGTTAATTTTCAGATCCAGAGAACTTAAATCACTTTTGAACCAACGAACCACTTCACTACGCGAGAATAAGGTCGAGTAATCTCGAAGTTGATCCAGACAATATGATTTTTTAATCCTCATTGAATACTATAAAAATACCCTTTTTATCCGACAAGTCCTTTTTCAAGAATTGTCATTACAAACACCGTTAAGTGCATATCTAAGATGCTGGTTTCACAAGTTTAACAACCCTACATCTCAAATTAATAGGAAATAAATGGGTTTATATCCTCCCATGTAAGAAAATCGGGAGTAATAAGGAAGATTTGAGCTATCCATTTTTATCTGTTTGAATGCTTCTAGTGCCTCGCCGATATTAAACCTTTTGCAATCCTTAGAAAGAAAATCCAGAACTTCGTGACTCGCCCCAAATATTCTTTTGGCCATTTCTGAATTCGAACAGGTTCTATTTTTATGATTGATTTGAAATGAAGTGCTTTCGACTGATGTGAAATCCAGTTTCAGCCATATGCAGTTAGTAGAACTACCTAACTCCCAAAAATCTCGTGCAAGCGGAAGACCTGCAATAATTGGTATACCCAATTTCTGTCCACTATGAGCACCCAATATTATTTGCTCATTAATTGTCATGTATATATTCTCTTGATCCAGAATAGAAATTTTGGGACGTCTTGGATACAATCCAACAATCATAAATTCATTCGTCGCATGAACGTGCTGCGAAATATTACTACCTTCTCTAGACATCCAAGGGAAAATAGGGACTACCTGTTTATATTTCTTATGCAATATTTTTTTAAGAATAGGGGCTATTGAAAGTCCTACGGTATGCTCACCGACAAAACTTGTTTCTTTATTCAAAGTAGAAGTTTTAATGAGGTAAAACTTAGCATCAGACAATTAGTTTATATTGCAAAAAACGTTAACTCAATACCCCAACACCGGCCCCAACCACCTCTCCGCCAACTCAAAACTCATCCCCTTCCTCTTCGCATAATCCTCCACCCTTGTCCTGAGCCAGTCGAAGGATGCTCCTTCGTTATCTTCCCCACTCCTAAATAATGCGCATCCTTGGGAGAGAAATACATTCCCTACCCGACTTCGTCACGCCTGTCCGACCTGTTCTTCCGGGCGGGCGGGCAGACACTCACTGCCGCAGTGGGAATCATGGCTTTGCTTTCGGCGAGCACTGCAGTAACCAAAGCTGATTTCAATTACACCGAATTCGGGGCAATTGAAATCAGCGTTATGCAGCATTCCGCTTCCGTCCTTGTTTTTTCTTCCGCTTGAGTTTGTCCAGTCTGATGAACTCACTGATCAGCTTTTGCTCATCGCTTGTCAACGGTGAAGGATCAAACACCACATCAACATCGTCTAATTTTACTTTCTTTTTCATGGCTCAAAATATTTTTCAATACCCCAACACCGGCCCCTCCCGATAGCTATCGGGACACCTCTCCGCCAATTCAAACTCTATCCCCTTTTTTCATCAGCTAATCGGAAATCTGCAAATCAGCTAATTATTCCGTTCGCTTCTAATAGCCGAGAACCGGTCCTAACCAACGCTCGGCATCTTCAAAACTCATCCCTTTGCGTTTCGCATAATCCTCCACCTGCTCCTTCGTAATCTTCCCCACTCCAAAATAATGCGCCGCCGCCGGAGAGAAATACATTCCGCTCACTGCCGCAGTAGGAACCATGGCCTTACTTTCTGTAAGCACTAAACCGATCTGATTTTCTGCATCAAGCAAACGGAACAATAAATCTTTCTCGGTGTGATCGGGTTGCGCGGGATAACCTGGGGCGGGACGAATACCTGCGTAGGCTTCCTTGATAAGATCGTCGTTGGAAAGATTTTCTTCTTTCGCGTAACCCCAGAATTCTTTGCGCACACGCTCGTGCAGGTGTTCTGCGAAGGCTTCTGCGAGACGATCAGCGAGTGCTTTGAGCATGATGGCGCTGTAGTCATCGTGGTTCTTTTCGAACTCCGCCACTTTTTCGTCAATGCCGAATCCTGTGCTCACAGCAAAACCTCCGATGTAATCATTGTGCCCTTCCGGTGCAAGAAAATCAGAAAGCGCTACGTTGTGGTGACCGGTCGGCTTTTGTGTTTGCTGACGGATGGACTGGAATTTTCCGGTGATGTTTTTTCGTGCTGCATCGGTGTACACCTGCATCTCGTCATCGTTCACCGTGTTCGCCGGCCAGAATCCGATGACCGCGCGTGCAGTGAGCCACTTTTCGCTGATGATCTTCTTCAGCATAGCCTGGGCGTCGTTGAAGAGCTTGGTTGCTTCTGTTCCGCGTTCTGTATCTTTCAGGATGCGGGGATAAGATCCTTTCATCTCCCAGCTGTGGAAGAACGGAGTCCAGTCAATGTACGGAACGAGTTTCTCCAGCGGATAATCATTCAGCACTTTTGTTCCGATGAATGTTGGTTCCACAAAACTGTGCGCGCCCCAATCCACCGGAAATTTATTTCTGCGTGCTTCTGCCAGTGAAATAAATTTATTCTGACTCTGCGCACGCGCATTCTGTGCACGCACACGGTCGTAATCGGCTTCGATTTCTTTCATGAATGCCGGACGCAATTCTTTCGAGATTAAACTCTGCAGAACGGGAACAGATCGCGATGCATCGTTC
>Ga0255338_1005569_pt1 | contig 11474 bp, 7 predicted proteins | sample MeOH1_35cm_T4_19_FD_203715 | JGI IMG/M metagenome (GOLD analysis project Ga0255338, IMG submission 203715) | Sandy soil microbial communities from University of British Columbia, Vancouver, Canada - MeOH1_35cm_T4_195 | ecosystem: Engineered > Artificial ecosystem > Sand microcosm > Unclassified ... | reverse complement strand
CCCAACGTCCGAGGAAGTGTGGCGTAGAGCCCCCACATGCTCGGACGTTGCGGAACGTGAAGCCCCAACGTCCGAGGAAGTGTGGCGTAGAGCCCCCACATGCTCGGACGTTGTGGGCAGGGCGGAGTCGAGGAGGGTGAGGACCCTCGCGGCGGCCGAGCGGGAGCGTTGCACGGCGACGGCCGCGGCGGGCAGCATGCCGGTCGCCTCGAACGCCGCGAGCGGCGTCAGCACGATCACCGCGAGCTCGACGGGGGCCAGCGCCCCCGATCGCACGGCCGGCACGCCGGTGACCAGGGCAGCCGTCGCCGCCAGCCCCGTCGCCAGCACGCCCAGCGCGGCCGCCAGCGCGGTCGACGGCGCGCCGGCGTCCACTGCGGCCGCCAGGCGGCGGTCGGCCCCCCGGAGCTCGGCGAGGCGCACCGGCAGGGCACCCGACACCAGCAGGGGTCCCGCGTCGTCGAGGACCGCGAGCGCGGCTGTCGCCACGTCGGCGCGTGCCGCGACCGCGCGCCGTTCGGCCGCCCGCGCGCCGCGAGCCGCGAGCAGCGGCGCGCCCACGCCCGCAACCAGCAGGCACGCGGCGAGCGCGGCCGCGGCCGGGGGCCAGAACGCGGCCATCGCGGCCACCGTGCCGAGGCCCAGCACCAGGGCCACCGCGGCCGGGAGCAGCCCGCGCACCACCACATCGCCCACCGCGTCCACGTCGGCGCCGACGCGCGCCAGCAGGTCGCCGCGGCGCAGCCCCAGGACCGCCTCCGGTCGCCCGACCGCGAGGCGTTCGTAGAGCGTGGCACGCAGGGAGGTCATGCCGCGCAGCGCGACGTCGTGCGACGCCAGACGTTCCAGGTAGCGCAGCACACCGCGGCCCACCCCGAAGGCGCGCACGGCCACGGTCGCCACCGAGAGCGCCAGCACCGGCGGCATCTGCGACGCGCGCGCGATGAGCCACGCCGAGACGGCCGCCAGCGCGACGGCGCAGCCGAGCGCCAGCGTGCCGAGCAGCACCGCCGCCGCGGCCCGCCGCGGGTCCACCTCGAGCAGCCGCACCGCGCGCCGCAGCGTTCCGCGGGGGACGGGCGCACCGCCGTCGATCCCGGTTCCCGCAGCGACCGTCCCGGCGGCGAGGTGCACGCTCACCGCGTCGCCTCCGAGGCGAGCGCCGCCTGCACCGCCACCACCGCGTCGGCGGTGGCGACCAGGCTGGGGCGGTGCGCCACGAGCAGCACCGCGCGCCCGGCGGCGCGCATCGCCTCGACCGCCTCGAGCACCACCGCCTCACCGGCCGCGTCCAGGTGCGCCGTCGGCTCGTCGAGCACGACGAGCGGTGCGGGGGAGAGCAGCGCACGCGTCAGCGCGACGCGCTGGCGCTGGCCCACCGACAGGCCCGTGCCGCCGGTGCCGAGCCTGGTGTCCCAGCCGGCCGGCAGGCCGGCCACCACGGCGTCCAGCCCGGTGCGGGCCGCGGCCGCGGCGCGGTCCTCGTCGCACGTCCCGCCGACGAGCTCGCGGACGGTCCCGGGCTCGAGGACCGGCCGCTGCGGCAGCCAGGCGACCTGCGACCAGTACGTCGCGGGGTCGACGTCGCCCACCGGCACGGGAGCGGCGCCCGGCGTCACCAGCTCCGCCGCACCCTCGTCGGGCCGCAGCAGGCCCAGCAGCACCTCGACGGCGGTGGACTTGCCGGCGCCGGACGGCCCGACGAGCGCCGTCACCCGACCCGGCGTCACCGTCAGGTCGAGCAGGTGGGGAGTCTCGCCGCCCGACGAGCGGACGGTCACACCGCGCAGGCGGACGCCGGCCGCGCGCAGGTCGGGCGCCGGGGCCGTCCCGACGGCGGGTGCGGGCGTCTCGATGACGGCGAAGGCCGCCTCTGCGGCCGCGACGCCGTCCGTCGACGCGTGGAACTGCGCCCCGACCTGCCGCAGCGGCCAGTACACCTCCGGGGCGAGCACCAGCACCGCGAGCCCCGTCACCAGGTCCAGCCCGCCGCTCACCAGCCGCACGCCGATCGACACGGCGACCAGGGCCACCGACAGCGTGGTGAGCAGCTCCAGCACCATCCCGGAGAGGAAGGCGATCCGCAGGGTCCCCATCGTCGCGCGTCGGTGGGCGTCCCCGAGGGCGCGCACGCGCGCCGCCGGGCCCGACTCCCGCCCGAACGCGCGCAGCGTGGGCAGGCCGGCCAGCAGGTCCAGCACCTGTGACCCCAGCCGGGACATCGCCGCCAGCCCGCGCTCGGAACGGCCGGCGGTCATGGTGCCGATCAGCCACATGAACAGCGGCACCAGCGGCAGCGTCCCGGCGACGATCACCGCCGAGACCCAGTCCAGACCGAGCACCACGAGGATCGTCGCCGGCGTCACCGTCGCGGACAGCACCAGCTGCGGCAGGTACCGGACGAAGTACGGCTCCAGCGCATCGAGACCCCGCGTGGCGAGCGTCACCACCTCCGGCCCGCGGCCCGAGGCCAGCCAGCGCGGACCCAGCGCCGCGGCCTGCCCGACGACGCCGGAGCGCAGCTCGGCCACCGCCCGCGTCGCCGCCCGGTGGGCGAACCGCTCCTGGACCGCCACCACGGCGGCGCGGGCGACCACCACCGCCGCGAGCCCGCCGACCGTGGGGGCGACCTCGTCGAGCGTGGCGCCGTGCTGCACGGCCCGCCCCACCGCGTTCGCCAGCACCAGCGCCTGCGCCACCACCAGGCCCGCGGTGAGCGGGCCGAGCCCCACCGTCAGCGCGAGGTAGCCGCGGGCCGTGCGGGCGTGCCGCAGCAGCCGGGGGTCGAGGGGCTTCACGCCGCCGCGTCCCCGCGGCGGGTCACTTCTCCGGGTTGGCGCCGACCCGAACGTCGTCGAACGTCACCGGCACCTGGTCGGGGATGTGCTGCACGCCGATCCGCTTGCGGAACACCCAGTAGGACCAGGCCTGGTAGGCCAGCACGATCGGCGTCATCACCAGCGCGACCCAGCTCATCATCGTCAGCGTGTACCGGCTCGACGACGCGTTGTGGATCGTCAGCGAGTAGGCCGGGTCGACGTTCGACGGGAGGACGTCGGGGAACAGCGCCCCGAAGATCAGCACCACTGCGGCGACGATCGCCACCGAGGACGCCGCGAACGCCCGGCCCTCCGAGCGCACCCGGGTGAACCACGCCGAGGCCGCCAGCGCCAGCGCCGCGACGACGAGGGGGAACCACGTCCACAGTGTGTCCGAGTAGGCCAGCTGGAGCCAGATCGCCCACACGGCTCCCACGCCGAGCGCCGCGACGCTCAGGCGCGAGGCGGCCTGGGCGGCCCGGACCTGCAGGTCACCGGTGGTCTTGAGCGACAGGAAGATCGCGCCGTGCGTCAGGAACACCACCGCGGTCAGCGCGCCGGTCCACAGCGCGAAGCCGTTCCCGTTGGTCAACAGGTCCCAGAACGTCCCGGTGTACTGCAGCGTCTCCCGCGTCACCCCGCCGTCGACGTTGCTGATGGTGGTGGTCACCGGCTCGATCCGCAGCCCGGCGACCAGGTTCCCGAACGCGACGCCCCACAGCACCGCGGGGACCCACGAACCGAGCACCAGGCCCCAGTAGTAGGTGCGCTGCCAGGCCGGCGTGGTGATCTTGCCGCGCCACTCGAAGGAGACCACGCGTGCGATCAGCGCCAGCAGGATGAGCAGCAGCGCGAGGTAGGCGCCCGAGAACAGCGTCGCGTACCACTCGGGGAAAGCGGCGAAGGTGGCGCCTCCCGCGGTGAGCAGCCACACCTCGTTGCCGTCCCACAGCGGCCCGACGGTGTTGATGGCGACGCGGCGCTCCCGCTCGCCCTTCGCAAGGAACGGCAGCAGCATGCCGACGCCGAAGTCGAAGCCCTCCAGCACCAGGTAGCCGGTCCAGAGCACGGCGATGAGGACGAACCAGATGATCTGCAGCGTCTCGTGGCTCATGGCGTTCCGCTCTCAGTAGGCGAAGGACAGGGGCTGGTCGGCCTCGTCCGTCGCGCGGTTGGCGGGGTTGTCCGGGCTGGGGTCGTGCGGGTCGTCCTCGACGCCGCCGACGGTGTACCGGTGCATCAGGCGGTACCACGCCACGGCGAGCACGCCGTAGAGCAGGGTGAACAGCACCAGCGACAGCACCACGCTGACCGGGCCCACCTGCGCCGAGACGCCGCGCGCCGTCAGCTGCCAGACCATGTCCACGCCCTCGGGGTTGGGGTTGGGCGCCACCACCCAGGGCTGGCGACCCATCTCGGTGAAGATCCAGCCGGCCGACGACGCGAGGAAGATCGTCGGCAGCGACCACAGCGCCGCCCGCCGCAGCCACGGGTTGTCGCTGACGCGGCCCTGCCGGGTCAACCAGAGCGCGAGCAGCGCGAGCACGCCGGCGAACAGCGCGAACCCGATCATCAGGCGGAAGGACCAGAAGGTGACCGCGAGGTTCGGCACGTAGTCGACCCCGGCGCCGTACTTCTCCTCGTAGAGCCGCTGGAGGTCGTTGACGCCCTGCAGCTCGGCGTCCCAGTGGTTGGTCGCCAGGAAGGACGTCACGCCCGGGATCTCGACGTAGCGGCGCACCGACTCGGGGTTGTTGCTGAGGTCGCCGACGGCGAAAAGGCTCATCGGCACCTGGCTGCTGGTGTCCATGTGTGCCTCGGCGGCCGCCATCTTCATCGGCTGCTGGGAGAACATCAGCTGTCCCTGCCAGTGACCGGAGAGGGCGACCACCGCGGCGGAGACCACCATGACCACGAGCCCGAGCTGGAGGCCGGGCCGGTAGACCTCGCGCGCCTTGGCCTCGTCGCCCGCGCGGACCAGGCGCACCATCCACCAGGCGCAGATCGCCGCGACGAAGGTGCCGGCCGTGAGGAACGCGGCGCCGACGGTGTGCGGGAAGGCCGCGAGCACGGTCGGGTTGGTCAGCACGGCGCCCAGGTCCACCATCGTGGCGCGGCCCGTCTCCGGGTCGAACTGCGCGCCGACCGGGTGCTGCATCCACGAGTTGGCGGACAGGATGAAGTAGGCCGAGACGGTGGACGCGCCCGCGACCAGCCAGATGGTGGCGAGGTGGACCCGCTTGGGCAGCTTGTCCCAGCCGAAGATCCACAGGCCGAGGAACGTCGACTCGACGAAGAAGGCGATGAGGGCCTCGAGCGCCAGGGGCGCGCCGAAGATGTCGCCGACGAACCGCGAGTACTCGCTCCAGTTCATGCCGAACTGGAACTCCTGCACGATCCCGGTGGCGATGCCGATGGCGAAGTTGATCAGCAGGAGCTTGCCGAAGAACTTCGTCAGGCGCAGCCAGCGCTTGTCTGCGCGGCGCACCCAGAGGGTCTGCATGATCGCGACGAGCGTCGACAGCCCGATCGTCAGCGGCACGAAGATGAAGTGGTAGACGGTGGTGACACCGAACTGCCAGCGGGCCAGGTCGAGCGCGTCTGCTGCCACGGAGCCTCTCCGTACTCGTCCTCGATGGTGGGGCGATCAGGTGCCGAACCGACCCAAATCGCCTGGTCAGACGCTAGGGCCGACCGTCCGACCCGATCGGGACTTTCGTCCTACGGCTATCGGGACTTAGGTCACAGGTGATCCCCTGAACCTGAAAGCGGCGGCCGAGCCACGCCGCGAGCCCGTGACGTCCCCGAGACCATCCTGTGACATACTGACGGCGGCGAGGAGGCGATCCACACCGTCTCCGATCCAGAAGTTCCGCAGCCCAGCGCGTCGTGCGCGCCAGCCGCCGCTCCGCCCCGCCAGGCTCCCCACCGGGAACCCCAGGGCCGGTCGCAGGCGATGGCGCCGGCCCGCGGAGCAGCGGTGACACCGACGACTTCCGTCGCCGCGCGGGCCGCGCGAGCGACGACCGACCGCCCCGACGGCGCCTCGACAGTGTGGGCGGAGCGCATCGGGGCACCCAGGAGCACTCCGCGTGACCTCTCCGAACACCCCCGACGTCAGCAGCGACGACACCACGGCCGGGGGTGCCAAGCCCCCTCGCCGCCGCGCCACGCGCGCCACGAAGGCGGCCGCCCCGGTCGCCGCCGCCGCGCCGGACGAGACTGCGGGCGCGGCCCCGACGACGCCCGACGAGCCCGCGCCGGCCGTACCCGAGGCCGGGACCGCGACCGCCGAGCCCGCCACGAGCGAGCAGCCCGCGCCCCGGCGCCGCGCCACCCGCGGCCGCAAGGCCCCCGTGCCCGACGAGCCCGTGACGTCGCCCTCCGGCGAACGGGGGGCCGGCTCCGCCGCCCCGGTGCCGCCCGCGGGACCGTCCGACGGCCCCGGCGCCCCCGCCGTCGAGGAGGAGGCCGACGAGCTGCCCGAGGAGGTCGTCGTCGAGGACGTCGTCGACGAGCTCGCAGCGCAGGAGGCCGCGGCGCAGCAGGCTGCCGTCACTGCGGCCGAGCCGGCCGCGGCATCCCCGCGCCTGGCGACCACCGCGCTGCTGTTCCAGGCGCCGGACCTCTCGCAGGCCCGGCCGCGCCGCCGGCGCGCCACCGCGACCGCCGGCTCGCCCGAGCAGATCTCGCAGGCGGCACGCCGCGCCGAGGCGGAGGCGGCCGCGCAGGCCGTGGTCCAGGTCGACGAGCCGGTCGACGCGCTCACCGGGACGGCCGCCGAGGCAGTCGACGAGCTCACCGGGACGGCCGCCGAGGCGGTTGCCGCGGCCGAGATCGAGCAGGGCGCTCCCTCCCGTTCGTCGCGCCGCCGCCGCGGTGGCCGCGGCCGCGGGTCCCGGGACGAGGTGGCCGTCGACGCGGTCGACGAGGTCGTCGTGCCGGAGCCGGTCGAGGCGGAGGAGCCCACTGACGAGGACGAGGTGGCCGAGGAGGACGACGGCGACCTGTCCGCGCCGCGCCGCCGCCGGCGCCGGGGCGGGCGGGGCCGGCGCAGCCGCAACGGCACGCCGGCCGCCGATGCCGAGGAGGCGGACGCCGAGGAGTCCGACGCCGACTCCGAGCCCGAGGACGAGGACGCGGCGGGGGAGGCCGAGAGCGGCACCACACGCCGCCGGCGCCGCCGGCGCCGCGGCTCGCGGCCCGACGGCGGCGAGCCCGAGCCCCGCCGCCGCGACGAGGTGACCGCCCTGCGCGGGTCCACCCGCCTGGAGGCCAAGCGCCAGCGCCGCCGCGAGGGCCGCGACGCCGGGCGGCGCCGCCAGATCATCACCGAGGCCGAGTTCCTGGCGCGCCGCGAGTCGGTGGACCGCATCATGGCGGTGCGCGAGCGCGGCGGTCGCACGCAGATCGCGGTGCTGGAGGACGGGGTGCTCGTCGAGCACTACGTCTCCGACCAGGCCGCCGCGTCGATGGTGGGCAACGTCTACCTGGGCCGCGTGCAGAACGTGCTGCCGAGCATGGAGGCCGCGTTCGTCGACGTCGGCAAGGGCCGCAACGCCGTGCTCTACGCCGGTGAGGTCAACTGGGACGCCGCCGGCCTGGAGGGTGGGCAGCCGCGCCGCATCGAGCAGGCGCTCAAGTCCGGCGACTCGGTGCTGGTGCAGGTGACCAAGGACCCGATCGGCCACAAGGGCGCGCGGCTGACGAGCCAGGTGACACTGGCCGGTCGCTACCTGGTGCTGGTGCCCGGCGGCGGCATGACCGGCATCAGCCGCAAGCTGCCGGACACCGAGCGCAACCGGCTGAAGAAGATCCTCCGCGACATCGTCCCCGAGTCGGCGGGCGTGATCGTCCGCACCGCGGCCGAGGGTGCGAGCGAGGACGAGCTGCGGGCGGACATCGCCCGGCTGACCGGTCAGTGGGAGGCGATCGAGGCCAAGGCCGCGCGCGGCAACGCGCCGGCGCTGCTCCAGGGCGAGCCGGACATGGCGATCCGCGTGGTGCGCGACATCTTCAACGACGACTTCAGCTCCCTGGTGGTCCAGGGCGACGAGGCGTGGGAGACCATCTCGTCGTACGTCGGCGAGCTGGCGCCTGACCTGGCGGCACGCGTGACGAAGTGGACCCAGAACATCGACGTGTTCACGGTGCACCGCGTCGACGAGCAGCTGGCCAAGGGCATGGACCGCAAGGTGTGGCTGCCCTCCGGCGGTTCGCTGGTGATCGACCGCACCGAGGCGATGACCGTCATCGACGTCAACACCGGGAAGTTCACCGGCGCGGGCGGCACCCTCGAGGAGACGGTGACGCGCAACAACCTCGAGGCCGCCGAGGAGATCGTGCGGCAGCTGAGGCTGCGGGACATCGGCGGGATCATCGTCATCGACTTCATCGACATGGTGCTGGAGTCCAACCGTGACCTGGTGCTGCGCCGGCTGGTCGAGTGCCTCGGCCGGGACCGCACCAAGCACCAGGTGGCCGAGGTCACCTCGCTGGGCCTCGTGCAGATGACGCGCAAGCGGGTGGGGCAGGGGCTCGTCGAGGCGTTCAGCGAGACGTGCGAGCACTGCCACGGGCGCGGCTTCATCGTCCACACGGAGCCCGTGGAGCGCAACGGACGACCGGACGCCGGTGGCGGCAACGCCGGCGCGCCGGCGGAGAGTGCCGGGAAGCGCTCGCGCCGCAAGCGGACGGCCGAGCCGTCGGCCGCGCCGGCGGCCGCGGTTCCGGTGCTGCCGGAGGCGCGGGAGGCCGTCAAGGCGACCCTCGCGACGATCGCCGCCGCGGCGGCGCACGCCCACCAGCACGAGCACGACGACGAGCCGCACCCCGGGCAGCCCGAGGCCGCGTCGGATCAGCCGGCGGTGGCCGCCGACGAGGTGGCGGCGCTCGACGAGGTCCACGACCACACGGCCGAGCCGTCCACCGAGCCGGCGGCGGCGCACGCGCCCGTCATCGACGTGCTCGCCGCGTTCGCCGACCGCGTCCCGCTGGGCCGCGCCCCGCACGAGCCGGATGCGGCAGCGCTCGCCGGGCTGGCGGGCCTGCGGCTGCCCGGCACGGCCGACGAGTCGCCGGTGGACGAGGCGCCGGCCCAGCCGCCGGTGGACGGCGAGGCGGAGCCCCTCGTCGAGCCCGGCGGCACCGACGAGCCGGCGCTCGAGCTCGAGCTCGTCGACCCGGCCGTGTTCGACCTGCCGGACGATGCGGAACCGGCTGCCGAGGACGCGTCCGACGACGCGGGACCGGCCGACCGACCCACGGACGGCTGAGTCGCCCGCGACGACCCGCCAGGTTTGACCGGCGCCCGCCCGGTCCGTACCCTGAACGGTCGGCGCACAGCGCCGTTTCGGCGTGCCCCGACGAACCCCAGACCTCCCGGTCTCGTGCGGTCGCGAGGTGAGCCGCAGGACTTCGAGCAGAGATGAGCCAGAACGTGGTGTACGCGATCGTCAAGGCCGGAGGCCGCCAGGAGAAGGTCGCCGTCGGCGACATCGTCGTGGTCGACCGCCTCCAGGCGCGGCCCGGCGACGCCGTCACGCTGCCGGCGCTGCTGCTCGTCGACGGCGAGAAGGTCACCACGGACGCCTCGGCGCTCGCCAAGGTGACCGTCAGCGCCGAGGTGGTGCGGGACGAGCGCGGTCCGAAGATCGCGATCCTGCGCTTCAAGAACAAGACCGGCTACCGCCGCCGCCAGGGCCACCGCCAGGACCTGACCCGGCTCAAGGTCACCGCCATCGGCTGAGCCCTCCGGGCTTCGGAACAGGCTTACGGAACCAGGAGAGTTCGACATGGCACACAAGAAGGGCGCGAGCTCCTCGCGCAACGGCCGCGACTCGAACGCGCAGCGCCTCGGCGTCAAGCGGTTCGGCGGGCAGGTCGTCAAGGCCGGCGAGATCCTCGTCCGCCAGCACGGCACCCACTTCCACGCCGGCAACAACGTGGGCCGCGGCGGGGACGACACCCTGTTCGCGCTGGCCGCCGGTGCGGTCCAGTTCGGCACGCGGCGGGGCCGCAAGGTCATCGACGTCGTCGAGCAGGCCTGACGCCACCCACTCCTGACGGAAGGGGCGCACCGGGCGGTGCGCCCCTTCGTCGTGTCACGATCGATCCAGCGGAAGGAGGGACCCCGTGGCGACATTCGTCGACCGGGCCGTGATCCACGCGGCCGGAGGTGACGGCGGCAACGGCTGCGTCTCGATCCACCGCGAGAAGTTCAAGCCCCTGGCGGGCCCCGACGGGGGCAACGGCGGCAACGGCGGGTCGGTGGTGCTCGAGGTCGACCCGCAGACCACGACCCTGCTGGACCTGCAGCACCACCCGCACCGCCGCGCCGCCGCCGGTGCGGCCGGCATGGGGGACATGCGCAACGGAGGCACCGCTCCCGACCTCGTCGTCGGCGTGCCGGACGGCACGGTGGTGAAGTCCGCGGACGGCGCCGTGCTGGCGGACCTCGTCGGGCCGGGGACGCGCTTCGTCGTGGCCGCCGGTGGCCGCGGTGGGCTGGGCAACGCCGCCCTCGCGTCCGCGCGGCGCAAGGCGCCCGGTTTCGCGCTGCTCGGCGAGCCGGGGGAGGCCGCCGACGTGGTGCTGGAGCTGAAGTCGATCGCCGACGTGGCGCTCGTCGGGTTCCCCAGCGCCGGCAAGTCGTCGCTGGTCGCCGCGATGTCGGCGGCGCGCCCGAAGATCGCCGACTACCCGTTCACCACGCTGGTGCCCAACCTCGGCGTGGTGCAGGCGGGCTCGGCGCGCTACACCGTCGCGGACGTGCCGGGCCTGATCCCCGGCGCCTCGCAGGGCAAGGGCCTGGGGCTGGAGTTCCTGCGGCACATCGAGCGGTGCGCCGTGGTGGTGCACGTGCTCGACTGCGCCACCCTCGAGCCCGGCCGGGACCCGCTGACGGACCTCGACGTCATCGAGGCGGAGCTAGCGGCCTACGCCGGGGACCTGGGGATCGAGGGCGGGCGCGTGCCGCTGCTGGAGCGGCCGCGGCTCGTCGTGCTCAACAAGGTGGACGTCCCGGACGCCCGGGAGCTGGCGGACCTGGTGCGCCCGCAGCTCGAGGAGCGGGGACTGCCGGTGTTCGAGGTCTCGGCGGCGACGCACGAGGGCCTGCGGCCGCTGACGTTCGCGCTCGGTGCGCTGGTGGACCAGGCGCGTGCCGCCTCGCCCGAGCCGGAGCGGACGCGCATCGTGCTGCGTCCGCGCGCCGTGGACGACGCGGGCTTCGTCGTGACGCGTCACGAGGACGGCTCCGGGTTCTGGTTCGCCGTGCGCGGCGACAAGCCGGAGCGCTGGGTGCGGCAGACGGACTTCTCCAACGACGAGGCGGTGGGCTACCTCGCGGACCGGCTCGCCCGGCTCGGCGTCGAGGAGGCGCTCCTCAAGGCGGGCGCCGTCGCGGGCGACGAGGTGCGCATCGGGCCGGACCAGGACGCGGTGGTGTTCGACTGGGAGCCGACGCTGCTGACGGGCAGCGAGCTGCTGGGCGGCCCGCGCGGCACCGACCCGCGGCTCGGCGAGAACCAGCGGCCCACCCGCGGCGAGAGGCGCTCGGAGTTCAAGGAGCGGATGGACGCCAAGGCTGCCGCCCGCGCCGAGCTGTGGACGGAGCGCGAGTCCGGCCACTGGTCCACCCCGGAGGAGTAGCCG
>Ga0255338_1005568_pt1 | contig 11474 bp, 11 predicted proteins | sample MeOH1_35cm_T4_19_FD_203715 | JGI IMG/M metagenome (GOLD analysis project Ga0255338, IMG submission 203715) | Sandy soil microbial communities from University of British Columbia, Vancouver, Canada - MeOH1_35cm_T4_195 | ecosystem: Engineered > Artificial ecosystem > Sand microcosm > Unclassified ... | reverse complement strand
CGGTTATGACGCTCGTAATAGGTTTCAAATCCTCAGGCAATTTAGCGGCAGCCTATGGTATTGCCGTGACCGGTGACATGGTGATTACCACCTTGCTGGCAGGTATCGTGTTCCACTTTTTATGGGGTTGGGGCAAAGTTCGCACAATCAGTCTGGTGCTATTATTTTTAACAATCGATCTGGCATTTTTCAGCGCCAATATACTCAAAATCCCTGATGGCGGATGGGTACCATTAGTGATTGGCATCATTATCTTTACATTGATGATTACCTGGAAAACCGGCCGAACCCAGCTCTATCTGCACCTGAAAAACGAGGCAATGGCACTCGACCCATTCATTGAAGCGGTAGGCTCACACCCGCCTACACGCGTACCCGGAAATGCAATATTCATGACACCGAACCCGGATGGGGTACCGCACGCCATGCTGCACAATCTCAAACACAATAAAGTGCTGCATGAAAAAGTAGTGATCCTTACGGTTAAATTTCTGGATATCCCTCATGCCCCTACTGAGGATCGCGTAGAGGTCATAGCATTAGGACACGAGTTTTATAGAGTTGCCGTGCGATACGGATTTAAGGATGAGCCAGACTTGCCAAGAGACTTAATGCTTTGCGCTGAAAAAGGTCTGGCATTAGAAGCGATGGATACTTCATATTTCATCGGTAAAGAAAGTTTAATTGCCGATAGAAAGCCTGGCATGGCTTTCTGGCGTAAGAAAATATTTATCGGCCTATTCAGAAGTGCAGAGACCATCACCAACCAGTTTAAATTACCAGCCAACCGTGTAGTTGAGCTTGGAGCACAGGTATCGTTCTAACATTCACGAACTCACCAAAATGAATGCGTAATTTTGATTTTGACTCAACCAATTTTCATATTAAACGTTAGAGTCATATTAATTAACATGGAGTAAAGCAAAATGAATAAACTACTCTCATTCAAAAAAATCACGTTAATCCTTGCAACAATCCTCGCAGTGCAGTTAGGCGGCTGTGCTACCACAACCAGCGATAGCGTTTCGGGGGTAAAACGTAGCCAGTTCATGTTACTGCCGGCATCCTACATCACCAACATGTCCAGCCAGGCTTATACGCAAACACTTAATGAAGCCCAAAAGAAACAAACACTCAATGCAGACAAAACACAGGTTGAGCGTGTACGCAGAATTTCCAACAGGCTGATCAGCCAGGTCGGTGTTTTCAGGAAAGATGCCGCCCAATGGAAGTGGGAAGTCAACGTAGAAAAAAATGACCAGCTCAATGCCTACTGCATGCCTGGCGGCAAAATCATGGTGTATTCAGGCTTAATTGAAAAACTCAACGCTACCGACGACGAACTCGCCGCAGTGATCGGGCACGAAATCGCGCACGCCCTGCGCGAACACGGCCGTGAGCGCATGTCACAGGCTTATGCACAAGAGTTTGGCTTGCAGGCATTAGCTGCAATACTGACAAAGGGCACCAGCTCAGCTGTAGGCAATGCTTCCATGCAGGCTGCAAGCATGGGGTCACAACTCTTTTTTGCACTGCCCAATAGCCGCGAGCAGGAACGGGAAGCAGACAAAATCGGGTTGGAACTTGCAGCACGCGCTGCTTACAACCCGGATGCAGCTGTGACCTTATGGCAAAAAATGGAAGCACAGGGCGGCTCCAAACCACCGGAATTCCTGAGCACCCACCCAGCTAGTGAAAGCCGCATTGCTGAATTGCGTGCGCTTGCCCCGAAAGTAAGGCCGCTGTATGAGGCAGCAAAAGCAGGCAGATAAAGAGCCTGTTCTAAACCCGGGGTTCTCAAAGCGCATGGTGTAATTACTGTGCGCTTTATTTTTTTGCTATTGCACCGTTTGAGTTAAAATAGCGTATTACACAATTAACCAACTAGAGACTTTTATGGATCCACGTCAAAGCATTATCGAAACAGCATTTGAAGACCGCGCCAATATCAACCCAGCCAATGCATCAGCTGAAATCAAATCAACTGTTGCCTCAGTATTGGCAGATTTAGATAGCGGTAAACTCCGCGTTGCCAGCCGCGTGGGCGATACCCAACAATGGGAAACACACCAATGGCTTAAAAAGGCAGTGTTATTGTCATTCCGTCTGGAAGACAATGTACTGTTGGATGATGGCGTAACCAAATACTATGACAAAGTCCCACCGAAATTTGCAAACTACACAGAAGAAGACTTCAAAGCAGGCGGTTTCCGCGTGGTACCAAATGCAATCGTGCGCCGTGGTTCATTTATCGCTAAAAACACAGTATTGATGCCTTCATACGTGAACATCGGCGCCTACGTTGGCGAAGGCAGCATGGTAGACACATGGGCAACAGTAGGCTCATGCGCACAGATCGGCAAAAACGTACATTTGAGCGGCGGAGTTGGTATCGGCGGCGTATTAGAACCTGTGCAGGCTGGCCCAACTATCATCGGCGACAATTGCTTTATCGGCGCACGCTCAGAAGTGGTTGAAGGCGTAGTGGTTGAAGACAACTGCGTGATCTCAATGGGTGTTTACATCGGTCAATCTACCAAAATCTACGACCGTGAAACTGGTGAAGTATTCTATGGCCGTGTACCGGCAGGTTCAGTAGTGGTTTCTGGCAACCTGCCATCTAAAGACGGCAGCTATAGCCTTTATTGCGCTGTTATCGTTAAAAAAGTAGATGCCAAAACTTTAGGCAAAGTTGGTATCAACGAGTTATTGCGCGGTATTTAAGCGTCAGAAAAATGTTAACTGTATACGGCATCCCCAACTGCAACACGGTGAAAAAAGCCCGCGACTGGCTGGATGCCAATAAGGTTGACTATGTTTTTCATGACTTCAAGAAACAAGGTATTGATGAAGCTACGATTAACAACTGGCTGACTCAATACCCTTGGGAAAAACTCATCAACCGTGCTGGACTTACCTGGCGCGGTTTGGATGACACTGTAAAATCAAGCATTACAGACAACGTTTCAGCCAATAAACTGATGCAAACAAAAACCTCGGTAATTAAACGGCCAATCTTAGTCAAAGACAGCAAAGTTCTGTGTCTGGGCTTTGATGAAAACTTATACAAAGAAACCTTCAAACTATGAGCAAAACTTTAGAGTTAGCGATAGACCTTCTTAAACGCCAATCCAATACACCTGAAGATGCTGGCTGCCAGGAACTGATGATTTCACGCCTTGAGCCGCTTGGTTTCAAAATTGAGCGCATGCGGTTTGGCAATGTTGATAATTTCTACGCGCGTCGCGGCACTGCCGGACCATTGCTGGTATTTGCAGGCCATACCGACGTTGTGCCTACCGGCCCACTGGATAAATGGCATACACCGCCATTCGAGCCAACCATTAAAGACGGCATGCTGTACGCACGCGGTGCAGCGGACATGAAAACATCGCTCGCGGCATTCATTACCAGCATTGAAGAATTCATTGCTGAAAACCCGAACCATGAAGGTTCAATCGGTTTGCTCATTACTTCCGATGAAGAAGGCGTAGCTGTTGATGGCACTGTAAAAGTGGTGGAAGCATTAAAAGCGCGCGGCGAATTCATTGACTACTGTATCGTAGGTGAACCGACCAGCAACAGAGTTGTGGGCGACATGATTAAAAACGGCCGTCGTGGCTCACTCTCAGGCAAGCTGATCGTAAAGGGTGTGCAGGGCCATATTGCCTATCCACACCTAGTCAAAAACCCGATTCACATGGTAGCCCCTGCCATTAAAGATATGGTGGAAACCGTATGGGATAACGGCAATGAATACTTCCCGCCCACTTCATGGCAAATATCCAATATCAATGGCGGCACAGGTGCCACCAACGTGGTGCCAGGCGAAGTGGAAATCCTGTTCAATTTCAGGTTCTGTACCGCAAGTACCGAACAGAATCTGAAAGAACGCGTGTATGCCATTTTAGACAAGCACAATCTGGATTACTCACTGGACTGGGAATACTCACCGCCCTATATCACGCCGCGCGGCAACCTGGTTGCAGCGATTTCAGACGCAATCGAGCAGGCTTATGGTGTTACACCTGAGCTATCAACCACTGGCGGTACATCTGACGGACGCTTTATCGCAAACATCTGCAAACAGGTGATTGAATTTGGCCCGCTTAACGCAACCATCCACAAATTGAATGAATGTGTAGGTGTGGCGGATATTGAGCCACTAAAAGAAACATATAAACTTACTTTAGAAAAACTTTTAAAACTGCCGATTGAACCTGAGATTACAGACCCAGAAGACCACTTCTCTGTTTAATCGCTTTACTCACTCTGCATTTTTCGGCTCAATATGAACAACACCCAGATACAGCAAGAACTTTTTACCATCCGCGACTGGCTACGCTACGCAGTGAGCCGGTTTGAAGCCTCCGATATTTTTTACGGACACGGTACCGACAACGCCTATGATGAAGCTGTATGGCTCATCATGAGCGGGCTGCATCTGCCGCACGATACGCTTAACAACTTTCTGGATGCAAGACTGACCAGTGATGAACGCGTTAAACTCACCAAGTTTATCGAACAGCGTATCAGCAAACACACACCAACAGCTTATTTGCTGAAAGAAGCATGGCTGCAGGGCTACAAGTTTTATGTGGATGAACGCGTATTGATCCCGCGTTCATTTATCGCTGAACTATTAGTCAATGACGGTTTGCAGCCCTGGATTGAATTTCCGGAACTGGTAAATAGCGCGGCTGATATTTGTACCGGCAGCGGCTGCCTGGGGGTTCTTCTGGCTGATGCATTCCCTGATGCAAGCATTGATGTAGTTGATATTTCACCGGATGCGATTGATGTGTGCAATATCAACATTGCCAATTATGGCTTGCAGGCCCGTGTCACAGCGATCAAGTCTGACATGTTCAGCGCCCTTAAAGGCAAGAAATATGACTTGATCATCAGTAATCCGCCTTATGTCGACGCACCTTCCATGGCCGAGCTACCTGCAGAATATCGCAATGAGCCACAGCTGGCGCTCGGCAGCGGTGTCGCTGGTTTAGACCATACGCACACCATTTTGCGTGAAGCTGCAAATTATCTGAACGAAGACGGCATACTCATTGTCGAAATCGGTCATAACCGCGATGCCTTGCTTGAAGCTTACCCTGACCTGCCATTTACCTGGCTGGAAGTATCTTCAGGCGATGAATTTGTATTTTTACTGACCAAATCGCAACTATCAACTCAATAACAGCATTATTTTAATAGGCAACCCACACACTTTGAACAATACTTCTGGGAACGCCACCCAAACGACCACACCAACAATCAACTGGCTAGAAGCCGGCAAAAGCAAAACGGCTATCTGGCATTCAGAAAACGACACGCCAGCACCAAAACGCATACAGATCGCAGACGACACCATCAAAGCTGACGCTGCCTACAAACTGTGCTGCGAAGGCACCGCCCTGCTCTGGCGCGGTGATTTCCAGAACGCCAAGCAGTTGATGCAGGCGATCAGCCGCAGGATAGACCGCCCGGGCAAAAAGCCCAAAAAAGCACCGGCCAGCATGACGGAAGCATTCCACCTGCACCGCCAGGCGCAGTCACAAAAAGCACGAATTTTAGGCATGATACTGATTGAAATCAGCGTCGGTTACCATATCAACTTACGCCGCGCGCCCGATGTAAAAGCTGCCTGCGAGCATGCCTACGGCAAAAGCGCGCAATCGTTCATCGTGTCATTACGTGAGTTGTTAGGCTTGATTGGCGCTTATGAATGGAGCAAAAATGGCGTGGAAATTCCTGCCATCAATAACAAGATTTACCCGAGCTACGGAGTATTTTCACCGATTCGCGGTGAGTACCTGAACCTGGTAGACACCGCACCATTACCGGTACCATGTAATCTCGCCTTTGATATTGGTACGGGTACGGGCGTATTAGCGGCTATCCTTGCACATCGCGGCATCAAAAAAATCATCGCTACCGATAACTCACAACGCGCCCTGGATTGCGCGCAAAAGAATATCGACCGGCTTGAGATGAAAAACACGGTGACTGTACTCAACGCAGATTTATATCCAAGTGAAGAATACGGCAAAGCGGATTTAATTGTATGCAACCCGCCATGGCTGCCTGCGCGCCCTAGCTCAACGCTGGAGTCTGCCATTTACGATGAAAACAGCAAAATGCTGAAAGGCTATTTGAATGGCCTAAAAGCGCATTTAAACGACGCCGGCGAAGGCTGGCTGATACTGTCAGACTTTGCTGAACATTTAGGCTTAAGAACACGGGAAGATCTGCAAGGCTGGATTGATGACGCCGGCTTGAAAGTGATTGATAAAATCGACACCAAAGCTTCACATCAGAAAACACTGGATACCAGTGACCCGCTACACACAGCCAGGAAAGCAGAAGTCACCTCATTGTGGCGTTTGGGTAAACAGTAAAGCTAAAACATAACCTTAGTACAACACACGGTAAAACCTTAACCGGTTTTCACCCCTTGCTACCGCGCCTGTGATGTAAGAAAAGTTTGGAGATTTCAGCGAGGACTGTCTGAGGGCTTAAGCCCGAGTTCCGCAGCTGCCAAATTTTTTGAAGCAACACAGGAAATGAGCGGTAGAGGGTAGCTTTTTCTTTGGTTTCTTTCTTTTGGCTAAGCAAAAGAAAGAAACTCGCCAGTCGCGCGAAAGCGACTACCTGCTTGAGTTATTTTATTGCGCTAGTATGACCGATTTAGATTTTAGTTTTGCTTGTTGCTTACTAACTTTTTTTATTACATCTGCAGCAGCTTTAGCCTCTTCACTATCAACAAGCTCTCGCTTCAACACTTCATTCTGTAATATGCTTTTCAAAAATTCATCATCCACCTTAATTGAAGGACTTATTTTCTTTAGCTCTTTCTTCAAAGCCACAAGCACATTTTCACTTGTTAGCAATGCAGCAAGCGAAAATTTACTTGTAGCTTGTTGCTGTTGAAAAAACGCGGTCATTGAGGACTGTGTAAAACCCTCTCGACTTAAAGTACCAAAGCATTCGACTAATTGAGAGTTTTTAGGATTCGTATTTAACAAATCCACTTCAAAAATAAGTGATTTATCAATAGGCTGCTTAAAATGAACTTTATAAACTTGCCAAATTGCACCATTTGTTAAAACAACCCACTCAACACCATGGTTAGCGCCGTAATCGATTGCTTGCTTTATGTGATTGTCTTTCAAATCAACATTAATAGCTTTAGCTTCAATAAGAAATCTAACGTCATTACCTACTTTTACGGCTAAATCTACATAGGTTCCACGAATCGCAAATTCTGTAGTAATTTCGGTATATTTTTTATATCCAAGTAGTTCAGCAAGCATGTCACCTAAAATTACGACGGTATCGGATTCGCTTATGTCTCTATTTTTTGCTTCAGCGAGAATAGTCTGGAAACGCTTTAAATTCAAACTGATTCTGTCACTTACCTTTTTAGTAATTGCCATACTTTATCCTCTTGAATATTAATGTTCTTAATAAGAGCTAAATCTAAATAATACGTAAAAAATATTAACAGGTGAAAGGCTAAACTACTTATTTACTACATGACCCAAGAAAGTACTAATAAACTATCCCCGCCCTCTATTCCTGTCACTCTTCTTCTGCATCTGCGGCGCATTCAAATCACTGGTCTGGCGCACGCGTCGATTAGCCGGCTTCCTAGGCACAGGCTTCTTGGCAGCAGGGTTACGCGCTGCATCAGATTTACCACGATGCGGCCTGGCCTCACCACCATCGTCAGCAGTGCGCGGTGGCCTATCCAATGCACTGATGCGTTGTTTACGTACTTTTGGTGTAAACACGGCTGTAGACTTTAACTTCTCGCGCTGCGTGAGCTGCCTGAGCGGCGCGCTTGGTACCGGCAAACCAGCCCACTCCAGCAAACCCACCACTTCTTTCTGTTCGAGCTTAAGCATTTTTCCGCGTTTAACACGAGGCGGTAAATTAACCGGGCCAAAACGCACACGCATCAAGCGGCTTACTGGCAACTGAAATGCCTCAAACAACCTGCGCACCTCGCGGTTACGGCCTTCACGCAGAATCACCTGATACCAATGGTTTGCACCTTCACCACCCTGTGGCGTAATACTGTCGAAATTGGCCGGGCCATCTTCCAGCTCAATACCTTCTTTTAGCTGCGCCATCTGGCCTTCAGTCAACTCACCGAAAATACGTACCGCATATTCACGCTCAACTTCATAACGTGGATGCATGAAATGGTTAGCCAACTCGCCGGAAGTCGTGAATATCAGCAAACCGCTGGTATTCATATCCAATCGTCCAATAGCGATCCATTTGCCATGTTTTACTTTTGGCAGCTTATCAAACACGCTGGCACGGCCTTCCGGGTCATCCTGGCTCACAATTTCGCCTTCCGGCTTGTGGTAAATCAGCACTTGCGGCAGCTCAGCTTCAAAAGGCAAATGCAAAGGGCGGCTATCAAGGCGCACCACATCATGCTCTGTAACACCTTGACCTACCGTGGCAACTTTGCCGTTAACAGTAACACGCCCACTGGCAATGAGTTCTTCCATATCGCGGCGTGAGCCTAAGCCAGCTAACGCCAATAGCTTGTGCAGCCTCTGCGTTGGGGCTGCAGGCGCATCAGGGTCAGCTTCCAGCTTGGTGAAGTTAGTAGCGGGCCTGCGCACCGGGCGCTGTGGATCTCGTTGTTGCTTAAAGGGACGTGCCATATTGAATATACTTATTTGATTGAGAACGGATTTTACAGCAATTGTTGCGCATGAGCGCTATTTATAACACTCGGTTACAAAGTGCTAAATCGGTATTTCCTGCTGCGTGAAATCTTCCATCGGCGGCAACTCCGAAAGCGATTGCAGATTAAGGTCATCCAGAAAATGTTTAGTCGTGGCGTAAAGTGATGGCCTGCCTGGCACTTCACGCTGACCTACCACATCAATCCAGTCACGTTCCTGCAACTGGCGGATGACATTGGGGTTGACGGCTACGCCGCGAATTTCTTCAATATCGCCTCGCGTGACTGGTTGACGATAAGCGATGATTGCCAATGTTTCCATTACCGCGCGTGAATATTTAGCCTGGCGTTCAGGATTTAGCCGTGCTAAAAAATCCGTATACTCTACCCGCGCCTGAAAACGGTAACCGGAGGCTACCTGTACCAGTTCCATGGTACGATCAGCCCAATCCTGCTTCAGCTCATCAAGCAACATACGCAATGTCGCGCGTTCCATGCGCTCTGCAAACAATCGCAACATATCGTCTAAAGACAATGGCTCGTGTGAGGTCAACAATGCGACCTCCAGTACATTTTTCAATTCAGTGATGTTGCCAATTTCACTCATGACCATTAATTTGTACGTAAATAGGTGAGAAAGCTTGCTGTTGGGTAATGCGCAGCAACCCCTCGCGGGCCAGTTCCAAAATTGCCAGGAAACACACTACCAACTTGGGAATACCATCATTTTTTACATCAAATAACTGCGTAAACTCAAGCAGCCTATCATCTTTTAAACGACGCAGAATTATACTCATGTGCTCCCGCACCGATAGCTCTGAGCGCCCAACTTTATGATGCTTGAAATGACTGGCGCGTTTCAATACATTGCGCCATGCATCAGCCAAGTCATCCAAACTCACTTCAGGTGGTTTAATCTGGCTGATATGCTGATAGTAGGCACTGGCTACACAGATACCATCGCCTACTTTAGGCATTTCATCCAGCTGCTGCGCCGCAAGCTTGATTGCCTCGTATTCCATCAGCCGCCTTACCAGTTCTGCACGCGGATCGTTTTCTTCTGCGACTTCAACCGGTTTCGGCAACAACATGCGGGATTTGATTTCAATCAGCATGGCAGACATCAGCAGATAATCGCCTGCCAGTTCCAGCTTGATCGCACGCATCTTTTCCACATATTCCATATATTGGCGCGTTAATTCCGCCATTAGAATATCAAGGATATCCAGGTTATGCTTACGGATCAGGTAAAGCAGTAAATCCAGCGGGCCTTCAAAAGTCTCCAGGTACACCTCTAATGCATCGGGCGGAATGTACAGGTCACGAGGCAGCTCAGTAAACTCCTCGCCCTTGATTTTTGCATTTAGCGGAGTTTCTATCATGACCGATAACTAACTGAGACCTTTGCACGGATAGGCGAGCGCAGTGAAGATAAGGCAAAAATTGACGAAAAACCGGTGTTTATGCGATATAAATGAGGATTTTGAGTCAATTTTTAACACCGTATTCACAAGCGCAGTCATTTGTGCAAATGTCTCTAACTGTAATTTAAACCCATTACATCACGCACATCACGCATAGTCTCACGCGCAAGTTTGCGGGCTTTTTCGCAGCCCTCGGCAACGATGTTTTTGACTAATGTAGGGTCTTCAGCATACTGTGCGGCACGTTCCTGAATCGGTTTCAACTCAGCCAACACCCCTTCAATTACCGGCGTTTTGCATTCAATACAGCCAATACTTGCACCTTTGCAACCTGCCTGCACCCAGTTTCTGGTAGATTCATCTGAATAAATCTCGTGCAACTGCCAGACCGGACACTTGGCTGGGTCACCCGGGTCGGTGCGACGCACACGTGCAGGATCGGTTGGCATGGTTTTGATTTTTTTCGCCACTGAATCTACATCTTCACGCAATGAAATCGTGTTGTTGTATGACTTGGACATTTTTTGCCCATCCAGGCCTGGCATTTTAGAAGCAGGTGTCAGCTTGTATTCGGGTTCAACCAGAATGATCTTGCCACCACCTTCCAGGTAGCCCAGCAAGCGCTCTTTATCGCCCATGCTCATGCCCTGCTGCTCTTCGATCATGGCACGTGCGGTTTCCAGTGCTTCTTCATCACCGCTTTCCTGATAGGCCTTGCGCATTTCTTCATACAGTGCACCACGTTTACTGCCCAGCTTTTTAATGGCTGCCTCTGCTTTTTCTTCGAAACCTTTTTCTTTACCGTAAATATGGTTAAAACGACGTGCAATTTCACGGGTAAATTCGATGTGCGGAATCTGGTCTTCACCTACCGGCACCTGTGTAGCCTTGTACATCAGGATATCTGCGCTTTGCAACAGCGGGTAACCCAGGAAGCCATAGGTTGATAAGTCTTTACTGGCAAGTTTTTCCTGCTGGTCTTTATAGGTTGGCACGCGTTCCAGCCAGCTTAATGGTGTAATCATGGAAAGCAAGGTATGTAATTCTGCATGCTCAGGCACACGTGATTGTATGAAAATTGTTGCACTTGCCGGGTCAACACCAGCTGCCAGCCAGTCAATCACCATCTCCCACACGCTTTCTTCAATGATTTCAGGCGTATCATAATGCGTAGTCAACGCATGCCAGTCGGCAACAAAAAAGAAGCACTCATGCTCATGCTGCAAGCGTATCCAGTTTTTAAGTACACCGTTGTAATGTCCTAAATGCAAGTTACCTGTTGGGCGCATGCCCGATAAAACGCGTTCTATTGCCATGTGAAGAAAAACCTTAAATTAAATATG
>Ga0255338_1005567_pt1 | contig 11479 bp, 11 predicted proteins | sample MeOH1_35cm_T4_19_FD_203715 | JGI IMG/M metagenome (GOLD analysis project Ga0255338, IMG submission 203715) | Sandy soil microbial communities from University of British Columbia, Vancouver, Canada - MeOH1_35cm_T4_195 | ecosystem: Engineered > Artificial ecosystem > Sand microcosm > Unclassified ... | reverse complement strand
AACGCGCCGTGCCGCGCGACGCCGAACGCGGCGCCAAGATGATCGACGAGGTGCTAGACCCCATTCGCGGCACTCCGCTCGATACCGCGGCCACTCCAGCAAGCTCATTTCGACGGTTCTAGCGAGACATAATGACTCGAATGCTCTGCCCCGGATTCACCCGGACCAACTCGATCAGATCCCCGCCCTGGTTGTTAACTCCATACTCCGTCGGGACGCCCCAAAGAACCTGGGTAATAATATAATATTCGCCTGGGCCAATATTTGTAAAGGCGAATGAGCCGGATGCATCTGCGACAGTAATCCGGACAAACGCCGCTAAGCGACGGTCGAGGTTTGAGAATACAACTTGGCCCCGGCTGCTTGCGGAAGCGCCCTTGGTGAATGCCTCGTGAACATACGGAATGGCGGGAACCATTAACACTTTCGAGCCAGCGGCTGTGACCACCCCGCCGCCGACTTGCCGCATGAACGCCTGGCCGTAGACCGTGGCAGAGCCTGGCCGGCGCGCGTACTCGGCGTCGCTTGGATCGAATGGGGTGCTGATCACGACATTCTGAGGCTGCGACGCAACGCATCCCGCCACCGCAAGCGCCACAAGCAATATCAACCCGAACTTTGAGAAGGCCATGTTTCCCCCCATCGCCGACACAGGCGCTTCCGCCTAGTTGCTTCTGAGGCTTCCACATCCGGTTATCGTTGAGAAGGGATGCGGGCAGCCGCACGTGGCGCTGAAGCACGTCGCCGAGGGCATGGGGCTGGACTGGAACGGCCAGTATCAGCGCGTCAAGCGGGATGCTGTCCTCAGCACCTGCATGTGTGTCACGCACATGCAGGTCGGCGGGCAGGGGCGGGACGTGGTGACGCTGCCCCTCCGCTTCCTCAACGGCTTCCTGTTCGGCATCGACGCCAGCCGACGATCATCGCACGCCGCGCGTGCAATGATCGGGCCGACGCCGCACGCGCCGCATGCATCATCGACGTGTATGGGCACGGATCCGTGCCGAGTTGAATCATGCGGATAGGCGGTCGCGCTCGGATCGCAAGCGGCGGACCTCCTCTTCGACTCCGGCAATCTGCCTATCGATCTCCAGCAAGGCGTCATGCTCCGGCGTGCCCATCTCCGCCATCGGTACGGCCCCTGGTGACGATCTCTTGTAGGCGGCCGCTTGGGCCTCTGGCCGAATGCGCAGTTTCAGATCCTGTAGCTGCGCTGAAAGGGTGAGAATTTGTTCCTCGATCTCTTCTCGTTTCATTTCTCCCCCCTCAGCCCGTCCAGGCGATCCGCCCACCACTGCATCATCCGCACCCGCTCATCCCAATGCTCGCCGCGCGCATAGGCGCGGCGGACGTCGTTCGCCTCCACGTGGGCGAGCTGGCGCTCGATTGCATCAGGGTTCCACATCCCGCTTTCGTTGAGAAGGGTCGAGGCCGTGGCGCGGAAGCCGTGTGCCGTCGCCTCGTCCTTGCTGTAGCCCAGGCGCCTCAGGGCGGCGTTGAGCGTGTTCTCTGAGATCGGCCGCAGGACGGTGCGGACGGACGGAAACGCCAGCCGGCCCTTGCCGGTGATCTCCTGCAGGCCCATCAGGATCTCCACTGCCTGCCGCGAGAGCGGCGAGCGGTGCTGCCGGCGCATCTTGGCGCGCTCCGCCGGGATGGTCCAAACCGCCTTGTCGAGATCGAACTCGACCCATTCGGCCGCTCGCAGCTCGCCCGGCCGAGGGAAGAGCAGCGCCATGAGCTTCAGAGCCGCGTGTGTTGTCGGTTGGCCATCATAGCCGTCAATGGCGCGAAGGAGGCCACCAAGCGCCAGGGGGTTCGTGACGGCCGCGCGTGGCGTCACTGTCGGGGTCGTAAGGGCGCCCTTCAGGGCAAAGGTCGGATCGCTCGAGGCACGGGCCGTCGCAATCGCATAGCGGAACACGGAGCCGATCGTCGCCCGCAACCGCTTCGCCGTCTCGAGCCGCCCCCGTCTCTCGACGCCTCGGAGCACCTCGAGCACCTCGGCGGCCGTGATGTCGGCGATGGGCCGGCGCCCCAGCGCCGGCGAGGCCGTGTCGAGAAGCCACTGAACCTTGGACACGGTGCGTTCCGCCCGGCCCTCACGCTTGTGCTTAGCCATGAGCTCGTCGGCGATCAGATCGAACGTGTTGCCGGCCGACAGGCGGGAGGCCACCGCCTCTACTCGCTTGGCGGCCGCTGGGTCCAGTCCATCGGCGAGCTGTCGCTTCAGCGCATCGCGGCGCTTCCTGGCGTCCGCCAGCCCGACGATCGGATAGGCCCCGAAGCTGGCGGTACGACGCTTACCCAGGTGACGGTAGTCGCAGCGCCAGAGCTTGCCGCCGGTGGGTGCGACATAGAGGTAGAGCCCGCCGCCGTCGGCGAGCTTCAGCGGCTTGGGGCCAGGCTTGGCGTTGCGGCAGGCGGTATCCGAGAGCGGCATCCGGCATCCCCGTGACGGTATCGCGTTTGGCAGTATGACGGTATTCGGTGCCCTAGATACCGTCAAATCGGTGCGATGCGCTGCCCTGGCCTGCTACCGGCTGCGAGCGCATGCGAGAAAGCAAGGGCTCGGAAAGCCGCAGAAACCGGTCACTTGTGCGCGGGAATGCTCCTCAGAGCGACCGTGTGCAAGAGCTTGCAAGGAAACAAATGGTGCCGGCGGAGGGAGTCGAACCCCCGACCTACCGCTTACAAGGCGGTTGCTCTACCAACTGAGCTACGCCGGCCGGCGGCGGTCCGATAGCACGGTGCGGCCCGCTTTGCACGGGGGCGGCTGCGCGCCCGGGCACGGCCGCGCGGGAAGCCCGGGCAAGGCCGCGCGGGGAAGTCGGGCGCCGGGCTCGTTCAGCCGCCGTTCAGCCGTGCGGCGCGAGAGTGCTGTCATCGGGGGCGGGTCAGGCTGGGCGGAAGGACATCATGAACAGGTTCGTGGGGCTCGTGGCGGGAGTGGCGCTCGCCGCTCTCGGAGGGCAGGCGCGGGCGGCGGTGCCGACCGCGGCGCTGGCGGTGGTTCCGGCCACGGTGGCCTCCGTCGCCGAGCGCGAGCGGACGCCGGTCGTCGAAGTCGCCGAGCGGGGCCGCGTCGTGGTCCGCGGCCGCGGCACGCGGCGGGCGGCGCGGGTCTATCGCGGCGGCCGCTGGCCGGCCGCCCGCAGCGCGCGCGGCGGCCGCTGGTATGCCGGCGGCGCCTATCGCGGCGGCGCCTACCGCGGCGGCCGCTGGAACCAGCGGGCCCGCTACGCCTACCCGCGCTGGCGCTCCGGGCCGCGCTGGGGCTACGCGCGCGGCTGGGGCTACCGGCGCGGCTGGGGCTGGGGTTCCGGCTGGGGCTGGGGTCCCGGCTGGGGCTGGGGGGCGGCCGGGCTCGGCGTCGGCCTCGCCACCGGCGCGGTGGTCGGCGCCACCTATGCGGCGCCGCCGGCGGCGGTGGTCGTCGGCCCGGGGCGGGGCGTGGTGATGCTGCGGCCGTGGACGCCGGCCTGGTATCGCAGCTGCCGCGCCCGCTTTCGCAGCTTCAACCCGCGTACCGGCTACTACGTCGCCTATTCCGGCCGGCGGATCTTCTGCCGCTGAGCGTCGTCGGCGATCGCCGCCCGGCCGGCGGCACCGGTCGCGCCGCGCCGGGGGGCGAAGGCCCGCAAGGTCCGGGCGGCGCCAGCCGCGCCGCGGACCGCTGCGGCCGTCAGCCGGCGAGCCGCCGGCCGACGACGTAGAGGGCGATCGCCGCGGCGTTCGAGACGTTGAGCGAGGCGAGGGGGCCCGGCACCTCCAGCCTCGCCATGGCGTCGGTCTCGGCCTGGACGCCCGGCCGGACGCCCTTGCCCTCGGAGCCGAGCACCAGCACCGCCCGCTCGCCGACGGGCACGTCGTCGAGATCGTGCGCGGCGGCGCTGTCGAGGCCGACGACGGTGAAGCCCATCTTGCGCAGCTCGGCGAGGGCGCGGGCGAGGTTGGTGACGGTGGCGTGCGGCAAGAGGTCCGCGGCGCCCGACGCCGCCTTGGCGAGGACGCCGCTCTCGCGGGCGGCGTGGCGGCTGGTGGTGACGAGGCCGCCGGCGCCGAGCGCCACCGCCGAGCGCATGATGGCCCCGACATTGTGCGGATCGGTCACCTGGTCGAGGGCGATGAGGAGGCGCGCCTCGGCGAGTTCGTCGAGGTCCACCGGCTCGAGCGGCCCGACATAGAGCGCGACGCCCTGGTGGACGGCGTCCGCCGGCAGGAGGCGGTCGATCGCCTTCGGGTCGACGATCTCCGCCTCGAGCCGCCCCTTCGCTTCGGGGGAGAGCTTCTCCTCGAGCCGCGCCGCGGCGTTGCGGGTGGCGAGGAGGCGCGTCACCGGCCGGCGCGGATTGTCGAGGGCGGCGGCGACGGTGTGCAGGCCGTAGAGGACGAGCGGGCCTTCGTCGGCCTCGGCGCGGGCATAGTAGCGGCGCTCCGCCGGGCGGCGGTCGGGGCGGCGTTTCGGTCGGTCGGGTGCGGCCATGGCCTCGTCGTCCTGTAACGGGCATCCTTTATCCTCGCCGGCGGCCGCCGCCGCAACGCACGCCATGCGCCGATGCGGGGAAAACTCCGTCGCGACCGCGGCGCGGGTTGCGTGGCGGCGGCCACCGGCGGCAATGTCGGCGGCGAAGGATGGGCCGGGAACGTCCCGGCGTAAGCGAGGTCGCACACGATGAGCGGATCCGGCGGTGGCCGTCCCCGCGGACCCAGGAGCGCCCTGCCCGTCGCCGACCTCGTCGGGCCGGCGATCCTGACCGCCTGCCGCAAGCGCGGCTTCGCCGCGGCGGAGGTGGTGACGCTGTGGGCCGAGCTCGTCGATCCGGAGATCGCTCGGACGACGCGGCCGGAGCGCATCGACTGGCCGCGCCGGCGCGGCTTCGGGGAGGGCAGCGAGCCGGCGACGCTGGTGCTCGCCTGCGACGCTGCCGGGGCGCTCCTCGTCTCCCATCAGGCGCCGCAGATCCTCGAGCGCCTCAACGCCTTCCTCGGCTGGCGGGCGATCGGCCGGGTGAAGGTCGTGCAGCGGCCGGCCCGACCGCGGCGCGAGGCCGCACGCGCGGCGCGCCCGCCGCTCTCGCCGGCCGCCGAGCAGCGCCTCGCCGCGACGGTCGGCGCCATCGCCTCGCCGCCGCTTGCCGCCGCGCTCGCCCGGCTCGGCCGGGCGGCCCTCGCCGAGGTTGCCGCGCCCGCCGGCGGATCGCACAATCGCCCGATTCCTCGGACCTTGTCCGCCGAGGATTCGCCGCGCGGGCATTAGCCTTCGCCTGTCCATGACCCACCGAGGAGGCCCTGCGTGAGCATCACCCGTCGACAGTTCCTGGAGGGCGCCGGAGCCACGGCGCTGACCATGGCGGCCATCGCCGGCTTCGCGATCCCGGCCGATGCCCAGACCGTCGACACCGCCGATCTGCTGACGGCAGGCCCGCTCGGCGACGAGGTCCTCGGCTCGGCCGACGCGCCGGTGACGATCGTCGAGTACGCCTCGATGACCTGCGGCCATTGCGCCGCCTTCGCCACGCAGACCTTCCCCGAGATGAAGAAGAAATACATCGATACCGGCAAAGTCCGCTTCATCCTGCGGGAATTTCCGCTCGATCCGCTCGCCGCGGCCGCCTTCATGCTCGCCCGTTGCGCCCCGAAGGACCAATATTTCAACTTCGTCGACCTTTTCTTCGAGAAGCAGAAGGATTGGGCCTACACCGACGACCCGGTCACATCGATGTTCGATTTGGCCAAGCAGACCGGTTTCACACAGGAAAGCTTCCAGGCCTGCTTGACGAATCAGGATCTCCTCGACGGAATCAACGCGGTCAAGGACCGCGGGGCGCAGAAGTTCGCCGTCGATTCGACGCCGACCTTCTTCGTCAACGGCCAGGTGGTGCGCGGGGCCAAGTCGCTTGAGGAGTTCGACAAGATCCTGGAGCCGCTGCTCGCCGGCAAGTAGCCGGCGGCCGGAGGTGCCGGCTGCCGCGCGGCGGCCGGCAGGCGGTCGGGTGCGGCCGTGAAGTTCGTCAAGCTGCGCCTCGTCGGCTTCAAGACCTTCGTCGAGGCGACCGACGTCGTCATCGAGCCGGGGCTGACCGGCATCGTCGGGCCGAACGGCTGCGGCAAGTCCAATCTCGTCGAGGCGCTGCGCTGGGTGATGGGCGAGAGCTCGTCGAAGAGCCTGCGCGCCACCGGCATGGACGACGTCATCTTCTCCGGCACGTCGCGGCGCCCGGCCCGCGACCGCGCCGAGGTCACCGTCGTTCTCGACAATGCCGACCGGCGCGCGCCGCCCGGCCTCAACGATGCCGACATCCTGGAGGTGACGCGGCGCATCGAGCGCGAATCCGGCTCGGCCTACCGCGTCAACGGCCGCGAGGTGCGCGCCCGCGACGTGCAGCTCCTGTTCGCCGACGCCTCCACCGGGGCGCGCTCGCCCGCCCTCGTCCGCCAGGGCCAGATCGGCGAGCTGATCGCCGCCAAGCCGGCACAGCGTCGGGCGATCCTCGAGGAGGCCGCCGGCATCTCCGGCCTCCACTCGCGCCGCCACGAGGCGGAGCTCAGGCTGCGCGCCGCCGAGCAGAACCTGGCGCGGCTCGAGGACGTCGTCGGCGAGATCGCCGTGCGGCTCGAGGGCCTCGGCCGCCAGGCCCGCCAGGCGGTGCGCTACCGCAACCTCTCCGGCGAGATCCGCCGCCAGGAGGCGATGCTGCTGCACCTGCGCTGGGTGGCGGCGAAGGCCGCCGCGGCGGAGGCGTCGCAGACGCTCGCCGCGGCCGTCGCCGCGGTCGAGGCGCAGGGCCTCGCGCAAGCGGCGGCGGCGCGCGACCAGGCCGTCGCCGCCGCCGGCCTGCCGAAGCTGCGCGACGCCGAGGCGGCCGCCGGCGCGGCGCTCGCCCGGCTCCGGATCGCGGCCGAGCAGCTCACCGTCGAGGAGCGCCGCGCCCGCGACCGCATCGTCGAGCTCGACCGCCGCCTCGTCGAGGCGGAGGGTGACGCGGCGCGCGAGGCCGCCGTCGGCGCCGAGGCGGCGGAGACGCTCGCCCGGCTCGCCGCCGAGGCCGAGGACATCGCCGCCGAGGATCTCGAGGCCGGGCCGCGCGCCGCCGCCCTCGCCGAGCGCTTGGCGTTGGCCGACGCGGCGCTCGCCGCGGCCGAGGCGGTGCTCGCCGAGCGCACCCGGGCCCTCGCCGACCAGGCCGCCCGCCGCGCGGCCCTGGAGCGGGCGGCTCGCGAGGCGGTCGAGCGGGCGGCGCGGCTCGAGCGGGAGGCCGCCGGCGCGGCCGCGGAGCTCGCTGCCGTCGAGGCGAAGCTCGCCGCCGCCACCGGCCCGGCCGAGGCCCGCGCCCGCCTCGACGACGCGGCCGCCGACGCCGCGGCGGCGGAGGCGGCGCTGGCCGAGGCCGAGGCCGAGGCGCAGGCCGGGCGCGAGGCGGAGGCTGCGGCTAGAGGCCCGGCGGCGGAGGCCGCCGCGGCGTTTTCCGCGTTGGAGACCGAGGCGCGGACGCTCGCCCGCATCATCGATGCCGCCGGCGGTGGCGGGCGCTTTGCGCCGGTTGTCGACGCCATCGACGTCGACCGCGGCTTCGAGGCGGCGCTCGGCGCGGCGCTCGGCGACGACCTGGAGGTGCCGGTGGAGCCGGCGGCACCCCTGCGCTGGGCCGGCGCCGCCGTGACCGCGGCAGATCCAGAACTGCCGGCGGGCGTCGTGGCGCTCGCCGCGCACGTGCGCGCTCCGGCCGAGCTCGCCCGCCGCCTCGCCCAGATCGGCGTCGTCGCCCGGGCGGACGGGCCGCGGCTCGCCGCGGCGCTGGCGAGCGGCCAGCGCCTCGTCAGCCGCGAGGGCGACCTGTGGCGCTGGGACGGCCTCGTCGCCGCCGCCGAGGCGCCGTCGGCGGCGGCCGAGCGGCTCGCCCAGAAGAACCGCCTGTCGGAGCTCGAGGACGAGGTCGCGGAGGCGCGCCGGCGCCGTGACGCGGCCCGCGAGGCGCACGCCGAGGCCGAGCGCCGCGCCGCGGCGACGGCGCTCGCCGAGCGGGCGGGGCGCGATGGCTGGCGTTCCCGCCAGCAGGCGGTGAGTGCCGCCCGCGAAGACCTCGCTCGCGCCGAAAAGAGCCTCGCCGAGGTGGTGCGCGCCCGCGACGCCCTCGCCGACCGCGCCGCGGCGCGGGCCGACGACCTCGCCGCCGCCGCCGAGGCGCGTGACGCTGCCGCCGCGGCGCTCGCCGAGGCGCCCGAGACGCGCGGCCACGAGGCCGAGCTCGCCCTGCACCGCGCCGAGGTCGCCGAGCGGCGCGGCGCCGTCACCGAGGCGCGCGCCGAGACGGCCGCCGAAAGCCGCGAGGCGGAGCTGCGCCGCCGCCGCGCCGCGCTCATCGTCGGCGAGCGGCAGGCGGCGGCCGAGCGCGTCGCCGCCGCGGCGCGGCGCCGCGGCGCGCTCTCCGAGCGGCGCGGCGACATCGCCGAGGAGCGCGCGGCGCTCGAGGGCGTGCCGGAGGAGCACGCCGCCCGCCGCCGGGGCCTCGTCGGCGAGATCGCCGCCGCCGAGGCGGCGCTCGCCGACGCCGCCGATGCGCGTGCACGCGGCGAGGCGCAGCAGGCGGCGACGGACCGGACGGCGCGCGAGGCGCTGGAGACTCTGTCGGCGGCGCGCGAGGCGCGCGGCCGGGCCGAGGAGCGGCTGGCGGCGGCGGGCGATCGGCACGCCGCGGTCGAGACGGCGATCCGCGAGGTGCTCGACTGCGCAGCCGGCGAGGCGGCCGCCATCGCCGGCCTCGACGCGGCGGCGCCGCTGCCGGACGTGGGGGCGGTGGAGGGCCGGCTGTCGCGCCTGCAGGGCGAGCGGGAGCGGCTCGGCGCGGTCAACCTGCGCGCCGAGGAGGAACTCGCCGAGGGCGAGGCGCGGCGCGACGCGCTGATTGCCGAGCGCGACGACCTCGTCGCCGCCATCGGCCGCCTGCGCCAGGGCATTCAGGCCCTGAACCGCGAGGCGCGCGACCGCCTCGGCGAGGCCTTCGCCGCCGTCGACGGCCATTTCCGCGATCTCTTCGCCCACCTCTTCGACGGCGGCGCGGGCGAGCTCGCCCTCGTCGAATCGGACGACCCGCTGGAGGCGGGCTTGGAGATATTCGCCCGCCCGCCGGGCAAGAAGCCGCAAACGCTGACGCTGCTCTCCGGCGGCGAGCAGGCGCTGACGACGATGGCGCTGATCTTCGCGGTGTTCCTCACCAACCCGGCGCCGATCTGCGTCCTCGACGAGGTCGACGCGCCGCTGGACGACGCCAATGTCGAGCGCTTCTGCGACCTCGTCGCCGAGATGACGCGGCGTACCGACACGCGCTTCCTCGTCATCACCCACAACCCGATTACCATGGCGCGGATGCACCGGCTCTACGGCGTCACCATGGCCGAGCGCGGCGTGTCGCAACTCGTCTCGGTCGACCTCGAGGGGGCCGAGCGCTTCCTCGAGGCGAGCTGAGCGGCGGATCGGCGGCCGCGGCGGCTCCCGAGGTCGGATTGTCGCAGTCCTCCGGACCGCCATTTCCTCTTTTAATTCCAAAGAGTTGAATGGAGGTCTCGCGTTCTTGACAGTGGCGGGAGCGCATGCCTATTGTGCGCCCGGTTTCGGGGCTTGCCTCGATCCCGCTCCAATCGACGCGACGGACGTTTCTTGTGTCTCGGGCCGCTATCCCGCGGGTCGACCCGGTGGAGGCGGCAGGCCGATGTCAGATCGTCGCCCAGGCGACGAGACGCCGAAGCGGCCCGCGAGCGAGGCGCGGGGCGCCGCCGACGACGCCGCCCTTCGGGACCGGCTCGGCCGGCTGTCGCGGACCCTCGACGAGAAAGCGCCGGTCCGCGGGCCGGAGCGGGTGGGGCCGCCGACGAGCGACACGAAGGGCTGGGCGCAAGCGATGCGGCTCAGCTCCGAGTTCATCGCCGGCATCCTCGTCGGCGGCGGCATCGGATGGGCGGCCGACTGGGCCTTCGGCTGGTCGCCGTTCGGCCTGATCACGTTCGTGATGCTCGGCTTCGCCGCCGGCATCTTGAACGTGCTGCGGGCGATGGGCGAGATTTCTGGCCCGGGGGGCGACCGCCGGTCGCCGCCGAAGGATCGGGACGGCAAGGATTGACGATCGCCCGCGGGCGGTCGCCGGGCGGCCGCCTCGGTCGCGCGGAACAAGGGCAGGACGAGGGGCTTTCTCGGTGGCGAACGACCCGATCCATCAGTTCCGGATCTACCCCATCGTCGACATCAACGTCGGTGGTGTCGATCTTTCGCTGACCAACGCCTCGCTGTTCATGATGCTGACGGTCGGAACCATCGCGCTGTTCCTGATGCTGTCGACCGGGCGGCGCAGCGTCGTGCCGACGCGCTGGCAGTCCATCGCCGAGATGTCCTACGAGTTCGTCGCCGGCACGTTGCGAAGTTCCGCCGGCACGGAGGGGATGAAGTTCTTCCCGTTCGTGTTCGCGCTGTTCATGTTCGTGCTGGTCGCCAACCTCCTCGGCCTGTTCCCCTATTTCTTCACGGTGACGAGCCACATCATCGTCACCTTCGCGCTCGCCATGGCGGTGATCCTGACCGTGGTGGTCGGCGGCTTCCTGCGCCACGGCTTCGGCTTCCTCAAGCTGTTCGTGCCGCAAGGCGTGCCGGGTGCGCTGATCCCGCTCGTCACCGCGATCGAGGTGATCTCCTTCCTCTCGCGGCCGATCAGCCTCTCCGTCCGCCTCTTCGCCAACATGCTCGCCGGCCACATCACCCTGAAGGTGTTCGCCGGCCTCGTGGTGACGCTCGCCGGCCTCGGCGTCGGCGGCTGGCTCGGCGCGGTCCTGCCGCTCGGAATGACGGTCGCCATCACCGCCCTCGAGGTGCTGGTGGCGTTCCTGCAGGCCTATGTGTTCACCGTGCTGACCTGCATGTATCTCAACGACGCCGTCCATCCGGGCCACTGAGCCCGGGCGGCGGCCCCACCTTTCCCCCTTTCCGAAAGCAAGGAGCAAGTTCCATGGACGCGGAAGCCGCAAAGTACATCGGTGCCGGTATCGCCTGCCTCGGCATGGGCGGCGCCGCCGTCGCCCTCGGCAACATCTTCGGCAGCTACCTGTCGGGCGCGCTGCGCAACCCCTCGGCCGCCGACGGCCAGTTCGGCCGCCTCATCTTCGGCTTCGCCGTGACCGAGGCGCTCGGCATCTTCTCGCTGCTCGTCGCGCTGATCCTGCTGTTCGCCTGATCGGCGTTCGCGGCCGGGCCGGCCCGCGGGGCCGGCGGCCGGACGAGCGGTTCCGCCGCGTCGTTCCGGCCTTCCGGCGCGGATGATCCGGCGCCGGGATGGCACCGTGCCTCCCGGCGGACTGGCTTCGAGGGGCGGCCACCGCTCCCGACGAGGATATGTCGATGACCACCGAAGTCGCAGAAGAGGTGGCTGCCGATCTCGCCGGCCATGCCGTCGAGCAGGGGGGCTCCTTTCCACCGTTCGACGGCTCGAGCTTC
>Ga0255338_1005565_pt1 | contig 11484 bp, 12 predicted proteins | sample MeOH1_35cm_T4_19_FD_203715 | JGI IMG/M metagenome (GOLD analysis project Ga0255338, IMG submission 203715) | Sandy soil microbial communities from University of British Columbia, Vancouver, Canada - MeOH1_35cm_T4_195 | ecosystem: Engineered > Artificial ecosystem > Sand microcosm > Unclassified ... | reverse complement strand
TGCCGTACGGCAGGTAGGTGGCGATATAGCCGAGGAGCAGCGCCCAGATCGTCGCGTACAGGGGCGTCTGCACGAAGAACCACATGAAGCCGATGCCGATCACGATGCCGGGGAACGAGAACGAGAGGTAGCTCAGCGAGTCCAGGATCCCCGACGCGCGGGTCTTCACCTTGACGATGACGTAGGCGACGAACACCGAGAGGATCACGCCGAGGGTGGCGCCGACCACCGCCAGGAACAGGCTGTTCTTCAGCGACAGGAGCGATATCGGGTCGCCCAGCACGTCGCGCCAGTGCTTCAGGGTCATCATCGAGAAGGCCCGCGCGCTGGGCACCATCGAGTACGGCACGAACGAGGTGTAGAGCAGCACCGCCACCGGCAGCGCGATCAGCACGAAGGACAGGACGCCCACGAGCGCGAAGAGCGGCATCCTCGCCTTCCCGAGCTCGATCACCGTGGGCCGGAAGCCGCGGCCGGCGATCGTCACGAACTTCTCGCTTTCCGCCGTCAGCGCGCGGTAGACGACGATGAGCGTCACCGAGGCCACCAGCACGCTCATGCCCACGGCCGCGGCCTTGCCGTAGTCGGTGGCGAAGCCGGTGGCGATCATCTCGTACAGGTGCGTGGCCAGCACGGGCACGCGGCCCGGCATGCCCAGGACCGACGGAACGGCAAAGGAAGCGAGGCTGCGCACCACGCCGAGAATGAACGCCGCGAGGATCGCCGGGCGCAGCACCGGGAGCGTGATCCTGAACAGCGTCTTCCAGCTGCTCGCGCCGCACACGCGCGAGGATTCCTCGAGTGCCACGTCGAAGGACGCCATGGCCGGCGCGATGATGAGGTAGGCGATCGGCAGGTCCAGCAGCCCCTCGACCAGGATCATGCCCCACATCGAGTAGATGTCGAGCGGCGCCTCGTCCAGCCCGAACGTGTCCTTCAGCGCGAGGTTGATCATCCCGTTCGACGGATTGAGCAGCAGCGCCCAGCACACCGAGAACAGCAGGTGCGGGATCATCATCGGGATGAGCGACAGGACCCGGAACAGGAACTTGAACGGGATGTCGGTGCGCGTGTTCAGGTAGGCCAGGAACACGGCCAGCACCGTGGACAGCGTCGAGGAGCCCAGCACGAAGATCGCCGTGTTGAGCATCACCTTGAAGAATGCCGGGTCGGTATAGGCCTCGACGTACTTGTCCGTGGTGAAGGTGCCGAACGCGGTCAACCCCTCGGAGAAGCTGCCGAGGACCAGCATGAGCACCGGGCAGATCGTCAGCGCGCCGACGATCGCGATCAGGAGCCACGTGAGCTTCGCGGAACGGGGGTTGTTCATGGCCGGCCGCGCGTCAGACGGCGACCAGCAGGCAGTGCGCCGGATCCAGCGTGAAGCTGACGGCGTCTCCTTCGCCGAGCTTCGCATCCGGGTCGATCCGGGCGAGAAGCAGCTCGTCGCCCACGCGGATCTCGGCCTCGTAGGCCTCGCCGACGAACACAAGCGAGTCGATGCGCCCGTTGACGACGTTCGGGCCGGCCTTCGTCTCGCCGCCCACGACGTCGATGAATTCCGGCCGGATGCAGAGCGTCGCCTCGCTGCCGACGGCCACGTCGCGGCGCTGGCAGGCGATGGCGCCCAGCGCGCAATCGACCATCGTGAGCCCGCCTTCCGCGGCGCGGACCCGGGCCTTCACCAGGTTGGCGCGGCCGATGAAGTCGGCCACGAAGCGGTGGTCCGCGTCGAAATAGATCTTCTGCGGCGTGCCGATCTCGATGATCTTCCCGGCGCGCATCACGGCAATGGAATCCGAGAGCGCCAGCGCCTCCACGCGGTCGTGGGTCACGTAGACCGCGGTGATCCGCAGCTTCCCCAGGAAGGCGCGCAGCTCCTTGCGCGTCTCCTCGCGCAGCTTGGCGTCGAGGTTGCTGAGAGGCTCGTCGAACAGGATGACCTTGGGTTCGCCCACCAGGGCGCGCGCCAGCGCCACGCGCTGCTGCTGGCCGCCCGAGAGCTTCGTCGCCGGCCGCCCCTCGAAGCCCTCCAGCTGCACGAAGCGCAGCGTCTTCGCCACGCGCTCGCGGATCTCCTCCCTTGGCACGTTGCGCACCTGGAGCGGGTAGCCCACGTTGTCGAACACCGTCATGTGCGGCCAGATGGCGTACGTCTGGAACACCATGCCCAGCCCGCGCTTCTCCGGCGGCACGGAAATGTTCGCGTCCTTCGACCAGACCACGTCGTCGCCGATGCTGATTTCCCCGGTGTCGGGCATCTCCAGGCCGACGATGCATCGCAGGAGCGTCGTCTTGCCGCAGCCGCTGGGACCGAGCAGCGTGAAGATCTGGTTCGCGGGGATGGTCAGGTTGACGTCATCGAGGGCCTTGATGGTCTTGCCCTCGGAGTAGTAATACTTGCTGACGCCGCGGATGCGGATTTCCATGGTGGTATCCCGGTGGACCCTGGCAACGACAGCCGCCCGGCGGGCCGGGCCGGGCGGCTGGTCAGGCTGCTTCGGCAGCGCCTATTTCTTCACGTCGAAGATCACCTTGAACTCGTTGCCCCACTTCTGGGTTTCCTCGTCCGACAGCTCGCGGATGGGGATGACCTTGGCCTTGTCGATGCCGTCGATGGGCGGGAACACGCCGGGCGCCAGCACGTACTCGCCGACGTCCTTCGCCAGGATGCCCATGGACTTCTTCGACAGCCAGTAATCCACGAACGCCCGCGCGGCCGCCGGGTGCGGCGCCTTGGACGTCACCGCGATGGCCCGCGGCGTGCCCATCATCGGCTGGGAGAGCCGCGCCCAGTCGAGCGGGGCCGGCGCCTTGGTGACGATGTACTTGGGCATCGAGATCCCGATGAGCTTCTCGCCGCTCTCGATCGGCGCCGGCGTCGGGCCGAAGGAGGCGACGAACATCGGCTTGTTGGCCGCGAGCCCCTTGAGGAAGTTGCGCCACTCGGCCTCCGTCTTGAAGACGTTCTCCTTCAGGCCGATCAGCCACGCGATGGTCGTGGGGTGGTTGGCCGGGTTGGCCATCACGATCTTGTCCTTCCACTTGGGCAGCGCCAGGTCCTCGTAGCGCGTGGGCACGTCGGCCGGCTTGACCCGCTCCTTGTTGTAGATGAGCGCCACGTACTCGATGCCGAAGAGCATGATCTGGTCGTCCTTGCGCGCCCACTCGGGGTATCCGGCGGCGGCCGGCGAGCGGTACGACGCGAGCACGCCCTTCTCCTTCAGCAGCTCGAGCACCGGCACGGGCCCCTGGACCACGTCGGCCATGAGCTTGCCGGCCTCGAACTCGGTGATCGCCGTGGCGACGAACTTCGTCGTGGAGATCCGCGTGTATTCCCCCTTCACGCCGGTGTCGTCGGTGAACGCCTTCATGATCGGCTCGACCGCGGTGATGTTGGCGTAGAACGACGCCTTGCCCTCGGCCTTGGCCTGGTCGAGCTGGGACTTGCCCTGCGCCTGGGCCAGCGTGGCCGCGCACAGGACGAACAATGCTACGAGCAGCTTCTTCATTGGCTTTCCTCCGTGAGATACCAGATCCCCACCCCACCCGGCGGGAGGCGGCACGCCTGCAAACCTAGCGCATTTTCCGGAGTCGCGTTTGAGCTTGGACATAAACCGCTTCCGGGCCAACAATGGCGCCCATGACCGCGAAGCCCCGCCACATCCACGCCTCCGACCTTCGCGGCCTGGGCCGCCTCGCCATCGACGCGACCCTCGGCCTCACCAGCCTCGTCGAGACGATGCACCACAACATCTCGCGCGTGCCCGGCCCGCTCGGGAAATCCACGCAGAAGCCCACGAACGGGTTCACGGGGCTCGTCTACCGCAGCATCCGGGGCGTCACCCGGCTGGTGGGCGGCGGCGTCGACCTGGCGCTCGCGCAGCTCGCTCCGCTCCTGGGGAAGGAATCGTCGACCCCCAGGCGCGAGGCGTTGGTGGCCGCGCTCAACGGCGTGATGGGCGACCACCTGGCGGCGACCGGCAACCCGCTCGCGATCCCCATGCGCTTTCGCCGGGATGGAAGGCCGCTCGAGCTCGACAAGGCCGCCCTCGCGAAGGCGATTCCGCAGGCGGGACCGCGCATCCTCGTCCTCCCCCACGGGCTGTGCATGAGCGACCTGCAGTGGACGCGCAAGGGCCACGACCATGGCGCGTCGCTCGCCAGGGAACTCGGGTACACGCCTGTCTACCTGCACTACAACTCCGGCCGCCACGTCTCGACCAACGGGCGCGAGTTCGCCGGGCTCCTCGAGGCCCTGGCGAAGGCGTGGCCGGTGCCCGTCGGCGAGATCGCGTTCGTCGCGCACAGCATGGGCGGGCTGCTGGTGCGCAGCGCGTTCCACTACGCCACGGCCGCGAAGCGCGCGTGGCCCGCGCGCGTGTCGAAGATCGTCTTCCTCGGCACGCCCCACGACGGCGCCCCGCTGGAGCGCGGCGGCAACTGGATCGATTACGTCCTCGATGCGAGCCCGTACACGACCGCGTTCGCGCGGCTGGGAAAGCTCCGCAGCGCAGGGATCACCGACTTGCGCCACGGCAGCCTCGTCGACGAGGACTGGGGCGGCAAGGACCGCTTCGCGCGTTCGACCCGCGCGGCCGTGAAGCGGCATTTCGTGCCCTTGCCGGCGGGCGTGCAATGCTTCGCCGTGGCCGCCTCGATCGCGAGGAAGCCGGGCAGCCCGGGCGACGAGCTCGTCGGCGACGGGCTCGTTCCGGTGCGAAGCGCGCTCGGGAAGGGCACGGCGCCCGGACCGGGGCTGGGCATTCCCGCGAACCGGCAGTGGATCGCCTGGGGCCTGAACCATCTCGACTTGCTGGACAGACCGGCCGTCTACACGCGCGTCCGGCGCTGGCTCTCCGGAAAGGAAATGAACGCGAAATGAAGGAAGCACGCTGCCCCTGGTGTCTCGGCTCCCCCGAGTACATCGCCTATCACGACCGCGAGTGGGGCCGGCCGGTGCACGACGACCGGGTGCTCTTCGAGTTCCTGGTTCTCGAAGGCGCGCAGGCCGGGCTTTCGTGGTCCACGATCCTGGCCAAGCGGGACAACTACCGTCGCCTGTTCGCCGGTTTCGATCCGGCGAAGGTGGCGCGGTTCTCCCAGGCGCGGGTGGAGAAGCTGCTGCTCGATGCCGGCATCGTGAGGAATCGCCTGAAGGTCGAGGGCACGGTGAGGAACGCGAAGGCCTTCCTCGCGGTGCAGAAGGAGTTCGGGAGCTTCGACGCCTACGCCTGGCGGTTCGTGGGCGGCAGGCCGCTCGTGAACAGGCGCCGGTCGATGAAGGCGGTTCCCGCGAGCACGCCCGAGTCGGACGCCTTCTCGAAGGATCTCCGCAAGCGCGGCTTCACCTTCGTGGGCTCGACGATCATGTACGCTTTCATGCAGGCGGTGGGGATGGTCGACGACCATCTCGCCGGCTGCCCATTCCACGGATCGAACCGAAAATGACCAGCGATGCCAAGAAGCCAGGCCGGCCGCCGTCGCGCACCAAGGCCGCGTACGCGAACCTGCCGCTCGTCTATTCCTGCTCCGGCTGCTCGGACGTCGCGCAGCTCGCCAATTCGCTGGCGGTGCGCCTCGACCGGGAGAAGCTGGCGGAGATGTCGTGCATCGCGGGGGTCGGCGGCGGCGTGCGCGCCCTCGTGAAGACCGCCTGCTCCGGCCGCAAGATCCTCGCGCTCGACGGCTGCCCCCTGCATTGCGTGCGCCACTGCCTCGAGCAGGTCGGCGTCTCTCCCACCGTGCACGTGGACCTGTCCCGGGCGGGCGTGAAGAAGAGCCCCCACGCGGACCCGTCGCCCGAAGACGCGAAGCGGGTGTGGGCGGCCGTGATCCTGCCGGCCATCGCGCGGCTGCGCCAGGATCCCCCCTGAACCCGGTTCGCAGACCATGACCGCGGGGCCAGGCGTGAAGCCGGAACTGAAAGAGATTTCCGCCGGCACGCTGGCGCACTACGACGAGCGCGCCGAGGATTTCCGCGACGGCACGCGCGACCACGACGTCACGCAGAACATCGAGGCGCTGTTGCGCAACATCGAGGCGCGGCCGCCTTTCGCCATCCTCGATTTCGGCTGCGGGCCGGGGCGCGACCTGAAGGCCTTCACGGCGCTCGGCCACGTCGCCATCGGGCTGGACGGGTCGGCGCGCTTCGTCGAGATGGCCCGCGCGGATTCGGGCTGCGAGGTCTGGCAGCAGGATTTCCTGGCGCTGGAGCTTCCGCCGGCGCGTTTCGACGGCGTCTTCGCCAACGCTTCCCTCTTCCACGTGCCCCGCGCCGAGGCGCCGCGCGTCCTGCGGCAACTGCACGCGACCCTCAAGCCCGGCGGAGTGCTCTTCTGCTCGAACCCGCGCGGATCGAACGAGGAAGGCTGGAATCGCGGCCGCTACGGCGCCTACCACGACCTCGAGACCTGGCGCCGGCTGGTGACGGACGCGGGCTTCGTCGAGATCGAGCACTACTACCGCCCGCCCGGCCTGCCGCCCGAGCAGCAACCCTGGCTCGCCACCGTCTGGCGCCGGTAGCCGTGCGCTCGAACGCCGTGCCAGGCGCCGGGCTTGCGGTCAGGCGCGGGAGCGCGTTCCGACGTTGAGGGCGGTAAGGATGGCCAGCGACTGGAGGATCGCCACGCCCCAGAGAACGTCGGTGTAGCGCCCCGCGTCCATGAAGGGGCCGAAGACGATGGGCGCGGTGGCAAGCCCCAGGTCGATGCCGGAGTAGACGAAGCCGGAGATGCGCCCATAGGCCGAGTGACCGAAGGCGGAGGTGGCCGCGCGCCGTACCAGCATGTCGCGCGACGGCCCCGAGAACCCGGCCCCGAATCCCATGATGCCCATGAGCGTCACCACGCCCCACGCGGGCGCCGCCCCGGTGGCGAGCCCGACGGCGCAAAGACCCGCCACCCCCAGCGCGATGGCCACTTTCGCGTCCTGCCGCTGCCCCTGCGTGGCGAAGAATCCGCCCGTCGCGGTCCCCGCGGCCGAGCCGAGCAGGTACGCCGTGAGGCCGGAAGTCGCCAGCGCAAGCGAGAACCCGTAGCTCTTCTCGAAGATCGGCGCGGCGAAATTCTGCAGGATGCCGAAGGCCATCACGGTGAAGAAGAAGAACACGAAGCACATCCACACCACGGGCACGCCCAGGAAGGCGAAGGTTCCTCCGCCCCCTCTCCTGCCATCGACCACCGCCACGGCCGCATCGTCGAGGAGCGACCGGTTCGCGAACAGGAACGCCCCCGCGAGCAGGCCCACGATGCACGCCGCGATCCCCGAAGCGCGCCAGCCCCATTCCGTCGCCACCGCGATCATCAGCACCGGCGCCGCCGCCCAGCCCAGGTTCCCCGACAGCCCGTGCACCGAGAACGCGTGCCCCAGCCGCGTCGTGGAGACGCGCCGGTTGAGCAGCGTGAAGTCCGCGGGGTGGAAGACGCTGTTGCCCATCCCCGCCACCATGGCCGCGAGAAGCAGCATGGGGAAATTCTGCGCGGCCGCCAGGAAAAGCCCGGAGAGCGACAGGAGCGCGATGCCGCCCAGCAGCACCCGCAGCGCCCCGAACCGGTCCACCACGAACCCCGCCATCGCCTGCCCCGTGCTCGACACGATGAAGAACACGGTCATCGCCAATCCCACCTGCGTGAAGGACAGGCCGAACTCCGCCATCAGCCACGGAAACAGCGGCGGAATCATGAAATGGAAGAAGTGCGAGGTCCCGTGCGCGAACCCCACGAGGGAGATCACCGTCGCGTCCTGGCGAAAGCTCGTGGCGGGAGTGGTGGCGGACATGGGCTGGGGGGTACGCGAAATCCGGCATCGATTCTATCCGCTTTGCCTCCCCCCGCCCGCCGGCCGGGCCGTTGACTCCAGTCAAAAGCCCTTCGCTTCAGGGGGATAGGGTGGAGGGGAACCCCCGGAGGCATCCGACGTGAACGCGCGGGAAAAGCCCTCACCCCAGGCGATCGAAGCCTGCATCGCCAAGGTCCTCGCCGCCGAACGCGATGCGCACGCGTCGATCGAGTCGGCCACGGATCGCGCCGCGGCCGCCGTCGCGCAGGCCCGGGCGAAGGCCCGCGCCATCGCCGAGCGCGCCGAGGCGAGGCTCGCCGCCGCCCGCCAGTCGGTGGAGGCGCGCATCGCCCGCCGCCAGGCCGAGGCCGATCGGCAGGTGAAGACTCTCCACGAGACCCTCGAGCCCGCCGATGCCGACGAACGCGGCCTCGACGAAGCGCTCGCCCGTGTCGCCGCCTCCCTCACCACCGGCCGCAAGCCATGATCGCCGCCGGCAGCCTCGAATTCGCGCTCTCGCGCATGCAGGCGCGCCTCTCGCGGCGGCCTTCGGAAGGCACCTGGGCCGCGATCGAGGAAGCCCGCTCGCTGGTCCCGATCTACGACGCCGTGCGCGGCACCTCGCTCGAGCGCCTCCTCGCCGCCCTGCCGCCGGAGCCCGACCTGCCCGACGTCGATCGCGCGGCGCGCACCGCGTGGTCGCGAACGGTCGCGGAGGCCGCTTCCTGGATGCCTCCGGAATGGGGCGCGGCGCTCGCGTGGTGCGATTCGGCCGCGGACCCTTCGCCCTCCGTCGCCCCGCACCCGACGCTGCTCCCGTCGCTCTCCCATCCCGAATGGCGCAACCGCTGGCCACCCGGCGAGGACGACCCGGGGCTCGACGAGCTTGCCAAGCGCTTCCGGGACCATCTCGCGCGCTTCCGCATCGCGCCCGTGCACGAGGCCGACGCCCTTCGCCGCGGCTTCGAGGAGCGCCTTCTCGCGCTCTTCCGCCGCCGTCCCGTGCAGGCCGCGGCCGCCTTCGCCTGGCTCTCGCTCGCAGCCCTCGACCTCGAGCGCCTGCGCGGCGAGATCGAGCGCCGGATCGCGTTCCCCGAGGCGAGGATCGCCGCATGATCCGCCCGCGTCCCGCCCGCTGGTTCGAGGCGCTCGTCGCCAAGGACGACACGACGCTGCTGCTGGCGGCGCTGGCGGCCACGGGCGCGGTCGAGCTCGAAGCGCGCGCCGGCGCCACGCTTCCCGAAGCCTTCGCCACCGCCGGCCCGGCGCTCGCGCGCTTCAACGATTTCCGCACCCGGTACGGCGCGTGGTGGCCCACGACCGGGCTCGTCGCCTCCCGGTTCCCGGAGCAACCCGCGACGACCCTCGCGCGCGGCCTCGAGCGGCTCGATGCCTGGGCGCACGAGGCCGAGCCCACGATCCGGCTGCTGGAGAAGAACACCGAGGCGCGCGACGAGGCCCTTCGCTGGCACGACATCCTCACGGTGCTCAAGGATTCGCGCGTGGACCTCGGGGCGCTGGCCCAGTCCGGCCCGCTCGCCCAGACGCGGCTCCTCGCCTTCGCTCCCGGGCCCGAGCCGCCGCTGCCCGCCTCGCTCCTCGTTCGCGACGTCACCGCGGGCGAACGCCGCTACGCGATCGTCGTGGGCAGCGCCGCCGACATCGAGACGGCCGCGCGCGAAACCGTCGCCGCGAAGGGCCGCTGCCACCCCATCGCGGACTGGCTCACGGGAAATCGCGCCGCCAACATCGCGGCGGCCAACGATCGGCTTTCGCGCATCGCGGCCGAGCGCGCCGAACTCGACGCCGAGCTGGAGAAGCTGAACGAGCGCCACGGCCTTCGCCCCGCGCTGGGCGACCTGATGCGGCTGCAATGGGTGATCGAGCACGTCCAGGCCCTCGAATCGGGCGAGCGCTTCGCGTGGGTCACCGGATGGACCAGCGACCGCGAGGGAGCAAGCCTCGCCGAGGCGGTCGATCGCTCGGGCGCGCGCGCCCTCATCCACTTCTCCAGGCCGCCGCCGCTTTCCAAGGCGCCGCTGCTCTTCGTGAACCCGCGCTGGGCGAAGCCCTTCGAGCTCTTTCCCCGGGCGCTGGGCGTGCCGGGCGCCACCGAGGCCGACCCCACGATGGTGCTCGCGATCGCGGTGCCGCTCATCTTCGGCTACATGTTCGGCGACGTGGGCCAGGGGCTCGTCATCGCGGCCGTCGGGCTCTGGCTGCGCAACCGCTCGCCGGTGGCGAAGCTCTTCGTGGCCGGCGGCCTCTCGTCGGCGGCGTTCGGCTGGGTGTTCGGCAGCGTCTTCAGCATCCACGTCGCCATCACGCCGCTCTGGACCGATCCCCTCGCGGCCCCCATCGCCGTGCTGGCGCTCCCCATCGCCGCGGGCGCGCTCCTGCTCGCCGCCGGGCTGATGCTGCACGCGCTGGGTTCCTTCTGGCGCGAGGAATGGGCGCGGCTATTCGGCGAGGACCTCGGTCTCCTCGCCCTCTACGCGGGCATCCTCGGGCTTTTCGAGTCCGCCGACTTCCAGTGGCTCGCCCTCGCGGGCGCGCTCGCGTTCGTGATCGGCCATGCGGTGCACGCCGGCCGCGTGCAGGCGCTGGGCACGGGCCTCGGCGAACTGGTCGAGCGCACGCTGCAGCTGCTCATCAACACGCTCTCGTTCGCCCGCGTCGGAGCCTTCGCGCTCGCGCACGCGGGGCTCTCCAGCGCCGTCTCCGCGCTCATGGGCGAGGCCGAGAACCTCCTGCTGCGCGCGATCATCCTGGTCCTCGGCAATGCCCTCATCGTCGTCCTCGAGGTGATGGTGGTCTCCATCCAGACCACGCGCCTCGTGCTGTTCGAGTTCTTCGCGCGCTTCCTCACCGGCGCGGGCCGCCCCTTCCGCCCGCTCGCGCCGCCTCCCACCCTCATCGACGGAGAATCGAGATGAAAACCCCCTTCACGCTCCTCGCCGCACTGTCGTTCGTCCTCATCGTGGCGGCGGCCGTCGTCACCGGGTCGCTCATCGCGGCATCTCCCGTCCTCGCGGCCACGACGGCCGCGGGCACGCTCGATCCGCAGGCGCTCTCCTGGGGCCTTGCCGCGGCCGCCGCGGCCACGGCGTTCTCCTCGCTGGCCGCGGGCTACGCGGTGGCCAAGGTCGGCACCGCCGCCGTGGGCGCGCTCGCGGAGAAGCCCGAGCTCATGGCCCGCCTCCTCATCTTCGTGGGCCTCGCCGAAGGCATCGCGATCTACGGGCTCATCGTCTCGATCCTCATCCTCAACCGGCTGGGTTGATGTCGTCCCTCGTCTTCATCGGCGATGAAGTGGCGGCGGCGGGCTGGCGCCTCGCCGGGGCGGCCACGCGCATACCCGCGCCCGGCACGGAGCACGCGGCTCTCGCCGCCGCCCTGGAGGAGGCGCAGCTCGTGATCGTGGCCGTGGAGGTCGCCGCGCGCATCCCCGAGGCACAGCTTCGCGCGGCCCTTCGACGCGTCACGCCCGTCACCGTCGTGGCGCCGGACCTCCGCGAAGCGCTGCCCTACCCGGAAGTCGCCGCGCGCATGAAGCGCCAGCTCGGCATCGAAAGCTAGAACCGTGGATCCCGTCCAGGCCACCGAAGCGCTCCTCGCCGTGATCGAGGAAGACCGCGCGCGCCAGTGCGAGGCGATCGAGGCCGACGCCCAGCGCACCGCCGCGCAGCTCCTGGGCGAAGCGCG
>Ga0255338_1005564_pt1 | contig 11485 bp, 13 predicted proteins | sample MeOH1_35cm_T4_19_FD_203715 | JGI IMG/M metagenome (GOLD analysis project Ga0255338, IMG submission 203715) | Sandy soil microbial communities from University of British Columbia, Vancouver, Canada - MeOH1_35cm_T4_195 | ecosystem: Engineered > Artificial ecosystem > Sand microcosm > Unclassified ... | reverse complement strand
CCGAGCAAATAAATCATCGCGGGCACCAGCACGAAACCGCCGCCTACGCCCATCAGCATCGTAATGATGCCCGAGAAAATACCGAGCAGGAGCGGAGCCAGCGGCGACATGTACAGGCCCGAGGCATAGAAGCGCCAACGGAAAGGCAACGCCGCCACGAGCGGATGTCGGCGACGTCGGCGCGGCGGCGGACTTTGACCCGTCGCACGCAGCACCATCGTGTGAATCGATTCCTTGGCCATCAGCATGCCAATCGACCCCAGCAGCACGACATAGAGAATGCCGATGGCGGTATCCATTTGCCCAATGCTCTGGAGGAGATTGAAGATGACGGCGCCAATCCCCGATCCGATGACGCCTCCCGCAACCATCACCGCGCCCATGCGGACATCAACTGTTTTGCGCGCGAGGTGAGTGACAACGCTGGAAACGCTGGCGCCGGTCACCTGCGTCGCCGCCGACGCCGCAGCGACCGTGGGCGGGATGCCGTAGAAGATGAGAAGCGGGGTCGTGAGAAAGCCTCCGCCGACGCCAAACATGCCGGATAGCAGGCCGACGACACCGCCCAGCGCGATGATCACAAGCGCGTTCACCGAAAGATTGGCGATGGGCAGATAGATGTCCATGGCCTTGGGTAGTCGCAAACGGATCAGGCCAAAAGAGGGCGCGGCCCCCGGAGCGCTTAAAAATCCGCAACCATGGCGATTGTGGGGCCTGACGCGGGACGCGCATTCCCCGACACGCGCTGCCGCCACTCAGCCGAGAGGCGCATATGCCCACCGGCGATCGGCAGGCGCAGCCGCACCTCCGGGCCAATGTCGAGCCGGGAGGTACCGGTCTGCACCGCCCCGGACACTGCAACCCCGACCGCGAGATCCGGTTGGGCGCTTTTGCGCGTCAATCGGTAATCCAGTGAGATGCGCCCGTCGGCAAAGCCGTCCGATCCCGGCAAGGCGACAATGCCGGCCTGCGCGTAGCCTTCGACTTCGAGACGGGGCGCCACGGCCTTTGGGCCAATGCCGCCTGCTGCCATGAAGGCAAAACCGCTGCGGCTGCCGGCGCCCAGCCGCTGGCGCCGTTCGGCAAGAAGCGAGATCGGCAAGCCCCCGACCGGACGCAGGGAAATGCCCAGCGCCGCTTCTTCGGCATAAGGTCTCTCCATTGCCCGCGTCACGCGGCCATAGAGGCTGAGCGAGCGGCCGCCGCCACTCCAAAGAGCATAGTCCAGTCGCGCCCCTGCTTGCGACCCGCCGAGCAGCGGCGCTTGCGCGAGGCCGCTGCCCGCTTCGCGGCGCCACAACATCCAACCCGTCAGAGACCAGCGCGAAGCGCGTGATGCCTGGGAAATGCTCGCAGGGAACTGAGTGGGCGCTTCCGATTGCGACTTGGGCTGTGCTGACGCGGCCGGTGCGGGAACAGATGCTGTGGCTATGAGCGCGGACGCAGGCGGGGCTTTTTCAGGCATTCGCGGCGGCAAGGATGGACGCGGAGCCTGTGCGGTGCCGTTCGCCCGTGGAGGCAGCCACCGGTCCGGATGCGATTGCGAAAGGATAGCGGGTTCGATCGGGCTAGCCTGCAGGGCAACGGCGCCAGGCCGAACCAGCGTGGGCGTCCGCTTTTTGAGCGTAGATTTGTCGGTCGAAGCGATCTCCATATCTTCTTCGGGCTCCAAGAACAGCGGCATGGCGACAACGCCCAGCCGCAACACGACCCAGCCGCCGATGACGGCGCCCAGGAAACGAAGAGGCTTGCCGGCGCGGTTCATCGCTATTCGGTCGCTTCGTCTGGAAAGCGGTGCGCGGTCTTGTCCCAACCGAGCGGCGCGCCACGCAGATGTCGTACATAGGTGAAGACCGCCCGCTGCGCCGCAAACAACGCAATGAAATTGCCGACCACCGCACGCGGGATGGAGCGGAAGGCTTCCATCGCACCATAAGCCTCCCAGACGAATCCAAAACGGACAAGCAGGCGCCAGCCGAGCAGGACGAGGTTGAGCTTGAGAAGCCAGAGGAGAAGCGGCGGCACCGATGGCTCCGCAGCACCTACAAACCAGGCGATGAGCGTGACAATCGCGCTGAAGAGCAAACCGAGATAAGCAGCCGCGAGGATGACCGCTGCGAGTGCTGCGCGCCGATCGCGCAGTCGCATCCAGCCTTCCCGCCAGCCGCCGGTCCATCCGAGCCGATCCCAACCGGCAAGCGCAATACCGATCATCCAGCGTGCTTTCTGCCGAACGGCGGCGGCCAATGTGTCAGGGAAATATTCGCGCGTGGCGATGAGCTCCCCGGAGGCGTCGCGCATACGGACCAATATGCCGCGCCCGCCCTGTTCGCCGATGCGCAGGCCCAGCTCATAATCCTCGGTAAGACTGAGCGGGTCGAACGGCCGCTCGTCGCGCGCCTGCGCGATCAGGCCGAGGGCACTGCGATTGAAGGCACAGCCGACGCCCGCAGATGGCAAGGCAGCGCCCAGCGCTTCGCGGACCAGCAGGGACTTGGCGTGCGCTTCGGAAAATTCATCGAGATAATGTCCCGAAACCCAGCGCGAGCGGGCGCTTACCAGTGGCAGGACAGGCAGTTGGACCAGAGCAAAACGCGGGCTGAGCAAGCCAATCAGACGCAGCGCATCGGCATGCACCACATCCTCTGCATCGTGCAGCACAATGGCGAGCGCCTCGCGACCCTGCTCCACCTCCCAATCCTTCAGCGCCAGCCACAGCTGATTTAGGCAATCGCCTTTCGTGGTGGGGCCTGGCCGGCTGTGCGTGACAAGCTGAATCTTCGTGCTGCCCTCCCCCTTCGCAACGCCGGCCACGACGCGGATGGTGTCGGGATCGTTGGGATAGACGCCGACGAAAATCCGCATGTCTTCCTTTGTCCAGAGCGAAAGGCAGCGGTTCAGCATGGATCCGATCACGGCCGATTCCTGCCAGGCCGGCACGAACACCGCGATAGGGCCGGCGGCACCCGGCTCCGGCAGATCACGCGCGCCCATGCGCGGAAAGCGCGTGTAGACCGTCAGGTCGCGCCAGATTTTGCGAAGAAGATAGAGGACGTCGAGTAAAAGATCGTCGAGGCCACCCAGTAGGAGGCCCACGCCCGCGAAAAGCAGCAGTTCATTACGCGCTAGCCCCAAGGCCGCCAAAAGCGCGACCATCGAACCTCCCAAATATTACGCCCCCCCGGGCACGCCTTTTGTGTGCGCAACTGAACAAATGCCGAGCACAAAAGCAACGGTCGTCGTCGAACGACGCCGTTTTTTCTGCGCCAGATTGGTGCGTTTAGAGCTGGGGGCCTTGCACACCCTTGGCCGGTGCCACCTTGGCGTTGGCCGTCAGGATATCGACGAGACCGGGAATACGGTTGTCGCGCTTGGCATAGTCAATCGCCGACATGCCCGCGACGGTGTCCTTGCGATTGGGGTCCGCGCCAGCACCGAGCAGCAGGCGAACGGTATCGATATCACCAAATTGCACGGCACGGATAAGCGGCGTCTCGCCGCTGTCATTGCCCTGGTTGGGATTGGCCTTTTTCGCGAGCAACAGCTGCACACCTTCCGCGAAACGCTTCTCCACCGCCACCATGAGCGGAGACCGCCCCGCCGCATCGGTAATGTCGACGCGAGAACCATGATTGAGGAAATAGTTTGTCCAGGTGACGTCGCGACGGCCCACCGCAATGTGCAGCGCTGTCTCGCCGGTGGTTCTGTCCTTGGTGTTGATCGGCGTGACGCCCGGTTGCTCGATCGCCTTGGTCACGACAGCGCCATCGGATTTACGCACGGCCTCGAGGAACTTGTATGTGTCCGAGAACTGAGCCTCGGCGACCTGTGGCAAGGCCACCGTCACCGCAATCGCCCCCGCGGCAAGCAATGCACGCGCCCGGCCCAAAACAAACCTCAACCATTTACTGGATAGCGTCACGCGCCATTCCCCCATTCCATAGCGTTACCGGCATAGCGGTTGCCTTCCCCGGCATAGCAGGGCATGGCTGGCCGTGTCATGAACAAAGCCCCCGTCGTGAGCAAGCTCCTCACTGCATTTGCCCTGCTTCTGTCTGCTTGCAATGGCGGACATCAACAAGCGCAGGGTGGCGAGGCCGAGCGCGGCGATCTGGCGGGTGCACGGATCGGCGGGCCCTTCACCCTGACCGATCAGGACGGAAAGACCGTTCAGTGGAGCGACTTCAAGGGGCAATACCGGATCGTCTATTTCGGCTACACTTATTGCCCGGACGTGTGCCCGCTGGACCTCGCGAGGATTGTTGCGGGCCTTAAGCTTCTGGAGAAGGGCGATCCGGCCAAGGCCGCCAAGATCCAGCCGATCTTCATCACCGTGGACCCCGAACGCGACACTCCGCAGCAGCTCAAGACCTATGTGAGCGCCTTTCATCCGCGTCTCATCGGCCTCACGGGGCCAGCGGACACAATCGAGCAGGTCAAAAAGGCATTCGTCGTGGTTGCCAGCAAGCAACCCAATAAAGCCTCGCCCAAGGACTATTTCATCAGCCACTCGCGAACGCCCTATCTCTTCGGCCCCGACGGACAGCCCATCGCGCTTGTGCCGACGGACGAGGATGCCAAAGCGGAAAAAACCAACGGTGAGACGATCCGGGCTTTTCTCGAAAAGTGGGTGAAGTGAACTTCTGGGAACGGCCGCTGGAAACACTCGACCGCGCGCAATGGGAAGCACTGTGCGACGGTTGCGGGAAATGCTGCCTGCATAAAGTCGAGGACGAAGACACCGGCCGCATATACCCCACCAATGTCGCCTGCCGCTTGCTCGATCGCGACACGGCGATGTGCTCCAATTATCGCCACCGGCGCGCACTCGTGCCCGATTGCCTGCGCCTGACGCCGGCCAAGCTCAGGACCATCGAGTGGCTGCCGACGACCTGCGCCTACAAGCTGCGCGCAGCAGGAGCGCCGCTCCCGGACTGGCACTATCTTGTGTGCGGCGACCGTGAGGCGATCCATCGTGCAGGCATGTCCGTGCGCGGCAAGACGATATCCGAGGCGCTTGCCGGCGACCTGGAGAACCACATTGTCGAACGAGAGCTCTGAGCACAGCCTCACGCTGGCCAGCGGCGCTCGAATCCCGCTGCTGGTGCGCCGCCATGCCCAGGCACGGCGGCTCAGGATGCGCTTCGATCCGGTCAAGGGCCAAGCCCGACTGACCATGCCGCCGCGCGCAGCGCTCAAGAGCGCTCTCGCCTGGGCAGCCGAGCAATCCGAATGGATCGAGCGGCAATGCCTGCGCATGGCCGAGACAGTGCGGATCGAAGACGGCGCAATCATCCCGGTGGAAGGCCTTCCGGTTCGTATCGTGGCGACGGGCACCCCGGGACGGCGCGTCGCGCTCGAAGAAGATGTGATGATCGTTGGCGGTCCGATTGCCCACGCCGGATCGCGCGTGCTGCGCTGGCTGCGGGAGCGCGCGAAGGAAACGCTGACCGAAGAGACGCAAGAACTCGCTCAACGCCATGGCCTGCCGCTCACGACAGTTGCGATCGGCGATCCCCGCTCGCGCTGGGGGAGCTGCGCATCGAACGGCGCGATCCGCTACAGCTGGCGCCTCATCCTGGCCCCGCCGCACGTTCGGCTGGCCACCGTGGCGCATGAGGTCGCTCATCTCAGGCACATGCATCACGGGCCGGCGTTCCACGACCTGGTGCGCGCCATTTCCCCGGTCGACCCCGATCATGCACGGGCCTGGCTGCGCCGCGAAGGCGCAACGCTGCATCGTTATACGAGCTAGTCTTAGTTTCCGGCCGGTTGCGGTCGGGTAGCCGGCCGCGCGGGGACCGGTGCCTTGGCGGGGTCGGGTTTGGGATTGCGGCCGAGCACATTGTCGATCCACTTTGCATCGATGCGCTGTGGCGCCTCGCCCGCGCCTGACGCCGTCGGACCATCGTTCTCACTTGCGCCGGGCCGCTCGATCGGATTGCCATCCGGATCGACCATCTGGCCGCCGCTGCTGCCGTTCGTGAGACCGTAGGCCTCGTCGTCGGGTTCAAGCTGGTATTCGGGGAGCGTCACGCCCGTGTCGAAATTTTCGACCGGACGCTTGGCCACGGCGATTTTCATATAGTCGGCAAAGGCGCGCGCGGGCGACCGGCCGCCCGCGAGGCCGCCAACCACCTTGTGATCGTCGCGGCCCATCCAGACGCCGGTGGTGAGGCCGCTCGAGAAGCCGATGAACCAGCCATCCTTGTTGCTGGTGGTCGTTCCTGTCTTGCCGGCGACGGGGCGCCCGATCTGGGCGTTGCGGCCCGTGCCGGTATTGACAGCGGTCTGCATGAGATCGGTCATGCCAGCCGCGACCCAGGGCGCGACGAGCACGCGGCTTGTATCGTCCTCATGCTCGTAGAGCACTTCGCCATCGGCCGTTGTCACCTTGAGGATGCCATAGGGTGTGACCGCAATGCCCTTGCGCGCGACGGCAGCAAACGCCTTGGTCATGTCGATCAAATGCACGTCCGACGTGCCGAGTACCATCGAGGGGAAGGTATTGATCGTCGTGCTGATGCCCATGCGGCGCGCCATGCTGGCGATATTGGGGAAGCCGACCTCCATGCCGAGACGGTATTGACCGAATAAGCGAAGGCCGTGCGCACGTCGATGTCACCGGAGAATTTCCGATTGTCATTGCGCGGACTCCAGCCGTCGATCGTGACCGGGCCGTCATTGATCGGCGTTTCGGGCGTGTAGCCGGCCTCCAGCGCCGTCAGATAGACGAACAGCTTGAACGACGACCCCGGCTGGCGCTCGGCGGTAACAGCACGATTGTAGTTCGAGCTTACATAGTCGAGGCCGCCGACCATGGCGCGAACAGCGCCATCTCGATCGAGGCTGACGAGCGCGCCCTGTGTGCCGCTGGGCGCATTGGCGCGCAACGAATCGACGGCGGCACGCTGCAACTTCAGGTCGATGGTCGTATAGACGTCGATCGGCTGGTCACGTTCCTGGACGATATTGTCGAGTTGCGGCAGCACCCAATCGGTAAAATAGCGAACGCTGTCCTGCACCTTTTCCGGTGCCATGTTGACGGAGGCCAGGTCGACCGCCGCCCGCTCGGCCTGACTGATCGCGCCATTCTCCGCCATGAGATCCAGCACGACGCCTGCGCGGCCACGCGCGGCTTCGACGTCGGCGGTCGGCGAATAATGCGAGGGCGCCTTGAGCATGCCGGCAATGACGGCAGACTCGGCAATGTTCAGCTCCGCGCCGGGATGATTGAAGAACTTCCGGCTCGCAGCGTCCACGCCATAGGAGCCTCCGCCGAAGTACATCTTGTTGAGATAAAGCTCGAGAATCTGCTTCTTGGTGAACTTCCGCTCCATGGCGAGCGCGAGGATGATCTCGCGGACCTTGCGGCCGGCGGTGTAGCTGTTGTTGAGGAAGATATTCCGCGCAAGCTGCTGCGTGATCGTCGACGCGCCCTCAAGACGACGGCCCGTACCGCGCCGCTCGACCGCACGCCAGGCGCCGCGAACCATGCCGAACGGATCGACGCCGGGATGCATGTAGAAGCGCTTGTCTTCGGTCGAGACCAGCGCGTCGACCATGACGGCGGGGATCTGGCCATAGCTCAGCCAGCGCCCGTAGCTCGGCCCCATGGAGACGATGACCGTGCCGTCGACCGCATGGAGGCGGATCATCTGGCCGTTCGGCGAACTCTTCAGGGAATCGAAGCTCGGCAACGACTGCATGGCGATGACCACCGCCACAGCGAGCGCGAAGAAGCCCGCAAGGCCCGCGACAACGCCGATCTTGAGGATGCGGACGGTCCAGAGGCGCAGCCTGGTTACCGACTTTGTTTTCGCCATCCCGTCTGTCAGCCCCGCCTTCGCGACATGTTCTCATGCATAACAGCACGCGCTCGTGTTTACGCGCGCTGAATAACGAGCATCTAGTCCTGCTTGGGCTCGAAGTCGAGCGCGGCGCTGTTCATGCAGTAGCGCAGCCCGTTGGCGCCGGGCCCGTCCGGGAAGACGTGGCCGAGATGGCCTTCGCACTTCGCGCAGCGCACTTCGACGCGGCGCATGCCGTGGCTGGTATCGACCACTTCGCTGACGACCTCGTCCTCGACCGGTGCTGTGAAGCTCGGCCAGCCCGAGCCGCTGTCGTACTTCGTCTCCGAGGGGAAGAGCGGCAGGCCGCAGCCGGCACAGTGATAGATGCCGGTTGCCTTGTTTTCGTTATATACGCCGGTGAAGGCACGCTCGGTGCCGTGCTCGCGCAGCACGCGATACTGGTCGGGGGTCAGGCGCTCGCGCCATTCGGCGTCGGTCAGGTTCATCTTGTCCATGGCGCGAATATCGGGAGCCAACGCGAGAGCGTCAATGGGTGACGCGGCAGGCAAAGCGCGATAGGGCGCGCTGCCATGATCCGCCTCTCTGGTCTCACGCTCCCACTCGATCACGCGCCTGACGCCATGGCGCCCGCCATCTGCGCGCGGCTGGGCATTGCGGCGGAGGCGCTGCACCGGTTCGAGGTGGTCCGGCGGGGGAACGATGCGCGCAAAAAGAGCGCGATCCTGCTGGTCTATACGGTCGATGTCGAGATCGCGGACGAAGCGGCGGTGCTGGCGCAGTTCGCGAACGACCATGATGTGCGTCCCCGGCCGGACACCGACTACAAGTTCGTCGCGACGGCACCTGACGGCTGGTCCGGCCTGCGTCCGGTGGTCGTCGGCGCGGGGCCGTGCGGGCTGCTGGCTGGGCTAATCCTCGCACAGATGGGATTCAAGCCGATCATCATCGACCGCGGCAAGGTGGTGCGGGAGCGGACGAAGGACACCTGGGGCCTGTGGCGTCGCGCGGTGCTCGATCCCGACAGCAACGTCCAGTTCGGCGAGGGCGGGGCTGGCACCTTCTCTGACGGCAAGCTCTATTGCCGGGTCAAGGACCCGCGCTTCCTCGGCCGCAAGGTGCTGGAGGAGTTCGTCAAGGCGGGTGCGCCGGACGACATCTTGACCGAGGCGCATCCCCATATCGGCACCTTCCGTCTCGTCACCATGGTCGAGAGCATTCGCAAGACCATCGAAGCGCTGGGCGGCGAGTATCGCTGGCAGACGCGGGTGGACGACATCGCACTGGACGCGCTCGGCGCGGGCCGGACGCGGCTGCGCGGGCTGCACCTGTCGGACGGCAGCTTCCTCGAAGCCGATCATGTCGTCCTCGCGGTCGGCCACAGTGCGCGCCCAACCTTCGAGATGCTGCACGAACGCGGCGTCCATATCGAGGCCAAGCCCTTCTCGATCGGCGTGCGCATCGAGCATCCGCAGGCCTGGGTCGACGAGGCGCGCTATGGGCGATACGCCAAGCATCCCGTGCTCGGCGCCGCAGCCTACAGCCTCACGCATCACTGCGCGAACGGCCGCACCGTCTACAGTTTCTGCATGTGCCCCGGCGGGCGCGTGGTCGCAGCAACATCCGAGGAGGGCCGCGTCGTCACCAACGGCATGAGCCAATATTCACGCGCCGAGTTCAATGCCAACAGCGGCCTTGTCGTCGCCATCGAGCCGGCGCGCGACTATCCGGACGGACCGCTCGCGGGCATCGCCCTGCAGCGCCACTGGGAGAGCCTGGCCTATGCGGCGGGCGGCGCCAACTACTCGGCGCCGGGGCAGAAGGTGGGCGACTTCCTGGCTGGACGGCCATCGACCGAGCTGGGCAGCGTCACACCGAGCTACAAGCCGGGCGTCACGTTGACGGACATCTCCAAATGCCTGCCCGACTATGTAATCGAGAGCTTCCACGAGGCGCTGCCCGCATTCGGGCGGCAGATCCGGCATTACGACCATCCCGACGCGGTGATGACTGGCGTCGAGACCCGGACGAGTTCGCCGATCCGTATCACCCGCGGCAAGGACTTTCAGAGCCTCAACGTCGAGCGGCTGTTCCCGGGCGGCGAAGGGGCGGGCTATGCCGGCGGCATTCTCTCGGCGGCGATCGACGGGATCAAGCTCGCCGAGGCGGTGGCCAAGAGCATCATGGCGAGCTGAGGCCATGCGCACGACGCTCGGCATCTGCACGCGGAAGGTCCGCTACCCAACCGAGCAGGACGCCCGCGACGCGGCCGGGCGAACCGGGCTCGTGCTGCGGCCCTATCGCTGCGAACTCTGCCGGCAGTATCACCTGACCAGCCGCACCAAGGGCATGCGCATTCCGAAGCCGGCGGACTGAACCGGATGACGGAACGGACCGGAAGGTGAGGAAAGTAAGGGCATGGAGGCCTCACCTTTCACCCTCACCTTTCGTGTGGAGGCTACGCAGCGCATCGGGCCGCAGATGTCGCGGCGCTGTTTGTTAAACGGGAGAAAGAGCCGGGCCAACTTTGGCATCGCGCAGCGCGTGTAGGACAGCGAAAAAGCAGACTGTCCGGATACGACGACATTGCGGACGTTTAGGCCATGGTCATCAGTTCCAAATTTGGAAGTAATGCCTAAGATATGTCGCAAAAAATCTCAGCTGCCCAACAAAAGCATTGTCGGGCAGCTGACTAGAAACACACGATCAACTAGGAAAATGAATTCCGCATAGCTTATTTCCATCTGGATCGCGGAAATATGCGAGTTCGATCGTACCCAAGGACGCCGTTTCGCGGGGACCGGGAGCTGCCTCAATCGATGTGGCACCGTTGGCGACTGCAACATCGTGAAACTGTTTCACTTGCTCTGGCGAGATGCATGAAAAAGCAACGGTGCTGCCGTTCGCGACGGTTGCAGGTTCGTCGTTGATTGGCTGGGTTACGATGAAATTAGCCCCATTGCCATTGTTGTAAATCAGGCGCTTGTGGCCGCTGTCGGCGACGTTAGCGGTCCCTTCCCCAACCCCTAGGGTGCCAAGTACCGTATCATAAAATCGCTTTGCCCGCTCAATGTCGTTAGATCCAACCATCGTATGAAAAAGCATGCATCGTCTCCTGATCGGGCTACGTAATGATGGAACGCCGCCCAGCGGTCGGACGATAGCAGACTTCAACACTCGGTCACGCGGATCATTAAGGCGAGGTTGGCGTGTTCGAGCGAATACGAACGTGTGTTGAGCCTTAGGAATGATGCCTGTCGGAAGGTGTCTGCGATTAATTGGTGCAATCAAACACTCTGGAGCCGCGTGACCGCCATCATCGCTGACTTTCCAAAATCCACCCCAAAGCCGACAGACGACCTACCGCGCCCGCGCCGCCATTCTTGCGACGGCAAACAGCTCCCGCGCCATGACGGTTTCGCCGACGCCGCGCTGGAGGCGGCCGGCGCGTTCGGCTTCGGCGAGGCGGGCGATGGCCCGGCCGAGGGCGTCACCGTTCCAGCGGCGGGCGAGGTCGTCATTGTCCTTGCCGCCGCTCCAGCCGACGCCGGCCTGGGACTGGGAAAGCTGGACGGCGCGCGACAGAGTGAGGCGGAGCAGGCCGGCGAGCGAGCCGCCGTTCTGCTTGAGGCGGGCCATCTCATGTTCGGCGCCGCGCAGATTGCCGGAGAGGA
>Ga0255338_1005563_pt1 | contig 11485 bp, 10 predicted proteins | sample MeOH1_35cm_T4_19_FD_203715 | JGI IMG/M metagenome (GOLD analysis project Ga0255338, IMG submission 203715) | Sandy soil microbial communities from University of British Columbia, Vancouver, Canada - MeOH1_35cm_T4_195 | ecosystem: Engineered > Artificial ecosystem > Sand microcosm > Unclassified ... | reverse complement strand
GACCTTCGCTCGGCCCCGGCCGCTTGGACGGCGCCCTGGTGCGCCGTGATCACGCTCGGCAACGGCGACGCCTACTGGGACTGCCAGTATGCGACGATCGAGGCCTGCCGGCCGAACGTGCTGGCCGGAAACCGCGGCTTCTGCAACCCCAATCCGGCCTGGAACCCGGCGGCGGCCGTCTCGCCGCGCAAGGTTCGGAGGCACCGCGTACACCACGGCTGACGGCAGCCGTTTCAAACGGTTGCAAGGGCGGCGGCGAATGGCTATAGGAGCGCCCTGGCAGCCGCCCCGGCGACGGGCAACGGCAAAATCACTACCGGATGCGGGTGTAGCTCAGGGGTAGAGCACGACCTTGCCAAGGTCGGGGTCGAGGGTTCGAATCCCTTCGCCCGCTCCAGTTTGCTCACAGACCAGCCTTGCCATGTTTGGAAGCGGTCTGTTCGGGGCGAACAGGTAATTCATGCGACGGAACGCCCACCGTCAGATCATCTCTTCAACCGCGACCGCGAAGGCCTTTTCCAAAGCCGGCCTAACGGTGTGCCGCGCCGACCGTGCAGCGGTCAGCGACATGGTCTGCATCGGGCGCCCAGTGCACGCGCGCTATTCTCACCGTTATGTCGGCACCCTCTATTCCTTCTACCTGGAGAACGTGCGGGTGCTCTATGAAACTCCACGCCAGAGCGGGTGGGAAGCCGTCATCGTCAAGGAAGCTGGGTCAAGGAATCTGGAAATTTCATCACGCCAAAGGCGAAGGCTGGCTGACCAAAGTGCTCAAACTCGTCCGCGGCCGCGCTTCTGATCTGCAGATGTGGTCGCGGCTCCGCCGCGATCAGGCATCAACACCGTTTGGGGATCCCCATGAACCTTGAGTCCGTATCCGTCGGCGTCAATCCGCCTCACGAGGTCAATGTCGTCATCGAGGTTCCTATCGGTGGCGAGCCGATCAAATACGAGCTGGACAAGAGTTCGGGTTTGCTCGTCGTCGACCGCTTCCTCTATACCTCGATGCGCTATCCCGGGAACTACGGTTTCATCCCGCATACGCTTTCCTCGGATGGCGATCCCTGCGACGTGCTCGTCGTTAACACACGGGCGATCATCCCCGGCGCCATGCTGAGCGTCCGCCCGGTCGGTGTGTTGTTCATGGAAGACGAAGCGGGCCACGACGAGAAAATCATCGCCGTGCCGTCGTCGAAGCTCACGAGGCGCTATGATGGCATCGCCACCTATGCCGACCTGCCCGAAATCACCATTCAGCAGGTGCAGCACTTCTTCGAGCACTACAAGGATCTCGAACCCGGAAAATGGGTGCGTGTGCGCTCATGGGGCGGGGTTGAAGACGCGCATCGCCTGATCGACGAAGGCCTCGCGCGCGCGAAGAAATAGTTCTCGCTAATATTGCCAGCTAAAGGACGACCAATGCCTTCCTATCGCTCACGCACCACGACCCATGGCCGCAACATGGCCGGCGCACGCGGCCTCTGGCGTGCCACGGGCATGAAGAACGAAGACTTCGGCAAGCCGATTATCGCGGTGGTGAATTCCTTCACGCAGTTCGTGCCGGGCCATGTCCATCTCAAGGACCTTGGCCAGATGGTTGCTCGCGAGATCGAAGCGGCCGGCGGCGTCGCGAAGGAGTTCAACACTATCGCGGTCGACGACGGAATCGCCATGGGTCACGACGGCATGCTTTACAGCCTGCCTTCGCGCGAGCTCATCGCGGATAGCGTCGAGTACATGGTCAATGCGCATTGCGCGGATGCGATGATCTGCATTTCCAACTGCGATAAGATCACGCCCGGCATGCTCATGGCGGCCCTGCGGATCAATATCCCGACCATATTCGTGTCGGGCGGTCCCATGGAAGCGGGCAAGGTCACTCTCAACGGCAAGACGAAGGCGCTTGATCTCGTCGATGCCATGGTTGCGGCGGCCGACAGCGCCTACAGCGATGCCGAGGTGGCGGTGATCGAGCGGTCAGCCTGCCCCACCTGCGGCTCTTGCTCGGGCATGTTCACGGCCAATTCCATGAACTGCCTGACCGAAGCCCTTGGGCTTGCGCTGCCGGGCAACGGCTCCGTACTGGCGACGCACGCCGATCGCAAGAAGCTGTTTCTCGAAGCCGGGCAAATGATCGTCGATCTGGCGCGTCGCTACTACGAGCAGGACGACGCCAGCGTGCTGCCGCGCAACATCGCGACGTTCGACGCGTTTGAAAACGCCATGACGCTCGACATCGCCATGGGCGGCTCCACCAACACGGTCCTCCATCTGCTCGCTGCCGCCTATGAGGCGGAAGTGCCGTTCACGATGAAGGACATCGATCGGCTATCACGTCGCGTGCCGGTGCTCTGCAAGGTCGCGCCGGCCGTTGCAAACGTTCATATGGAAGATGTTCACCGCGCCGGCGGCGTCATGGGTCTTCTCGGCGAGCTTCATCGCGGCGGATTGATCCATGCCGAGACGAAGACCGTTCATGCCGCGACGCTCGGCCGTGCGCTTGCCGATTGGGATGTCGTCACGACCCGAAGTGAAGGTGTTCGCAAATTTTATCGCGCGGCCCCGGGTGGTGTTACCACGCAGCAGGCGTTCAGTCAGGACGCGCGCTATCCCGAGAACGATCTCGACCGCGCGCACGGCTGCATTCGCGATATCGCGCACGCTTTCTCCAAGGACGGCGGGCTCGCGGTTCTCTACGGCAATCTCGCGATGGACGGCTGCATCGTCAAAACCGCGGGTGTCGATGAAAGCCTTCTCACGTTCTCAGGCACGGCGCGCGTCTTCGAAAGCCAGGACGCCGCGGTGGAAGGTATTCTCGGCGGCAAGATCGCGGCGGGAGACGTCGTCGTCATCCGCTACGAGGGCCCCAAGGGCGGTCCGGGCATGCAGGAGATGCTTTACCCGACGAGCTATCTCAAATCGAAGGGGCTCGGAAAGGCGTGCGCGCTCATCACCGATGGCCGGTTCTCCGGCGGCAGTTCGGGCCTCTCGATCGGACACGTTTCGCCCGAAGCGGCGGAGGGCGGCCTGATCGCTCTCGTCGAGGAAGGCGATACGATTGTCTTCGACATTCCCAACCGCAGCGTCCGGCTCGATGTGCCGGAGGCCGAGCTTGCCGCGCGGCATAGCGCCATGACGGCGCGCGGAGCAGGTGCCTGGCAGCCGGGCCCGCGCCCACGCAGCGTTTCGAGCGCGCTCAAGGCCTATGCCGCCTTCACCACCAGCGCCGCGCGCGGCGCTGTGCGCGTCGTCGAAAATCAGAAGGCTCTGTCGCCCACGCTGAAGAGCTGAATGAGCCTTCGGCCGACGTCGCTCTTAGGCTCGGATGCCGGCGCTCAAATTGGAGCGCCGGCATCTCGGCTCCGCTGCTGCGTGAGGGATCGGCCTCAGCCGATGTTGCCTGCCTCGGAGCTTGCCGGGCTGGACTGAGCCGACGGTTTTTGAATCTTGCGCGGCAGACGCATGGCAGCAGCGCATAGAACGAGATGAAAAACGCAGAGCAGAGCGAAGGCGGCGCCATAGGCGGCCGAAACCGACGCCGTTGTCGGTACCGCCAGACGCCAGGCGAGGAATGTCGCGCATATCGTTGTCAGTGTCGGCCCACCCATGCGCATGACGATGTTGAGTGTGGTGGTCGCCATCGGCAGGTTTTCGCGTTTGACCGATGTATAGGCGGCCGAGATAGACGGAATTCCGATGCAGCTTAAGCCCATCCCACGAACGAACAACGCGCCGGCGGTGAGCGTGTGAGCAAGGCCATGACCGGACAAATAGATGAACGGCAAGGTGCCCGCGAGCGCCGCCATCGCGCCGCCGACTGACACGATGCGGTTGCCCAGCCGCTCCACGAGGGATCCCACGAGGGGATAGCTGATCATCATGCCGACTCCCTGCGCAGCGAGCAGCAAGCCCGTTCCGCTCGGCGAGAGATCCGCGACCCGCGTGAGGAACACCGGGACAAGCATCTGACCTGCGAAGGAGACCCCTTGCGACAAGAATGTCGCGCCGACAGCAGCGGAAAAAAACTTGTCCTTGAACAGACGCAAGTCGATGATCGCGTCGTCTTTCCTTCTTCTCGCCCACCAGAGGAAGGCGACGACCAACAGAGCGGAAAGTGCGAGAGCGGCGGGGCCGGATGGCTCGGTTAAACGTTCCGATCCGAAAAGAAAAAGCACTACGCCGGGCGACAACAAACCGAGGCCGATCAAGTCGAGACGGCGTGGCCTCCTTTCATGCCGGTCTTGCGGCAGAAATAAAGCGGCGAGCGTGAGGGCAAGTGCGCCGAAAGGAAGGTTAACGAGAAAGAGCCAGCGCCACGACGCAAAATGCAATAATGCGCCCGCGATCACCGGTCCGAGAAGCGGCGCAAGCAGAACCGGCACCGCGGCGAAGCCGAGGACGCGACTCATTCTATCTCTGGCGATGCGGACCACGAGCAGCTGTGCCATTGGCGCTAACAAGCCGCCGCTCATACCTTGCAGGATACGAAACCCGATCAGCGAATTCGCCGACCACGCAAGGCCGCAGAGCGCCGACGTGAGCGTGAATGCCGAAAAGCACCAGAGGTAAACAGCTTTGACGCCAATGCGGTCGACGAGCCAGCCGCTTAACGGCAAAGTCAGCGCAAGCGCGAGCAGATAGCCGCTCGTCACCCACTGGATGTTCGACAGAGTCGTGCGCAGTTCGAGCGCGAGGCTTGAAAGCGAGACGTTGACGACCGTCGCGTCCATTTGGGCAAGAAATGCCCCGAGTATGGCAACGGACGAAATTTTCCAAAGATGTGGATCGACTTGCGCGGCGCGCTGCTCCTCGCCATTTGCTGCCGTTCGTTCACTCAGGGTAATTGCCCCCATGGAAGCGACCGAAGTGGCGCGCGGCGTACAAGCCCATCAATAGAAAGCCTAGCCCTAAAGGTACCGCATCGGCGGTCGAGCGCAGGCTGAAGTCGCCGACGCGGCAGATCAGGACATAAGCGACAGTGAGGTTGAGAACGCCCCACGCGACGTTGACGGTCGACGAGGAAAGCCCTTCACCGCGCGGCTTGGCGAAAGGGCTTTGAAACGGACGGCCCATCGACCCGCTGGCGATGTGGGGAATTGCGTTGGATAGGAAGGCGCCGCCGAAAAAATACGAAACGAGATATAGCCAGTTCATGGTGAACCTTCCCGTGCGTTCGATCAGAAGTCAGCAAGCTTGCCGAGCAACTTGACCGCGGCGGCAAGCTGCTCCTGCTCGTGCGCCGAAAGTTGCTGCTGTAGTGCCCGGAACAGCCAATCTTCTCGCGCCGCGCGGCCGCTCTTGACGCGTTTCACGAAGGAGGGCGTGAAACTGATGATCGTCTGCCGGCCATCTCGAGGGTCCGGCTTCCCGACCACCGCGCCCGCCGCTTCGAGCGCCGCGACGGTCATTCGCATCGATTGCGGACGCACGCCTTCAGCGCGCGCCAGCATCGAAACGGTTGCGGGACCGTCGCGCTCCAGCCGCTGAAGCACGGATTTCTGGCTATGCGTAAAATCGCCCGCATGTCCCAGCTCTCGCAGCCGCCGCAGGAGTTTGCCGACAACGACCCGCAACTCACCTGCGAGAGCAGCGAGTTGCGGCGATACGGAACTTTGGGGCGTTTTGCTCATGGCTAGAATCCGGCATCTATACAGTGTAACTGTACAGATAAACTGTATAGTGTCTGCCGTCAAGGACCATAAGGCTGTATCCGCTTTGTGGATCGGCGCGCGCGAGAGCTCGCGCGCGCCTTGGGTATGTATCCCCCTCACACTGCCGGCGGATTGAGGCGGCGGAAGCCGTCCTGAATGCGGTAGGGGTAATAGGGATAAGCCGGCATCACGTCGCTGGCCTCGTTCAACCGTTTGACTTGCTCGGCCGTCAGCGACCAGCCGACGGCGCCGAGATTGTCGATGAGTTGCGCTTCGTTGCGCGCGCCGATGATGACCGAGCTCACGGTCGGCCGCGTCAACAGCCAGGCGATGGCGATCTGCGGCACCGTCTTGCCGGTCTCGGCGGCGATCGAGAGGAGCGCATCGATCACGCGGTAGAGACGCTCGTCATCGACCGGCGGTCCCCACTGCGCCGTGTCGTGGAGGCGGCTGTTGGCCGGCAACGGTTGGCCGCGGCGCAACTTGCCCGTCAACCGTCCCCAGCCGAGCGGGCTCCACACCAGCGCGCCGACGCCTTGATCGAGACCAAGCGGCAGGAGCTCCCATTCGTAATCGCGGCCGATCAGCGAATAATAGACTTGGTGTGCAACGTAACGCGGCCAGCCGTGCCGTTCGGCGATGGCGAGCGATTTCATCAGTTGCCAGCCGGCGAAGTTGGAGACGCCGACATAGCGAAGCTTGCCGGCGCGCACGAGGTCGTCGAGCGTCGAAAGGACTTCCTCGATCGGCGTTGCGGCATCGAAGGCGTGCAGTTGCAACAGGTCGATGTAATCGGTGTCGAACCGCTTCAACGCGGCGTCCACCGCATTGAGCAAACGCATGCGCGACGAGCCGGCATCGTAGATACCCTCGCCCATCGGCAAACTCGTCTTGGTCGAGATCAGCACGCGGTCACGGCGGCCTTTGATCGCCGCGCCGAGAATCTCCTCCGCGGCTCCGTTCGAATAGACATCGGCGCTGTCGAACAAATTGATGCCGGCATCGAGACAAATGTCGATCAGGCGACGCGCTTCCGCCACATCGCTCGTGCCCCAAGCCGAGAACAATGGGCCTTGTCCGCCAAACGTGCCGGTGCCGAGGCTGAGAACCGGCACTTTGAGGCCGGAATGGCCGAGTTGACGATGCTCCATGCTCAGGCTCCTTCCGCGGGGCAGATCTTGACGGCTTCAGCGGCGACACGCGGCCGATCGAGGCGCAGGCTCACGAGCGCAACGGCAAGGCCTGCCGCGGTGACAGCGGCGGCGACCAGCGGCAGAGCCGTGAGGCCGAGACCCACATCGATGGTGACGCCGCCGATCCAGGCCCCTAACGCATTGCCGAGATTGAACGCGGCGATGTTGAGACTCGACGCCAAAGTCTGTCCGGTGGGGCCGGCTTTCTCCAGGACGCGCAATTGCAGCGGCGCGACGGTGGCGAAGGAAGCAGCGCCGATCAGCGTCAACACGACGATGCTCAAGATCTTGGACGGCATCGCCGGCGCGAATACGGCGAGCACCAGCGCAAGACCGATGAGTGTACCGATCAAAGCGCGCGCGAGGCCGCGATCGGCGAAGCGGCCGCCGGCGATGTTGCCGATGCCGAGGCCGACACCGAACACCAGCAGGATCGGCGACACGGCCGCTTCCGGAAAGCCGGTTGCGCGGGTGAGGATCGGCTGGATGTACGTGAACACGGTGAACAGGCCGGCGAAGCCGAGCGTGGTCATCAAGAGGCCGAGCTGCACCTGCGGCTGCACGACGACTTTGAGTTCATCGCGAAGCGGCGCGACTTCATCGTTGGCGCCGACTTTGTTCGGCACCAGCAGCGCTAGCACGATGAAGGCGAGCACGCCGACGCCGGCGATGGCCCAGAACGCGGCGCGCCAGCCGAACTGCAAACCGAACCAGGCGCCGAACGGCACGCCGAGCAATGTTGCGACGGTGAGGCCGACGAACATGGTGGCGATGGCTGAGGCGCGCTTGTTCTCGGGGACGAGGCCGGTGGCGACCACCGAGCCGACGCCGAAGAAGGTGCCATGCGCGAGCGAGGTCAAAACGCGCGCGGCCATCAGCAGCGCATAGTTCGGCGCCAGCGCGCAGGCGATGTTGCCGAGCGTGAAGATCGCCATCAATGCCAGCAGCACCGTCTTGCGCGGCATGCGGCGGGTGGCGACCGTCAGGATCGGCGCGCCGACGAAGACACCGAGGGCATAGCCGGAGATGAGAAGGCCGGCGGTCGGTACCGACACGTGCATGTCGCCGGCGACCTGAAGGAGTAGACCCATGATGAGGAATTCGGTGGTGCCGATGCCGAAGGCACCGGCGGTGAGGGCATAGACGGCAATGGGCAAGGCGCGGCTCCTGGGGAAATTAGGATCGTGAGGAGATAGCGCCCCGGCTAATTTGGGATTAGAACGGCGCGAGGACATTCACTTGTGACTTAGTGTCATCATGTCGCCGCGCGAGACCAACCGCATTGCCGAAATGGAGGTGTTCGTCCGGGTCGTCGATCTCGGCGGCTTCACCACGGCGGCGCGCGAATTCCGCCTAACGCCATCAGCGGTAAGCAAGCTGATGTCACGGCTCGAGGCGCGGCTCAGCACGCGGCTCATCAACCGCTCCACGCGGCGGCTCCAGCTCACGCCGGAGGGGCAGGCTTTCTATGCGCGGGCGGTGCGCATCCTCGCCGATCTCGAAGAGGCCGAGCGCGAGGCGGGAACCGGCGCGAGCCCGCGCGGACATCTGCGGGTCAACAGCAATCTGCCATGGGGCACGCGCTATGTGTTGCCGCTGGTGCCGGCCTTCCTGGCGCAGCATCCGGACGTCACGCTCGATCTCGTGCTCACCGACACGGTCATCGACCTGATGCAGGAACGGGCCGACATCGCCATTCGCGTCGGACCGCTGCGCGACTCGAGCTTGATGGCGCGCAAGCTCGGCTCCAGCCGCATGGTGGTGTGTGCGACGCCCGACTATCTCGCACGACGCGGCACGCCGCTGTCGCCCGACGACCTTGCCACGCATGTCGGCGTCGGCTGGACCTTCGCGCGCATCCTCAGCGGCTGGCCCTTCCAGACTGCGCGAGGCGTTGAAACCACGGTGCCGCCACCGATCGCGCGTGTCGGCGATGGCGAGACGGCGCGCGCACTGGCGCTTGGCGGCGTTGGGCTGGCGCGGCTCGCTTTGTTCCATGTCGGCGCGGATATCGAAGCCGGGCACTTGGTGCCTGTACTCGAAGACTTCAATCCCGGCGATTGCGAAGACATCCACGCCGTCTATCTAGGCCAGCGCGGGCCGCTCCCGGCGCGGGTGCGCGCCTTTATCGATTTCCTGAGCGCGGGCATTCCGATGGAGGACTATACGCTCGAACAAGCGCCGTCCGGCGCATGGCGGGTTCGCAAAGGGTGACCGTCGGTGTCGCATGCGGTAACGTCGATTGCCGGTGACAGACGACGCTCAGCCATGGGAGCCGCGATGTATTCCGCCACCATTGGGCAGCGGCGCTATAGCTTTCCCGATCTCAAGACGTTGCTCGCCAAAGCAACGCCGTTGCGCAGCGGCGATCAACTCGCCGGCCTTGCCGCCGAGACCGGCGAGGAACGTGTAGCGGCGCAATTCGCGCTAGCCGACCTACCGCTGACACGGCTTCTCGACGAAGCGGTGGTGCCTTACGAGCGTGACGAGGTCACGCGCCTGATCGTCGATACGCACGATCGTGCCGCCTTCAGGCCGATCGCGTCGTTGACTGTTGGTGGCCTCCGCGACTGGCTGTTGTCTGACGAGGCGACCAGCGACAAGCTCGCTGCGTTGGCGCCCGGCCTGACGCCGGAAATGGCAGCGGCGGTGAGCAAGATCAGCCGGCTGCAGGATTTGATGGTGATGGCAGCGAAGTGCTCCGTCCTCACGCGCTTCCGCAACACCATCGGTCTGCCCGGCTGTCTGTCGGTGCGGCTCCAGCCCAATCATCCGACCGACGATGCGCGCGGCATTGCCGCCAGTATTCTCGACGGTCTGTTGCTCGGCGCCGGCGATGCCGTGATCGGCATCAATCCGGCGACTGACAGTCCCGAGCGTGCACATATGCTGGTGTCCATGCTCGATGAGATCATCAGCAAGCTCGACATCCCGACGCAATCCTGTGTGCTGGCGCATATCACCACGACTTTGACTTTGATCGAGCGCGGCACGCCCGTCGATCTCGTGTTCCAGTCGATCGCCGGCACCGAAGCGGCGAACAAGAGCTTCGGCATTGGTCTGTCATTGCTGCGCGAAGGCCGCGAGGCGGCGTTGGCGCTCAAGCGCGGCACCGTCGGCGACAACGTGATGTATTTCGAGACCGGGCAGGGCAGCGCCTTGTCGGCGAATGCGCATCACGGCGTCGATCAGCAGACCTTGGAGGCGCGCGCCTATGCAGTCGCGCGCGCGTTCAAGCCGCTGCTGGTCAATACGGTGGTCGGCTTCATCGGTCCTGAATATCTGTTCGACGGCAAGCAGATCACGCGCGCGGGGCTCGAGGACCATTTCTGCGGCAAGCTGCTCGGCGTGCCGATGGGCGTCGATGTCTGTTACACCAATCACGCAGAGGCCGATCAGGACGACGCCGACGCGCTATTGGCGTTGCTGTCCGCCGCCGGCGTCAATTTCGTCATGGGCGTGCCGGGCGCGGACGACATCATGCTCAATTATCAGAGTACGTCGTTCCACGATGCGCTGGCGATGCGCGATCTGCTCGGTAAGAAGCCGGCGCCGGAGTTCGCCGCGTGGCTGGCGCGGCAAGGCTTGCTCGATGACGCCGCGCGCATCCGGCCGCAGGCCTTGCCGGCGCAGTTCAAGGCTCTGTTGCCGGCATGAGCGACGACCTCACGCAACGCAATGCCTGGGCTGATTTGCGGAAGCTTACTGCCGCGCGCATTGGCTTGGCGCGTAGCGGCGCATCGTTGTCGACCGCGCCGCTGTTGCAGTTCGCGCTGGCGCATGCGCAAGCGCGCGACGCGGTGCACGAAACGCTCAATGAGGACAGGCTCGCCGCCAATCTCGGCGCGTTGGATTTGCCGGTGCTCAAGGTCGCAAGTGCCATCACCGACCGCGCGCAATATCTGATGCGGCCCGATCTCGGGCGGCAGCTCGGCGACGGCGCCGATGCGGTGCTGGCGCCGCATGGCGGCTCGTATGATGTCACCCTTATCGTTGCCGACGGGTTGTCGGCACGCGCGGTGCAGGCGCACGCGGCGCCCGTGTTGTGCGATGTCCTTGCCGCATTGCACCGCGAGGATTGGCGTGTCGCGCCGCTGGTCATTGCGCGGCATGGCCGCGTCGCCATCGGCGACGCGATCGCTGCGCGGCTCGGCGCGAGCGCTGTGGTCGTACTGATCGGCGAGCGGCCCGGTCTGTCGTCGCCCGACAGCATGGGTGCCTATCTGACTTGGCAGCCGCAACCGGCGACGACGGATGCCGATCGCAACTGCATCTCCAACATTCGTCCCGACGGCATCGGCTATGCCGACGCCGCGTTCAAGATCGTCGCGCTGTTGCAGGCGATGCGCACGCGGCGCCTCTCCGGCGTCCTGCTCAAGGACGAGAGCGACCGCCTGATGGTGGAGCAGAAATAGATTTCTGTTGCGCGTGGAGGTGCCGTGCGCTCCGGTCACCTCTCCCATAGGGAGAGGTCGACGCGCGCAAGCGCGTCGGGTGAGGGGTTACAAAGCCTCAAAGTCAGGAACCCCCTCACCGCTCCCTCTCCCCAGTCGAAGTCGGATATATCCGACTTCGACCACTGAATCGTGCCGAACTCGGGTAAACCCGAGTTCGGATGGGAGAGGGAGCGGGCCGTGCCTG
>Ga0255338_1005562_pt1 | contig 11486 bp, 10 predicted proteins | sample MeOH1_35cm_T4_19_FD_203715 | JGI IMG/M metagenome (GOLD analysis project Ga0255338, IMG submission 203715) | Sandy soil microbial communities from University of British Columbia, Vancouver, Canada - MeOH1_35cm_T4_195 | ecosystem: Engineered > Artificial ecosystem > Sand microcosm > Unclassified ... | reverse complement strand
CAGCGACTTGCCGGCGGCGAAGGGGCCGAAGGCACGGGAATCATCGCCGGTGCCGGGGATCTCGACCTTGATGATGCGGGCGCCGAGATTGGCGAGGGTCATCGTCGTGAACGGGCCGGCAAGGACGCGCGACAGGTCGACGACGGTCACGCCCGACAGGAGCGGGACAGGGGTGGGCGGAGTGCTTGGCATCTATTTCGACCCCGCGCCGGGAGAAATTCGAAAGAAGTGGGACGTCGCCGGCGCGCCTTCACTCAGGCACGATCTCCGGCTTGTCGTTCGGAAAGCGGGCAATCGTCGCCGCGTCGACGCTGAGCTGCTGGAAGACCATCGAACGCGGCGTGTGGGTCAGCCAGTCGGACAGCGAAACGTCCTCGAACTGCGGCGCACGGAACACCTCGAGGAAGACGAGATCCGCCGTCCCGGTGTTCCTCGCGTAGTGTCCGAGGCCCTTCTTGACGTAGCCGATGTCGCCCGGCTTGAAATTCTGGGTGACGGCCTTCGGGCCGGTGTTGAAGACGGTCATCTCCGCCTCGCCGGAGATGAAATACTGCCATTCGTCGGCGTTCGGGTGCCAGTGCATCTCGCGCATCGCGCCGGGGTGGATGGTGACCATCGCCGCGGCGATGGTGGTCGAGGCCTTGAAGTTGCGGCTGTCGGCGACGCGCACCTCGCCGCCCTTCGTCTTGCGCGTCGGTGCCATGCCGGCGAGGTCGAAGGTCGAGGACAGCGCCATGCGGCCGACGCTGCCGGCGGCCTGCGCCTGCTCCTCGGCGAGCGGCCCGGGCATCTCACCCTGGTAGATGTAGAGCTGGTGGAGCGGGATCTTGGCGAAGGTCTCGGCCGGAACGCCGAAGTTGAGGGCGAGAACGTCCGGCGGCGTGTGCGCCATCCATTCGCTGAGCAGCAGAGTATTGTATTCCGACGCGCGACCGTCGTCGAAGCACAGGATGAACTCGGTGCCGTCCTCGCCGATGCCCTGCAGCGAATGCGGCAGGCCAGCGGGGAAATACCAGGTGCCGCCTTCATAGACGTCCTCGACGTTGGCGCGGCCGGCGGTGTCGATGGTGGTGATGCGGCAGGCGCCCTTCGAGACGAAGCCCCATTCGGCCGCCTGGTGCCAGTGCATCTCGCGGATGCCGCCGCGGGTGAGGCGCATGTTGACGCCGGAGATGGTCTCCGAGATGGCGAAATCGGCCTGGGTGACCTGCCGGGCCCAACCGCCGTCCTCGATGCGGCGGGGCGCGTTGTTGAAGCTCGCCCAGAACATCGGCATGTCGCCGACGTCGGTCGCCGGCGGCGAGAACGCCGCTGGGAACTGCGAGACGATCGCCGGGTTCTGCGGCCCCGTGTCGACGGCGCTCGCCGGGTTGCCGACGACGCTCGCCGCCCCCTGCGCCGGCGTGTCGGGGTTGCCGAAGCTCGCCGCGCCTGCCGCCGTCGCCGCCGCGGCAACACCGCCCGTCGCGGCCGCCGCGAGCAGGCCGCGCCTCGAAATCGCATCCATGGTCTTTCTCCCCCTGCCGAATTCCTGGGCGATCACGCCGCCCGCCCCGACCGCGCGCTTCCGCCCGCGGCTGCGGGCCGGCTCGGTGGCCAAAGGCATAGTCTTTCTATCGTTTGAAGAAAATGGAAGAGAGTATTTCTTTCGATTCGGGCTCCGTATGGTGACAGCGTCCGTCCGGCAGGCGCGGCCCGCGCGAGCGCCGTCGATGTCTTCCGCGACCCGAGCGAGCTTCGAGCAGCGATGACGAAACACGACTACGAAACCCATCGCCGCCAGATCGCCGCGATCTTCCGCGCCTGGGGCATGCCCACGGAGAACGCCGACCACACCTCCCGGGTGCTCGCCTGGGCGGACTTGCACGGCATCGAGAGCCACGGCATCGCGCTTCTCGTCGAGTATAACGAGCGCCGTCGAAGCCGGACGATCAACTTCGCGTCGAAGCCCGCGGTGGTGCGCGAGACGCCGGTCAGCGCGCTCGTCGACGGCGACGGCGGGCTCGGCCACGTGCCGGCGACCTTCGCCATGTCGCTCGCCGTCGCTAAGGCGAAGGCGGCCGGCGTCGGCATCGTCTCGGTGCGCAACTCCGGGCACTTCGGGGCGCTCGGCTACTTCACGACGATGGCCGCCGAGGCGGGCCTGATCGGCATCGCCACGACCAGCGTCTTCGGCGTGCGCGTGCCGCCGACCGGCGGCGGCAAGGCGCGATTGGGCACGGATCCCTGGTCGTTCGCCGCGCCGGGGGCCGATGGGCTGCCCTTCGTCCTCGACATGGCGACGACCACCGTCGCCTCGGGCAAGGTGCGCAACAAGATCGTCGAGGGGCAGGAGATGCCGGCCGGCTGGGGCCTCGACAGGACCGGCCGGCCGACCCTCGACCCGTCCGAGGTGATGGACGGCGGCTTCCTGTCGCCGCTCGGCGGCGCCGGCGGCGGCCACAAGGGCTACGGGCTCGCGGTGATGGTCAACATCCTGGCCTCGTGTCTCTCCGGCGCGACGCTGATCACCGACCCGATGCACACGCGCCAGCCGAAGGGGCTCGACGTCGGCCACTTCTTCATGGCCCTCGATCCAGGCCTGTTCCGCGACGTCGCCGACTTCCGCGGCGATGTCGCCCGGCTCTGCGACGACCTGCGCGCCACCCCGCCGATCGATCCGGACAGGCCGGTGCTTGTCGCCGGCGACCCGGAGCGGGCGGTGCGGGCGGAGCGCAGCGCCAGCGGCGTCCCGATCGGACCGGGGCTGATCCGCCGGCTGCGGGAGATCGCGGTGGCGAGCGGCGCCGAATGGGTGATGCAGGAGGTCGCCGCGGCGGCGCCGGCGGCGCCCGCCGGCGGCGATGCCTCCCCCCCGAGCTCGTCGCGCTCCGGCGAAAACTGTTGACAGTTTACTGGCAACAGTCGACTTCTTGTCGGGCAGCGGGAGCGCAACGGTGGCGGCCATGACCCTGAAACCCATCGAGCGCGCGGAGGGCCTCTCGGCTCGCGTCTATCAGGAGATCGAGCGGATGATCGTCTCCGGCGAGCTGGAGCCCGGCGGCCGGTTGAACGAGTACAGCCTCGCCGAGCAGCTCGCGGTGAGCCGCGGGCCGGTGCGCGAGGCGACGCGCGCCCTGGTCGAGGCCGGCCTGCTGATCTCCATTCCGGCGCGCGGCGTCTTCGTCCGCGAGATGTCGGACGTCGAGATCGGTGAGAACTACGACGTTCGGGCGCTGCTGACCGGGCTGATGTGCGCCCGCGCCGCGGAACGGCGCACGGTGAAGCAGGTGCGTGAGCTCGACGACCTGGTCCGCGGCATGGACGCGGCGATCGGTGCCGGCGAGATCCCGAAGTATTACCAGATCAACCTGGAGTTCCATGATCTCGTCGGCCGCATCGCCAACCACGGCTGCGCCCACCGCCTCTACGACGACCTGATCCGCGAGACGCATTCGCTGCGCCGCTCGCTGTCGTCGCCGGGCGAGACCAACAGCGAGCACCGCGCCATCGTCGACGCCATCCGCCGGCAGGACGGCGAGGCGGCGCGCGCCCTCGGCGAGGAGCACGTGCTGCACGGCAAGCGGCGCTGGCTCGCCTCGCTCGAGGCGGCGCGCCGCGGGCCGGCCGGCGTCTGACCGCGCTCTGCCAGAAGACGCAAATCAACACAGGAGGATCGCGTTGAAGATCGCAAGCATCAAGTCGAGCCTGCACAAGCACGAGATCGACTTGCCTGGTATCGGCGCCTCGATCGAGACGCGCATGTTCGTGTTCGTCGAGATCGAGACGGTAGACGGCCAGAAGGGTATGGGCGTCACCGGCTCGTTCCTGCCATGGGCGGTGATGCCCTGCATCGAGGAGCACATCTTCCCGCTGATCAAGGGCATGGACGTTCGCCACACCGAGGCGATCCACCACAAGGTCTGGAAGCAGCTCAACAACCGCGCCTATACCGGCGTCATCTCGAACGCGCTGTCGGCGATCGACATCGCCTGCTGGGACCTGCGCGGCAAGGCCGAGAACCAGTCGATCGCCGAGCTCCTCGGCGGCTTCAGCGACGAGGCCTATACCTACGCCACCTTCGGCTATCCGTTCTTCGACGAGCAGCAGATCGCCGACTACGCCAAGAAGTTTCTCGCCGACGGCCACACCATGCTGAAGATGGTGGTGGGCGGCGAGCCGAGCCGCACCTGGAAGGACGACATCCGCCGCGTCCGTGCGGCGCGCGAGGCGATCGGCCCGGATGTCGACCTGATGATCGACGCCAACTGCTGGTTCAACCCGCACGACGCCTTCATGCTGGCGAAGGGCGTCGAGGACCTCGACCTCAAGTGGTTCGAGGAGCCGATCCAGCAGAACGACGCCCGGGCGCTCGCCGACCTGCGCAGCCGCGTCCAGGTGCCGATCGCCGCCGGCCAGATGGAGGGCCATCGCTGGCGCTTCCGCGAGCTCGTGACGCATCACGCCGTCGACGTGCTGCAGCCGAACGTCCTCTACAACGGCGGCTACACCGAGGCCCTGAAGGTCGCCCACCTGGCGCAGGCCTTCAACCTGCCGATGGCCAACGGCGGCGGCTGGCCGATCTTCAACATGCACATCCTCGCCGGCGTCATGAACGGCGGCCCGGTCGAGTTCCACTACGGCATGTGGATGACCGGCAAGCACTTCTTCGACGGCACGCCGGACCCGGTGAACGGCAAGATGCGCATTCCCGACCGGCCCGGCCTCGGCTTCACGCCGAACTACGACGCGCTCGAGGACGCGCGGGTGAAGAGCCCGGCCGACTCGCGGCTGAAGGGCCGCGACGCCCACGGCTACCTGCTCAGGGAGGCGATCGAGGCGCAGCGCTGACGCGGCCGTCCGACACGCGCCGGCGACCGGCGCCGCCTCGCCAACTCCAGCCGAACTGGCGAGGGGAGGCGGCTCCCGGGCAGGCGAGGACAAGACGAAACAAAGAAAACGCCGTTCGGGAAAGAACGGTTGTCTCATCTGGGAGGAAGAAAATGACGGCCTTCACCTGTTCGTCCCTCTGGTCGCGGGGGCGTGCCGCGACCGCCGGTGCGCTCTTCGTCGCCGGTGCTCTCGCCGCTGGCCCGGCTCTCGCCGAATATCCCGACCGCGACGTCAACATGATCATCCCGTTCGGCGTCGGCGGCGGCAGCGACACGCTCGCCCGCACCATCGCCGGGGTGATCGAGGAACTGAAGCTGCTGCCCGTCGCCATCCTGCCGGAGAACCGCCCCGGCGGCAGCGGCGCCGTCGGCTACAGCTCGGTCGCCAAGGAGGCGGGCAATCCCTACTACGTCGCCACCGTCAGCGTCAGCTTCTTCACCACGCCGCTGCTCGGCGGCTCGCCGGTGAGCTATCGCGACTTCACGCCGCTCGGCGCCATCGCCCAGTCGCCCTACATCCTCGCCGTCCTCTCGACGTCCGACTACAAGACGCTCGACGACCTGAAGAAGGCGCAGCGGCTGACGACCGGCACCGTCGGCGTCGTCTCCGACGCGGCGCTGCTGGCGAAAATGACCTCCAATTCCCTCGGCGTGCAGATCGACCCGGTGCCGTTCGACGGCGAGGGCGAGGTGATGGCGGCGCTGCTCGGCGGCCACGTCGACATCGTCTACTTCAACCCGAGCGAGGCGATCTCGCACATCGAGGCGGGGACGCTGCGGCCGCTCGCCATCAGCTCGTCGCAGCGGGTCGAGGCCTTCCCCGACGTGCCGACCTTCACCGAACTCGGCTACGACATCGTCCACACCCAGATCCGCGGCCTGGTCATGCCGAAGGGCGTCGCCCCGGAGGTCGTCTCGTATTGGGAGGGCATCCTCGAGAAGGTCGCCGCGAGCGCCGAGTGGCGGTCGCAGTACATCGACCGCTTCTACGACGTGCCCGACTACATGAACGGCGAGGAGTTCGGCAAGGCGATCGTCAAGACCTCCGACCGCTACGAGACGCTGATGAAGGAACTCGGCGTCCTCAAGTGACGCCCCGGCTCCCGGCGTGGGGGCGCGCCGGGAGCCACCTGCCTTTCAGCGGACGCGGCCCGGCGCCACCGGGCGCGGCCGCCGCGGAGCGGACAATCGCAACATGACCATTCGTCAGCTGGACCAGGCCGTCGCGCTTTTCCTCATCGGTCTCGGCGGATACCTCATCTGGGCGGGGCGGCAGTACGGCTTCATGCAGGGCACCACGCCCGGCGCCGGCTATTTCCCGGTGCTGATGGGCGGCGTCCTCGTCGTGCTCAGCGTCGTCAACCTCGGGCGCAGCCTCGGCGGCCTCGAGCGGCTCAAGGCGGACATGACGCGCGGCGACATCGTCCGCTTCGTCGGCGTCGTCGTCGCCATGCTGGCGTTCGTCGCGGCGACGCCGTGGCTCGGCATGACGGTGGCGACGATGCTGCTGATGCTCGCCATCTCGCTGATCATCCGGCCGTCGCTTCGGGGTCGCCATCTCGTTCGCGTCGGGCTGACCGCGGTCATCGTCCCGGTGGTCTGCAAGCTGCTGTTTTCAGAGCTCCTGCGGGTGCCGATTCCGAGCGGCGCGCTGGGCTTCTGAGCGCCGCCGCCCGGCTGGGCGGTCCAAGAGGAATTTTGGAGGGAATGGGATGGAGGTCTTCGGCCTCTTGTTCGACGGCATCCTGCAGGCGTCGCAGCCGGCGATCCTCGCGGCGACGGTGCTTGGCGCGATCGTCGGGCTGCTGATCGGAGCGCTGCCGGGACTTGGCCCCTCGGCCGGCGTGGCGATCATGCTGCCGGTGGTGGTCGGCTTCGGCGGCTCGGCCGCCATCGCCTGCCTCGCCGGCGTCTACTACGGCTCGATGTTCGGCGGAGCCATCACCTCGATCCTGCTCGGCATCCCCGGCGACGCGCCGTCGGTGATGACGGTCATCGACGGCTACCCGATGGCGCAGAAGGGCGAGGCCGGCCGTGCGCTCGGCATGAGCGTCTTCGCCTCCTTCGTCGGCGGCCTCATCGGCCTCATCGGCATGGTGGCGCTGTCGGTGCCGATTTCCAACGCCGCGCTCGCCTTCGGGCCGACCGAGATGACGGCGATGATGCTGTTCTCGCTGTCGCTCGTCAGCGTGCTCGGCGGCCGCAACTCCATCAAGGGCTTCGCCGCCCTCGTCATCGGCGTCTGGGTCGGCATGATCGGCATCGATCCGATCGCCGGCCCGGCCCGCTTCACCTTCGGCCAGATGGACCTATTCGACGGGCTCGACTTCTCCGTCGTCGCCGTCGGGTTGTTCGGCCTCACCGAGATGTTCGCGAGCCTGACCGTCACCATCGACAAGAGCATGCCGAAGTTCTCGTTCCGCTCGCTGTTCCCGCGCTTCCGCGACGCCATCAGCTCGCGATGGGAGCTGCTCAGCGGCTCGCTCGTCGGCTTCGTCGTCGGCGTCCTGCCGGGCGTCGGCGCCACGGCGGCGACGATGCTCTCCTACGCCATCGCCAAGCGCTTCTCGCGGCACCCGGAAAAATTCGGCACGGGCATCGTCGAGGGTGTCGCTGCGCCGGAGGCGGCGAACAACAGCGCCTCCTACGGCAACATGATCCCGCTGTTCACCCTCGGCATCCCAAGCTCGGCGACGACGGCGGTGATGATGGGCGGCCTCCTGATGATCGGCCTGCAGCCGGGCCCGATGCTGTTCGTCGAGAACCCCGACTTCGTCTGGACCGTCTTCGGCAGCTTCTGGGTCGGCAACGTCGCGCTCGTCTTCCTGACGCTGCTGCTGACGCCGCTGCTCGCCGCGGTGCTCTACGTTTCGACGGCGATCCTCTATCCGATCGTCATCGCCATCATCGTCTTCGGCGTCTTCGCCATCGAATACTCGATGAGCAACATCGTCGTCGCGGTCATCGCCGGCGGCGCGGGGCTCGTCCTCATCAAGCTCGACTATCCGGCGGTGCCGCTGGTCCTCGGGCTCGTGCTCGGGCCGCTCCTGGAGCGCAACATCCGCCGGATGATGATCCAGTACCAGGGCGACCTGTGGCCCTTCGTCGAGCATCCGATCTCGCTGGTGCTGCTGATCATGACGCTCCTCGCCATCCTGATCCCGCTGTTCCTGCGGCTCGCCGCACGGCAGAAGCTGCCGGCCGACGACGCGGCTATATGATCGAGGCGGACGGCGCCGGCGGCGGCGCGGCCACCGACAGGCTCTGACCGGGAAGGCGAGATGGACGTCGAGTACTGCATCATCGGCGGCGGCATCGTCGGGCTCGCCACGGCGCTCGAGCTCGTCGCGCGCGACGCGGCGGCGCGCGTCGTCCTCGTCGAGAAGGAAGAGAGCTTCGGCCTCCACCAGACCGGCCACAACAGCGGCGTCATCCATGCCGGCATCTACTACCCGCCGGGTTCGCTGAAGGCGCGGCTGTGCCGGGAGGGGGCCGAGGCGACGAAGGCGTTCTGCCGCCGGCACGACATCCCCTTCGAGACCTGCGGCAAGCTGCTCGTCGCCACCAACGCGCTCGAGCTGCAGCGCATGGCGGCGCTCGAGGAGCGGGCGCGGGCGAACGACATCGCCTTCGAGCCGGTCTCGGCGGCGCGCCTGCGCGAGATCGAGCCGAACGTCAGCGGCCTCGGCGCCCTGCTCGTGCCGGCGACCGGCATCGTCGACTACCGGCGGATCTGCCTCGCCATGGCGGCGAAGCTCGCCGAGCGCGGCGTGCGGCTCGCCCGCGACACGCGGGTGACGGCCATCGCCGAGGACGGCGCCGGCGTCACCGTGCGGGTCGACGGCGGCGAGACGATCCGCGCCGGGCGCCTCGTCGCCTGCGCCGGGTTGCAGTCGGACCGCATCGCCCGCCTCGCCGGCCTAGACGCAACCCACCAGATCGTGCCCTTCCGCGGCGAGTACTACACGCTGCCGGCGGGAAAGTCGGCGATCGTCAGGCACCTCATCTACCCGATCCCCGATCCCGACCTGCCGTTCCTCGGCATCCACCTGACGCGGATGATCGACGGGCGGGTGACGGTCGGGCCGAACGCCGTCCTCGGCTTCTCGCGCGAGGGCTACCCGAAGGGCAGCGTCGATGCCGGCGATGTCGCCTCGATGCTCGGCTTTCCGGGCTTCTGGAAGATGGCCCGCAAGAACCTCGCCTCGGGCCTCACCGAGTTCCGCAACTCGATCTTCCGGGCGCGCTACCTGGAGCAGTGCCGGAAATACTGCCCGAGCCTGACCATCGACGACCTCGGCGCGCCGGGGGCCGGCATCCGGGCGCAGGCGATCCTCGCCGACGGCACCCTCGTCCACGACTTCCTGTTCCTCGACAGCCCGCGCATGCTGCACGTCTGCAACGCTCCGTCGCCGGCCGCGACCTCGGCGATGCCGATCGCCAGGATGATCGTCGACCGCCTCGCGGCGTGAGGGCGGCGACCCCGCCGCCGCCTTCAGATTCGCCCCAGCCTCCAGACCCCCTCGTCCTCAGAGCGCGGCCCGCGCGTCGCGGCGGGCGAGGCGGGCGAGGAGGTAGTCGACCTCGGCCCGCGCCGTGGCGCCGAGGACGGCGCCGGGCTGGCGCTGGGCGTCGGAGGCGATGACGCCGCGCCGCCTGAGCACGTACTTGCGCACGGCGAGCCCGACCGCCGGCTGCTGCTCGTAGCGGATCAGCGGCAGGTGGGCGTCGAAGAGGTCGTGCGCCGCGTCGCGTGCGCCGGCGCGCGCCAGCGCGATCAATTCCGCCAGCATGTCCGGGAAGGCGTAGCCGGTCATCGCCCCGTCGGCGCCGCGCTCCGGCTCGAAGTCGAGGAACAGGCCGCCGTTGCCGCACAGGATCGAGAACGGCCTGAGCCCGCCCGCCCGCTGCATCGACCGCAGCCGCGAGATCTTCTCGAGCCCCGGCCAGTCCTCGTGCTTCAGCATCACGCAGGACGGGTGGTCGGACATGATCCTGGCGATGACGCCGGCCGACAGGACGACGGAGAGCGTCAGCGGGTAGTCCTGCAGCACCCAGGGAACGTCCTCGCCGATCGCCGCCACCGCCTGGGCGAAGTAGGCGGTGATCTGCTCGTCCGAGCGCAGGGTCGGCGCCGGGGCGACCATCACCCCGGCCGCGCCGATCTCCATGGCGTCGCGGGCGAGCGAGCGCATCGCCGCAAACCCCGGCGCCGACACCCCGACGACGACCGGCACGCGGGCGCGGGCGACGACGCGCCGGACGATCATCCGGGATTCCGCCGGCTCGAGCTTCGGCGCCTCGCCCATGATGCCGAGGATCGTCAGGCCCGTGGCGCCGCAGTCCTGGTAGAAGTCGGTCAGGCGGTCGAGCGAGGCGTCGTCGACCGTCCCGTCGGCCAGGAACGGCGTCGCGGCGATGGCGTAGACACCGCTAGCGCCGGCGTCGAAGCCCGCCGCGGCGCTCACTGCGCCGCTTTCCAGGCGTCGTAGCGGGCCTTCGTCTCGGCATTCATCGGGTAGAGGCCGGGCAGCGGCACGCCGCGGCCGACCTCCGTCATGATCCACGCCTCCATCCGCTCCTGCTCCGGCGCCTCGGCCAGCACCTGGTCGAGAAAGGCGGCGGGGATCAGCACCGCGCCGTCCTCGTCGACGACGACGATGTCGTCGGGGAACACCGCGACGCCGCCGCAGGCGATCGGCTCCTGCCAGCCGACGAAGGTGAGGCCGGCGACCGACGGCGGCGCGGCGACGCCGTCGCACCACACCTTGAGCCCGGTGCCGAGCACGCCCTCGGCGTCGCGGACGACGCCGTCGGTGACGAGGCCGGCGACGCCGCGCTTGACCATGCGGGCGCACAGGATGTCGCCGAAGATGCCGGCGTCGCCGACGCCCATCGCGTCGGCGACGGCGATGACGCCCTCCGGCATCGCCTCGATGGCGGCGCGGGTGGAGATCGGCGCGCCCCAGCTCGCCGGAGTGGCGAGGTCTTCCCGCGCCGGCACGAAGCGCAGCGTGAAGGCCTTGCCGACGAGCCGGCCCTGGCCGGACTTCAGCGGCCGGGTGCCGCGCATCCAGACGTTCCTAAGGCCCTTCTTCAGGAGGATCGTCGTCAGCGTCGCGGTGGAGACCGCTTTCAGGGTCTCGACGACCGAGGGATCGAGGCTCATGGACATTCCTCAGATGCTGGCGATGAGGCCGCCGTCGATGCGGATGACGGAGCCGGTAATGTAGGACGCGCGAGGGCTCGCCAGGAAGGCGACGGCGTCGCCGTACTCGCGCGGCTCACCGTAGCGCCCGACCGGGATCGTGGCGGTGCTCTCCGCCGTGACGTCGGCGACGGGGCGGCTCTCGCGCTTCGCCTTCTGCTCGTCGAGGAAGACGATGCGCCCGGTGGCGATCCGCCCCGGCAGCACGACGTTCGCCGTGATGCCGTCGCGGCCGACTTCGCGGGCGAGCGTCTTCGACCAGCCGACGAGGGCGAGGCGCAGCGCGTTGGAGATGCCGAGATTGGGGATCGGCGCGACGACGCCCGACGAGGTCGAGGTGATCACCCGGCCCCACCGGCGCTCGCGCATGCCGGGCAGCACCTGGTCGGTGACGGCGATCACCGAGC
>Ga0255338_1005561_pt1 | contig 11487 bp, 11 predicted proteins | sample MeOH1_35cm_T4_19_FD_203715 | JGI IMG/M metagenome (GOLD analysis project Ga0255338, IMG submission 203715) | Sandy soil microbial communities from University of British Columbia, Vancouver, Canada - MeOH1_35cm_T4_195 | ecosystem: Engineered > Artificial ecosystem > Sand microcosm > Unclassified ... | reverse complement strand
GACGACCGTCCGGTCGTGCAATGAGAACAGGTCGAGGACGGACACGGGTGGCTCCTTCGTCAGCCGGGTACGCGGTGGTTAGATGCCCGAGCCGCGCTCGGCCCGTCGGACAGCCCGCCACGCGAGCGGCAGCAGGCCGCCGGCGAGGGCCGCCTTCAGGAGGTCGCCGACGACGAACGGCGTGACGCCCAGGCTGACCGCGGCCGGGAGGTCGACGCCCTTGGCGAGCATCAGCCCGGCTGCACCGAAGGCATAGATCGTCGCGCTCGCGGCGAACATCCCCGCAAGCGCCGGGAGGACCCGCCGGTCCGCGGCGCGCTCCGCGAGCCGGCCGAGGAGCGCCGCGGCCACGACGAACCCGACCAGGTAGCCGCCGGTCGGACCGAGCAGGTACTGCGCACCATGGCCGCCCTGCGTGAACACCGGCGCGCCGAGGATCCCGGCCGCGATATAGACGAGCAGCGCCAGCGTGCCGCGCGACAGGCCGAGCGACGCGCCGACGAGCAGGACGCCGAACGTCTGACCGGTGATCGGGACCGGCGTGAAGGGGAGCGGGATCCGGACCTGCGCCGTGAGCGCAAGCAGCGCCGCACCGAGCCCGACCAGGGCGACCGATGCGATGGCGCCGCGCACCCGCTCGGGGATGAGGTGATCGGCGAGGACGCGGCGGTCGCCCGGGAGCGGGCGCGCGCCCGCAATGAGTGTGGTCACTGGTGCCTCCCTCTATTCGTCTCCGCGATCCTCGGCGCTCGGCCGCCCGGCGCTGGGCCGCTCGGCGCTGGGCCGTAGGTTGGTTGCGTCCAGTCGCATGGTACTGCGTGCTACTGTATGCCAGCCCTGTAACCGGGGAAGAGGAGAGGGAGCCCAGATGCGAATCACCCCAGCGAATCGTGCCGTGAGGGCACTGGCGGTCGCGTCGGCGATCGTCGCGGTGGTTGGATGCTCAGCGGCGCCTGCCGGATCGAGCGCCCCGTCCACGGGCGCCAGCGCGGCGCCGTACAAGCTGCACATGCGAATGACTCCAAGCAACGCCGCGTGGATCGTCGCGCAGGACCAGGGACTGTACGACAACATCCAGCTCGACTACGAGCTCGTCGGGTATGGAGAGTCGGCGCAGCTGTTCCTCGCCGGTACGGATCCGGTCGGCCAGGAGTCGCCGTGGGAGGCCGCGCGCTTCCAGTCCGAGGGCGAGGACATCTCGTACTTCGGCACCCCGTCGGCGCTCCGGTTCAACAGCGGCGTGATCGTCCAGGCGGCGAACGCGGACAAGTACAAGACGCTCACCGACCTGAAGGGCAAGAAGCTCGGCCACCCGGGCTTCGGCACCGGGACCTGGCAGGCGTTCGAGATCATCGCCAAGGCGAACTACAGCCTCAACGCCCGCAATGACTTCCAGCTCGTCGAGGCCGACCCGGGCGCCCTGCTCGGCCTGCTCCAGAAGGGCGAGCTCGACGGGATCATCGAGTTCACCGGCCAGACGGCGACCTCGCTGACGAACCCGGCCTTCAAGGTCATCCTCAACTTCAGCGAGGACTGGGAGGCGAAGCACGGCGGCCAGCCGCTCGTGATCAACGGCCCGATGGCCCGCCGCAAGTGGCTCGACGAGAACACCGACGTCGCGCGCCGGCTGGTCGAGGGCGTCGACAAGGGCCTCCAGTGGATGAAGGACCATCCGGACGAGTTCAAGAAGGGCGGCAAGTACGCCCACATCGTCGAGGGTGAGGGCTGGTTCGCCGATGCCGCGACGACCGACAAGATCCACGAGTTCCTCAGGAACGGTGAGTGGTACCTGAAGGCCTCCGACTACAACCAGGCCTGGGTCGACTCGATGTACGAGTTCATCCAGCAGGGTCAGGGCGTCTTTGCGGATACCATCCCGCCGAAGGACAAGGTCTTCTACCTGCCACTCCTCCAGAAGTAGGCTCTCGGCGTCGCGCCGCCACTCGAATGGCGGTGCGGCGCTCGTCCACCGCGCCGGCCGCACCTGGCCAGCTGATCGTCGGGTGCGGTTCGGCGCACGTACCGCGCGGCGCGGCTCGCCGCGACCCCGGGCTCGCAGCGATGGTTCCTGACGAATGACCGACAACCCGATTGCGCTCGACGACCGGCCGGCCGCGTCCGTCCGGGCGTCGGCGTTCCGTCGGCGCCTCCGGGCGGTGGCGGTCGGTGTGGGCCCGGTGCTGGTGGCGATAGCCGTCTGGTGGATCGTCGCCCTCATCCTCGGCCGGGCACGGGTCTATCCGACACCCGACGTCGTCGCCAAGACGCTCGTCGAAATCCTCCAGGGCAAGGGCCAGCTCGGTTCCTCCTATGCCCACGTCGCCGCGACGATGGGCCGACTGCTGGCCGCCTTCAGCGTCGCCATCGTCGTCGGGACCGGGCTCGGCGTGCTCGCGGGACGTGTCCGCGTCGTGTTCAGCCTCGTCGAGAACATCGTCTGGGTGTTCATGGCGGTCCCGTCGATCGTGTGGGTGTTCATCTTCGTGGTCGCGATGGGGATCTCCGAGGTGGTCCCGGTCGCCGCCGTCGCGGCGCTCCTGACGCCGATGGTCCTCGTGAACGTCGCCGAGGGCGCCAAGTCCGTGCCGGCCGACATCGTCGAGATGTCACGCTCGTACAAGGCGACGACGTGGCAGCGGCTGACCGGCGTGTTCCTGCCCTACCTCGTGCCGTACATCGCGGCGAGTGCCCGGACCAGCTTCGCGCTCGGCGTGAAGCTGGTCGTGGTCGCCGAGGTGGTCGGCCTCGCGAGCGGCGTGGGCTACGAGCTCAACTACTGGTACGACCGGCTGTTCATGGGTCCGATCGTCGCGTGGGGGATCGTGATGATCGTGATCGGGCTCGTCGTCGACTACGGGGTGTTCGGGCCGATCGAGCGACGTGTCGGCAGATGGAAGGGTCGCCCGGTCGGCGACGCCGCGATCGGGAGGATTGGATGACGGCAGGCGTTCCGGAGCAAACGAGCGGCGGTCTGGGCACGGGGTCCGTGGCCGGCACGAAGGGGCCGCTCGACGTCGAGCTGCGCAAGGTCAGCCTGCTGTTCCCACGACCGGACGGCAAGGGCCTGCTGCCGGTCTACGAGGACTTCGACCTCGAGGTCGAACGCGGGAGCTTCACGGTCCTGCTCGGCCCGTCGGGCTGCGGCAAGTCGACGCTGCTGAACATCGTCGACGGGATCCTCAAGCCGAACAAGGCGGAGCGGCTGTCGGTCCTCGGCCAGGACCTGCGTCAGAACGACGACGTCACCCGCCAATGCGCGTACGTCTTCCAGAACCCGCGGCTGCTGAAGTGGAAGACGCTCCGCGGGAACGTCGAGTTCGGGCTCCGCGGCCTCAAGGTCCAGCCGCGCGAGCGCTGGCCGGAGCTGATGGACAAGTACTTCGGCGTCGTCGGCCTGCGCGACTTCGTCGACTACTACCCGCACCAGGTGTCGGGCGGCATGCAGCAGCGGGCGGCGATCGTGCGTGCCTGGGTGAACGAGCCCCGGATCCTGCTCATGGACGAGCCGTTCAGCCACCTCGACGAGATCACCGCGGCCGAGCTCCGGCGCGAGCTCGTCCGGTTGTGGACCCAGGACGAGGAGCGCCGAACCGTCATCTTCGTGACCCACGACATCACCGAGGCGGTTGAGCTCGGCCAGCGGATCATCATGCTCACGCCGCGACCGGCCTCGATCTGCTTCGAGCAGATCGTCGACCTGCCGTACCCGCGGAGCGAGGGCGACGAGCGCGTGTTCGAGATCGAGAAGACGTTGCGCCTGGTCCTGGCGGAGCGGGCCGGGGTCCGGGGCTGATCTTCGTGCGCGATCGGTCGCTCCAGCTCCTGTCGCTCGTCGCCCTCGTCCTCCTGTGGGCGGGTCTGTCGACCGCGATCGGCCCGGCGATCCTGCCCGGACCGGCCGCCGTCGCGCCGAGGCTCGCGGAGCTCGTGTCGACCGGCGACTTCGCCGGACCGCTGATCCAGAGCCTCACCCGGACCGCGCTCGGCTTCGTGATCGGGTTCGTGGCGGGCCTCGCGATCGGCCTCGCGATCGCCAAGGTGCCGTGGTTCGAGCGGAGCGCCTCGCCGCTCCTGAACATCGTCCTCTTCGCGCCGACCCTGGTGATCATCTTCCTGGCGATCGCGATCATCGGGACCCAGCTCATCTCGATCGCGGTCATCACAGGCCTGGCGGTCGCACCGAACGTGGCGATCTACATGCGGGACGTCATGCGCGACTTCGACCCCGATCTCGTCTCGATGTCCGACTCGTTCCAGGTCAACGGCAGCCAGCGGATCCGCGACCTGTACCTTCCGTACCTGGTGCCTCCGATGCTCGCGGCGGCGCGGATCGGGTTCAGCATGTCGTGGAAGGTCATCATGCTCGCGGAGGTCTTCGGGTTCCCGGGCGGGCTCGGCTTCCAGATCCGGATCAACTACACGGTCTACGACCTGACGACGCTCCTCGCCTGGTTGTCGATCTTCGTGATCGCGCTGCTCCTCATCGAGCAGCTCCTCCGGATCGCCGAGCGGACGGTCGTGCGGTGGCAGCCATGACCGCGAGCACCGGGAGCGCCCTCGACAAGGTCGTCGCCTCGGTCGACGAGGCGGTCGCCGACATCGAGGACGGCGCCACGATCCTCGTCGGTGGATTCGGCGGCTCGGGCTTTCCGACGGCCCTTCGCGAAGCGCTCATCCGCCGCCGGCCGCGGCGCATCACGATCGTCTGCAACAACGCCGACTTCGGCGGCTTCGTCTACGACGAGGGACTCGTCCGGATGGTCTGCTCGTACCCCGTCGGGGCGACGTCGAAGCCGCTCCTCGAGGCGATCGAGGCGGGGACGGTGGAGCTCCAGCTCACGCCGCAGGGCACGCTCGCCGAGCGGATCCGGGCCGGAGGCGCCGGGCTCGGCGGGGTCCTTACCCCGACCGGCGTCGGGACCGACTTCGAGGCTGGCCACGACACCGTCGAGCTCGATGGGCAGCGCTACCTGATCGCCCGGGCGCTACGCGGAGACGTCGCCCTCGTCCGGGCCCACGTCGCCGACCGCTACGGCAACCTCGTGATGCGCCACGCTGCCCGGAACTTCGGGCCGCTCATGGCGATGGCGGCGACGGTCACGATCGCCCAGGCGGCCAGGGTCGTCGACGCCGGCGAGATCGACCCCGACCATGTTCACGTGCCCGGTGCGTTCGTCGACCGGGTCGTCGAGATCGGCTGAGGGGAGGCCGATGGCCTGGACGCAGGAAGAGATCGCGGACGCAGTCGCCGCCGACATCGAGGATGGCTGGATCCTCAATCTCGGCGTCGGGATGCCGACCGAGGTGGGAGCCCGCCTGTTCGATCGGGCCGTTCTCGTGCACTCGGAGAACGGGATCCTCGGCGTCGGCGCCCCGCCCGCACCGGGTGAGGAGGACCCGGACATCATCGACCCGGGGAAGAACCCGGTCACGATCGTCCCGGGCGCCGCATTCATGGACTCGCTGACGTCGTTCTCGCTCATCCGGGGCGGCCACCTCGACCTGGCCGTCATGGGCGCCTTCCAGGTGTCAGCGAGCGGAGACCTCGCGAACTGGCGGCTCCCGAACCGGCGCGGAGGCGCCATCGGCGGCGCGGCAGATCTTGCCGCGGGATCACGCCGCGTGTGGGTGATGACGACCCACACGACGAAGGACGGAGCTCCCAAGCTCGTCCGGGAGTGCACCTATCCGTTGACCGCGCGAGGCGTGGTCACCCGTGTCTACACCGAGCTCGGCACGTTCGACGTGGCCGAGGGCGTCTTCCGTGTTGTCCGGCTCGCGCCGGGCGTCACGCCCGACGACGTGCGGCGTTGCACCGACGCCGACGTGGAGATCGCCGTTCCCCGCTGAGCCGCGGACGCCGACGCGGCCGTGAACCCGAGGAGTCCCAGTTGGAGCTTCGACCCGACGACATCCAGGAGATCCTTCGCATCTTCGCCGACTCCGACCTCGAGGAGCTGCATCTCGACATCGGCGGGACGCGTCTCGATCTGAGCAAGCGCGGCGGGGTTGCGGCCGAACGGCCCGCCCCGGCGCCGACGCCGGCGCCGCGCCCAGCCCCGGACCCCACCGCGCCCCCCGCTCAGGCCCCGGCCGCTCCGGCTCCGTCGGCCGCGTCCGCCGCGCCGACCCCGGCTGCGGTATCGCCCGCGCCGGCCAGCGCGTCGGTCGACGGGCTCGAGGAGCTTCGTTCGCCGCTCCTGGGCGTCTTCTACCGCCGTCCAGCGCCCGGCGAGCAGGCCTTCGTCGAGATCGGATCGCAGGTCGGCGCCGACGACCCCGTCTGCATCATCGACGTCATGAAGCTGTTCACGCGCATTCCGGCCGGCGTCGCGGGTCGCGTCGTCGAGATCTGCGTCGAGGACGGCCAGCTCGTCGAGCACGGCCAGGTGCTCATGCGGATCGATCCGCGGTGACGTCCCCTGCCCTCGCCACCGGCGCGCGACCGGCGGCTCCCACGCCGCTCCGCCGGGTCCTCATCGCCAATCGTGGCGAGATCGCGCTGCGCGTCATCCGCGCCTGTCGCGATCTCGGGATCGAGTCGGTGCTCGCTTTCTCGGACGCCGACCGCGACTCGCTGCCGGTCCGGCTGGCCGATCGCGCCGTCTGCGTCGGGCCGCCACAGGCCGCCGCGAGCTACCTGAACGCCGACGCGATCCTCGTGGCCGCGAGCGCGCTCGGCGCCGACGCGATCCACCCTGGCTACGGCTTCCTGTCCGAGAATGCCGGTTTTTCGGCGGCGTGCGACGCGGCCGGGATCCGGTTCGTCGGGCCGCGGCCGCGCGCCGTCGAGGTGATGGGAAACAAGATGGCGGCCCGCAAGATGGCGGCCGACCTCGGCGTGCCGGTCGTCCCGGGCTCGACCGTCGGCGGTGACATCGACGATGTCGCGGCGGTGGCGGAACGGATCGGCTACCCGGTGATCATCAAGGCCGCGGCCGGCGGCGGCGGCCGCGGGATGCGCCTCGTGGCCGGCCCCGAGGAGCTCCGCGACGTCGTCACGAGCGCGTCGGCGGAGGCACAGTCGGCGTTCGGCGACGGCTCGGTCTACGTCGAGAAGTACGTCGGGAATGCACGGCACGTCGAGATCCAGGTCGCCTTCGACGAGCAGGGCGCCGGGATCCACCTCGGCGAGCGCGACTGCACGATCCAGCGGCGGTACCAGAAGCTCATCGAGGAGGCCCCGTCGCCCGCGATCGACGAGCCGACGCGCGGGGCGATGGCCGCGTCAGCACTTCGGTTGTGCGAGGCGGTCGACTACCGCGGCGTCGGAACGGTGGAGTTCCTGTTCGACCAGGATGCCGGCACGTTCTACTTCATCGAGATGAACACCCGGCTGCAGGTCGAGCACCCCGTGACGGAGCTCGTGACCGGGCTCGATCTCGTCACGCTCCAGCTCCGGATCGCGGCGGGCGAGCCGCTACCGCTCAGGCAGTCCGACGTGACCCTGACCGGGCACGCGATCGAGTTTCGGATCAACGCCGAGGATCCGGTCGGCTTCCGGCCGTCCGCCGGCACGCTCGAGCGTTGGGCGCCGCCGCTCGGGCCCGGCGTCCGCGTCGACACGCACTGCTACCCGGGCTACCGCGTCCCGCCCTACTACGACTCGCTCCTCGCGAAGCTCATCGTGAGCGGCCGCGACCGCGCCGAGGCGATCGCCCGCGCCCGGCGCGCACTCGCCGAGTTCGACGTGGCCGGCGTGGAGACGACAATCCCGTTCCATCGCTGGATCCTCGACCACGAGGAGTTCCTCGCGAGCCGGACGAACACCTCGTGGACCGAACGAACGTGGCCGGGCCGCGTCTGACGCCCGGGCGCAACGGAGTGATGCGATGACGCGAGCGGTTGGCCTGATCGACACGACCCTGCGCGACGGACAGCAGTCGCTGTGGGCCACACGGATGACGACCGCGATGATGGCGCCGATCCTCCCGACGATGGACGAGGTCGGCTACGAGTCGATCGAGCACTTCTCGACCGTCCACTTCGACGTCTGCGTCCGGTACCTCAAGGAGAACCCCTGGGAGCGGATGCGGATCATCCGCAAGGCGCTCCGCCGGACGAAGATCCGGATGCTCGGGATGAGCCAGTTCTTCAGCATCTCGCGGGTCCTCCCGGACGACGTCGTCGAGCTGTTCACCCGGACCTGCGCCGCGAACGGCGTCGACGAGTTCTGGATCACCGCGTCGATGAACGACACCCGGACGGCGGAGGTCGGCATCCGGACGGTCAAGAGCATGGGCCTGCGGATCGACGGCGGGATCCAGTTCACCGTCAGCCCGGTCCACACGGACGAGTTCTTCGTCCGCGTCGCGCGCGAGTTCGTCGCACTCGGGGTCGATGGGATCGTCCTCAAGGACGCGGGAGGGCTCTTCACGCCCGAACGAGCCAGGACGCTCGTCCCGCTCCTCGTCGAGGCGGCGGAGGGGCGGCCGGTGATCTGCCACTCCCACTGCGTGACGGGGCTCGGGCCGGCGGCGAACCTCGAGGCGGTCAGGCAGGGCGTGTCGGCGATCTGGACGGCGACGGCCCCGCTCGCGAACGGGGCATCGATGCCGTCCGGTGACGCGATGGCCCGCCACCTCGAGTGGATGGGCTACGACGTGTCGGTCGACCGCGAGGCGATGGCCCGGGTCGCCGACCACTTCCGGGCGGTCGCGGAGCGCCACGGCAAGCCCCTCGGCCAGCCGGCGGAGTACGACCCCGCCTACTACGAGCACCAGATGCCGGGCGGGATGATCACGAACTTCCAGGCCCAGCTCGACCAGCTCGGGTTGAGCGATCGGCTGCCGGACGTCCTCGCCGAGATCCCGCAGGTCCGCGCGGACCTCGGCTGGCCGAACATGCAGACGCCGTACTCGCAGTTCATCGCGACCCAGGCGCTGCTCAACGTCCTCCACGGGCGGTACGAGGTCGTGCCCGACGAGATCCGCAACCTCGTCCTCGGCTACTGGGGCCGGACGCCGGGTCCGGTGAACCCCGACGTCCTCGACAAGATCGGGAAGGGCGCCCAGCCGATCACCGTCCGTCCCGGCGAGGTCGTCCCACCGGCGCTCGAGCGGCTCCGCGCCGAGCACGGCGCATCGATGTCCGACGAGGATCTCCTCCTGTCGATCTTCTTCATGCCGGCGATCCTCGACGAGATGCGGGCGGCAGGCGGGATGCGGCTCGACGATCCGCTCCGGCTCAGCCCGCTCGTGGAGGTCGTGAAGCAGGCGGCCGCGGGTGGCAAGGTGAAGTCCCTTAGCCTCGTCCACCGAGGGTAGGGCAGCGGCGTCGTCGGGCCGCGTTTGCGACCCGCGTCGTGCGCCGAGGTGGACGGCGCCCCGGGGCCGTCAGCCGCGGTCAGTGGGTGTCGAAGACGTCCTGGTACGCCGCGAGCGCCTGCTCGACCGCCCGGACCTCGTCGGCCGTCGGGTGGTCCGGGTCCGCCGCCGGCGGCAGCGCACCGAACCGGAGCAGGCACGCCATGAGGAGGATCCGCGCCTTCGGCGCCGTGAGGTTCTGCCCCGCGATCGACAGCTTCACGCGCTCGCGTGGCACGAACCCCTCGGCGTTCCCGCGGCTCGTGCGGACGACGGGCATGCCGCTGAACGTCGCCCGGCGCAAGGCCGCGTCGCTCGACGGTCCCATCGACCCGTACGGTGTGCCGCCCTCCGCGACGAACCCGGACAGCGGATGTTGGCGGAGGTTGCGCTCGATCGCCGCGAGGATCTCGACCTCGTTTGCTGGATCCGCCGAGGTGTCCTCGGAGAGATAGCGCGCGTGCTTCACGAACCCGACGTGGGGGATCGCCCCGGGGACGAGCTCGCCTGAGCGTTTGACGTCCACCGACAGCGCCTCGATGCCGGCGGCCCCTGAGCGGACGCCGGTCACCTGGTCGGGGAGCTCGCTGAACCGAACGGCGGATCGATGCGTGTGGCGGCGGGCCGGGACGTAGGTCAGGACCGCGGGCCCGGGTTCGCCGGTCGTCGCGACGATCCCGCCGTGGCCGCCGGTCGCGATGTAGCCACCGGGTCGCGCGTCTGCCTTCGCGACGTCGCGCGACGCGAACACCTGCTCCGAGGACATCAGGACCGTACCGACGCGGTCGCGCCCGTCCTCGTCCGCCCAGATGCCGGAACGAATGTATCGGACGGCATCGACGAGATGGCGATCACCGCCGGCCCCGAGCGTGCCGTGCGGGAAGTCGGGCGAGGCACACGCGACGATTGGGATCGTCGTGTCGGCGACGAGGTTGAGCCAGTAGATCGACTCTTCGATGAACGGGCTGCCCTCGAGCCACAGCGCCCCGGCGTACTGACCGCTCGCGAGCGCGGCCTGGACGCGGTTCGTCAGCTGAGCGAGCATCCGCCGGGGCGGCTCGCGGCGGAGATGAAACGGGCGGTACGGGAAGAAGTCCTCCCAGATCGTCTCCGGCGGGATGTCGCCATCGCCGAGGTCGGTTCGCTCGGCAGCGGCGCGGCCTGCTCCGTAGCCGCCGGGCGGGATGACCCGGATGAAGTCGTAGTCGGCCTGCGACCCGAGCAGGTTCGCGACCCCGTCCTCGTCGACACCGAGCCGGTCGATCTCCTCGAACAGCCGCGAGGCATCGGGATAGAACGGGATTCGCGTCTCCTCCGGGCCGCCTCCCGGCCGCGTGAGGTCGCCCTCCCAGGCCGAGCCATCGGCCTGCCGGGCCATGTAGGGCAGCGGGATCAGGCCGTCCTCCGGACGGAGCTCGATCTCATAGACGGGCACGTCCGCATCCGACTGGCGCTCGCGATGGAACGCGCCGGCGGCATCGAGATACCCGTCCGGCGGCCCGTAGAGCGGGGCGGCGTCGCGCTCGAGGGGGTGTGCCGAGAACTGCTCGACGTAGACGGTCACGGGACGGGCCAGGCGCTGCGGCCGAAGGGCGTCGTACCGCAGCGGTGCCCCGGATGCGTCGGTCCGGAGCGGGAGGCCGTGCCGCGTCCGAGCAAGGTTGGAGGTGACCAGCGGGGCGCTGTTGAGGATGGTCGCGGTCGCGCCCGCGAAGACCGCGATCCGCGGCCTGCCCTGTCCACCGCTCACGTGCGTCTCCTGTGCGCCCCCATGAATTCGGCCGGCCGGAACCGCTGGCTCAGTAGGTGTCGAACATCCGCTGGACCTCGTCCGGGTCGCTCGTCTTCGCGAGCGCGAGGCGGAGGAGGATCCGCGCCTTCCACGGCTGGAGGTTGTCCGACGCCACCCAGCCCTTGCGCTTCAGGCCCGGGCTGCGGACGGCCCGGCCCGACCCCACCCGCGTGCCCTGGCAGACGAGGACGCCGGCTTCGGACGCACGGGTCATCGCCTGCTCCTCACCGGGCGTCGGACGGCCGGCGCCGGTTCCGGCGCTGATGATTCCGCGCGCGCCGGCCGCGACGGCCGCATCGACGAACGTGCCGTCCGCACCGAGGTAGGAGACGACGACGTCGACGCGCGGGAGGGCGTCCAGCGAAACCTGGTCGAACTCCGTCGCCGTGG
>Ga0255338_1005560_pt1 | contig 11487 bp, 9 predicted proteins | sample MeOH1_35cm_T4_19_FD_203715 | JGI IMG/M metagenome (GOLD analysis project Ga0255338, IMG submission 203715) | Sandy soil microbial communities from University of British Columbia, Vancouver, Canada - MeOH1_35cm_T4_195 | ecosystem: Engineered > Artificial ecosystem > Sand microcosm > Unclassified ... | reverse complement strand
GAACGCTGGCACGGCTTTGGCGACCTGGCCGATGGCTTCAACCTGCTCGACCCGATCAAGGCCACCATCATCACCCCGGGCCTGGACGTGGACGGCGAGTTCAGCGATCGCGGCATTCCGGCGGCCATCGTCACCAAGTACCTGGCGGAGCACGGCATCATCATCGAGAAGACCGGGCTGTACTCGTTCTTCATCATGTTCACCATCGGCATCACCAAGGGCCGCTGGAACTCGCTGGTAACGGAGCTGCAGCAGTTCAAGGACGACTACGACCAGAACCAGCCGCTGTGGCGCGTGCTGCCGGAATTCGTCGGCAAGCATCCGCAGTATGAGAAGCTCGGCCTGCGCGACCTGTGCGACGCCATCCACAGCGTCTACAAGGCCAACGACGTGGCACGCGTGACCACCGAGATGTACCTGTCGGACATGGAGCCGGCGATGAAGCCATCGGACGCCTGGGCCATGATGGCCCACCGCGAAATCGAACGCGTGGCGGTCGACGAACTGGAAGGCCGCGTCACCGCCATCCTGCTCACGCCGTACCCGCCGGGCATCCCGCTGCTGATCCCGGGCGAACGCTTCAACCGCATCATCGTGCAGTACCTGAAGTTCGCGCGCGACTTCAACAAGCTGTTCCCCGGCTTCGAAACCGACATCCACGGCCTGGTCGAGGAAGAGGTCGAAGGTGGCGGCAAGGCGTACTTCGTGGATTGCGTGAAGTAAGGCAAGCCGATGGAAAAAAAGGGCCTCGCATGTGCGAGGCCCTTTTTCATTGCTTTCCCGGCCCCGGCGGGCGGGCCGGCGCCAGTTGCAAGATTGCGATAGAGTTGCGCTCTGTGTCCTGCCTCATGTCCTGCCTCATGCCCTGCGGCAATGGCTGGCATTGGACGTATCCAAGCAACTTCGACGGAGTGGAAATGGCTTCAGCACGCGCGGTGGAATTGACTGAGTTCGGCGGTCCGGAAGTGATGCGCCTGGTGACATCGGTGCTGCCGGCGCCGGCGGCCGGCCAGGTGCAGCTGCGCCAGACCGCGATCGGTTTCAACTACATCGACATCTACCAGCGTGCGGGCAAGTATCCCTTGCCGTCGCCCACGGGGCTGGGCCACGAAGCCGCCGGCGTGGTCGAGGCCGTGGGCGAGGGCGTGACTGGCCTGCGCGAAGGCGACCGCGTGGTCTACATGCATGCCGGCATCGGCGCCTATGCCGACCGGCGCAACGTGCCGGCCGACAAGCTGGTCAAGCTGCCCGACGGCATTGACGACGTCACGGCGGCGGCAGTCTTCTTCAAGGCAATGACCGCGCAATACCTTGTCAGGAAGACGCATCGCGTGGCTGCCGGCGACATCGTGCTGGTGCATGCCGCCGCGGGTGGCGTGGGGCAGATCCTCTGCAGCTGGGCCAAGGCGCTCGGCGCCACGGTGATCGGCACCGCGGGCTCGCCGGCAAAATGCGAAGTCGCGCTGGCGGCAGGGTGTGATATCGCCATCGACTATTCGCAGCCGGACTGGGTGCGCCAGGTGATTGACGCCAGCGGCGGACGCAAGGCACGCGTGGTCTACGACTCCGTGGGCAAGCACACCTTCATGGGTTCGCTGGACTGCGCGGCGCCGTTCGGACTGGTGGCGCTGTATGGCGCGGCCTCGGGGCCGGCGCCGGCCATCGAGCCCGAACTGCTCAACAAGAAGGGCTGCCTGTTCCTGACGCGGCCGTCGGTGTTCCCGCACAACGCCGATGCGCAGACCTTCCGCGCCAACGCGGCGGACGTATTCCAGGCCATCGGGCAGGGTGCGATCCGGGCGGCCGTCGGCGCGCGGTATCCGCTCGCGCAGGTGGCCGAAGCGCACCGTGCGGCGGAGGCGCGCGCGACTACTGGCGCCATCGTGCTACTCCCGTGAGTAGCGCAGGCGGATGATTCCGTGGATGGCGAGATCGGGCATGGGGAGGCCGTGCACGCGGTACCATGCGCGGCCTTCCGCTGGCTTGCTGCGCGCAATGGCCTGAGGGACTAACCAGCGTTAGCGACTGCATTTTCTTGCGTATCCTGCCCGGGCGCCCCGCCGCCGATACCTTGCCGCAGCCTGATCCGATCCGGATCGGGCATCGCTTCTGGCGGGCTTCGGCGACGGCAAGCCGATTTACGCCTTCTTCATCGAAACCACGCATCAGCGCTTCGCCCCCGGCTGAGGACGCCGGTGGAGGGCGCTCGCCTGGCGAGTTGTGGCAGAATCGCGGGTTGTCAAAGGGTCTCGTCGCTTGGACCTGCTGCAACGGACCCGACGACGATCGAATCTCATTGTTGAAGGCACCGGTTGCATCGAACATAGCGCCGTATCCGACCCCCATTACCCAATGCATTCTTCCGTTTCGAGCGCCACGTTGGCATTACCTGTATTTCTTATATCTCGCAATGGCGTGCGGAATACAGGTGGAGTCGAGCGCGTCGTCCGCCTGACGATGGATGACCTCAAGCGAAACGGTAGCTCCGTGACGCTGGTTGACGAGACCCTGGTCGTGCCAGGATTCTTGCGGAGCGGCCGGCTTGGTCAGTTCGTATTTCCAATACTTGCTTGCCTGTGGCTGTGGGTCAAGCGAATAACTGGAAGTAAGTTCATTACCATCTCGAATTCATCGTTCACGCCTTTCTATCCGGCGGATCTTCTTATCGTGCACGGTTCAGCCGCCGGATATATAAAGGCACTGTCGGGTTTGCGGAAGCGATTTATCGGCATGCGCCTCCTTGCGATATTCGAGGGGCTTTCAATGCGTTCCGCCCGTTATCTTGCATGTGTATCGGAGGATATTCGGACTTTGTGCGTGGAATCACACGGTATTTCACCGGAAAAATGTTTCGTCGTGCATAACGGGATTGATGCGTCGATATTTCACTCGGAGCCGAAATTTACCGATGGTTCGGTACGCCTTGGATTCGCGGGTCGTCTCGAATATGGCAAGGGTCTACCTTATCTGATTGAAGTGGCGCAATGGGTTGCAACGCAGCCGAAGGTTTCCCTTGTGATTGCAACGATTAGCGAGATACCCGAAGCTTTGCAGGGTCTGTCGAATGTTTCGATTATGCGCGAGGTTTCTCCTGAGGATATGGGGAGGTTTTACGACAAAATCGACATTTTCTTGCTGCCTTCACTATTCGAGGGTTTCGAGTTGGTGACGCTGGAGGCGTTGGCGTCCGGGGTCAGCGTGCTTGGAACCGAGGTAGGTGCGTGCAAGGTCTTTATCGAAAAGGGCGTGCCATGGGTGCGCAAACTGCCTGCCAAGGCAGCTGACCTTGCGAGCGCCGGAGCGGAGTTGTTTGACGTATTGCGGCGCAATAGCGATCCTGGCGCAATGAGGGCATTTATTGCCGAATTTTTCTCCACTCAGCGCTTCTGTGCCCAGATCCGCGCACTTGCCCTGCGCCGAACCCAGTGAAAGTTCTTCTCGTATCACCCAATGGCCTGCAGGAGCTCTCCGGCGGAGGCCTCTACCTGCGATCCATCGCTCAGTCCCTGTGCAATTCGCCGGAAATCACGGAGCTTACGGTCATCAGCAAGGACGTTGGCCGGCGCGACGCGTTCGAAGTTTCAAGTAAATGCAGGGCACTCTATTTGCGGAAGAGCGCCTGGCGGGATGTCCTCGCGCGGGTGGTCTTATGCCCGACCTTTCTGCGGACGTACCGGTCGGCCATTACGGCCCAGGCAAGGAGTGCGGACGTCATCATGTTCCACAATTCGCGCTGTGGCGGTCTGATGCGGCATGCTCGCCGAAAAGTGCCGGGTAAAACCTACGCGATTCTGAGTGACAACGTCGAGGCGGAACTAAAGCGCCAGCATCGCGAAACGAATATGTTACGCAAGGTAACTAATGACCTTGAGACCTGGATTATCCGCCGCAACGAAGCCTTGGCGTCGGCAGCTGACTTGATGACATTCATCACGGAAGCGGATCGGACACTTTTTTCCGAGTGCTATGGGGCGCCGCGTCGTGACGGGATTCTCCCGATCGCGCTGCCGCGTGGCAACGCGATCGCCGGGGGCGAGGGCAGTCAGCAAGGTAGGCCTGCCAGGGTGTTGTTCACTGCGCACTTCGGCTTTGCGCCAAACAAAAAGGCGCTTGAGAATTTTGCCGAGGTGGCGCGCAAGTTCCGGCTGCTCAGTCCGCTTCCCGTTGAGTTTGTGGCGGCAGGGGCCAAAGCGGCAGAGGCCGCGGCTGGCTACCCGGAAATCCACGCGATCGACAGCCCCAGCCCGGACCTGATGGCGGCGACACTGGCTTCGGCATCTGTCTATCTCGCGCCTGTCGACTGGGGGAGCGGCATGAAGACGAAGGTCGCCGAGGCAATGTCATATGGGCTTCCGGTAATTTGCATGCCCAATGCGGCAGTTGGCTACGAGGCTGTGTTATCAGACCCAGGATTTCAGGGCACGGTTCATGTGGTCGATAGCATTTCCCGGATGGCCGAGGTTCTTCACAATTTCTTACAGAGCCCCGACTTGAGGCCGGGCCGCGAGAAGGTGCTCGGTGCATTTGATACGCTATACTCCTACGCATCTCAAACGCGACGACTGGAAAATTTATTGTTAACGCGATGATTACATCAAGTCCGAAGAAACTCGTTAGTATAATCACGCCTGTTTACAATGATGGTAGGTATATTTCCGCCTGTGCGAACTCGGTTTTGCTGCAGAGTCTCCCGGATTTTGAGTGGTTATTAATAGATGACGGCTCGGATATAGAAACGGCCACGATACTGGCAAATCTGGCTGCTTCGGATCCACGCGTCAGTGTGCTGACAAATCCAGTAAGCCGCGGGCCCGCATTTGCCCGGAATGTGGGCGTTGCGGCCGCGCGGGGCGAGTTTGTGGCTTTTTTGGATGCGGACGATATTTGGGATTTGGGGAAACTCGAGCGGCAAACAGCATTTATGCTGAAAAATAATCTCGATTTTAGTTATCACGATTATATTTCGTTCGAGGATGGTGGTGGAGTTCCAATAGCCAGGGTGTGTGGTCCAAACCGGCTTACCCTGTTTTCGCATAATGCCCGGCGCGGCGTGGGTTGCCTGTCGGTGATGCTGAGACGCCATATTACGAAGGATGGCCTGTTCCCTAGCATGCCTTCCGGCCTGGTTGCAGAGGATTTCGCCGCCTGGGCGATTCTTGTTAAATCCGGCTACAAGGGATGGCGGCTGCCGGAAACTCTTGCCTGGTATCGCGTGCGCAAGCGGTCATTCTCGTCCAATAAGCTCCGCTCCGTACGATCCGTCTGGTTTATCATGAGAACGCTAGAGGGGTTCGGCAAGGCGACTTCCGCCTTCTTTCTCGCTAGCTTCGCGTGTACTACGATTACCAGTCGTATTTTTTCGCGCCTGTTCGGCCCACGCCTCCTTGCGGCGCCTCCATGGTATTGAACGCTGTTTTTTCTGGTCTGGGCGTTCTCGTCAAGCTACTGTCAGGCCTCGCCACCAACAAGATTCTCTCCGTCCAGCTCGGCCCGGCTGCATTCGGGATATGGGGCAATATCTTCAGCATCACTTCGCTCTATTCGACCTTTTCCAACGGAGGAATCGGACAGGGCCTGGTGGCAAAGCTTTCAGCCGAGGGGCAGGCCGGGCAGTCGCGTGACCGGTGGCTGGCTGGCGGCCTGGTTTATGCGGTTGGCTTGCCGTTCCTGATATGTGGCTTCCACGTTGTGTTTCGTAATCTGCACATCGTGAATGGCGCGGAGCTTCTGAATCCGGCCGCCGCGCTGATGATTGCGCTGTTTGCGGGCTTGTCTCTGCATATTCAGGCGGTCGCCTTGTCGCTTGGCAAGGCGAGGCTCAATTCACTGGTCGTAGGCTTGAGTGGCCCTGTGGCACTGCTGGCATATTGGCTGATGGTCCGCCCGGCCTCCCCGGAGAGCGCCATTCTGGCGCTTGTCGCCGGCGGCGCCACGACGCTGGCAACGTGGTTGTTCGCGGCAAAACAGGCGAACATGCGCTGGCACGCCGGCGTGCGAATGCCAAAGGCTAACTGGGCAGCGGCGAGGACGCTCGCACCGTATATGGTTATTGCGCTTGCGCCCGCGCTTGTCGGGACAACCGCTGTGCTCGCCGTTCGCGAGACCATCTCGGCCCAGCTCGGGCCGGAAGCTGCTGGCTTGTGGCAAGGGCTCTTTCGCATCTCCGATGCGGTCATCGCCATGACGCAGGCAGTGGTTGCCTACGTGCTGCTGCCTGAGGTGTTCCGCAGCGGTTCGCCGCGAGAAGCATTGAAAGCCCGCCTGCCGGGCTATGCGATGATGGTGGCGGCAGGGTTTGCGGCGGGCTTGCTTATTTTGCTGCTGGCGTCCGATCTGATCGTGAGGCTGCTTTATTCCGAGCAGTTCATGCTCATATCGAAGCTATTGTGGATCGAGTTTCTGGGGGACGCCTTGAAGGCTCTGGCTATGCCGTTCGTCGCATTCTTTATTTATGAGCGGAAGTTGCGTTTCTCCTGGGCTCTGGAGCTGGTGTTTTCGATTTCATTTGTGCTTGGTAGTCATTTTTTGATCAGTATTACGGGACTGGCAGGTGCGGCGATTGCATATGTTGTGGCAAATCTGATTCTCTTGATCGTCGCTTCGACAATTTTTTTTGGTACACGGAATGCGTAGTATCGCTTTGCCGGCGATTGCCGTGCTCATCCTCGCGAATCTTATCTCTGGATCCATCGGGACCCTTAGCGTTCAGGCGCCGATAACCGGCTTGACCTTCGCGGTTTGCCTGGCTCTCACCAGCTTCGCTTCATCCACCCGCATCAATCCTGCCAGTTTGCTTTGCCTGACGACGGGAATGTTCCTGCTCGGTCGCTTCCTTATCACGTACATCCTTGGCTGGGCGGATTACCGGTATGGCGACTGGTTCCTGATGGGGCCGATGGACATTACGCTAGTGGCCAAGGCGCTCGCGGCAATCTCGCTCTTCTTGTGCGGCATCACGCTGGCGGTTGGCAAACTGGGCCAGATGGAGGCGCGCGATGACCCGGTGCTGGCACGCATCGCGCTACGCGTTGGCATCGTCCTGATGCCATTTGCCCTCTACCGGGTTCACATCAACCTGGCGACGTGGAGTAGCGGCGACTATCTGGGCATATATAAGACCGGTGGTCCCGGTGGGATTCCGTATGCCATCGGAAGCTGGATGATCCTGTGCATCTTTGCATTCATAGCATCCCGCCCCAAGTGGAAGCTGGCATTGCTTGCCTATGTATTGGGCGTGACGTTGTGCTTGCTGGACACGCTGAAGGGGGCTCGTGGCATCCCTATGGCTCAGATCATCGGACTCACATGGCTTTTCGTGACCAGCCAGGGGTTCAGGTTCTCCGTATGGAAGGCTCTGGTAGCCGGGGCCGCGCTCGCGATCTTCGGAGAGTACCTGGGGCGCGCTCGCGTGGGTGTGGAGGGTGCCGGATTCTTCTCGGCGAATCTGCTGGATACGCTGATGGGATTCGTTTACGGACAAGGCGTTTCCCTGATCTTTATCGTTTCGACGCTAAAGAATATTTCGGCCTTTGTACTGCCCATTGACGGCCTGCGCTCTACGTTCGCGCTGTTTATCGACGGCTACGGCCGGCTCTTCCAGCATTTGCCGACTGGCCAGAACCTGGAGTTCGCACACCATACCGCGAGCCTCGCGCATCGCGTTTCATTCATCGTCGATGCTGAAATGTACCTCGCGGGTAAAGGGATGGGGGGCTCCGCCGTTGCGGAGGCCATCCTTTACTCCCCGCTGATTGGCCCGCTGGTCGCGGGCGCGTTTACCGGGCTGGTCCTGAAACTCCTGTTCCGGCTCGGCACGAAATCGTCGATCGGGCTGTTCATCTTCGCAAGCGTCTTCCCGTTTTTGCTATTGGTGCCGAGAGAGACGCAGCTCTTCTTCTTAGTGCCGCTGGTAAAGGCGGCGCTCTTCGCTCTCATTGTCAGCGTGCTCGCGAGACGTAATGTCATACAGCCAAAATAAAGTCACGGTCGTCGTCCCGACCTACAAGCGAGCCCATTTGCTCCATACGACCATCCCGTCATATCTGCAGCCGGAAGTGGAGCAGTTGATTCTGGTCGACGACTGTTCGCCCGATGACACCGGGGTGGTTGCGCAGCAACTCATTCAAAAATATCCTCAGATCACATATATACGCAATGCCGTCAACAGCAAGCAGACGGCGTCCAAGAATCGAGGCAAGGCGCTGGCACATACGGAGTACCTATACTTCGGCGACGACGACTCGATATTGTCCGAGGGCGCAATCGGCTTGCTGCTCCAGACGGCAAAGGAGAATGCGGCAGATATTGTTGGTGCTTCGGCGTTATATCTTCGTGACGGCGAAGATGATTTCTCCGGCGTGATGGGCAGGCGCAAGCTGATTAAGAATGCGAACGAAATCGCCGACCTTAGCAGGTTGCAGTTCGATTTCTCGGCCGTCACCGATCAGCCCATGGAGTTACCAGTTTGTCACGCATCGTTCCTGATTCGAGCCGATGCCGCCAGGTCAGTCGATTTTGATATCGGCTATATCGGGAACTGCTATCGCGAAGAAACCGACTATCTTGTCCGCTGCCGCGCGGCAGGCATGAAGGTGTTGTACGACTCCCGTGCCGTGCAGATAAACTTGCCGCCCGCGAAAGCAACCGGCGGCGCGCGAGGACGGGGAAGGCTGTCCTATGAAGGCTATGCGCTTTACAACACGATGCGTTTCGCCGTCAAGAATCGCAAGGCACTGAGGCGAGTTGACCCTCGCTGCCACCCAGCCAAGATGGTGGTGTGTTATCTGGAGGGCAGGGTGCGTGCGGCAATGCTTCGCATGAAGGTCACCTGATTGGGTGAGGGCGCCGAATGCGTTTGTGATCTCTGCCGGCATGCGCCATCATCGAATTCGGGGGGCATTGGCCTCTCTCTGTGGGCCGTGGGAACGCCTCCAATCCGCAGGTAAGTAATCTTTACGTTGCATGTTGGGCGCAGCCTGTCCGTTCGTCCCAGCGCAGCGGAACAGACACAGCCGCTTGAGCGACTTGGTTCATGCCGAAGCCTTGCTGCCGAGACAACCGGAATCAGACCTGACCATGCTAACTCTTTCCGTCGGATTCTTAGTTTCCTTTCTGGTGACTACCTGGGTGGTGCGCTATGCGCACCTGCATGGAAAATTTTCGGCTGACAAGGAATTTGACGGGGCGCAGAAGTTTCACACACGCGCTGTGCCACGCATAGGCGGGGTTGGTATCGCGATCGCGCTGGCCGTTCAATCGCTGGTGCTTTACCTGGAGCACGCGAAATACGCGGCTGAGTTCGCGCTGCTTGCCGTCGCTGCCGTTCCCGCGTTCGGAGCGGGTCTGCTGGAGGATCTGACGAAGCAGGTTTCGCCGCGAACACGTCTCATAGCAACGGTCCTGGCCGCGCTGTTGGCGGTCTGGCTTCTGGATGCACGCGTGATTCGCCTGGACATCCCCACGATCGATCACTGGCTTGTATTCCTTCCCTTGTCGATCGCCCTCACCGCGATTGCGGTGGCCGGTACGGCCAATGCCGTGAATATCATCGATGGCTTCAATGGCCTGGCAGTGATGGTTGTCGCCAATATGTTCATGTCGATCGCTTACGTGGCGACACAAGTCAACGATTGGCTGGTCCTCTCGGTTGCGATCACGATGGTTGGCGCCATGTTTGGCTTCTTCGCCTGGAATTTTCCGGCTGGCCTGGTCTTTCTTGGCGACGGCGGCGCATATCTCATCGGTTTTGTTCTCGCCGAGGCAGCAGTGATGCTTGTCATGCGCAACCCGAAAGTCTCGGCGTGGTATCCAGTATTGATGCTCATCTATCCGATCTTCGAAACCCTGTTCTCAATCTATCGGAAACGGATGTTGCGCGGGATTTCCCCGGGAATCCCGGATGGTGTGCATCTTCACATGCTGATCTACAAACGACTCATGCGCTGGGCGGTCGGCAGCCGGGACGAACGGCAGAGACTCCGGCGCAACTCACTGACCGCGCCGTATTTGTGGATATTGAGTCTTCTGGCGGTGCTTCCCGCGAGTATCTTCTGGGCTAACGGGATGGTGCTCTGCGTGTTTGTTGCACTCTTCGTCCTCACGTATGTCTGGCTCTACTGGAGAATCGTGCGATTCAAGGTCCCGAAGTGGATGATTATCAGGAAGAGCAAAAAAAGCAGCTAGGTGCTCTTTTGACATTCCCCAGCACTTGATTAGGATCGCCCCAGCTTCAGCCCGACATCCGGAGCGGCCGCGGCGAACAAAAAAGCCCCGACTCGCGGGGCCTTTTTGATGCCGGCAATCGCAGTCGCCGGTCGTTGTTCCTGCTACTTCTTCTTGTCGAACTCGAACTGCGGTGCGGCGGGTTCGCTCTCGGCCGGTGCCGCAGGCAACTCCAGCGTGCCACTGCCAGGACTGCGGGCAGGCAATGGCGCCGAAGCTGGCCCGCTGCTCTCACCCCCCAGCGGGATCGTGACCTCCGCCGCATTTGTATGGTGCAGCGACCCCTTGTCGAGGAACATCGTCACCATGCCCGGCCAGAACATCACCAGCGCCACCATGATCATCTGCAGGCCGACCCAGGGCAGCGCGCCCCAGTAGATGTCGGAGCTCTTCACTTCCTTGGGCGCGATGCCGCGCAGGTAGAACAGCGCGAAACCGAAGGGCGGGTGCATGAAGGAGGTCTGCATGTTCACGCACAGCATCACGCCGAACCACACCAGCGCCGCGGTGGCCGCCGCTTCCGGGTTGCCGCCCATCGAGTCGGCGACGACCGGGGCCAGTACCTTGACCGCAACCGGCGCCAGCATCGGCACCACGATGAATGCGATCTCGAAGAAGTCCAGGAAGAAGGCCAGGAAGAAGATGAACAGGTTGACCACCAGCAGGAAGCCGATCCAGCCACCTGGCAACGAGGTGAACATATGCTCCACCCAGGCGCCGCCGTCCACGCCCTGGAACACCACGGAGAAGCAGGTGGAGCCGATCAGGATGAACACCACCATGGCCGTGATGCGCGCCGTGGACTGGTAGGCATCGATGATCAGCGCGCGCAGTGCGCTTAGTTGTCCCGCACGCAGCAGCAGCCAGGCAATCACCAGGTAGACCACCGCCAGCGGGATGCGGAAGGCGTGCGAGCCAAAGGCGACGGCGCCGATGATGATCGCCACGCCGGTGGCGGCAAGGCCGACGCGGTAGATGGTGCGGTCGAGCTTGCCGAAACCGGGGTCGCGCAGCACCGCCAGCACCAGCGCGCCGACCGCGCCCATGGCGCCGGATTCGGTCGGCGTGGCGATGCCCAGCATGATCGTGCCCAGCACCAGGAAGATCAGCACCGCGCAGGGGATGATGCCGCGCAGGCATTTGCGCCACAGGGGCCAGCCGCGCAGCGTGCGTTCTTCCACCGGCACCGGCGGCAGCCAGTCAGGCTTGATGCGGGTCAGCACGAAGGTGTAGAGCGCGAACAGCGCGATCTGGATCACCGACGGG
>Ga0255338_1005559_pt1 | contig 11489 bp, 9 predicted proteins | sample MeOH1_35cm_T4_19_FD_203715 | JGI IMG/M metagenome (GOLD analysis project Ga0255338, IMG submission 203715) | Sandy soil microbial communities from University of British Columbia, Vancouver, Canada - MeOH1_35cm_T4_195 | ecosystem: Engineered > Artificial ecosystem > Sand microcosm > Unclassified ... | reverse complement strand
TACCGTCAGGTTTTCATAAAGCGAAAACTTCTGGCTCATGTACCCGATATTCTTCTTGATCTGCTCGGTTTGGGTGTACACATCGTAGCCCGCAATGGTCGCTTTGCCGGAACTGGGCGACGAAAGGCCGCAGAGCATGCGCATGGCAGTTGTTTTCCCGGCACCGTTCGCACCGAGGAAGCCAAAAATCTCCCCTCTGTGTACGTCGAATGTAATTTCATTGGTGGCTATAAAGTCCCCGAACCGCTTCGTGAGCTTTTCGCAGACTATCACTTTGTCGTCCTGCATCATGGCTATGACGTTTTTAATGTAATAATTTGATAAATGAATCCTCGATCGTCACCTCGGCGTCCTTCACTTCCACGCCCGTAAGCCCCTGCCCACGCAGGTAGGCCTGCAACGCGTGCGTATCCGCATCGCGGAACGTCGCATGCGCGTACTCGCCGAATGCATAGCTGTTCAGAATGTCCGGATGACGTTCCAGTACTTTCAGCAGCTTGTACATTTCATTGGCTTTCACGGCCAGCAGCCGGTCGGGATAGGCGCTTACAATATTCCGAGGCGTGTCTATGGACAGGATTTTGCCGCCTTGGATCAATGCAATGCGGTCGCAAAGCGAGGCCTCGTCCATGTAAGGCGTCGAAACGAGGATGGTAATGTTCTGCTCTTTCAGCCTTCCGAGCATTTCCCAAAACTCCTTCCGCGAAACCGGGTCGACGCCCGTGGTAGGCTCATCGAGAAACAAGGTGGCCGGCTTGTGGATCAATGCACAGCATAGTGCAAGCTTCTGTTTCATTCCGCCGGACAGTTTGCCGGCCCGCCGGCTTTTGAATGGCTCTATCTGAATGTAAATGTCTTTGATCAAATGATAATTTTCTTCGATAGTTGTTCCGAAAACTGTCGCAAAGAAATTCAGGTTTTCTTCAATGGTAAGGTCCTGGTAAAGCGAGAATTTCCCCGGCATATACCCTACCGAACTGCGTATTTTCCTGAAATCCTGCACAATATCATATCCGTCGACGCTTGCTGAGCCTCCATCCGGGAGGAGGAGCGTGGTCAGCATACGGAAAATGCTCGTTTTGCCGGCGCCATCCGGCCCTATCAACCCGAATAACTCGCCCTTCCTTACAGAAAACGAAACCTCGTCCACGGCCACAGTCTTTTCCTTACCGTAAGTTTTAGTCAGATTTTTGACAACAACCCCTTCCATTATTTCAGCGCGACTTCACCGTACATACCTATTTTCAGATAGCCGTCATTCTTCACCCTGATTTTCACCGCGTATACCAGGTTGGCGCGTTCATCTTTGGTCTGGATGGTTTTGGGAGTAAATTCCGCTTTGTTACTGATCCATTCGATCGTCCCAGGCAGCTGGCGGTATTGGCCGCCGGCACTGTCTACAAGCACTTTTACCGGCTGGTTCAGCTTGATGCCCGTCAGTTGGTCGCCTGTCACGTAGGCGCGCAGGATAATGGTCGAGAGGTCTGCGATTTTATACAAAGGCTTCCCGGCGGCTGCCACCTCATTGGCCTCGGCATATTTTGTCAACACAGTCCCGCCGACTTCATTGACTATTCTCGACTTTGAAAGCTGGTCATTGATCTGCTCGATTTGGACAAATAATGGCAGCACGTCCGCCCGCAGGCCGGAGGTTTGTGTTTTCAAAACGGAGGTTTGCGCCGCGTCTTGTTTACGTATCACATCAAGTTGCTTTTGCAGTTCCTCGACCTGCGCATTGATATCGTCCAGTTGCTTGGGTGTCGCTGCGTCGGCTTTCAGCAGGTTTTGAATGCGTTTTTGCTCGTGCAGCAGGTTATCGAGGCGCACTTGCGAAACGGCGATCTGCTGTTTGTAAACATTTGTCTGCGCCACAATGTCAGGAAGTCGGCTGCCGGTAGCCCTGATCTGCGCTTCGAGCTGCTTTTTACGTAACGACAACTGTACACTATCAATATAACCCACCGTCTGGCCTGCTTTGAGCTGTTGGCCTTCTTCCAGGTTAAGCGCCATAATGCGGCCCGTAGCCTCGGCGGACACGATCGTTTCCACGGCCTCAAAAGTGCCGGAAGCGTCGTACGGGTTCTTTTTTCCATTGCAAGCCACCGTCGCCGCAACCAATATGATCAGATAAGAATAGGATTTCATGAGCTTGTATTTAAATGCTTATTCAATATGAGTGCCCAGGGTGTTACCGAGGCTGTACTGCGACATCAGTAGCTGAATACCGTGAAGGATCTTGTTCTGCCGCGCCTGGTCCTCGGCATTCACCTCGCGCAGGAAATCGCTGGTATTGATCACACCGTTTTCGAGCTGTGCCGCTGAGGTGGTTTTAATGCTTTCCCGGAGTGCAATAATCTCGTCATCGGTCATTAGCAATTGCCGGAAGCGATCGAGTTCAGCATTTTGTTGCCGGGCAGTCAGATGGGTGTTGAACAGAAATGTCTCTTTTTGAAGCTGAATGGCATCGCGGCTGTTCCGGATCAGCTCCCGGTCTTTCTTAACCGTGTATAATCCCGAAAGTTGCCAGTTCAGCCGCAACCCGGTTATATAGTACGGATCAAAGCCATTGCTGAGGATATTCAATGCCGGCCTTCCGTACCCTCCCTGGAAAAAAAAGTTGAGTTTGGGGCGGTTACGAACGTCCAGCAGCTGTGACTGAACATCCAGGCTGCGGTTCTGGGCATCGTAAAGTTTGAGTTCAGGCCGGTTGATATCATCGGCAGCAGCCAATTCCGTAGGCTTTTCCAACACAACCGAATCTCCCGGCGGCTGCCCCGTCAGCAAACCCAGCATTTCCAGGTAGGCCTTCCGGCTCGCATTCAGGTCGATCGTGCGCTGGTCGGCTTTCAGTAATTCCGCTTTCAATGTGCTTGCATTGCTTTTGAACGCAGTGCCATTATCGATGAGCGCCTGTAACTTTCTAATGCCCAGGTTAATATCTTTTTTCAACAACTCATTCTGCCTGAGCTGCTCTTCAAGCATTAACACCCCGAAAAACAACTGGTTAACCCGGTCATTAAGCTTGTAAAGTTCCACCTCCAGCTTCTGCGTCTCCACCTGCGCATTCGCCTCATGCGAGCGAACCTGCGTGCGAACGTTGCCACCGTCGTAAATCGTCTGGTTTACCTCGCCATACACTTTGTACTGGTCCTTGTTAATGCTCGGGAACTCCACGCCGGGGATCGCCACAGGCAGTTTAAACTCGGTCACCGCCGACTGGTAAGTGGCTTGCCCCTGCACCGTCAGTTGGGGCAGATACCCCTTTGCCGCATTGCTTACCGAATAATCCCGCGTCTTTTCGATCAGGCCCTGCTGGCGGATCATCGGGTAGTTTCGCCGCGCAAGTTGGTAAGCCTCCCTGATCGTCAGCGACCTGGTCTGCGCCCTCAACCCGGTCGAAAAGAGCGACAAACAACTGATTATCAGTATTATTTTAAATCCGTTAATCATTTTGTTTATTCGTTTTATTTAATCATTTGATTAATTTTAGGGTAAAAAAATGAGGTAGCAACCTCGTGCTTTAACGCCAACTTTCCGTTCAGGCTTGATCCAGCATCAGCTTCATCCAGGCCGGAACCAATTTCTTACGTTGCTCCATAAGTTGCCTGTACACTTCTTCACTGCCCACAATCGGTTGCAGAACGGGCTTGGCAACAAACGGAAACAAGTTCATTCCCAGCAAATTCATCAAAAAATGAAATGGGTTAATGTCGCTTCTGCGCGCCATAAGCTGCTTAATAAAAACCGATTCGGTCAGATGCTTGCGGGCCTGAAAACGGTTTGACAGCTGCTCCGGGTTATTGCGGATTTCGCTCAGCACAAAAATCGGCAGGTCGGGATGTTCGAGAAGCATATCAATATAGCTTTCCGTGATCTTTTCCAATTTCTCCTCCAACGTCGTCGATTCATCATTAAGTATCGGCCCAAGCACGCCGAAAAGCTTGTCGATCCGCTCGGCCATGATGATCTGGAAAAGCTTCTCCTTACTACGGAAATAGTAGTTCAGCAATGCCAGGTTAATGCCCGCTTCTTCCGCAATGTCCCTCGTACGCGCATTTCCGTAGCCCTTTTTGGTAAACACAATGCTCGCCGCCTCCTTGATCTTCTCTTCCGTGCTCAGATCCAGCTCCGCCTTTTTCGCTTTCGCCATTAGTCAATTTCCTTTTGATGTGTCAAAGGTAAAAGCAATTGTTGATTTAACCAAAATATTTAATCGTTTGATTAAATATTTTGGTTAATACCGCTTTCAGAAATGCGCTGCATGCCGGTTCACTATTTTTCCGTGTGGCCGGCTTCCGTTAGAGGTCATTTTTTCATAACTTTTAAAAAAATCAAATCTACAATCTGCGCTAACTGTATGATCTGTAACGCTACTCCACACCTATGACTGCTTCTTCCCTCAAAAAATGGCTTCCCGGGATATTTTTTCTCTCGGTCCAAGTCATTAACACATTGTATGAGCTCACACAGGACACCCGTACGCTCTCGTGGGCACCGCATACCACGCAGGTATTCTACCGGATCGACGCTTTTCAAAATGGCATTGCCTGGGACAGGCAGACCGTAGAAGCCCGTTACGGCATCGCCCAAACCCAGTGGGAAGCACACGCACCAGGTAATTTGAGGCGGCTGATTGTGTCTGTTGAGGCGCAATTACCGGGCGCCCCAGACAGTGTCAGGATAGCCTACCGGCGCAATGGGGCACCAGAAAAGACCTATTTGTGGAAAGCCAGCTTCTGAGCCATATGCGCCATCTCAATCCTTTCTATGTGACCGGAAAGGCCATCGTTCCCGAGCTCGTGCTCGCGGTGAGGGCATTGGCAGTGTACCTGCTGTTGATGCAGGACTTCCCTTTCAACGGCAATCAGGGCGGAGGCAGGTTCTATCCTGTCATAGATTTGCTGGCCCGCATAGGTACGGACGAACAGTTCAATATGGCCGTGCGTCTACTATTTCTGACCGGGACCGGCGTTCTCCTTTTCTCCCGCTTTGTGCGGCTGGGTGCGCTGGGTGTCGGCCTGGCATTTGTAATGGGGCCGCTTTCCTGCCAGACATGCATTTCCGTAGCGCACCTTTTTACCGGATGTGTATTTTTGTGTACTGCGCTCAGTAACGATGTGACTGGCACCAGCCTCATTCGCTTCCAGCTGGCTGTGCTCTACCTCGGTGCCGATCTGAACAAGGTATCGGATACCGATTGGTGGACCGGCGCCAGCATCGAAACACTCCTGGTGACCAAGCATCAGATCGCGTCCTACATGAATGCGGCGAGCATTTTCCCGGCTGGTTCTTTGTCCCAGATCACAGGTATAGGGGTCATGATACTGCAAATGGGCATTGCTATCCTTCTGTTGTACCGCAAAACAGTCGTTTACGCCATGCTGATGGCGCTCGTCCTGCATTTACCGATGGTGTTATTAATGCAAATGACATTCGGCCCTTTTCTTTTCGCGCTTGTTGCGGCTTACGGTTCGCTGCTCGGGTGGCCCCGGCGATTGGTTTGCAACAGCCGCCTGCACAGTTACATGCTCGTCAAATGGCTGGGCATGCTGGATTTTAATGACCAGGTCGGCCGATGTTCGGGGAAGGAAAAAGACTCTCCGGCTCGCTGGTTAAGGACCGGTCTCTATTTTTTACCCCACCCCGTTATATTACTGCTACTGACCTTTCTGACCGCCGCGATGGTCCGTTACGGCAAATTATTGCCTTTAACAATCCTCACGATCGTGGCGTTCACGGTCTATGCCTGGCCACAGCGAAAGCGCACCGAACCGGAACCGCAGCCTGTGAGCTGATTGGCAGGCTTGTCATTTTTAGTTTCAACTTCTGTTTGAAAACATCTTGAAATATTAATTACCCTCGTAATTTTGTGGTTGCTTTGACCTGAACTATATATTCAAAGCATTTGAATAGGAACAACTTTCATGAAGAAAATCCGTAATTTTTGCATTATTGCCCATATTGACCACGGGAAAAGTACGCTGGCGGACCGTCTGCTGGAATTTACCAAAACTGTATCGCAGCGCGAAATGCAAGCGCAATTGCTCGATAATATGGATCTGGAACGTGAACGCGGCATCACCATCAAGAGCCACGCGATCCAGATGAACTATGTTTATAAAGGCGAAGAATATATACTTAACCTGATCGACACTCCGGGGCACGTGGACTTTTCCTACGAGGTTTCCCGTTCGATCGCAGCCTGCGAAGGCGCATTGCTGCTCGTAGATGCCTCGCAAGGCACCGAAGCGCAAACGATCTCCAACCTCTACCTGGCGATCAACCATGACCTGGTTATTATCCCCGTTTTGAACAAAATCGACCTTCCCGGTGCCATGCCCGAGGAGATCAAGGACGAAATGGTAGATCTACTGGGCTGCGAACGTGCAGATATTATCCCGGCCAGCGGCAAGGAGGGTATCGGTATCGAGGACATTTTGAATGCGATCGTGGAACGTATCCCTGCCCCCGTCGGCGATCCGGATGGCCCGCTGCAAGCATTGATCTTCGACTCGGTTTTCAACTCCTACCGGGGTATTGAAGTTATCTTCCGTGTAAAAAACGGCAGCATCAAAAAAGGCGACAGGGTGAAGTTCATGGCGACCGGCAAGGAATACATTGCCGACGAGATCGGAACGCTGGGCTTACAGCAGATACCGAAACAGGTAGTAGAATGCGGCGACGTAGGTTACCTGATTTCAGGGATTAAGGTGGCGAAAGAAGTAAAAGTAGGTGATACTTTCACTCATATCGACCGTCCTGCCAGCGAAGCGATCGTGGGCTTTTCGGAGGTTAAACCAATGGTGTTCGCAGGTATTTACCCCGTCGATACGAGCGAGTTCGAAGAGCTTCGCGAGGCGATGGAGAAGTTGCAGCTCAACGACGCCGCATTGGTTTGGGAACCGGAAACATCGGCGGCCCTCGGTTTCGGTTTCCGCTGCGGCTTCCTGGGAATGCTGCACATGGAGATCGTGCAGGAACGTCTGGAACGCGAGTTCGATATGACCGTCATCACGACGGTGCCATCGGTGCAGTTCCGGGTTCTGACTACCAAAGACAAGCTGCTCAATATCAGCGCTCCGTCTGAAATGCCTGAGCCTAACCACATTAAATACATCGAGGAGCCTTATATCAATGCGCAGATCATCACCAAATCGGACTATATCGGCCCGATCCTGAACCTGTGTATGGACAAGCGGGGTATCCTTAAAAACCAGATATACCTGACCTCTGAGCGTGTGGAACTCCAATTCGTGATCCCGCTCGCCGAGGTAGTGTTCGACTTTTTTGATAAACTCAAAACCATTTCAAGAGGTTACGCTTCGCTCGATTACGAATTGGCCGGTTACCAGGAGTCGGACATGGTGAAACTCGACGTGATGCTGAATGGCGAGGCGGTAGACGCATTATCGGCCATCGTGCACCGTTCGAAGTCCTATGAATGGGGCAAGAAGCTTTGCGAAAAGCTCCGCGAACTGATCCCGCGGCAAATGTTCGAAATCGCCATTCAGGCGGCCATCGGGCAGAAAATCATCGCTCGTGAAACTGTAAAAGCCATGCGGAAGGATGTTTTGGCCAAATGTTACGGAGGGGATATTTCCCGGAAGCGCAAGCTCCTCGAAAAGCAGAAGAAAGGTAAAAAACGGATGCGCCAGGTGGGGAACGTAGAAATTCCGCAAGAAGCATTTATGGCAGTTTTGAAGATCAACTAGCAATTCTAAATATGAAAGCAAAATACCAGCAATACTACCTCAGAGGGTTGTTGCTGGTATTTTTGCTTTATCATGCGCCAACCATTTTCCTCGGCCCCGGCGCATTCTTCAATGCTTTCGACTCATTAGATTCCTTTGTGGTGTGGTACCGCCTCGCCACGCAAAGCGCTTACGCCTGGGCACCGCCTTATGCGATCATTGAGCCTTTTATGGGGGGTGTGCCGAAATTTACACTCGTCAGCACCTTCAATGTCTACTATTGGCTCAATCTCCTACTGCCGACTTTCTACGCTTTTCAGGTTTACAATGTCTTCATCAGCGCCGTTGCGCTGATCGGAATGTGGTTGCTTTGCCGACGGCACCTTGGCACCAGCGAACCGGCCTCGGCTTTTCTGGCATTGTCGTTTGCCTTTACACCCTTCCTGCCCACCTGGGGGTTAAGCATCGCGGGCCAGCCCCTGCTTTTATGTGTGATCCTGAATATTCGCAAAGGATCGCCCGCAGCCTGGAACTGGCTGGTCCTCGCGGCCTTTCCGTTCACTTCCAATTTCCAGTCCGCCGGCGTGTTTATCCTTTTTGCATTCGGAGTGCTTATTGGCCGTGACATGATCGAGAAGCGCCCGGTCCGCCGGCTGCTTCTTGCTTTTGCTATCCTATTGGCGGTATACCTGGCCACGAAGGTCGATCTGATCCAGAATTTACTGGGCGGCGAGGGCTTTGTTTCGCACCGGATGGAGATGCGCCGTTTTCCGGTATCACTGGAAGTGTGCCTGAAAATATTTGCCCGGTATTTTCTGCTCGGGAATGTGGATGTCGCGCTGTCGCTGCATACATTCGTTCTTTTGCCGTTTGTATGCATGGTTTACGCGATACACGTCTTTCGCAAAAGAAACCTGCCGACTGCCCTCACGACGACACTGGCCGTGATCGTTCTGATCTGCTTCTACATTTCGATGCTAAACTGGGCACCGATAGTTGACCTCCGCAACAGCTCCGATGTGCTACGCATGTTCAGTCTTGAAAGATTTCATATCTTTCTTCAACTGCTTTGGCATATTGCAGCCGCACAGGCACTGATGCTCGTTATTCCTGCCTATCAAAACCGAATATTGCTTGTGGTGGCGGCTATGCAGCTGGTTGTTTGCTTTGCTTACCAGCCAACCTACTATGAGCGTTTTGTAAAAAAGCTGGTCACCATCGTCCCTTATCATTATATCTTTACTTACGAGGATTACTACGCCGAGCGGATGTTTGATAATGTCAAGGCGGCAATCGGCAAGCCCGTGAATACCTACCGCGTGGCCAGTATCGGGATTCCGCCGGCAGTGGCGCAGTATAACGGCCTCCGGACTATCGACGGGTATTCGAGCAACTATCCCCTTCCCTACAAACACAAATTCCGGAACATCATTGCCGCCGAACTTGAAAAGAACGCCAACAACAGAGGGTTCTTCGATTTCTGGGGCAGCCAATGCCTGATCGTCTACGACCAGGGGCTGCCTTATTTCGAAACGCATATGACACGTGGTAAGGCGGCCCACGAACGGTCAATCACACTCTCGTACGAAGCGTTGAAAAGCCTTCGATGCGACTATATTTTATCGGCAGAAAACATCCGGGACCCCGAAAAATCGGGTCTGCGCAAGCTGGCAATATTCAGTTCGGCGATATGGCATATCAGTTTGTACGAAGTCACGGGGAATCAGTGACGTATATTTAGTAGAAATTATTCGGCACCGGTTGAAAAGTCATCGCCCCGTGGTTGCTCACTAGGGACATTTTTGCGTATATTCAGCACGTCAAAAGGAATCCCATTGTTTATGAGCATCGTAGTCTCCAATATCAAATTCCACAACAACCAGCAACTCGATTATTTCGGGCAGAAAATCAAAAAAACGATGATCCCGGTTGCTTCACCTTACGTGCGCAGGCATGTGAAAGAAGTCATCGATTTTGCCGGGATCAAAAAATCCGACCGTATCATCGACGTGGCGTGCGGAATGGGGAAATACACCCTGAACTTCCTCGCACAGGGTTACCGGGTCGAGGGCCTCGATCTGTCGCCATTCCTTTTACAGCAATTGCTGGTCTACAACGACAACAAATTTCCCGTAAAACTCCATGCAGCGGATATTCTGGATGCACCGGAAGAGCTCAACGATCAGTTCGATGTAGTGATGGGCTTCATGGCTCTTCACCATTTCCACAGCTTGCACGCATGCTTTCAGGCGATGTACCGGATAGCGAAACCGGGCGGGAAGCTGGTATTTCTCGAACCGAACGCCTACAACCCGCTATATTACCTGCAAATCGCACTCACGCCGGGCATGTCCTGGGAAGGAGACAAGGGCGTGGCGGATATGACCAAAAAGAAGCTGTTCGACGCGATGGATTATGCCGGTTGGAAGAATTTAAAAATTAAGCGATTTGGCTTTTACCCACCGTTCCTGTCCAATACGACATTAGGCCAGAAAAGCGAACCCGTCCTCGAAAAAATTCCCGGATTAAATACGTTTCTGCCTTTTCAGATCATCACAGCTGAAAAATAATGACAGGAGAAAACAGAGAAAAGTGGCTTGTTTCATATCCCGACGACGGGAATTCGGTGTGCTTTGAGATGGAAGACATGTCGTTCTGGTATCAGCACCGGAATGAATGCCTGGTAGCAGCCATGAAAGCCAACGGTTTCCACAAGGAATTCCTCGATATCGGTGGCGGGAACGGCATTACCGCATTGGCCATGCAAAACGCCGGCTACGAGGTAACATTGGTGGAGCCCTACCCCAGCGGGATCGAAAATGCAAAGAAAAGAGGGATCCGGTCGACGATCCAGAGCACCCTGGAAGAATACGTGGCGCAAGGGATCGGAACGGCCCCCGCGGCGGGGTTCTTCGATGTAATGGAACATATTGAAGACGACCAGTCCTTCCTCAAAAACATCAACCGGCTGCTTACCCCTGGCGGGCAAATCATGCTGACAGTACCCGCATTTCAGAGCTTATGGTCTGAAAATGATGTTCAGCTGGGGCATTTCCGGCGGTATACACTCGGGCAGCTCTCCGTGTTGCTTGCGCAAGCCGGCTTCAGGGTAACGTATGCTACCTATTTTTTTTCACTCGTGTGGGCGCCCATGTGGCTTACGCGGGTGTTGCCGGAAAAATTCGGGATCAAAAAAGACAACACCCCGGATAAAAAACGGAATGAGCACATGGCCGGTCGGCCAGCGACCGCACGCTTGCTGATGCGCGTGCTCGGCTGGGAGATTAATGCCATTCGAAATAAAACAAAGATCCCTTTTGGTACCAGTTGCCTGATCGTTGCACAGAAAACAAGAGACTTGTGAAACAAAATTTACCCGCCCATTTCCAGCTCTTTCTATTCTCAACCGACCCTGCGATCGTCCGAACGGCCATCGCGGCAGGTGTGGACGGGATCATTGTCGATTGGGAAAATCAGGGAAAGAAGCTCAGGCAGGAAAGTTTCGACACGCAAATCAATTATGATACTTATGAAGACCTGTGCCGGGTGCGGGAAGTAACCCCGGAAGGCAGGCTGATATGCAGGATCAACGGTTTCTCGCAGGAATATACGCAGGAAGAGGTAGAGCTCGCGCTGCGTGCGGGCGCCGACGAAATCTTTCTGCCGATGGTCCGAACTTCTGCCGAGGCGCACGAGACATTGCAAATGATCGGCGGGCGGGCCGGGTTGAATATACTGATCGAAACAACCTCCGCGCTCAATTGCATAGCAGAGCTCAGCAAACTGCCGCTTCGCCGG
>Ga0255338_1005558_pt1 | contig 11496 bp, 8 predicted proteins | sample MeOH1_35cm_T4_19_FD_203715 | JGI IMG/M metagenome (GOLD analysis project Ga0255338, IMG submission 203715) | Sandy soil microbial communities from University of British Columbia, Vancouver, Canada - MeOH1_35cm_T4_195 | ecosystem: Engineered > Artificial ecosystem > Sand microcosm > Unclassified ... | reverse complement strand
CACCAGGTGGCGCGCGCCGCCAAGGACTACCTGAAGCGCAAGCGTCCGGACATCCAGATCGTCGGCGACGACCTGCACCCGCTGGCCCAGGTCAAGGACTTTGCCCCGTACGCGGCCAAGATCAAGGCCTCCGGCGCCGACACCGTGATCACCGGCAACTGGGGCAGCGACCTGGCCCTGCTGATCAAGGCTGGCAAGGACGCGGGCCTGACCACCAGCTACTACACCTACTACGGCGCCACCACCGGCGTGCCGACCGCCATGGGGCCGTCGGAAGCCGGACGTGTCAAGTACGTCGGCTACTACAACCCCAACAACAAGGGCTTCAAGGGCGGCGATGTCATCGAAGGCTTCAAGAAGAAGTACAACGATGACTTCTACGTGATGGCCGCCTACACCGGCATCGCCATGCTGGGCAAGGCGTTCACGGACGCCAAGTCGACCGATCCGGTCAAGGTGGCCAAGGCGCTCGAAGGGATGAAGGCCGACAGCCTGAACGGTACGGTGGAGATGCGCGGTTCGGACCACCAGGCCCAGCAGTCGCTGGTGGTGGCTACCTGGACCAAGGTCGACGGCAAGGAGATCAAGTTCGACCAGGAAAACACCGGCTTTGGCTGGAAGACCGATGCGCTGATGGACCAGTATGTGGCAGCGCAGCCGACTTCCTGCCAGATGAAGCGCCCGGGCTAAGCCTGCGCTTGGCGGGCAGCGCGGCCAGGTCCGGCGCGCCAGCCCGATCCTGCATACTTCGGTCGGCCCGGGGCGACGTCTGTCGCCCCGGGCGGGTGACGCGCGCCCGCGTGCATCCGTTTCCAGACCGGCCAGCGGCAGCCAGCAGGCTGACCGGTGCCAGATTGAAGGATATGTTGTGGAATTCTTCGTCATTTCTCTATTGAACGGCGTCAGCTACGGGCTGCTGCTGTTCATGCTCTCTTCCGGGCTCACGCTGATCTTCAGCATGATGGGCGTGCTGAACTTCGCGCACGCCAGCTTCTACATGCTGGGCGCCTATTTCGCCTACACCATCGCCAGCAAGATCGGCTTCTGGCCCGCGCTGATCTTCGCGCCGCTGCTGGTGGCCGGCGCCGGGGCGCTGGTGGAGCGTTTCGGGCTGCGTGCCGTGCACAAATACGGACACGTGGCCGAGTTGCTGTTCACCTTCGGCCTGGCCTACCTGATCGAGGAAGGGGTCAAGCTGGTATGGGGCCTTGCCGCCGTGCCTTACCGCATTCCGGCCGAACTGGATGGCCCGCTGTTTACCGTATTCACCTCCTCCTTCCCCAAATACCGCGCCTTCATGATGCTGGTGTCGCTGGCCATGCTGGTGGCGATCTACCTGGTGCTCACCCGCACCCGCATCGGGCTGGTGATCCAGGCCGCGCTGACCCATCCCGAGATGGTCGAGGCGCTTGGCCACAATGTGCCGCGTGTGTTCATGATGGTGTTTGGCGGCGGCGCCGCGCTGGCGGGGCTGGCAGGCGTGATCGGGGGCAATGCCTTCATTACCGAGCCGTCGATGGCGGCGGCTGTGGGGTCGATCGTCTTCGTGGTGGCGGTGGTGGGCGGCATGGGGTCACTGGTGGGGGCGTTCATTGCCTCGCTGCTGATCGGCGTGCTGCAAACCTTCGCCGTCACGCTCGATGCCTCGCTGGCAGGCTTGCTGGGCTCGATCGGCCTGCAGATTACCGACAGCACGCCGCTGTCCTCGCTATGGAAGCTCACGGTGGCGCAGGTGGCCCCGGTCCTGCCGTATTTGTTGCTGGTGGTGATGCTGATTTTCCGCCCGCGTGGTTTGATGGGTACCAGGGAGGGCTGACAGCATGGAGACGACAATGCAACAACGCCGCGAGGCGGTCGTGACCGGCCGCACCATGCGCTACCGCCCGCTGAACCTGGCGCGCTGGATCATCTGGGGCCTGACTGCGTTCCTGATGCTGGTGATGCCGCTGTTCTTCTCCGGCGGCTTCGCCATCACGCTGATGTCGCAGATGGGCATCATGATTATTTTCGCGCTGTCCTACAACATGCTGCTCGGGCAGACCGGCATGCTGTCGTTCGGCCATGCGGTCTATGCGGGCCTGGGCGCGTTTATCGCCATCCATGTGCTCAACATGGTGGGCGCGGGCAAGGTGTGGCTGCCGGTGTCGCTGCTGCCGGTGGTGGGCGGCCTGGCCGGCGCCTTCTTCGGCGTGCTGTTTGGCTACGTCACCACCAAGAAATCCGGCACCACCTTCGCCATGATCACCATGGGCATCGGCGAGATGGTGTTCGCCAGTTCGCTGATGTTCCCCGATTTCTTCGGCGGCGAAGGCGGCATTTCCACCAACCGCATGGTGGGCGATCCGGTGTTCGGCATCACCTACGGGCCGGGACGGCAGGTGTACTACCTGATCGCGGTGTGGTGCCTGCTGTCGATGGTGGCGATGTACGCCTGGACGCAGACGCCGCTCGGCCGCATCGCCAACGCGGTGCGCGACAACCCGGAGCGGGTCGAGTTCATCGGCTATAACACCCAGCGCGTGCGCTACCTGGTGCTGATCCTGTCTGCCTTCTTCGCCGGTATTTCGGGCGCGCTGTCGGCCATCAACTTCGAGATCGTGTCGGCGGAAAACGTCAGCGCGGTACGCTCGGGCGGGGTGCTGCTGGCCGCCTTCATCGGCGGCGCGGGGGTGTTCTTCGGGCCGGTGATCGGCGCTGTGGTGTTCATCCTGTTCGCGGTGGCGCTGTCGGACCTGACCAAGGCCTGGCTGCTGTACCTGGGCCTGTTCTTCGTGCTGATGGTCATGTTCGTGCCGGGCGGTATCGCCAGCCTGCTGATGATGCAGGTCCCGCTGCTCGCACGCGGCAAGCTGCGCCGCATGCTGCCGGACTATGGCCGCGCCGCGGCTGCCGGGCTGGTGCTGCTGGCCGCGGTGATCCTTACCGTGGAGCTGATCTACAAAGTGCAGGTGGATAGCGCCAATGGCACCACGATGTCGCTGTTCCGTATCGGATTCGACGCCGGCACCGTCACGCCGTGGCTGGTGGCGGCCGCATTGTGGGTGGCCGGCCTGCTGGCCTGCCGCGCCGCGCGGACGCGGGTGCGTGCCACCTGGGACAAGGTACAAGCCGAAATGACGGGAGGTACGGCATGAGCGCCGCGCTGGAATTGAACGATGTGCGCAAGAAGTTCGGCCAGACCGAAATCATCCGGGGCGTCAACCTGACCATCCCCAAGGGGGAGCGCCATGCGTTGATCGGCCCCAATGGGGCCGGCAAGTCGACCACTTTCAACCTGATCTCGGGCCGTTTCGCGCCCAGTTCGGGCACGGTCAGGCTCAACGGGCAGGAGATCGGCGGGCTGCAACCCTTCGTGATCAATCGCATGGGGCTGTCGCGCAGCTTCCAGATCACCAATATCTTTCACCGGCTGTCGGTGTTCGAGAACCTGCGCTGCGCGGTGCTCTGGTCGCTGGGCTACAAGTACTCGTTCTGGCATCGCCTGTCGGAGTTGCGCGATGCGCGCGAGCGCGCCGAGGAGGTGCTGGAGCTGATCGGCCTGCATCACCGCCGCAATACCCAGGCCAGCCTGCTCACCTATGCCGAGCAGCGCGCGCTGGAGATCGGCATCACCATCGCCGGCGGCGCCGAAGTGATCCTGCTGGACGAACCCACCGCCGGCATGAGCCGTTCGGAGTCCGACCACGCGGTGGAGCTGATCCGCCGTGTCACCGTGGGCAAGACGCTGGTGATGGTGGAGCACGATATGAGCGTGGTGTTTGGCCTGGCTGACCGCATCTCCGTGCTGGTCTACGGCGAAGTCATCGCCACCGACACCCCCGAGGCCATCCGCGCCAACCGCAAGGTCAAGGAAGCCTACCTGGGAACCACCCTCGACGAACCCGCCACCGAAGGAGCGCACTGATGGGCAAGCGCATGCTGGACGTGCAGGGACTGCACGCCTACTACGGCAAGAGCCATATCCTCCACGGGGTCGATGCGCATATCGACGAGGGCGAAATCGTCGCGCTACTGGGCCGCAACGGGGTGGGACGCTCGACCATGGCCAAGGCCATCCTCGGCATGGTCAAGGCGGAGGGTTCGGTGCGTTTTCGCGACGAGGAGATCCTCGGGCGGCGCACTTTCGAGATCGCCCACCTCGGCATCGGCTATGTGCCGGAAAACCGCGATATCTTCCCCACGCTGACGGTGCGCCAGAACCTGCTGCTGGGCGAAAAGCGCAATCCGCGCCAGTCCAGGCCCCGCTGGACGGTGCAGGACATGTACAACATGTTCCCGCGCCTGAAGGAACGAGAGAACACGGCCGCCGGCGTGCTCTCCGGCGGCGAGCAGCAGATGCTCACGCTTTGCCGCACGCTGATGGGCGACCCCGACCTTGTGCTGATCGACGAGCCCACCGAAGGGCTGGCCCCGATGATCGTCACGCTGGTGGGCGACTACCTGAAGGTGCTGAAGGAGCGTGGCGTGTCGGTGCTGCTGATCGAGCAGAAGCTGGCCATCGCGCTGGATATTTCCCAGCGGGTCTACGTGATGGGGCACGGGCATATCGTGTTCGAAGGCTCGCCGCAGGATCTCAAGGCGAATGCGGCCATTCGCAAGGAATGGCTGGAGGTGTAGGGCGGTTGGTGCCCGGTGTCCGATATCGCGCCGGACATTGGTAAGACAGCCAGCATGCGCTGGCTGTCTTACCATTTGGCGATCGTTCGCTTCGCCATCGGCTGGAAGCAACGGCGCCGCTTCGCCGATGCTTATTTCGCCTTCAGAAACTCCCCCACCTCCAGCAGCACCAGCTCATTGTCGTCCGCCTTGTCAGGCTCGCGACTGCTGGAAAACGGCAGGTTATTGTCGTTGCCAACCACGATATGGGTGGGGTCCACCACGTCTACGTTCTCGATCGTGAAGAACGGGAACTTGAGCACGCCGTCGTTGAGCGGCTTGCGGGCCAGCTTGTCGGGGTCGGCGATATTGAGCAGGTCGATATAGCCGATCTTGCGCACCGCGCCGCCGGCGTTGGCATCGGTCAGCTCAACCTTGTAGATGCGCTTGAACCTGGCGATGTCGGAGAAGCAGTCGCTGCGCTTCTGGCCTTCCGGGCAGGCCTTGTCGGCCGTGCCTTCGCCGTTGTCGCGTTCGATGATCAGGCCTGTGGTGGCGTCGATCATGTTGAAGTCGCCGATGGCGTTGCCGTTGGCTTCCAGCGGGTACTTCCACGAGCGGCCCGTCCATTTGCCGGCCTGGGTGTCGAACTCCAGCACGCGCAGGGTTTCCTTGCCGTCGGTGCGTTCGAAGTCCTTGGCCTGGGCGTTCCAGACCGGGCCTTCAAGCAGCGCATAGAGCTTGCTGCCGTCGGGCGACGAGGCCATGCCTTCGAAGCCCTTGGAGCGCTTGATCTGGAAATCCACCGCGCCACCCGGCACGCCGGGCGTGGTTACGGCAGGGTGGTCGGGGGAGCGCACGGGCTTGCCGTCGACCAGCGTGTCGTACACGGCCAGCACCTTGCCTTGCAGGTCGGCCTTGATCAGGAAGGGGCCGAATTCGTCGCCGATCCACAGCGCGCCGCCGGCGAACTGGAAGCTCTCGGTGTCGAAGTCCGATCCCGTCAGGTAGCGCTGCTTGGTCCCTTCGTGGACGATGCGGAAGGGTACCTTCTTGTCCGGATCGTGGAGGAACACGGTGCCGAGGCGCTGAAGCTTGCCGCTCTTGAAGTCCACCTTGTAGTGGTTCAGGTAGAGCATGAAGTCGGGCGAGTTGGCCTTGCTGCCGGCGCCATTGTCGGTCAGCACCCAGAAGCTGCCGTCAGCCATGTGCTTGATGCCGGAATGCCCTTGCAGCGGCTGGCCCCTGAAGGGCACGGAGACACCCGTGGGCCGGTTGTTCGACTGGCCTTCCACGCTGCCCAGCTTTTCCACGCGCGCGCCGGTGGTGAATTTGCCGCTTGCCTGCAGGTCCTGCGGCGCATCCTTGGGCGCGGCAACGAAGCTCTCGGCCGGCAGGATGGCATGGCCGGCCAGGGTGGCGGGGTAGGCGGGCGCGGCGGCCGTCTGTGCCACGGCGGGCAGGGCCCACGCGGCAGCGGTGATGGTGATTACGGCAGTGACGGTCGCGGACGGAAGCATGCGCATGTAGGTGAACAATAGAGTCGAAAGATCGCTACGATGCATGGTCAGCGTGACGGCGGCATGAAAGGAGCGTGACGGGAGCATGACAGGTGCCAAGCAGGAGCAGGCGCGCGGCTACTTGCCGGCTTAATCGTAAAAGCGATTAGCTTATGAGACGGGCGGGAATGCACTTATAAGAAAGATATTGTTTGGCCGGAGCGCTGTGCGCAATACGCTACGCGCTTTTCCTGAACGCCCGCCATGTCCACTCCTTCCGCATTGACAATACGCGCCTTCGCCGCGCTGCTCGCCCTCGCCACGTTCACGGCCGCCCAGGCCGCGCATGCCCATAGCCCGATCCTGGAGCAGATCCGGGAATCCGGCACGATCACGATGGGCTATCGCGAGGGCGCGCTGCCGTTCTCATTCTCCGACATCAAGGGGCAGCCTTCGGGCTACGCCGTGGACCTGTGCCTGCGCGTGGCCGAGGCCGCGCGCGAGAAGCTGGGCTTGAAGGACCTGAAGGTGCGCTGGCTGCCGCTGACGGCGCAGAGCCGCGTGCCCGCGGTGCTGAACGGCCTGGTGAGCGTCGACTGCGCGCCCAATACCAATACGGTCGAGCGCCAGAAGCAGGTGGCCTTCAGCGTAGCCCACTATGTGTCGGTGGTACGCATGCTGGTACGCTCCGATTCGGGCATTCAGTCCCTCAACGACCTGCGTGGCAAGGTGGTCGTCACCAGCGCGGGCTCCACCGGCGACCGCCACGTGCGCAGGCTCAAGCCCCAGTACGCATTCAACGACGTGTATGCGAAGGATCATAACGAGTCCTTCCTGTTACTGGAGACCGGCCGCGCCCAGGCATTCGTGCTGGATGATGTGGTGCTGTACGGCCTGCGCGCGAATTCGAAGGCCCCTTCTCAGTACACCGTTGCCGGACCGGCGTTGTCCATCGAGCGTAATGCGCTGATGCTGCCGAAATCCGATCCCGAGTGGAAGCAACTGGTCGACCAGACGCTGACATCGGTATTCGCCGGCCCCGAGGTGGTCGCATTGCAGAAACGCTGGTTCCAGCAGCCCATCGGCGCACGCGGCATCAACCTCGCCCTGACGCCGTCTCCCGAAGTGCTGGCCGCGTGGAAGCAGCCCACCGATCAGGCAGCGGAGTGAGGCCGGTGTCCTGTCCAGCTGCGATGCGGGGAGCCGGCCGATGAGCGAAGTGCTGCCGACCTACGACGATGTGGTGGCCGCCGCGAGCCGGCTGGCCGGGCACGCATGGCGCACGCCGGTACTGCGCTCGCCCGCGATGGATGCCTGGGTGGGTGCCGAACTGTTCTTCAAGTGCGAGAACCTGCAGCATACCGGCGCCTTCAAGTTTCGGGGCGCATTCAATGCCCTGGCGCGTTTCGATGCCGGGCAGCGCCGCCGTGGCGCAATTGCGTTCTCCGGCGGCAACCACGCGCAAGGCATCGCGCTCGCCGGGCAGGTGCTTGGCATTCCGGTGACGGTGGTGATGCCGCGCGATGCGGCGGCGTCCAAGGTGGAGGCGACCCGCGCCTGCGGCGCGCAGGTGGTCTTGTACGACCGCCAGCTGGACGACCGCGAGGCCATCACACTGCGCCTGTCGGAAGCGCGCGGCCTGACCCTGGTCCCGCCATACGACCATGCCGATGTCATCGCCGGACAAGGCACGGTCACGCGCGAATTGCTCGAGGAAACCGGACCGCTCGATGCGTTGCTGGTTTGCCAGGGCGGGGGCGGCCTGCTCGCCGGTGCCGCGCTCGTGACGGAACGGCTCTCGCCCGGCTGCCGGCTGTACGGCGTCGAGCCCGAGACCGGCAACCACGGGCAGCAGTCGCTTCGGCGCGGTGCCATCGTGCATATCGATCCGCCCGATACGATCGCCGACGGGGCGCGCGCGCAGCATCTCGGCGCGCTGACGTTCGCCCTGATCCGGCGCGGCGTGACCGGCATCGTCGCCGTGCCGGACCTTGCGCTGATCGAATGCATGCGCAGGTTCGCGCAGGCCATGAAGCTGGTGGTCGAGCCGACCGGCTGCCTTGGCCTTGCGGCGGCGCGTTACGCGGGATTGCCGGTGCAGGGCAGGCGTGTCGGCATCGTGATCAGCGGTGGCAATGTCGATCTGCCGCGCTATGCGGAATGGCTCTCGGCACGTTGAGGGGGGCGCGCCGGACGACCGGAGGCCTGGCCGGTCCCCGGGCACGCCCGGGGTGCGCGGCTAGCGCGTCAGCGGGCTGGCGCTTCTTGCGCGAACGGCGAGGCCGTGGCCGTAACCGTGGCCTGGTCGGCCGCCGGCTTGCAGTTGAACGGCATGTCTTCATAGTCGATCAGCCGGGTTTTCCGTACCAGCCGGTAGCCGAGCCAGAGCAACAGGAACAGCGGCACGCCAATATAGGTGCCGACAATCTCCATCCAGCGCCCGCGCACGTCGGTGAAGGCCTGGTAGTTCTGGCCCAGCACGATCACCACGCACAGCACGATGGCAAAGATCGGGCCGAAGGGATAGAGCGGCGAGCGGTAGGCCAGGTCGGACGCCTTGAAGCCCTGGTGCACCAGCCCGCGGCGGAAGCGGTAGTGGCTGACGGCGATGCCGAGCCAGGCGATAAAGCCGGTCATGCCGGACGTGTTGAGCAGCCACAGGTACACCGCCTTGTCGCCAAACAGCGAGCTGAGGAAGCACAGGGCGCCGATGGCGGTGGTGGCGAACAGGGCGTTGTAGGGCACGCCGCTGGCCGAGAGCCGGGCGAGCGCCCGTGGCGCGCGGCCGCTGACGGCCAGGCCGTACAGGATCCGCGTGGAGGCGTACATGCTGGAGGTGCCGGCGGAGAGCAGCGCGGTCAGCACCACGGCGTTCATCAGCCCGGCGGCGAAGGCCAGGCCGGCGTGGCGGAACACCAGCGCGAAGGGGCTGACGCCGATGTCGGTGACGTCGTTGCGCAGCAGGCTGGGGTCGGTGTAGGGGATCAGCACGCCGATGATAAGGATCGCCAGCACGTAGAACAGCAGGATGCGCCAGAAGGTCTGGCGGATGGCGCGCGGGATGGTGCGAGCCGGGTCAGCGGCTTCGCCGGCGGCGACGCCGACGGTTTCTGTGCCCTGGAAGGAGAACCCTGCGATCATGGCCACGCCGAACATGGCGGGGATGCCGCCGACGAACGGCGCATCGCCAAGCGTGAAGTTCTGCCAGCCGGACTGCGGACCGCCCTGCATGATGCCGAAGATCATCATCAGCCCGGCCGCCAGGAAGATCAGGATCGTGGCCACCTTGATCAGCGCGAACCAGTATTCGGCCTCGCCGAAGCCGCGTACCGAGAACGCGTTCAGGCCGAACATCAGCAGCAGGAAGCCCGCGCTCCAGACCACGCCGGAGACATGCGGGAACCAGTACTGCATCACCAGTTGCGCCGCAGCGAGTTCCACGGCAATGGTCACGGCCAGGCTGAACCAGTAGCTCCAGCCGAGGGCGAAGCCGAAGCCTTCCTCCACATAGAGTGCACTGTAGGTGACAAAGGAGCCGGCCACCGGCATATGCACGGCGAGTTCGCCCAGGCTGGTCATCAGGCAATACACCATCAGGCCGATCAGGCAATACATCAGCAGCGCGCCGCCGGGTCCCGCCTGGGAGATCGACGCGCCGGAGGCCACGAACAGCCCGGTGCCGACCGCGCCGCCGATGGCGATCATGGTCAGGTGGCGGGCTTTGAGTTTGCGCTGCAGATCGTCGTGCTCGACGACGGGGTGCTGGTGGGGATGAGGATGGGAAGACATCAGGGTCACTGGAACTTCGGCGGGCGGGGCCGCGGCTTCGGCACGGGCGACGCCTCGTGGGGCGCCCGAGCGGGCAAAGGGCGCGAGTTTACCGGGTTATCCGGGTAAATCCGAGGGTTATGGCAGTTTATGTCAGGAAAGTCGCCTACTGTGACTAGAGGCATTCCTCAGGATCAGGGGAATGTGCTGCATGGGGCATGGCGGTTGGGACTTACCCTAGCTTTCCGGGTGCCTTTCCCTGCTTGAATGCACGCCGGTGAGCTCGCCCATGAACCGGGCGCATGGCGGCACCGGACGGGCCCCAAAATGAAATTGAACGACCGTGCTATTTTGTGTATGCTTGTCCCGCTTGCACCGGCGCCGCTTGCACCGGCGGCACCAGGGGCGGGCACCGGCAAAGGGGCGCTGGCATGCGTTCCCCGGCAGCCGGGCGGTGGTCGGGCGGAACACGGCGGCGTTGGCCGCGCCGGCGCTCTCCACGGCGCGCAGAACAACATAATTCGAGAATTCGAATCCCGAGACAACATCCAGTTACCAAAGGAACCAGCATGACAGCGCAGTATCAGGTTCAGGACGGCGTAGCCGTCATCACGCTCGACAATCCCCCCGTGAACGGCCTGGGTCTCAGCACCCGGCTCGGCATCGTCGAAGGCATGACCCGTGCGCTGGACGATGCGGCCGTCAAGGCCATCGTCATTACCGGCGCCGGCAAGGCTTTCTCCGGCGGCGCGGACATCCGTGAATTCAATACGCCCAAGGCCACCCAGGAGCCGACGCTGCATTCGGTGATCAAGGTGGTGGAAGGCTCGGCCAAGCCGGTCGTGGCGGCGATCCATTCCGTGGCCATGGGCGGCGGCCTGGAACTGGCGCTGGGTTGTAACTACCGTGTGGCTTCGAAGGGCGCGCAGATCGCCCTGCCGGAAGTGAAGCTGGGCCTGCTGCCCGGCGCCGGCGGCACGCAGCGCCTGCCGCGCGTGATCGGCCTGGAAGCCGCCCTGAACATGATTGTCTCGGGCAACGCCATCCCCAGCGAGAAGTTTGCCGGTACCAAGCTGTTCGACGAGATCGTCGACGGCGACGTGCTGCCCGCGGCCGTGGCCTTCGCCAGGACGGCGGCGGCCAACCCCGGCCCGTACCCCAAGGTGCGCGACCTGAAGGTCAAGCACGAGAACGCGGAAGGCTTCATCGCCTTTGCCCGCAATACCGTTGCGGCCGTCGCCAAGAACTTCCCCGCGCCGCTGAAGTGCGTGGATGCCGTGGCAGCCTCGCTCAAGCCGTTCGATGCCGGCCTGAAGGACGAGCGCGAAGGCTTCATGTACCTGATCACCACGCCGGAATCGCGCGCGCTGCGCCACGCCTTCTTTGGCGAGCGTGCCGCCAGCAAGATCCCCGACGTGCCGGAAGGCACCGCCACCCGCAAGCTCGAGAAGATCGCTGTGATCGGTGCGGGCACCATGGGCGGTGGCATCACCATGAACTTCCTGAACGCCGGCATCCCGGTGATCATGCTGGAAACCAAGCAGGAAGCGCTGGACCGTGGCGTGGCCACCATCCGCAAGAACTACGAAAACAGCGCCAAGAAGGGCAAGCTCACGCAGGAGAAGGTCGAGCA
>Ga0255338_1005557_pt1 | contig 11499 bp, 8 predicted proteins | sample MeOH1_35cm_T4_19_FD_203715 | JGI IMG/M metagenome (GOLD analysis project Ga0255338, IMG submission 203715) | Sandy soil microbial communities from University of British Columbia, Vancouver, Canada - MeOH1_35cm_T4_195 | ecosystem: Engineered > Artificial ecosystem > Sand microcosm > Unclassified ... | reverse complement strand
AAACTTTTTAATCAACGAGCTTGTTTTAGAGCAGATTGTTTTAGCAGCAGAAGTTTCTCCTGCTGATGATGTTTTGGAGATTGGTTCAGGAATTGGTAATTTAACAAAGCTTCTTGCTAAAACTGGTGCTAATGTTTTAGCTGTTGAAAAAGACGAACGATATTTCCCGATTTTAAAAGATCAGCTTGGAGAATATTTACAGACACATACTAAAACTCCAAAGTCAAAAGCTAATGTAAAGCTAGTCTTTGCAGACATTACTCGTTTTAATTTTCAGGAAGAATTAAAACCAGGCTACAAAGTTGTTGCTAATATCCCGTACTATATCACTGGCAAGATCATTGAAATGTTGGTTACTGCAAAGAACAGGCCTTCTAAGATTGTTTTGTTGATTCAAAAAGAGGTTGCAGAAAGAATTACAGCTAAAGCAGGGGATTTAAGTATTTTAGCAATCTCAGTTCAGCTTTTTTCAAACCCAAGGATTGCAGGGCTTGTTTCAAAGTCTGACTTCTATCCTGCTCCAAAAGTTGATTCAGCCATTTTAGTTTTAGATATGCTTGAAAAGCCAAGGATTGATGTTTCAGAAAAAGAGTTTTTTAGGTTAGTTAAAGCGACTTTTGCAGGTAAGCGCAAACAGATTCACAATACCCTTAAAAGTAACCTGGGGCTTAGTGAAACAGAGCTTTTAGAGGTCTTTAAAGCCTCCTTAATTGACCCTAAGGCAAGGCCTCAAGAGCTTTCTTTGGAGCAGTGGTTTAAAATGTATCAAAAGCTGCAGCCATTTCTTGCGAAAGCGTCTTAATTATGATATAATCGGAGGGAAGAATATATTGATTTTCTAAGGGTTAATACGAAATCTATGGATATGAACATCTTGGAAAGCCAAGTAGAAACAAAAATAAAAGACTTTGGACCAAAGAACATAGCATTGATTGCTTTTGTAGCTATTCTTTTGATTTCCTTTGCTTTTGTTCAGAGTCCAATGCGTCTTGCTTCTAAAGAAAGTGGTTTGTCTTTAAATAACCAGCAACTTGCGGGTAATTTTGCTAATACTTCAACAAAAGGCGGACAAGTTTTAGGAGCTTCGGTGTATAGTCCAGACATTGCTAAAGAGTTTTCTAGTATTAAGGTGTTGGTGTCTGCAAATACTTCAAGCAGTGCTTTAGCAGAATACGCTAATCAAGCTAGAACTATAGTTGATGGTGAGAATGCCTCTCTTTTACTTACTTCTAGACAAACTCAGAGCTTGTTAGAGAAACAAAACAAGTTCTTAACTGATCTTGGTGCTTTGGTTGTGCCAAGTGTTTTTGAAGACTACCATCGTTTGTTAATAGCGCAGTACAGTTTACAGTTTGCACAAAAACAGGGCACAACTTTTGAAGGTGTTTCTGAATCAGACCTAGAAGGAGTTTTGTCTGTTGTGCAAAATCAACTTTCAAATATCCGTCAGGGTTTTTACAACAGCGTTCAATTGTTTCTGCCATAGCGCAGAAATCTTAAAATACAAATAAATGTTTGGCTTAAGTAAGAAAACAACGTTGATCATAGGCGGAGTAGCCGCGCTTCTGGCGATCATTTTGATCGCCATTTTAGCTTTTAAAAAGCCAAGCACAACTGAACCTGGAACAACTGATAATACAACAACAGGAACTGGTGGTTTTGTTTCTGTAACACCAAGTCCTGCAGATCTAGGTAGAGGTGAGTTTAAGGTAGTTGTTGATCCATCGAGGCCTTTTGCAACCATAACTCCACGTGCTGATGAACCAATTGTTGCAGCTTTCAATGTGCCTGCTTTTGATGATTATCAAACCGCTATAAATCAAGGCCTTATCCCTGATGCTAATGGTAATTACAAGCAGGTTGTTGACCCTTCAGGGTACACTCCACTTGAACAAAGAGAGCTTGCTGATTACAACATGCCAACAATGGACTTTATTAACAGATACTATGGCGCTTCAACTGTCGATACTATTAACACAGGTAGTCTTGGTGGTGATGATGTAGTAATTTCAACAGACAGTTTGGCTGCCAGGGAAAGCTTGCCTTTGATTCCAGAAATTGATGTGACGATGTTTGTTTTAACGCCTGACAACAACAAAAGCACAATGGTTAAATATGTTACAGAGCTATCAGACGCAACTAAAAGATTTGATTTAGTACATGATGATACTGCAACCAAAAATATTTTTGATGCACAAAGCACTGCAAGTCTTGATATATACATCGCTCAAGCAAACCAAGTTTTAGATGCAGTTAAAAAAGTTTCTGTTCCTTCTGCTTTGCTTGGTTTAAGTCAGCTATATGTTAAAGCATATCAGCAGTATCTTGATTTTGTTTCTCAAGTTTCTTTTAGTCTTGACCCAGCAACCCAAGTAGCTGCTGAGGACTCAAACCAGATTTATGCCACATATTCTTCTTTAGGTGATACAATAACTCAGATAAAGGACTCTGTTAGCCAAGCCTCAAATATCATTAAGAATGCGCCTGAGGTACAGTAGTATGCAAACCAGAAAAAAAATCATAGCTTCACTGTTCATTGCAATAACCTTGACTACCACAGGCAGCATTTTCCTTATACCTAAGGAAACTCAAGCCATTAGTTTAACAAGCCTTTGTGGTGGTATTTCAGGCATGGCAGGAAGGTATTTAACAGGACTTGTTACTGGGTTTATCAGATCGTTGTTTGGTTCTTCTGAAGTGCCTACAGATGACAAGAAAGCAAATGCAACCGAGCTTTTGAAAAGTTGTGTTGCTGATATGATTAGAGCTGAAAACCATAAGTACACCCTAAACTATGTTAATGACGTCATTAAGAAGTACAAGATTTCTGATTACTTAGAATATCAAAAGAATCTTGCAAATACTTTGTATCTTTCAAAACAACTCAAAGGTAGAGAGGGCGAAGAAGTATTCTTAACTAAAGCAAATATTCAAAGAATTCTTTCTGTTACAGATAAAAGCATACAGAAAATCGATTTAACACCAATCTACAAAAAGAGAGCTATAAATGCTGTTGATTTTTCTCAGGTCTACACAGCAGCAGGTAATGAAGCAGCCCGTGTTTTAGAAGATCCATTAATTTCAACACCACAAGGACAAAGACTTGCTTCAGAAGCACAAGCTGAAACTGATTGGTTAAGAGCACAGTCAGGTGCAGCTGCTAATATTTTGAATAGTCAGGGGAACAAGGATCAGATTGACTGTAGTGCTAAGGACAGCAAGGGCAATGTGGTTTGTAATATTAAAGCATCAGCAAAGTTTGTTTCAGATCAAATTGACAGTAAGATCAGCGAAATATTCGGTGAACAGTTAAAACCTCAAGACCATGTTGATGTGATGCAGGACTTTATAAAAATATTGCTTGGAAACAAGAAAACTCCAGCTCAGAAACTTGGTGACCCTATAAAAGAGCAACCAAGCTCTCTTCAGGGTGACTTTATGACAGAAGACCCAGCTGCTTGGTTGGGGCAGTAAAGGCGGCGTCTGCCGTCTTTTTTAAAGCCTTGTTTAAATTTGTCTTTTACCGGTTTTTATGAGATAATAATTTTGAGAAAGTTAAGCAAAATCACTTGATTTCTGAAACAAAAATAATCCATAAAAAGCAGAGCAGTAAAAAAAGGATGGCTGGGCTATTTTTTGCTTTTGCCCTTAGTTTACTAGGCTTTTTAACACCAAACACTCAGGTTTCAGCAGCTGATGGTATTAGTTTAAAGCTTGTGTTTAAACAAACGGGTACTGCAAATGCAGGTTTGATGGACTATTTTGCAACCGTTTCTTTTAACAATACACCAATTTCTTGTGCTAATAATTCTTGTAATTCAGGAAAGTTTGAAATCCATTGGAACTTTGATAGTAAGGCACAAGTTGCAAGATATGATAACAAAAATCCGATTCAATTTGCCGCTACGGATGGAAATGTTGTTAAGGTTGTAGTTAAAGACTTACAGGCAAATGTTTCGTATAAAGCCGAAGCTAACAAAAGTACTGCTACCGCCGTAACTACAGCTCCTCCGATTGAAGAAAAGAAAATAAATGTTGCTGATGCTGTTTTAGATCCTCTTTTTGGAGTCATTAACAAGATTTTACAAACCCTTGCTTTTGGTATAGTTGGAACGTTGTATTTCTTGTTGAATAATATTATCCTTCCGATAATTCAGGTTTTGTTAACCATTCAACCACACGACGCTTCATTCTCCGCCGTTATTCTTGTTGGTTGGGTTTTTGTTAGAAACGTTGCAAATATTCTTTTCATTATCGCCATGATTATTCTAGGCATGGCAACGCTTTTACGGGTTGAAAAATATAACTACAAGCATTTAATTCCTGAGTTGGTTTTAATGGCAATTGCAGTTAACTTTAGCTTGGTGGTAGCACAGTTAGTGCTTGGAGTTGCAGATACATTTCAAGCGCAGTTTTTACCAAACAACAAAGACGTTTTAAATGCACTGGCACACCAATTGATGGTCTCACCACTGCAGAATATTTCTAAGGGTGTTTTTCAAGGCAGTTTTGCTGATTTGATTGCAACTCTTGTGTATTTCATTTTTGCTGTTGGAACGTTCTTTGTTTTTGCGGCTATTGCTGCTTTCTTAGTAATCCGAATTGTGGCACTCTGGCTTTTGTTAATGTTTTCACCGGTTGCATATGTTGGCATGATTTTACCTGATACACACCACGAAGCAATGAAGTGGTGGAGCAATTTCTTAAAATATGCTTTTCAGACACCGATTTTAGGGTTCTTCTTACATCTTTGCGCAGTCATTGCAGTCTCACAATCGAAGTTTCTTGCTAAAGCAACAGAAAATACATCTTTAGTTACAGGAGGGGTTAATACTGCAGCGCAGTTTGCATACAACTCGCTGTCGAGTGTTTTGTTGCTTGTTTGTTTGATGGCAGGACTTGAAGTTGCAAAAGAACTTGGTACATTTGGAGCAGGCGCAATTACCGGTGCTGTTGAGAAAGCAACACATGCAGTTGGTGTTAAACCAATAGAGATGCTAGGAGAAATGGGATACCAAAAAGCTCAGAGGTGGAAGCGTGAAAAGACCCAAGGTTTGTTTGAGAAAGCGTATTTTAAAGATCAAGACGCTGGTAAGAAATTTGGCTGGTCAAATGTTTTGGACAAAGATTTTGCTTGGCGTTCAAAATTAACCGGTTGGGCAGTTTCAGCATTAAATCCTGATGCTGCATACAAAGCAAGACATAAAGAGTTTGAGGAGTTAAATGAAGAGGCACAAAAGAATGTTGAGATGGCCGCAGAAGATATGGTTGTTGTTGATAGATCAAAAGGTACACAGTGGCATGAGATTAGAAAATCAGAACAAGAAAGACAAGAGAGAGTTTTTCTTCCCCACTATGATACAAAATCTGCGCCTGAACTCATGGCTTTGTTAAGGGGCTTCGTTGACTCAGGATATGCTAAAACTGAACGTGGTGGACAAGAGGTGCGCGCTTTAATTACATCAGCATATCAGAAAGGTAAAATTAGAGACATTGTTGAGGATTGGACCGGGCAAGGTGAGTTTACAGAAGAAGCACAAAATGCTTTCTTTAGGGATGTATTGAAAGGTGATCATGAGTCAAAGAGATTCCAAGATTCAATAAATGACATTTCAAAAGAAAAGAAGCTTGGTTATGGCGTTGGTTTGCACTTAATAGATGACAAAGAATATGACAAAGCTTATGCTCCGATACAATCCCATTATGATCGTTTAAGAGATTTAACCAGAGAGGAACAGGAACTAAAGCTTAAGTTAGAAGATCCTTTAACTAAAGATGCTGATAAACCAGCGCTACAGGCGCGACTGAAAGAGATCGTTACGGAGAAAGATGACGACACAGGTAGAATAGAAGGTTTTATTGGTAATGTGAAAGATTTAAATAAAGAAGAGCAGGAATTAAGGTTAGAAGAAGCTAAGGCAGAAACCACATCGGAAAGAAAGCAAGAAATCGGTGTACGTTTAGGAAAAATCAGAGCTGAAAGAGAGAAATTTATTAGTCAAAGCATGCAAGTAGACGGGGGGATTTATGGAAAAATTGAAATATTGAAACAAACGCCAGAGTTTAAAGAGCACTACAGAAAAGCAATGGCTGCAAGACAACTTAGACAAGCGCGCCAGATTCGTCACTGGGGTGCCGCTGATTTACCTGCTGTAAATCCAACGGGTATTGATAGGATTGATGAAGGTACTGGAGAGATCAGTGGACCTTTGAAAATGTACATCAAAAGAATGGATAAATATAACAGCGTTCCTTTGAATCAGAGATCTATGGAGTATTTTGCTGGAGTTAAGATTGACCAAAGAACCGGGGCATTTGTTTTCAAAACTCCAGAGCAGAAAAAAGTGTGGGATTATGTTGTTGAAAAGCACCCTTCTTTTGCCAAGAGAATTTACAATGCTTCAAGAGGTATAACCTATGCTGGGCACCCCCAGTATAGTGATCTGCCGGCTGAAGGTGTTCCGTATTATGTCAGACATACTGTTGAACGAGAAGTTGATGGTAAGGTTAAAGAAATTGATAAGTACTTTAAACCTGGTGCTGGTGGAAAAGAAATTGAAGTTACTGGTACTGATCTTGATGCATTGAAGGAGAATTTGCGTACCACAGGAACAAGAATCGCAAATGATCAAAAAAAAACTCAACAATCGGTAAGTAAGAAAGAAGGATCTTCTGAGTCTTCTGATGCTAATCAGTTGAATTTGTTTTCTAAAGAAGAATTAGCTCGTTTAGAGAAAAAAGCTTCTGAGTCCTCAGAAGTAGAAAATGAAGCACCGGAAAATTTTAGCAAATAAAATCATATGAGTCTTCCTGAAATAAAAGAATATTTACAAAACCTTTCTTCTGCAGAAAGCCTTGAATCGATCAAGCTTCAAGCAGACGGAACTGTCATTGCAGGTGACCCAGCAGAAGCTGAGGAGTTTTTAAAGGTGCTTTCTCAAGCTATGTCAGAACAGGGAAATACAATCCAATCTGCAAATCCTCAAATGTATGATCAGTACGAGACAATCTGGACCCTGCTTGCTTTCAAAGCTTTTCCTGTTCTTGCTTCTGATGATCAAGAAAATCTCTTGAAATCAAGACTTCTCTTTGCAATTCAAAATGGTTTTAATCCAGACAATCTTGTTAACGAATACTTCTTGGACTATGACGATACTGTTGTTAAAAACAAGTTTTCAGTTTTGGTTAAAAATCTTTCTTTAAATACTGAAAAACTTGGTGCTAACCCAGTTGAGGTAGAAGGCAAGAAATATTTACCGGAATTAAGATATTGGATTCAGGATTATGCAAAGTTTCCTTCAAAGACTCCAAAGCGTGGTAGTGTTGAACGTTTAAGCTATGTGAACCAGGGTGGTAATGTTCGTTCTTTAACTCAAGTTTACAGACAATCACTTTTGAAAGTCTTGAAGTTCTATGATGACCTCATGAACTCTGAAAGACCAAAGAAAGTCATTGATGAAGATGATTTACAGGATGCTAGAGAAGATATGGAAGTATTAGCACAAGCTTTCCAAGAAGCACAGGGTAATCTTCCAACACCGCAAACACAAAATCAGGGTGGTTTAAACATTGATCAAAAACTTCAAGATTTAAGAACTAGGGTGGGGAGGTAATTGTTATGAATCTAAATGAACAAGCAAAAATAATAGTCCAGCAATCAACATTGCTTTCATCCTTGGAAAAAACCGAGTGGTTGCAGCTTTTGGCTGCAATGAATGAAGAACAGGTTGCGGAATTAATTGAAATATTAAAGCCTGGGGCTGCAGTTGAAATGTTGCAGAATGCTCCTGTTATCCCACAAGCTACAAAGCCAGCACCCGAAGCTCCAAAACCAGTTTTTAAACCACAACTGGTTGATATTAAAGAAAAAGAAATTGGCACAAGCAAACCACTTTATGAATTAGAAATTCCAGAACATACAACAGTAGCTAAAGCACCAGAGCCAGTAATTCCAAAAGAACAAACTGTGGTTGTGCCAAAAGCGCCTGTGGTTCCAGCGCCTTCAGATCCAACAGCTTTGCAACAAAGAGTTGAAAGCATTGTTAAGGAGATGCAGAATAAAAACGCTCCAGCAAAACCAAACACACCGGTTGCGCCTGCTCCTGTTTTAAAGCCACAAGCAAAACCTGTTATTGCACCTAAACCTAAAACTCAGCCAGAACCTTTGCAGTTAAAAACTTTAGAAGATTTTAAGAAACTTACGCCTGCGCATTTACATGGTGATACAGTTATTGAAGATCTGCAAAACATTGTTCTTTCAATCTCTGCGCTTAGTTCTAGATACAAACCTTTTGATTTAGTTGCAGCAATTGAAGAAAGTTCCTTGTACAAAACATATCTTGAAATTGGTACCGCCCTGTTAAATGATTCAAACCCTGATCGAGACAGTGCCTATGCTAAGGTTGTTAAAGACATGGATGTTAAAGGACAGGATTTTCTAACTAAAGATGAGTTTGAAGCTTTTGCTGATTTTCGCAAGAAGTTAGAGCAGTTTATGTAGTATAATTAAGGGAAGAAGATGCAATTTCCAGTACCACAATTCATTGATATTGAAGACAAAATTATCGGACCGTTTACTTTAAAACAGTTTGGTATAATTTTTGCTGCGGGTTTAATTGATGTAGCTCTGTTTAGAATCTTTCAGTTAGGTGTTGTTTTCTTCATTGTAGGCATCCCTGTTGCAATCATTGGCCTGATCATGGCTTTTGGACAGTTCAATGGTAAACACCTTTATGATTCAATTCCTTTAGCTTTAAAGTTTCTTTCAGAACCAAAACAATTAGTTTTTCATAAAACAGCAAGAATGGATAATTTAGATATTAAAACAATTACAGTAGAACAGGTTAACGCAGCTTCTCAAAACAGTGTTGTTACTGAGGAAGAAAGCCCACAGAGCAAGCTTAAGAACTTAACTAGACTTTTGCAGGAAAAGAGTGAAGAAGAAGCCCAATTAGTAAATAAACAGAAGGGGAGTTGAGAGTATGGCAAAAAAAGACGAACAGCATAAAAGCACCCAATCCTTTTTAAAGATCTCGGAAATTAAAGGGGACACAGCCATTTTAGATACTGGTGGGTATTTAGCTGTGGTTGCAGTTTCCAGCACAAACTTTGCTTTAAAAAGCACTGAAGAACAAAATGCCATGATCTATGGATATCAAAACTTTTTAAACTCCATTGATTTTGAAATTCAGATTTTAATGCAATCAAGAAAAATGGATATTCATGTATATATAGAAGCAGTGCATAAGCAAATGGAGCGACAAACTAATGAGCTCTTAAGAGTCCAAACTCAAGAATATATTCAGTTCATTTCCAAGCTTGTAGAAAACGCAAGTATTATGAACAAGTCTTTCTATATTATCATCACGCATGCTCCGGGGTTGTTACCTGGTAAATCTAAGAAAGGTTTCTTTAGCATGTTTAGTAAAAATACTCAGGCAGAAGAGTTTGCTGCAAAGAATGCAAAATTTGAAACAGAGCGTTTAAAAATGCAACAAAAGATCAACACAGTCATAGGTGGTATGGCTCAGATTGGGTTAAAAGCAATAGCTTTAAACACTGAAGCTTTAACAGAACTCTTCTACAATTCATACAACTTAGATAGCGCGCCACTAATTGATGCTTCAAAATTAAGCGATATTAATTTAAGGTCTTAATATGTCATTAATCATACCCCCAACAAGACAAGAACTTGATGTAAAGAAACAGGCTTTGCAGCAGAAGATTGAAGAAAAGGAAACCAACAAGCAGATTTTGGCTGTGGAAAAAGAATATCGCGAAGGTTTAACTTCTCTTAAAGATGTCATTGCTCCTGCTGCTTTAACTTTTGAAAACTCATATTTTGAGCTCAACGGAAAATATGGACGCAGTTTCTTTGTCTTAACATATCCACGTTTTCTTTCAACTGATTGGCTTTCTCAGGTTATTAACATGGACACTGCTATGGACATGTCCATGTTCATCTATCCAATTGATTCAGGAGAGATCTTAAAGAAACTTCGAAGTAAGGTTGGACAATTAGGCTCTTCTATGGCCATTGATCAGGAAAAAGGAAATGTTCGTGATCCAGTTCTTGAAACTGCTTACAAAGATGTTGAGTTTTTAAGAGACCAATTACAGCAAGGAACAGAAAAGTTCTTTAAGTTTGCTTTGTATTTCACAATTTACGCAGATTCTTTAAAAGAACTTGATCAGTATTCCTCAATCTTTGAAAGCACCATGGCAGCAAAACTGATCATCACTAAGCGTTCTGTGTTGCAGACTAAAGCAGGTCTAAATTCAACCCTGCCTTTGTTTGCAGATGAGATTGATGTTAATACAAACATGAACACTTCGCCTTTGTCTACGACTTTTCCTTTTGTTTCTGCAGATCTTTCAAACAACGAAGGCATTCTTTACGGTATTAACAGACATAACAACAGCCTGATTATCTTTGATCGTTTTAAGATGGAAAATGCAAACACCTTGGTTTTTGCAAAGTCTGGAGCTGGAAAATCATACGCAGTTAAGTTAGAAGTTTTACGAAGCATGATGATGGGAACAGATGTCATCATCATTGACCCTGAAAATGAATACAAGCATTTAGCAGATGCTGTTGGTGGTACATATTTAAACATTTCTCTAAACTCAGATTCACGTATTAATCCTTTTGATTTGCCTCTACCAATTGCTGGAGAAGACAATGCTGATGTCTTAAGAAGCGCAATCATTAACCTGATGGGGTTAATGAACTTAATGCTTGGTAAATTAAGTCCAACTGAAGAAGCAATCATGGACAAAGCTTTGTGGCAGACTTATGCAGCTAAAGACATTACAGAAACTAGTGACTTTAAAAATATTACTCCACCAACAATTAGTGATTTAGTAACAATTCTAGGTGGTATGGTTGGTGCTGAAAGTCTTTCCCAGCGTTTAACAAAGTATAGCGAGGGAACATTTTCTGGAATATTTAATCAACCAACCAATGTCATTTTAAACAACCAGTTAATTGTCTTTTCAATTAGAGACTTGGAAGACACTTTAAGACCAATTGCGATGTATGTGGTCTTAAACCACATCTGGAATGCAGTTCGTTCAGAGCTTAAAAAACGCATCTTAGTTTTAGACGAAGCTTGGATCTTGATGCAGTTTGAAGATTCAGCAAGGTTTGTCTTTGGTATTGCAAAGCGTGCTCGTAAGTATTACTTAGGACTAACTACGATTACTCAAGATGTTGCCGACTTTATGAGTTCGCCATATGGTAAACCAATTGTTACTAACTCTTCAATGCAGCTTTTGTTAAAACAATCTCCAGCAGCTGTGGATATTGTTGCAGAAACCTTTTTCTTAACAGAGGGTGAAAAGTATTTGCTTTTGGAAAGCGAAGTTGGCGAAGGAATCTTTTTCGCTGGCTTAAAACACGCTGCTATTAAAATCTATGCATCTTACGTTGAAGATCAGATCATTACCACAGATCCAAAACAACTCTTAGAATTACAACAAGCAAAAAGCCAGGTTTCT
>Ga0255338_1005556_pt1 | contig 11499 bp, 13 predicted proteins | sample MeOH1_35cm_T4_19_FD_203715 | JGI IMG/M metagenome (GOLD analysis project Ga0255338, IMG submission 203715) | Sandy soil microbial communities from University of British Columbia, Vancouver, Canada - MeOH1_35cm_T4_195 | ecosystem: Engineered > Artificial ecosystem > Sand microcosm > Unclassified ... | reverse complement strand
ATGGAAACCCGAAGGGCGGAGACAGCGAAGCGGCTCCGTCGCCCAGCGATGACAGCGCGGGCCGCAAGGCATCGCCAAAAGGATAGGGGATAGAGCATGACCGACGAGATAGATCAGGATGTGCGGGGGGGGGCGGAAGCCTTTAAGAGAAACGCATTGGTCATTCTTAGGATATTGGCGCATCAGGACGGTGAAGAGGCTGAATACAATAGCAATTATCTTGATCAGATGATCGCCCAAGCCTTCGCCCGTATGAAGGAAGCCGGTCGCCAAGCTGGGCTTAGAGAGGCGGCGGCTGCTATGCGCGAAGCTATTGCGCGGGGATATAATGCCCCAGAAGTGAAGTGTGAGCATGAACGCTATGGATGGGAAGATTGCATAGCTTGCTATGACGATGCCCTAGAGAGCGCCATCACCGCCCTTATAGAGCCAGCACCATGCGCGCCCCCACCCGCTTCCTCCTAGGCGGCATTCTCATGCTTGCCGCTATGGGGATAGCGATTATCGTTTATGGGGTGGTGCATTGAGGATAATGAAAACGCATGACCGAATGGAAAACAATGGATAGCGCGCCGACATGGCAACCAAAGGAAGGGCAAAACATCTTCCTTGGTAAGCCAGAAGTCCTGCTTGCTTATGGGAAATCGGTGGTTCCTGGTTATTGGAACCCTGATCGAAAGGGTGGCGGAAGATGGGAAAGCTGCTTGCCCGGATTTTGGGGTGAGCCGGATTATTGGGCGCTCTATCCAGTCGCGCCGCAAACATAGCTATTCCGCCGAGTCGCGGTTGTGGTATAAGAGATTGCCGACTGGACAGACCGAGAGGGAATTTGGCCGGCAGGGTGACGGAGAAGCGGGCCTTGCTAGATGTCTTGCGCCGTCACCTACAGCCCCAAAGCCCTTGACCGACTCGCGAACAATACGCGAACATGGGGCATGCAGAGCTACGAATACCATGCCTATCACAGCCACCCCGCCATGCAGGAATATCACGCCCTGTCGGCCCAGATAGAACGCGGCGACCCCATGCACCCATGAGAGGTTCAGGACGTGATCGACGCGCTGATAGAGGCGGGGTATCACTTCCAAGCTGAGATGCTGGCGAGGATGGAGGTTAATTGGGATCGAGGGTGAGATTGTCCTTGCCGCACGATCCGCATAGCCAATGCTCGCGCTTCACGCTTTCATGCACATAGGGGCGTCCAGCGGGGTAGAGCACCATCTGTCCGCACGTTGGGCATTCTCTGGCCGCATTCTCCGCAGGCTTGGGCTTGTCGAGTGTCGGGTCATTTGAACGCAACGGCGAATCTCCTTTGCAGGAGGCATAGCTTCTTGCCGAGCGCGCCGCTATTCATTTGAAGGAAATGGAGAATCGTTGATGCAGGTGGATTGTCAGTCCTTTCTGGACGCCAATGTAAGTCGGGATTGGTTCGGCCTGGAGATCGGCCCCAGCCACCAACCGCGCTTCGCAAAGGCCGACGGATTCAATGTGGAGATCGTAGATCACGCATCAGCCGATCAGTTGCGGACGAAATATGCTTCCGCTGGCGTCGATACGAGCCGGATTGAGGAAGTCGATTATGTCTCCGATGGCCGCAGCCTGCATGATGTGGTGCCGCGCCGTGGGGAATATGACTTCGTTTTTTCCAGCCACGTGATTGAGCATATTCCCGATTTCGTCAGCTATTTCAAAAGCTGCGAGATGCTGCTCAAATCGGGCGGCAAGGCGATCCTAGCTGTTCCTGACAAGCGCTACTGCTTCGATGCTTTCCAGAACCCGTCAACCACAGGCGAGGTTTTGCAGGCCTTCCATGAGCAACGCACGCGCCACACGCCTGCCGCCGCCTTCGACTTTGGCGCCAACATGGCCGCCATGGATGGGGTTCAGGCTTGGCCGAAGAATGGAATAGGCCTGGTCGGCTTCATCAACGACATGCCCGCCGCGTGGACACACTATCACGATACTAGACATTCGACCGAATATCGCGACTATCATGGGTGGCGGTTCACGCCGTCAAGCTTCCGGCTGATCATCCGCGACCTCAACGAATTAGGCATCCTGGAGCTGAAGGAAGCGGCGTTCGCGGTCAGCGACATATATGAATTCTATATAATCCTGTCGCGGGAGGGTGCGGGGCCGGGCAAATCGCGGCTGGAGCTTATGCGCGACGTGATCCGGGAACAGGTGGAGAGCGGGACACAGATTCTTGCGCCGTTTAATGAGCCGGCAGCAGTGGTGGAGCCTGAACCTGAGCCTGAGCTGGTCGTGATCGCGAATGAGAATGCCGAACCGGAGCCGCGCAAGAAGTCGCTGTTCTCATTCCTGCGATAGCGCCCACTCGTGAGCAGCCTCTAACCGCGCTTGATTGGTCGCGCATATCAGCGCGTCAACTTCGGGGATCAGGATGCTTCCGAGAGGAACGAGGGGCGCTCCACCGGGGCTGTCAGCGCCTGGGGAGGCTTGGGCGGCGCCGGGCAGATCGGTGCTTCTGGCCTCACGCTGAGCGGCGGCGTATTGCAGGCTGAGAGCGCGATAACGGGCGGCAAGGTCATCAGCGCGGACATCAGCCGCATCGGCTTTACGGGCATTCTCGGCTTCCTTCTTTCGAGCGTCCGCGAGGGCGTTGGCTGTTGCTTCAGCCTGTGCGCGGCGGTATTCACTGCGGTCGGCGGTTCTACCCGCTCTTTCCGCCTCCAGCGCGGCCTGTGTGTTTTGGAGGCGGAAAGTCTGCACTATCAGTAGCAGGATCAGCCCGACGCTCACCAGCAGCCTCCAGTGGCTACGCAGGAATGCGATGGGGAAAGCGGGGAGGTTCACTGGCTGATCCTCTCGATAGTAGCTGCCTTGTCCGAACTGCCCTTGGACGATCCCAGCCAGAAGCCGACCGCGAGCATGACGACGTTCTTGAGCGTCTCCTCCAACCCCTCCGACCAGTGATTGAACAGCGCGTAGCCGAAATAAGTCATGATCACGGCGGTGATGATGACGCGGGGGAGGTCTTTGGCGGTCATTGCCCGATCCTGCTGGCGATCCAGCCGTATGCGAAGGCTTCGTTTGCTGGCCGACCCTCCGCCAGTTCGACGTAGAGAGCGCACTGAAGACCATCCAAGGCCTTGCGCAGCACTTCGCCACCTTCCGCCCCGCGCTTTTTCATGAAGCCTTCCAGAGCGTGCAGGGTCATCGGACCGATCATCCCGTCAGTCCCGATGTCCGGATAGTCCGTCGCCCCACGGTTCAGGACGTTGAGCGCACGCTGGAGGAACTTGCCCGCAGCCGATACACCCATGTTCACCGCCGTATCGAATAGCTCGTCTCCGATGGCCGGGCAGATGGCCGCGACCTGATCGAACTTCGGGCCGCTCCAATAGCGGTTCTTGTAGATCGTGACAGCCGCTGAACGGGGGAGGGCGCGCATGTCGCCAAAATAGCCCCATGCCCGCGCCACCTGTTCGGTGACGCCCCAATTCGTGGGGCCGCCCCTGTCTGCCGGATGGTTGCTGTATCCGCCTTCGCGCCGGATCACATCGTCAATCAGTTTGTCGACGTTCACAGCCCCACCGCCTTTCCAACTAGTGCCGCTACACCCCCAAGAACCCCTGCCGGGATCAGCCAAGGGATCGTCTTGATGAGGATGGAGCCAAGAGAGAGAGCCCCCTTGCGCTGGTTTTCGATGGCCTCAAGAGCGGTCAAACGGACATCTAACGCGGCGATCTTCGCCTTGTTCTCTTCGACTACTGCGGGGAGGTGCGCAGATCGATCAACCGTCCGAGCCAAATCCTCGAACTTCTGCGCGAGATTATTCATCGTGTGCACGACTTCCCGCAATTGTCCTTCCATCCGGCCTACTGCTAGCGTCAGAGATTGATCATCAGGCATGGCTATTTGCCCGTCGCTGAGTAGTTGACCCTGACAGTGACCGCCCCCGGATTGGGGCGGACAGCGACGGCTAGGGAAGATGCGGTCGTGGATCCCCAGCGAACCACGAAAGAGGCGTCACCCGCCGTCCCCTCGTCCCCGTTGCAGACCATTGCCGAAAGAAGCCCGTTCGGGAACACTGCACCGGCCGAAGACAGCGGGATCGTGCCGTTGCCGCTGGCGTCGAGCGTGACGACGAAAGAGCCCCCCTTGAGGATCATCCCGTCATTGAGCTTGCGCTGCCAGTGTGTGCCGTTCTCGATCAGACGGGCGATTATGTTCGCGCCGTTCGACGCGCCATCCACGATCGGCGTCGTCACGTTCGCATATTGGTTCGTGTCGGTGATCGTGACGCCGTTGATGTTCGCGCCGATGTCCCAGCCGTTATCATAGGACTGGAGGAAATTGTCGGTGATGATCGCGTTCTCGACATCGACGGCATTGCCGCGCAATTTCAGAACGGTCGTCACGCGCGCCGACGGCTCACCATAGTTCAGATCGCCGATGAACGCACATCCAGCGATCCGTAGATTGAGCCTCGTTCCGCCGCCATAGGATGGATCGATATCGAGAACGTTGAGTTCGGTCGTGACGCCATCGACGCCCTGCCCGAACACTTCAAGGCCAGTGACCTTGATATCGACAACGCCGCGCAACTTGGCGACGCAGCCCTCCGCGTTGACATGGCCGTCCTTGAGCCAGAAGGAAGGGTTGAAGCCGACGGCGGTCGCGTCCCAATCAACACCCGAACGAACGCCAATCCAGAGCGGTCGGTTGACCTCGACACCCTCGATCTCGCCGCGAATATGCAGAACGTTCTGGACGAAGAACGCCTTGAGGCCATCGAACACAGGGTCCATCGCCGAACCGCTGGCCGTCGTGGACATCTTGATCGCGTTGACGGACGTGAGCGGCGAAACCCGCGCGCCCTCGACCCGGATGCGGCCGATCGCGGCGTTCGGCACATCAACCAGTTCAATGCCATTGGCGAACGACCCCGACGTATTGGCGACCGAGATGTCGATATCGTCTATCGCGCCTGCCGGAACCGTGCCCGCCGTGACGCCGGATAGGTTGAACTGCACCTTGAGCGGCGACGACGAATGCGCGCCGACGACCGAGACGCCGAACCGTTCGAGATAGAACTGATCGGCGTAATAGATCGTACTGTCCGACGCGCCGTCAAAGATGACCCGTGCGCTGTTCTTGACGATAAAGCGGCTGACCATCGGCGTGTCACCATAGACGCGGCAGGGCTTTGTCGCAGTGACCGTAACCCCATCGACGACGATCTGGAGCTTGCCGATCGCGATCGACGTAATCAACCCGGCATTAATCGCCGCAAACATCGCCTGCACGGCACCATTGTCCGAGGTCACACCATCGCCGACAACGCCGAACCAAGATGGGGAAGCGGGGCCAGAAAACCGACGAACCCACGCCCCGGCCGCGCCAGTGGGGTCAGCGGACGACGCGACATAGAGGCCTTGCACCGGATCGGCTGTAACCTGCGCCGACAGGTTGGCGCTACTCCATACGAACAAGCCCTCGCGTCCGGCGTCCTTCAGCCAAACCGCCGTCTGACTGGTCGGATAGGTGACTAGCTGCGAAAGCGTCAGGCCAGACACGCGATTTGCCAGGGCGCTCGCCTGCGCGGTCGACACCGGCTTGTTCGCGTCCGAGGTGTTGTCGACGTTGCCCAGGCCAGCAGCGGTCTTGTCGAGCGTCTGCCAGCTTTTATCGCCCCGGTAATATTGTCCGGTCGTGCCTGCTGCCAGCGTAGGTTCCTTGCCAGCGGTCGCCGTTTCCAGCGCCTGAAGCGCCTGCTTGACGTTCTGAGCGTCCGGGATGATCGAGCCGGTGAAGGTGCCAAGGTCCGTAGCGCTCGCGGAGATGCCGACCGCCGAAGCGTTTGCCTTGGTTGTGGCACTGGCCGCTCCGCTTTCGATGGCACTCTCCAACTCCTGCAACGCCACCTTGGCGGTTACGTTGTCGGAGATGAGCGCCCCGCTGAAGGTGCCCATGTCGACGGCATTGTCAGAGACCCCAAGAGCGGCAGCGTTCGCCTTGCCCCCGACGCCAGCAACGGCGGCATAGGCCGCGTCCGCCGTCTCTTTCAGGTTGGAGAAATTATTGTCCACCTCATCATGGGTGAGCGGCGCGCCCTTGACGGAGCGAAGCGTGATATCCGTCATGCGTCAGACCCCGATCGAGAAGAGGACGCCATAAGGGCCGGGGCTTCCAGATCCGCCATTCCTCACTGTTGCCGACGAGAGGCCGGAAGCGGTTACCCAGATGGATCGGTCAGATCCGCCGCCACTGTCGTCGCCTTCGACCCAAGCCCGTGCCCAGGAAGAATAGGTGTGGCCGTCTCCATAGGCATAATTATTGGTGCCGGAGAATGAGTGGTCACGCCATGTCAGGGTGAGGGGGCCGATATTGATCTTCCCCGAAGAACCCGAACCGGAAACCGCTGCGGCCGCGCTAACACCCAGATTGGTTCGGGCTGTAGCCGCGTCAGTCGCGCCTGTTCCGCCCTTCGCAACAGGGATCGTGTTTTCGGTTGCCGTCGAGCCAAGCCCGAGAGCTGTGCGTGCGTCCGCTGCTGTGGTCGCGCCAGTGCCGCCGCTGGCAACCGCGAGCGGGGAAACCCCGGCAAGGAAGTTCTGTAGCGTACTGGAGAAGGATTGCCGAATGATCGCGAGGATGCTGCGCAGGGCGTTGTCGGTGTTTTGAACCGGCATACCGGTGTTGATGTTGATGCCATCAACGGTGGTGTTCGAGCCTGCGGTTGGACTCCAATCGAACAAACTGGCCATAGGTTCTCCGGACACAAAAAAGGCCCGCCAAAGCGAGCCTGTGCTGATGGGTTGTTAGGGCGGGGGATTCAGGTTAGGTTGGTGGGATGCGCTACACCCTTGAGACTGTGCGGCTACACCTAGTTTGGCTGCTGCTGGTCTGCCTTGATGCCGCGATCCGGCTATTGATGATTGCCTGCATCCCGATCATCATTCTCTGGTCGGGATACGGGATGGGATGGAACCAGAAATCGGCCCAAGCCTCGTTTGATCTGTCTGGTTTTCTTATCCGGCGATGGCCCAAGCCCCCGCCAACTGATTGGCTGCTATTTCTGGGTCTGAGACGCCGCAAGCCCACCGAGAACAGGGTTATTACCGGAGAGGTCTTGCCACCACTGGAGTAGATCAGAGAGCTTTCGGCCGGTTTCAGCTGCGCGGTGAGCATCCGCCGCCCCCTGTGCCGCTGCTGCCGGACTGCGCGCCATCTGCACCTGACGCGCCAACGCATCCGCCGCGCTGTTGTTGGCCCGACGCTTCAATGCCTCATCCGCCACAGCCATGCCGATATTGCCAGCAGGCCCCGCCGCCGCATAGGCCGCGCCGTGCTTTGCAAGGAGGCTTAGAATGCCCTTCTTGTCCGGTTCGGGCAGGCGCTGGAAGAGGTTGGCGGCGGCTGACGCGGTGTTGCTGTTGTTGACGGCAGAGAACGGCACCTCCGCCGTCGCATCGCGCGCTGCCATGGCGATCCGGCGCAGGGTCTTATATTCGGCAGGGTCCAGCAGCTCGCGGTATTTGTCCGCCGCCTTCTGAAACTTGTTGAACAGCGCAGTGCCGTTGAGCTTGTTGTCGGGCGACACCACGCTGCCGAAAAGGTCATCCAGCGCCTGTGCCCGGAGGTGGGAGATAGCCTCCGCCCCCCGCGCCTGCTGCTCCGCCGTACCGCTGCCCAACGATTGCTTGAGGGCGCGAAGGTCTTTCAGGCTGGTGGCGCCGAATAGCCGCTGCGTCAGCCGCTCAGCCGGGACACCCTCGTCCGCGATCCGCCCCGCAAAGGTCTTGCTGAACTCGTCAAACCGGGCCTTGGCCGATGCACGCGCAGCCTTGAAGGCGTCATCGCCTACTGCGTCGACCACGTCATCATCAAGCGCATCGATCAGCTTGCCGCGCATATATTTGACCGCCGGCTCATTGTTTGAGCCAAGCTGACCAATCATTTTACGCAGTTCCTCAGCCTGGGTGATATTCGCCACCGCGCCGTGCCGAACCATGCCGCTGGTGCCCGCCATACCGAAACGCTGGAGGCGACGGTTGATGCCCTCGCGCATCTGGTCGAACACCGGGTTGTCCTGCATCTCCGGGTTATCAAGTTGGGCACGCAATTTGTCGAGCGTGCCAGCAGGCGCCTCGCCGCGTACATCCCGCACCCGTTTGTAAAGCCCGCTGGTGGCCTGCTGCATTTCACTGCGCTTGGCATCCAGTGCCTTCTGGACCGACAGGCCGGTCGCTTCCGAGCCGACCGCGCCGCCCTGGCGCTTGATCATGTTGGAACCGGCTTTGATCAGATCCTGCTCGACATTCTGGAACTGGCCGAGCAGTTCATCGCCGACCCCCGCCTGCTTGGCCGTCTCGCGTTCGAAATGCCAGGCGCGGGGATCGCGCGTCACCATGCCGGTGGTCGGTTGCTTGACGCCAAGTGCCTCGAACCGGGCCGCTCGTGCCGCAGCGCCCCGCCCCAGATCGCTCACCGTCGCAGGCTTCACCGCTGCCCCGGCTGCGTTGGCAGGGGAAAGGATTGGTGCGGGAATATGCGCGGTTGGCGCGTGGTCAAAGCCAAGAAGCGGGTTGATCTTCGACAGAACAGTATCCGCTGCGTTGTCCATTTGCTGGACACCAGCGTTAAGAACCGGAGCAGCAGCATTCCTCACCGCACGGCCTACTGCCATAGCTGGCTTGGATGTGGCGAGGCGGGCGAGGATCGGGGGGAGTACCACATTCGTCAGTGCACCGATCCCAGCCTCAGGAAGCCCGCTACTGTCATCTCCACGGGTCGCTGCGCCTCCGATCGCGCCCTGAATGGCGCGAGTAACCACCGGGGCCGCCCTGCCCAGAATAGCGGGCGCGCGGAGGGATGCGACGGGAGGCACCATCACCCCTGCGATTTGCCCCGCCGTGCGAGCGACGGGAGAAGGGCGGCTAACCAGCGCGCGGGAAGTAGCATCCACCACCTTTGCCCGTTGCTGCTGTGCCTGCCCCACCGCCCTCTCGCCAACCACCATTTTCATGATCGGATCGGTGACGGTTGCTGCCGCATTGTAGAGGCCTTGCGGAGCGCCGATCAGGAACTCATTCACCGATGAAAGCGCCTGATCGATCAGGCCAACGCCTGACCCACCATTCCGCCGAGGAGTTTGCGCCTTGCCAACGCGCGCCATCAACTGGCTGCGCGTTGTTCCTTCAGGAACATTGCGAACGATCGTGCCGTCCGCGAGCCTTACATCTGGCATAGGTTACTCCGGGAGGTCGTTGAAGTCGATGACGCGCGGCTGTTGCGGTTTACCCTTGGCAGGGGCCGGTTGACCGCCGCCTTGCAACATCTGACGCTCCTGCGGGGTCGCAAGGCCCAGCTTGTTCAAGGCGTCCAGCAGGGCGCGGTCGTTCCCCTTCGCGCCCTTCCATGCCCGGCGATAGGCGCCCTCATAGGTGCCGACCTGGCGCTGGAAGTCCGCATCGCTCTGCCCGATGTCGAGATTGGCAAGGTTGCGCGAGATCAGGTCAACGTCGCTGTTGGACATTGGGGTGAACGGGTTCTTGCCCGTCGCCGCCGTCATCTTGAGAATTTCCGACAGCGCGCCGCCGGATTTAAGCGTGTCTGCCATCGCCTGTGCAGAGCGAGCCGGCGTGCCGCCAATCTTTGCCGCCGTTGGCGCCAAAAAGCCGGTCGCAAACCAGCCATCGCGCGATTGGTTCGCGAGACGCCGGGCGGTGATGATCTTGTTGAGCGCATCCACGCGGACAGCCTTCATCTGATCCGGCGTCACAGTGGGCTTAGGAGGGCCTTTCGGCACATAGCCCGGGATTGGCACCGCCCGCCCACGATGGGGGTCGAACATCTGTCCATTGTCGAGGATTTGCGGCTTGTTGAGTTCGCGCTCCTTCAGCCGATTATCCAGCGCCTGCCCCTGCATCTGGCCGGGCAGTTTGGGATCGCCGGGCGCGATCTGGATCGGCTGCGGCGATCCACTGCCATTGAGCCGGGCAATCAGGGATGGGTCACTGACCGGACGAAGCGCCATTATTCCGTTACCTCCATCCACTGGTCGCCAACCTTCACGTAGTGGCGCCCATCGATACTCTGTGCTTGAGGCTGCGGGGCGCCATAGGCGCGGGGGACACGAACAACGCTCCCGTTGGGCTGGCTGACCGCGATCGGGCTCTTCACGTCCTGCATTTGCGCATAAGTTGCCCGCTGCTCAGGCGTCATGCGGTTCCAAGCCGCAAGATCGTTTTCCATGCTGGTCGGATCAGGGTTTTGCTTCTTCCAATCCTGCTGAGCGATCCACTGCTGCATCGTCGCAGCGCGTTCAGCCTGCCGTTCAGCCAGCCTCTGACGCCCTTCGGTTTCAAGCTGCTGCTGCCGGAAGCCCTGCTGCTTCTGCTCTTGCTGGTCGCCAAGCACGCTCGCCCAATAGACCGGCTGCGCTCCACCTGCGGCGGCCAGCGCATCAAAGATGCTGCCCATGATGTCATTGGCCGTACCTCGGCCTTTGGGCTTCACGCCAGCGACTGGCGCCATTTCCACAAAAGACGGCTGCTGCGGCATTTGCGCCGGCTTCAATGCTTCATTGGTCAGTGGGGCTTGCAGATAGGAGGCGAGCGAAGTGGGCTGAGACACATCGAGGCCAGCCACCTTCTGTTGAGGCGGCGAATAGGCGCTCTGCATCAGGCTCGCCAACGAAGTTCCTGCCATCGGCTGCTGTTCCTTTCTGCCGTCTACCGCCATGTGCCAGTGCGGGCCAGTCGCATGTTTCGAGGGGTGATTGACCTCATCGATTGCTTCGCGGACGTTCCATCCGTCCTGCTCGACACGGCTCTTATATTGATCGAATGTCATGCCGGGGATGGGGGCCACGTCCCATGCCATGCCAACATTGTGGTAACTCTTCGGATTGGCCCGGCCCAAGGCGCTGTTGGGATCGCGCTTGCCCGAAGTGATCCGGATGCCCGGAAAGGCGGTCGAGAGGTAGTCAGAGAAGCCCATAGTGGACCGTCCGGAAGCCCATCACTTCGGCCCCGAGCGCCCAAGGGCGCATCTTCTCAACCTCGTCAGCCATGACGCCTTCCTGTTCCGGTCCGCCCCAGATATAGGTCCAGGCATAGCGACCAAGCCCATCGGCAAATTCACCGATCTTGCGGATATTGGTCTTCAGCCTGCGATCCGAGAAGGCACCCGCCTGCGCTGCCGCCGCGCCCGCCTGCGCCAGTGGGCCGAGGACGCCGTTACTCTGCTTTTGCACCCCGCCCGAGAACAGCGCCGCCAGCCCTGATGCAAGATTGTTCGTGCCGGTATATGGCAGTTCAGCGCCCACGCCCGCCGCTTGGAGCAGCGCGGCAAGAGACTGGTTCGATGCATCATTGACCGCACCCGCCGCCGCTCCCTGATTAGCCCGCTCACGGTTGTAAGCATCGGCAAGAATTGCCCCATTGCTGTCCGCCAGTTCTCGGGTCAGGACGCCTGTATGCGCGCCAGAGCCATAACGCCCGCCAAGCTCGAACTGCGAATTGACAT
>Ga0255338_1005555_pt1 | contig 11501 bp, 11 predicted proteins | sample MeOH1_35cm_T4_19_FD_203715 | JGI IMG/M metagenome (GOLD analysis project Ga0255338, IMG submission 203715) | Sandy soil microbial communities from University of British Columbia, Vancouver, Canada - MeOH1_35cm_T4_195 | ecosystem: Engineered > Artificial ecosystem > Sand microcosm > Unclassified ... | reverse complement strand
CCATCGAGAACCGGGCGCGCCTGTTGCTCGAGGCCGCGGACGCGGCCGTCTCGGTGTGGGGGCCGGACCGCGTCGGCGTCCACCTCGCCCCGCGCGCCGACGCCCACGACATGGGCGACGACGACCTCAAGGGGACCTTCGGCTATGTCGCCGGGGAGCTCGGCAAGCGCAAGATCGCCTTCATTTTTCTGCGCGACGGCCAGGGCGAGAGCTATCTGACGCCTTACCTCAAGGAGCGGTTCGGCGGGACCGTCATCGCCAACCAGGGGCTCACCCCGGAGCTGGCCGAGGCCCTCATCCGGGAGAAGAAGGCCGACCTGGTCTCCTTCGGGACGCTGTACATCTCGAACCCAGACCTCGTCGAGCGCATCCGCGCCGGCGGCCCGTTCATCCAGCCCGACCCGGCGACCATGTACGCCGGCGGCGCGGCCGGGTATTCGGACTATCCCGCCCGCCAAGCCTAAGGAAGCAGCGGCTCGCTCAGCGATGCGCCCGCGAGCACCGGGGTCTGCACGCGGTTCTGCCTCCGCGCGTCGTCCTGCACGCGCGGCATCACATACAAGAACAAAGCCTTCGCGCTGGTCTTCGGATCCGCCGACAGGCCCTTGAGCAGGTGATAGGTGAACATGCCATGCCCCTGTTCATCGAGCGAGCCGGTGATCTCATCGCCGGAAGCCGCCGCGAGCACGGTCAGGTTCCCTCCCGTGGGCGCGGCGTCGGCGATCTTCGCGATCAGCGGTCGCGCGCCCTTCGCGAGCACGGAGCGCCCTCCCCCGCCGGAGAAGCAGGCGTCGAGGGCCACGATCACGCGCTTGGCCTTCGTCTTCGCCAGATCGGCGTACAGCTTCGTCAGCGGCAGCGCCGTGGTCTTCAGGAACTTCGGGTCGCCGTCCCAGGGCACGAGGTACGCGTCGCCGGTCTTGGCGTCGGGCGCGCCGTGGCCGGAGTAATAGACGAACAAGGTCGAGGTCGGCTTCACGTTGAGCGGCAGCCACTCCTCGAGATAGCTCCGCAGCTTCGTGCCCGTCGCCTCCGAGCCCGACAGCGAGATGATGTTGCGGGGCGGGAAGCCCATCGCCTCGAGGTGCTTTCGCACCGCCTTCGCGTCGCGCGCGCCGTAATCGGCCCTCGGCACGTTCTGGTACTCCTCGATGCCGATGACGAGCGCGAAATCGTCGGGCCTCTCGGCGCCGCGGCGAGGCGGCTCATCGACGTCGGAGATGAGGGCGGGCGCGCCCCCCGACGGAGCGGGCAGCGAAGGCGCCGAGGCGGCGGGAGCGGACTTCGCGAACGCCGCGAGCTCCGCGTTCGTCGACATGGCGACCGAGAACCCGTCCACGGCCGCCTTCGATGAGCTGTCCCACCGAAGAGAGTAGGCCGGGACGGGGATCATCCCTTCTCCGCGTCCGCGGACGGTCGCGACCGGCTGACGCTCGAGCGTAAGGAAATTCACGGCGATATCGAGGGTGGTCTTGCTGAACGAACCCGAGCCGAAGGCCGCGTAGATGTCGAGGATCGCGAGCAGCGAAGCCCCCTGGGCTCGCGCGTCGTCCGGCGAGGGCACGATCACGACCGAGCCGAACAACGCTTCGAAGGCGGCCTTCACGGAACGCATGAGCTCGATGTCGTCCGGCGTGATGCGTCTTCCCATCCCGTCGACCAAGCTCGTGCGCGCGGCCACGTACCGCATCGCGTTGTGCGTGTTCTCCGTGTGGACGACGGCCACCTTGAGCTTGCGCAGATCCGGATTCTGCGCGGACGCCCCGAGCAGCCTCATGGAGTCCACTCGCGCCGGAGGGGTCGGCACGCAGCCGGTCATCGACGCTGCGAGCATGGCGGAGAAGCCGACAGTCAATAGGGTCTTCATGCCGCGATTGTAACAAACGCCGTACCCGCTGTCCGAGCATGAGCTGCGTCTTGCACGGTTACGGCGCTTCTGCTATACATGATGTGGATGAAAATTGCACGGTGCCTGATCGCGGCGCTTATCCTCGTCGGGGCCCTCGCTCCGCTCGGGGCGGACGCCCTGGCCCACGCCTGGAGCGACCTCCACGCCCATCGCCACGCGGACGGGAACGCTCACTCCCACGACCACGACGCCGACCATCACGGGCGCGAACACGAGTTCGACTCGGACACCTCGCGCGACGCCAGGCTCCGCCCGTCGCCCTCGACGGCCAGGGACGGGGAGGAGGGAGTCACGCTCCTCCTCACCGCGACGCCGGCCGTGGAGGATCCCTGCCTCGATCCGACCTTGTGCGCCTCGCGTCTTCCCGGCGCCTCGCCCGGACGCCGCGCCCTCCCCCACCTCGGCCGCGCCCCTCCCGCCTGACGGAAGCCCTTCCGTCGCGTCATAGACCGCCCGACGCTTGATCGCCGCCACCGCGCGGCCGGAGTTCCATGCTCAACGCCATCATCCGTTTCTCGCTCAACCGCCGTTTCGCCGTGCTCGCCGCCGCCGTCGTCATCTCGGCCTACGGAGCATGGATCGCCTCCGGCCTTCCCGTGGACGTGTTCCCGGACCTCAACCGTCCGACGGTCTCGATCCTGACGGAGGCCCACGGCCTCGCCCCCGAGGAAGTCGAGACCTTGGTCACGCACCCCATCGAGGCGGCGCTCAACGGTACGCCCGGCGTCGTCCGCGTGCGCTCCTCGAGCGGCATCGGCATCTCCATCGCGTACGTCGAGTTCGACTGGGGCACGGAGATCTTCCGCAACCGCCAGCTCGTCGCCGAGCGCCTGCAGCTGCTCAGCGGCAGCCTTCCCGCCGGGCTCGTGCCCGTCATGGGCCCGGTCAGCTCGATCATGGGCGAGATCCAGTTCGTGGGCCTGACCAGCCCCGACGGCGGGACCTCCCCGATGGAGCTGCGCACCCTCGCGGATTGGGTCGTCAGGCCCCGGCTGATGACCCTGAGCGGCATCAGCCAGGTCGTCGTGATGGGAGGCCAGGTCAAGCAGTACCAGATCCTCGTCTCGAGCGACCGGCTCCAACGCAAGGGCATCTCGCTCGAGGAGCTCAAGCACGCCCTGTCCGAGATCAGCGAGAACACCACCGGCGGCTTCATCGACCTGGACGGCAAGGAGTTCCTGATCCGGCCTCTCGCCCGCGTCGAGACCGTGTCGGAGATAGAGAACTCGCCCGTGGGCATGCATCTCGGGCGTCCGGTCCTCGTCAGGGATGTGGCCGAGGTGCGCATAGGGGCCAAGGCCAAGCGCGGCGAGGCGAGCGTCAACGCCAAGCACGCGGTCGTAATGACGATCCAGAAGCAGCCGGGCGCGAACACCATCGAGCTGACCCGCAAGATCGACGCGCTTATCACGGAGCTTCAGAAGGGCCTTCCGGCGGGCGCCCATCTCGAGGGCGACCTGTTCAAGCAGTCCCGCTTCATCGAGGCCTCCATCTCGAACGTGGAGGAGGCCCTGCGCGACGGCGCCATCATGGTCGCCGTGATCCTCTTCCTGTTCCTCGTCAACCTGCGCACGACGGCGATCACCTTGGTCGCCATCCCCCTCTCGCTGCTCGTGACCGCGATCGTCTTCAAGCTCATGGGGCTGGGCATCAATACGATGACGCTCGGGGGCCTGGCGGTCGCCATCGGCGAGCTCGTCGACGACGCCATCGTGGACGTGGAGAACGTCTTCCGGCGATTGCGCGAGAATCGGGCCGCCGGAAGCCCCAAGAGCCCGCTGCGCGTGGTCTACGACGCTTCCTCCGAGGTGCGCAACTCCATCGTCTTCTCGACGGTCATCGTGGTCCTGGTCTTCCTGCCCCTGTTCGCCCTGGGCGGCATCGAAGGAAGGCTGTTCGCGCCGCTGGGGGTGGCCTACATCGTGTCCTTGCTCGCCTCTTTGGTCGTCTCGCTGACCGTGACCCCGGTCCTGTGCTCCTATCTTCTTCCGAACGCGAAGGCGGTCGCCCGTCACGAGGACGGAGCCTTCGTCCGAAGACTCAAGCAGCTCGATCAAAAGTTCCTGCTCCGGACGATCCGGCATCCGATGGCATTGCTGGGCGCCTGCGCCGCGCTTCTGGCCTCCGCGCTCGCGCTCCTGCCGTTCATGGGGAGGAACTTCCTGCCCGCGTTCAACGAGGGCACCGCGACGATCGGCGTCGCCGCGGCGCCCGGCATCTCTCTGGCCGCGTCGGACGCGCTGGGCACGCGCATCGAGGAGGCCATGCTGTCCGTGCCGGAGGTGAAGTCCACCATCCGACGCACAGGCCGCGCCGAGCTCGACGAGCATGCGGAAGGAGTGCATTGGAGCGAGATCGACGTCGATTTCAAGGACGGCGGCCGGCCCCGGACGACGGTGCTCCAGGAACTGCGGGAGAAGGTGGAGAAGACGGGCGACGTCGCAGTGAACATCGGACAGCCCATCAGCCACCGCCTGGACCACCTGCTCTCGGGGGTGCGCGCCCAGATCGCGGTCAAGGTCTCGGGGCCGGAGCTCAGCGAGCTTCGCCGCCTCGGGGCGCAGGTGGAGTCGGTCCTCAAGGGCGTCCCCGGGATCGTCGACCTGTCGCTCGAGCCTCTCGTGCTCATTCCCCAGCTCAAGATCGCCGTCGACCGGGAGGAAGCCGCCGCGCACGGGGTGCGCCCGGGAGCGCTCGCGGAGGACCTCGAGACGGCTCTGAGCGGCGACACCGTCGGCTCGGTGCTCGAGCAGCAGCGGCGCTTCGACATCTTCATGCGCCTCGACGACAGATCGAGGGCAGACCCGGAGTCCATCAAGTCCGTGCTCGTCAAAACCCTTCCGTCCGGCCACCTCGTGACCGTGGGCGACCTCGCCGAGGTCTACAAGGGCACCGGCCCCAACATGGTCAACCGCGAGAGCATGCAGCGGCGCATCGTGGTCTCGGCGAACTCGCACGGCCGCGACCTGGGCACCTTGATCCACGAGATCCAGGGGAAGGTGAACGAGAAGGTGCGCCTGCCGGAGGGCTACTTCATCACCTACGGAGGGCAATTCGAGAGCCAGCAGAAGGCGTCCCGGCTCCTCCTGCTCCTGGGAGCGGCCTCCCTGCTCGGCATCTTCCTGGTCCTCTACCTCCATTTCCGCTCGGCCGTCCTCGCCCTTCAGATCATGCTCAACGTCCCCCTGGCCCTGATCGGCAGCCTCTGGGCGATCTGGCTCACCGAGCGGACGCTCTCGGTGGCGACGACGATCGCCTTCATCACCTTGTGCGGCATCGCCAGCCGCAACGGGATCATGATGATCAGCCACTACATCCACCTCATGAAGGAGGAGGGCGAGGCGTTCAGCGAGAAGATGGTGATCCGAGGCTCCCTGGAGCGGCTCGTCCCGGTGCTCATGACGGCGCTGACGGCGGCGCTGGCTCTGGTCCCCCTGCTGCTCTCGCGAGGGCAGCCGGGAAAGGAGATCCTCTACCCCGTCGCCGTCGTCATCGTCGGAGGCCTGCTCTCGTCGACCTTGCTCGACATCATCGTCACGCCCGCCGTGTTCCTGCGCTTCGGGAAGCCGGCGGCCGACAGGCTCATCGCGTTGGAGAAGGAAGAAGCCGACAAAGCCGCTAAAGGAGAGGTGCTATGAAATACCTGGGAATCCTGCTCGCCGCATCGCTGACGCTGCCGGCCTTCGCCCACGACGAGGGCCATGGCCCGAAGCTGACCGACGCGGGGAAGATGGGCGGAGTCCTCACCGCCGTCGTCCTCGCCAAAGACGCCAAGCTCGGCCCCTCGGCCCCGCTGGTCTACAAAGCCGAGCTGACCCGCGCCGACGACGGGACCGTCCGCGTCTATCTCTATGACAAGGACATGAAGCCGCTGGACGTCTCCGCGCTGCCGAAGACAGCCGACGCCTTCCTCCAGTCCCAGAAGAAGAAAAAATGGACGAGCGTCCCGTTCAAGCTGAACCGGACCGAGGAAGGTTACGAGGGCAAGGCTCCGAAGCCCTCGGGCAAGCCGTTCAACATCGACGTCAAGATCAAGGAGGGCGCGCGTGAATTGCTTGCGGCATTCGACGGTTTGGATTAGCGCCGCGCTCGTCCTCGCGGTCGCGTCCTCCGCCCGTGCGGCGGAGAACGCGGCCGTGCGCGTCGAGTTCGACGACATCCCGCGCCTGGTGCGGGAGCAGAACCGGTCCGCGGCGGGCGCGGCGCTCCACGCCGAGGCCGCCCAGGCGAGGGAAGGCTCCCTGCTTCGCTCCTTCCTGCCGACCGCGGCCCTGGACGCGGGAGTGGAACGCTTCCAGACCGGGCGCTACGGCTACGAGACCCAGCCCTACGGCTCGGCGGAAGCCCGCATAAACCTCCTGCGCGGCGGCCGGGACTATTGGCAGGAGCGCCGGCTGGAGGGGCTCTCGTCCGCCGCCCGGGCGAGGTCGACCGACGACCTCGCCCTCATCATCGGTGAGGCGAGGCGATCTTATCTGCGGCTGGTGCACGCCCGGGAGATGGGCGGTCTGGCGAGGGAAGCGCAGGCCGAGAACCACCGCCTGCTCGAGCGCGCGGAGCGGCGCATACGCCGCGGCCTGGCCGCGGAGACCGACCGCCTGGAGTTCGAGATCGGAGCGTCCCAGCTCAAGGAGGACGAGGAGAGCTTCGCGCATGCGGAGCTCCAGCTGAGGATCCGGCTCGCCGCGCTCCTGGGGCTGAAGCCGGAGGCCGCGATCTCCACCCCGGCGACGGTCGAGCACGATCACGATGAGACGTTGCTGTCCCGGGCGTTCGATCCCGGAGCGCACCGCGAAGCGGCTCTGCTGTCCGCGCAGAGCGAAGCCGCCCGGGCGGAGGCCAAGTCGGCCTCGCTCTGGTGGACGCCGTCCTTGGACGCGTACGCCGGGAAGCATCTCTACACCCTCCGCGAGCGGGATTACGCTTCCTCCAGCCTCCGCGACGACTTCGCCGTCGGCGGAAAGCTCAGCCTGCGCCTGTTCGACGGCGGAGCCGAGCGCTCGGAAGCCCGCGCCCGAAGGCTGGAAGCCGACGGCGCGGAAAAGAAGCTCCTTCAGCGGCGCTTGGACCTTACGGCGAGGATCCGCATCACCGAAGAAGACCTCAAGCACGACCACGAGCTCGTCCACTTCGCCGAGGAGCGCATCGCCCTGGCCCGGCGCTATCTCAACGCCACCTTGGACGAATACGACCGCGGAGTCAAGAACTCCCTGGACGTCTTCGCCTCGGCGCAGCGCCTCCTCGCGTACCGCCGCCAGCTCGCGGAGCGCAGGCGCGACTACCAACTCACCAAGGTGGGGCTCCTGCAGGAGCACGGCCTCTGAGCCGTGCCATAACAAGTATTACCGGCTCGGCGCGGAGAAGACCTCCTTTTCAATCCGCTGGAGGACGCTCGACACTTCTTGAAAATTCTCGACCCACGGGAAATGCCCCCCGCCCGGGATGGAGAAATATCGCGCGTCGGCTTTCTCCTTGAACTGCGCGCTTCTCTGATAAACGCCCATGGGCGTGATGAGGTCGTGTTCTCCGGCGAGGCAGAACACGGGTATGGGCCGCAGATCGATCGCCATCCCGTAGCTCGGAAAAAATTCATTATTGCCGGCCAGAAAAGCCCGATAGGAATAGGAATTCCGGCCAATCAGATCCCGTCCCGCGCGTAAGCATTCCTGGCTGAAGTAGTAGGGCGCTATCGCCAAGAAAAAGTCCCGGTACAGGGAATCGGACGGCGCGTCGTCGAATTTCTTCCCCCAAGGGGCCGTTTCCGATTTAGGAATGGGGGGATCCGCGCAATCCTTCAACCAATCCACGGGGTCGCTGTCCGCCAGGATCAGTCCGGCGATGTGCTTCTCCAGCCCCTTCGTCGAAAGCGCCAGCATCCCGCCGAAGGAATGGCCGAAGATCAGGGCCGGCTTCAAGGTCTCGGCGGCTTTCAGCAAAGAGCGCTTCCAGCCGGCGACTATTTCTTCGTCGGAAAGGGATCGGCGGTCGGCCTCCAGAATATCGAAGGTCCACACGGACCCTTTGAGGTCCAGCCGTCCGAATAATTCGGAGAGGTATTCGGGCCCCATCCCGGGGCCGCCGGGGATCAACATCCAGTTGGGACCGTCGCGAGGAATGATGTTGGAAACCTTGACAGCATGAGCGATAAAAGACGAGCCCTTGAGTGGCTTCATTGGCATCCGTGTAAACCGGCTTCGGCCGATTTTTCCTGTGGGTAGTTAAGCAGATTCCCGTTGAGCTTCACGCCGGCCCGCAAAAGCCGGTCCAAGGGTATGCTAAAATCACCCATCAACCGCTCTTCGCGATCGTTCACGGAAGGGTGACCGAGCGGTTGAAGGTAGCAGTCTCGAAAACTGCCAGGGATGCAAGTCCCTCGAGGGTTCGAATCCCTCCCCTTCCGCCATTTTAGGAGCGTTATGTCCTGGCTTCCCAAGCTGAAGAATCCGTTCAAGAAAGAAGAGGCCGCCCCCGCCGAGGGCGGCGCTCAGATCCCCGGCATGCCGGCCGGGATGCCCCCTCTCCCCCCCGAGATCGCCAACGATCCCAAGATGAAGGGCATGATGGGCACCTTCTTCCGCAAGTGGAAGGACCCGGCCTTCCTCAAGCAGCTACGCGTCCTCGCCGGCCACATGCAGAAGGAAGGCGTGGACATCAAGGACATGAAGGCCGTCCAGGCCTGGCTCGAGAAGAACAAGGACCGCGTCGAGAAGGGCGACTTCGAGGAAGAAGCCCAGAAGCCCGGCGTGACGGTCGTCAACACCGGTCCCGAGGTCGGCCGCAACGACCCCTGCCATTGCGGCTCCGGCAAGAAGTTCAAGAAGTGCCACGGAGCCTAGTGCTCCTCCACCTCCAGCGGACCCTTCTCCTGGCGTGCGTGGGCGTGGCCGCCGAGGTGGTGTTCACGGCGCTGGCCTCGGGCAAGCGCGACCGGCGGCTTCTGGGATATTCCTATGTGTGGATGTTCCCCATCTACGCCTTGCTGTATCCGGGCTTCCGGCTGCTGCTGCCGCTCGTCGGGGAGTGGGCGTGGCCGCTGCGCGGGGCCCTCTACGCGGTCATCATCATGGTCTGCGAGCTTTTGACCGGTCTCGCGCTGCGCGCGGCGGTCGGGGAGGCTCCGTGGGAGCCGGAGTACCGCGGCCACAAGTGGGCGGTCATGAGCCTGGTCCGCCTCGATTATTTCCCGGCGTGGGCGGCAGGCGCGCTCCTCTTCGAGCGCGCCTACCGCCTCTTGACGCTATAAGCCCTTCCTCAGCGCGTCTGCGCCGGGCGTCTCGCGCCCGGCGACCCGCTATCGATCCCCTCTTCCGCCGTGATGCTCGCGCGGGTTGTCCCGGCGGCGCTGAGCCGAGCGCCGGTACAGCGCGGAGTTGTTCATCATGACGGCCATCGCGGCCAGCCGCGGGTCGACGCCCGAGACGCTGACCTTGTAGCTGTCCTTGAGCCAGTGGTTGTTCTGGACCGCGACCATCCCGCCCGAGCCCTTCAGGACCATCGAGTGCCCGTCCACCTCGCCGCTCGCCGCGACGATGCGGCCGGACGCGTCCTTGATCGCGAAGCTGCTGGAGCCTTCGCCCGCGAGCTCCTCGACGGAGCCGATCACCGTGCCCGCGCAGTCGGTCACCACCGAGCCGGAGGTCTTCGCCGCGACCGCCGAGCCCGACTTGATGACGATGCTCGAGCCGTCCTTCTCGATCGTCCCGATCTCGCGGCCGCCGCTCTCCACCGTGAAGTCGCTGGACAGGACCCCGCGGCTGATCACGACGTCCTCGAGCTTCATCACCGCGCAGCCCGCCGCGTCCGTCTCGGTCTGACGGACCTCGACCGCCTTCGGCTCGGCGACGCGGATCTCGCGCATCTCACGGCGCCACGACCCGATGTCGGTGTCGAAACCGCGGGCGCCCGCGGGAACGGTCATCGCCATGACCGACAGCACTGCCAGTATTCTCTTCATACGCACCCCTCTCGCTTTAACGACATGCGCGGTTGCTACCGCGCTAGGGTGAGCATAAGCCCGAGAGCTCGACGCCGTCGGGGGCATGAAGGCCCAGGAGGAAAGTGGCGTTGGACCCCGGAAGGCTCGGGCCGAACGCCCCTTGTCAGGACTCGAGGACTTTGAGCTGGATGCGCCGGTTGAGGGCCTCGGCGCGCTCCTTGATGACGTCGAGCTCGGTCTCGAGGGTGTGGTTCAGCCAGCGGCGGACCATCGGCTGAAGCGGGCGGAGGAAGAGGGGCAGCTCGTACTCCTCATCGTGCTCGAGCATGGTGCCGCCGTTGACGGGGCGGATGAGCATGCGGCACTCCATCCGCTTGAGAGGGCCGGAGAGCATCACGCCGCGGTAGCCGCCGTCCGGCTCGAAGTCGAAGCGGAAGGTGCCGTGCCACGGCATCCCGAAGAAATGCCCGGCGGCCTCGGCGGACGCGCCCTCGGAGGAGACCGAGATGGAGTCGACCTTCGGCTCGTAGTGGGCGATCTCCCCCAAGTCGCGCAGGTAGCTGCGGACCGATTCGTAGGGAGCGCTGATGAGGATCCGGCGGTTGACGTTCAGCATGTTTCGAGGAGGGGAGAAAATTGGAGCGGGCGAGCGGAATCGAACCGCCGTCTGATCCTTGGCAAGGACCCGTTCTACCATTGAACCACGCCCGCGGTTCCCGTCCATCATAGCAAGATTTTGTAGTATCGGGCAACATGAGCTTTCCGGAAGCCGACAACGACACGCTGGCGCGCGTCCTCCAGTTCTCGATCTCCCCCGCCGTGCTCGTCTCGGCGGTGGGCCTGCTGCTCATGTCCGCGACCAACCGCCTGGGCCGGGCGATCGACCGATGCCGCTCGCTCGGCCGCGAGCTCGGGAACCCGTCGGCCGCCGGGCGCGCCGCGCTGCACGAGCAGCTCGACATCACCCACAAGCGCGCGCACTGGCTCCAGCGCTGCATCACCTTGTTCGGCGCGAGCCTGTTCCTCTCGTGCCTGATGGTCTTCCTGCTGTTCCTGAAGATCCTCGCGGGCTGGCCCGTCGGCGGGCTGATCGTGGGGGCCTTCGCGCTCGACGTCCTCGCGCTGATGGCCGGGGTGGGCTGCTTCCTGAGAGACCTGACCTTGGGACTGCTCGCGCTCGACATCGAGCTGTCCCCCCACCTGAAGGCGCGCTGAGCGCCTAGGCGGACTTGGGGGCGGGCGTCGGGGCCTTCGGGAGCGGGAAGTGCTGCTGGAGGGAGGCGGCCTCGTCCTCGACCATGCGGCGGTTCTCCTCGTCGCGCGCCTCGAGGATCTCCCCGAGCTTCTCGACGAGGACGGCCACGACCTTCGGGTCGAACTGCTTCCCCGACTTCTCCTGGATGTACTTGACCGCGTCCTCGACGGTCCACTCGCCCTTGTACACGCGCTTCGACGACAGCGCGTCGAACACGTCGGCGACCGTGACGATGCGCGCCTCGATGGAGATCGCGTCGCCCTTGAGCGCGTAGGGGTAGCCCGTGCCGTCGTACCACTCGTGGTGGCCGACGGCGATCTTCGCGGCCAGGCGCAGGAGGCGGCTCTCGGCGTTGGCCAGCATCTTCGCGCCGTAGATCGTGTGCTTCTTCATCTCCTCGA
>Ga0255338_1005554_pt1 | contig 11503 bp, 11 predicted proteins | sample MeOH1_35cm_T4_19_FD_203715 | JGI IMG/M metagenome (GOLD analysis project Ga0255338, IMG submission 203715) | Sandy soil microbial communities from University of British Columbia, Vancouver, Canada - MeOH1_35cm_T4_195 | ecosystem: Engineered > Artificial ecosystem > Sand microcosm > Unclassified ... | reverse complement strand
GACGGAAGGCAAGCTCAAGGAAGTCGTCAACAGCTACGCCAAGACGTTTGCCTAAAGTCTGTCGCGTAGCGACAGACACGAGATGGCCGGGCTTATGCCCGGCCATGACACGGATAGAGACGAGCATTTAGTTCAGAGCGACTGAGAAGACATGGCCTCTCTCAAAGACATGCGCGTCCGCATCGCCGCGACCAAGGCGACGCAGAAGATCACCAAGGCCATGCAGATGGTGGCCGCCTCCAAGCTTCGTCGCGCGCAGATGGCCGCCGAGGCCGCGCGGCCGTTTGCCGATCGTATGGACCGTATGCTCGGCAACATCGCCGCGGGCGTTGTCCGCACCGATGCGACGCCGCGGCTGCTGACCGGCACTGGTGAAGACCGGGTGCATCTGCTCATCGTCGCGACGGGCGAGCGCGGTCTTGCCGGTGCCTTCAACTCGTCGATCGTGCGTCTGGCGCGCGAGCATGCCAACAGGCTGATGGCCGAAGGCAAAGAGGTGAAGATCCTCACCGTCGGCCGCAAGGGCTATGAGCAGCTCCGCCGTCTGTACGAGAAGCAGATCGTCGATCGCATCGAGCTGCGCGGTGTGCGCTCCATCGGCTTCACCAATGCCGAGGACATCGCCAAGAAAGTGCTGGAACTGTTCGCCGGCGGCCAGTTCGACGTCGCGACCTTGTTCTACGCGCGCTTCAAGTCGGTGGTGCAGCAGATTCCGACGGCACAGCAGATCATCCCGGCGAAGCCCCCGGAGAACGCTGCCGCCAGCGGCGCCGTCTACGACTACGAGCCGGAAGAAGAAGGAATCCTCGACGAACTGCTGCCGCAGTACGTCGCGGTGCAGATCTTCCGCGCACTCCTGGAAAACACCGCTTCTTTCTACGGCTCGCAGATGAGCGCGATGGACAATGCCACGCGCAACGCGGGCGAAATGATCCGCAAACAGACTTTGACCTACAACCGCACGCGTCAGGCAATGATCACGAAGGAACTCATCGAGATCATCTCCGGCGCCGAAGCGCTCTAATTCGAGTAACGAGGACGACATGGCCACGCAGAACGCAGTCGGAAAGATCACCCAAGTCATCGGCGCCGTCGTTGACGTGCAGTTCGAGGCGCACTTGCCGGCGATTCTGAACGCGCTCGAGACCACCAACGGCGGTCAGCGCCTGGTGTTGGAAGTCGCGCAGCATCTCGGCGAGAACACGGTCCGCACCATCGCGATGGACACGTCGGAAGGTCTAGTGCGCGGTCAGCAGGTCACCGACACCGGCGCGCCGATTTCGGTGCCGGTCGGCGAGGAGACGCTCGGCCGCATCATGAACGTCGTCGGCGATCCCGTCGACGAAGCCGGTCCGATTAAGACCGCCGCCAGGCGCGCCATCCACCAGCCCGCCCCGGCCTACACCGAGCAGTCAACGGAAGCGCAGATCCTCGTCACCGGCATTAAGGTCATCGACCTGCTCGCGCCATATGCCAAGGGCGGCAAGATCGGCCTGTTCGGCGGCGCCGGCGTCGGCAAGACGGTGCTCATTCAGGAGCTGATCAACAACGTCGCCAAGGCGCACGGCGGTTACTCCGTGTTCGCGGGCGTCGGTGAGCGTACCCGCGAAGGCAACGACCTCTATCACGAGTTCATCGAGTCGAAGGTCAACGCCGACCCGCATCATCCCGATCCGAACGTGAAGTCGAAGTGCGCGCTGGTGTACGGTCAGATGAACGAGCCGCCGGGCGCCCGCGCCCGCGTCGCGCTGTCGGGCCTCACCGTCGCCGAGAACTTCCGCGACCAGGGTCAGGACGTGCTGTTCTTCGTCGACAACATTTTCCGCTTCACGCAGGCGGGCTCGGAAGTGTCGGCGCTGCTCGGCCGTATTCCTTCGGCCGTGGGTTATCAGCCGACGCTCGCCACCGACATGGGCGCGCTGCAGGAGCGCATCACCACCACCACCAAGGGCTCGATCACCTCGGTGCAGGCCATTTACGTGCCGGCCGACGACTTGACCGACCCGGCGCCAGCGACCTCATTCGCCCACTTGGACGCCACCACCGTGCTGTCGCGCGACATCGCCGCCAAGGGCATCTACCCGGCCGTGGACCCGCTCGACTCGACCTCGCGCATGCTCTCGCCGCTGGTTGTCGGCGAGGAGCACTATGCGGTCGCCCGTCAGGTGCAGCAGGTGTTGCAGCGCTACAAGGCGCTGCAGGACATCATCGCCATTCTCGGCATGGACGAACTGTCGGAAGAGGACAAACTGACGGTCGCCCGCGCCCGTAAGATCGAGCGCTTCCTGTCGCAGCCGTTCCACGTCGCCGAAGTGTTCACCGGCTCGCCGGGCAAGCTCGTCGACCTCGCCGACACCATCAAGGGTTTCAAGGGCCTGGTCGAAGGCAAGTATGACTACCTGCCGGAAGCTGCCTTCTACATGGTCGGCACGATCGAAGAAGCCGTCGAGAAGGGCAAGAAGCTCGCGGCGGAAGCGGCGTAACTTCGCGTGCGTCACCTCATCCTGAGGAGCGGGCCGTCAGGCCCGCGTCTCGAAGGATGAGGTGATGAAGGATCTCGGCCTCATCCTTCGAGACGAGCGCTTCGCGCTCTCCTCAGGATGAGGGATACGGGCTAGAAATTTGTAGAGGCTGCAATGGCCACGTTTCATTTCGATCTCGTTTCGCCGGAAAAGCTCCTGTTCTCCGGCGACGTCGACCAGGTGGATGTTCCCGGCGCCGAGGGTGACTTCGGTGTGCTCGCCGGTCATTCGCCGCTGGTCGCGACGCTGCGGCCGGGTATCCTGACCGTGCGTGGTGGCGCGAGCGGTGAGCGGAAGATCGTCGTGCTCGGTGGCTTCGCCGAGGTGTCGCCGGAAGGCCTGACGGTGCTCGCGAACGTCGCTGAAAACGTCGCCGATATCGATCGTGCCATGATCACGACGCGCATCGGCGAGCTCGAGCAGCGCATTGCCAAGACGCCGGCTGGATCCGAACTCGACAAGCTCATCGCGCGTCTCGACCATTACAAGACGATCGATCGTCATCTGATCGGCACAGCCGCGCACTAAGCGCCGCTGAGGGCTATCCTCGACATCAGCGGTCGCCGGAAGCAATTCCGGCGACTTTGTTTTTTTGCTGTGCGCTCGGCCTTTTTCGTCCGTCCCCGCGAAAGCGGGACCCAGCGCTGGATTCCCGCTTGCGCGGGAATGAACGGGAGGATGTGTCCACCGCTCAAGAAATGCGAGTCGATTGCGTCGACCCGTCAATCGTCGCATGCAAATGTGCAACGAGCTTGTCATCGAGCTTAAGTCGCGCGGCGAGCAAGGACAGATAAGCGCGTTCGGCCGGATTATCGACGTCGATCGCCAGCAGCGACACCGTGTAGAGTTCGGCGGCTTCCTCCGGCGTGCGCGCGGCGCTCGCCACCGCATCGACATCGAGCGGCTTGCGCAGTTCGTCCATGACGAAGGCTTTGTCTTCCGCGCGGACATTGAGCCTGTCCATCTGCGTGAAGATGTTGCTCTGCTCCGCGGCGTCGATGTGGCCGTCCGCCTTGGCCGCCGCGATCATCGCGCGCAGGAGATTGCGCCCGAGCGCTTGTTGCCCGGCTTCGCTCGTTGGATTGAACGGCGTGTCGGCTGGCGGCGGTAGTAGTGGTGTATCGCCGGCCGCCGCGGTCGTTGCCGCTTTGCCTCTCTGCCAGTTCTGATAAGCGCGATAGGCCAGTGCGCCGGCGATAGCCATGCCACCATAGGTCAATGCCGATCCCGCGAGCTTGCGGCCGCCTTTGGAGCCGAGCAGCAGTCCGGCGAGACCGCCTGTCAGCGCGCCGCCGCTGAAGCCGCCCAGCGCCTGCGTCGCCTGCTGCAAGAGATCACCGGAGCCGTGTCCACCGGGGCGCCCCTGCTGCTGACCGCCGATGAACTGGTCGAGCAAACTCTTCGCGTCGAACATGATGCCTCCCTTGTCTCGTGTCCGAGCCGGTGAGCTAGGAAGTGGGCGGGGCGGCACCAAGACGGAATGCTGCGGCTCAATGTCTCGCGCGGCCGCGGCAAAGTGACCGGCAAGCATGACGTATGGATGCTGCGCTGATTGCGCGGATCAAACGAGGTGTTGGAACTCGGCCACCACGCGCTCGTAGGTCGCGCGCTTGAAGGGCACTACGAGCTCCGGCAGATCGCTCAACTTCACCCAACGCCAGTCGATGAATTCCGGCGGATGGTGGCCGCCCGCAGGGGTGGTGATGTTGATCTCGCGGTCTTCGCCGATAAAGCGCAGCGCGAACCACTTCTGCTTTTGGCCGCGATATTTGCCGCCCCAGGCTTCGCCCGCGATCTCGGGTGGGAGGTCGTAGGCGAGCCAATCGGGAATTTCCCCGAGCTTGTCGACCGACTGGATATTCGTTTCTTCGTAAAGCTCGCGCAACGCGGCCTGGTAGGCGTCCTCGCCGTCGTCGATGCCGCCTTGCGGCATTTGCCAAACATGCGTGCGGTCGACGTGCTCAGGTCCGCCAGCGCGGCGGCCGACGAAGACCAGACCGGCTCGGTTGAACACCGTAATGCCGGCACAAGGACGATAGGGGAGGGATTCGTAGGAGGGCATGACAAGCTCGTGTCCCGGACGCGGTGCAGCGCGTAAGCGATGCACCGCAGATTCGGGACCGTCAAGAACTCCAGGCTTTTTGAGGGTCCCGGGTCTGCGGCGCGTCATTTCGTGCCGAGCCGCGCCCGGGACAAGCGCGTCAACTCGACTTCGGTTTCACGGCGATCATTGTGATCGGCACCAGCACGAAGCCACGGCTTTCGACCTTCTGAGCCCATTCGGCGAGACGAGCGACCGTCGCCGGCTGCGCGGTGGCAAAGCCGACGGCGCTGCCGTTGTCGCGCGCGATGGCCTCGAGCCGCGCCAGCGCCCGGTCGACCTCCACCGGTGTCGGCACGGCGTCGAGTACGATGTCGGTCTTGGCAAAAGGCAGGTTCTGCCCGCCGGCGATTTGCCCGGCGACGCTGCGCGAGGACGCGCCGTCATCGATGAAAATCAGCCCGCGCTTGGCGACGTCGCGCATCACCGGGCCGAGCGCCTGTTCGGAGGTGATGAAGCGGGCGCCCATATAGTTCATCAAGCCGACATATCCCTGGAACCGGCTCATCAGCCAATGCAGGCGGTCGATGTTCTGATCGCTGGTGAGCGATGCGAGCAGCGTCTGCGGGCCGGGATCGTTGTTCGGGAAGTCGAACGGCTCCATCGGCACTTGCAGCAGCACTTCGTGATTCTCGCTGCGGGCGCGCGCGGCGAGCTTGTCGACGTCGGCGCCGTACGGCGCGAGGGCGAACGACACCGCCGCCGGCAGATTGGAGAAAGCGTCGGCAGTGCCTGAGGCGCTGATGCCGACGGAGCCGACGATGATGCCGATGCGAGGGGTGCTTTTCTCAGCAGCCGAAAGCTGCCGCGGCTTGGCATAGACGGTGGAGGGGCGCGCGCCGTCGGGACCGATCTTCGGGATGGCGCCGTGGCGCGTCGTTTCCAGGAGGCGCGGATCGGCCGCCGGCTTCGGCGCGCCCGGGGCGGCGCCAGGCTGATTGCTCGGAATGGCGACTTCCTGCCGCTGGCCGCTCGAGCCGTCGATGATGGTGACGGTCTGCGTGCCGCCGGGCGTCGGCGGCGGTGTTTCCTTGGAGACGATCTTGGCGACGGCCATTTCGCCCGTGCCGGCTTCGGCCGGAGCGCCCGCCTCGGGCTTCGCCGACACCACCGCTGTCGGTTCGCCGCCGAGCGGATCGTTGACGAAGGCCGCCCAGCCGATCACGACGGCGCCCGACAAGCCGAGCACGCCTGCCAGCAGTTGCGGGATGCCGATCGACAGCTTTTCCGGCTTCGATGGCTTCTTCGGTTTGTCCTGCCCCAGCGGTGTGTTCAGCTCATCCGGGGCCACGGCGGAGATCCTCGCGAATCATCGCGCAACTCTATCACGCCGCCGTCCTTCTCCCGCTTGCGAACGGAAGGAAGTGACGCACTGAAACAAAAAGGGCGGCCCTGCGGCCGCCCTTCGATGTCGTTTGCGATGGAAGCCCGCTCAGTTCGGGACCGGCGTCTTGGCGTTCGGCGGGAAGGCCGAGTTGACCTGCACGCCGCGCAGCAGCTCGACCGCCGTCGTGAGCGCCTTGTCGTTCTTCGGATCCGGCGGGATGTAAGACTGCGAGCCGGTCTGCTCCTTGCCTTCGTCGCCCTTGAGGTGGCCACGCAGCGAGGCTTCGCCCTTGGTGTCGGTCTTGGCCTTCAGCTCGTCCGGCACGTCCTGCAGCACGTCGATGTCCGGGGTGATGCCCTTGGCCTGGATCGAGCGACCCGACGGCGTGTAGTAGCGCGCCGTGGTCAGCCGCAGCGCGCCGTTGCCGGAGCCGAGCGGGATGATGGTCTGCACCGAGCCCTTGCCGAACGAGCGCGTGCCGAGGATCGTCGCCCGCTTGTGGTCCTGCAACGCGCCGGCGACGATTTCCGACGCCGAGGCCGAGCCGCCGTTGATCAGTACGATCACCGGCTTGCCCTTGGTGAGGTCGCCTGGACGGGCATTGAAGCGTTGCGTCTCCTCGGCATTGCGGCCGCGGGTCGACACGATCTCGCCTTTCTGCAGGAAGGCGTCGGACACCGAGATCGCCTGATCGAGCAGGCCGCCCGGATTGTTGCGCAGGTCGATGACGTAGCCCTTGAGCTTGTCGTCGCTGACCTTGGCCGAAATGTCCGAGATCGCCTTCTTCAGGCCGTCGGTGGTCTGCTCGTTGAACTGCGTCAGGCGGATGTAACCGACGTCGTCGCCTTCGACGTTCGAGCGCACCGAGCGCACGCGGATGATGTCGCGCGTGATCGAGACTTCGACCGGCTTGTCCTGGCCTTTGCGCATGATGGTGAGCTTGATCTTGGTGTTCACCGGGCCGCGCATCTTCTCGACCGCCTGGTTGAGCGTGAGGCCCTGCACCTGGTCGTCGTCGAGCTTGGTGATCACGTCGTTGGCGAGCACGCCGGCCTTGGCCGCGGGTGTATCGTCGATCGGCGCCACGACCTTGATCAGGCCGTCTTCCATGGTGACTTCGATGCCGAGGCCGCCGAACTCGCCGCGCGTCTGCACCTGCATGTCGCGGAAGCTCTTGGCGTCCATGTAGCTGGAGTGCGGATCGAGGCCGGCGAGCATGCCGTTGATCGCCGATTCGACCAGCTTGCTGTCGTCCGGCTTCTCGACGTAGTCGGCGCGGACGCGCTCGAAGACGTCGCCGAAGAGGTTGAGCTGGCGGTAGGTGTCCGCGACGGCCGCCTGTGCATTGGCACCGACGAAAACGATGCGCGGCGAAACCGCGAGCAGCGTCATCGCTGCGCCTGCCGCCGCGCCGAGGAGAATAAGGGAGGTCTTGCGCATCATCCGCGAACCTTTTCACCTTCACCAGCAGCCCACCATGGGCCGGGGTCGACGGGTGTCCCGTCTTTACGAAATTCGATGTAGAGCACTGGTTGGCTGGATCCAGTCGCGAGGACAGCAGCAATGTGGGAGCCATTTCCCATCACTGCAACGGGCTCCCCGGTCAGCACGAACTGACCGAGGTCGACTGAAATCCGCTCCATCCCGGCGAGCAAGACATGATACCCGCCGCCGACATTGAGGATCAAGAGTTGGCCGTAGGAGCGGAACGGCCCTGCGTAAACCACCCACCCGTCGGAGGGCGCGGTAACCTGGGCGCCGGCACGGGTGGCGATGGAAAGCCCTTTCTCCACTCCCCCGATACCATCGGGCGCGCCGTATTCCTTCAATTTGACGCCGTTAACCGGAACTGGAACCCGTCCGCGCAAGGATGCGAAGGCGATCGCGGGCGCAAGGCGGCCCGGATCGTGCAACGCGGCCAGGGCGCCGCGCTGGTCGTTGCGGCCGCTTTCGCGCGCGGCGCGCGTCGAGGCATCGAGGCCCTGTTCGAGCTTGGCGATCAAATCTTTGAGATTGTCGACCTGGCGCGCGAGGTCGGTGGCGCGCGTGCGCTCGGCCGCCAGGGCTTTCTCGCGCTCGGCTTCCTGGCGCTGACGCTCGTCGACCAGCGCGCTCATGCGCGTGCGTTCCTGGTTGAGCGAGGCGACCTCGGCATTGAGCTGTTCGCGTTCCGTGGCGATCTGCTTGCGCACGTTGACGAGGCCCAAAAGGTCGCGCGCGAGCGCATCGACTTGCTGCCGCATCTCGGGCAGTACCGCACCGAGCACCATCGCGGTGCGCACGGCCTGCAGCGCGTCCTCCGGGCTCGCGATCAATGCCGGCGGCGGCCGATGACCGATGCGTTGCAAGGCGGCGAGCACTTCGCCGATGACCGCACGGCGGCCTTCCAGCGATTTGCGGATGACCTGCTCGTTGGCATCGAGCGGCTTCAGACGCTCCTCGGTCGCGGCGATCTTGCCCTCGACGGTGCGTAGCTTTGTGGCGGTATCGATCAGCGCCTCGTTCAACTTGCGGCGGTCGGCTCCGATTTGTTCGATTTCGCGCTTCAGCGCGGCTTCGGCTTCCGCCGATTGGCGTTGCGCTTCGCGCGCGGCCTGCAACTCGCCTTCGCGCTGCTTGAGCGTGTCGGGTTTTCCGGACGTGTCGGCTTGGGCCAGGACCAACGGGCGGCGCGCCTGTGCCTTCACCCCCGCCGGCGGCAGCAAAAGAGCCGCGACCAGCGCGGCAAACGAGCCGAAACGGAGCGATTCGCTTAAGCAGAGCATCGCGGTCACGTTACGCCCGCAGTATGGGACGGCAAGGTCATTGGCGGGTTTCTTGCGCCGCGATTAAGACCAAATCGGGGTCGGCGAATAAATCGTTTTAAGCGCGATGGTAGGGATGTCCGGTCAGGATCGTGGCCGCGCGGTAGATCTGTTCCAGCAGCATCGCCCGGACCATCTGATGCGGCCACGTGGCCGCACCGAAGGCGAGCCGCATGCTCGCTTTGTCCTTAAGACTAGGGGCCAGCCCATCCGCGCCGCCGATGACGAAGACCGTGGCCGGTCTGTCGGCGGCGCGCCATTGCGCGAGCTGATTGGCGAAGGCGGCGCTGTCGAGATTGTCGCCGCGCGCATCGAGCAGCACGACCGCCGCGCCTTGCGGAATGACATTGGCGAGCGCGATGGACTCTTCGACCATGCGCTTGTGGGCGTCGTCGGCGCGGCTTTCGCGGATCTCGATCATCTCGACATCGCGCCAGCCGAGTTGGCGGCCGGTCTGTGCCGCGCGCTTGCGATAGCGCTCGGCCAGCTCGGTTTCCGCGCCCTTCAGACGTCCTATGGCAGCCACGACAATACGCATCGCGGCCGCACTGTATCAGCTTGGGCGGCGCGCGTCGGGAGTGCCCGACCACATCTTTTCGAGATTGTAGAAGCCGCGCACTTCGGGCCGGAAGACGTGGACGATGATATCGCCCGCGTCGATCAGCACCCAATCGCCCTGCTTCGCACCCTCGACGCGGATGCGCTTCACACCGGCATTTTCCAGGTCTTTGACCACGCGATCGGCGACCGACGTGACATGGCGGTCCGAACGTCCGCTGGTCACGACCATGTAGTCGGCGATCGACGTTTTGCCGGCGAGATCGATGCTGACGGTGTCCTCGGCCTTCATGTCTTCGGCGGCGGCGAGGGCAATGCGGAGTGTCTCCTGCGCGCTGAGGGCTTTGGAGACGGTTTCGGGCGCGGTCTTCTTCGCCGCCCGAGAGAGTGCATGTGTAGCCAGGGGTGCTCGTCCTTTCAGGTTGCCGCACTCGACCCGGTCAGAACCGGGACCACATTGAAGATAGCGATTCCAGCGGCTTTTTCCAGGCGCGGGTCTATTCGTTGCCGGTTCCGTCGCGCAGAGCGCGGAGTGCCGTCGAGGACAGCGGCGACTTCAGGCCGTGGAGGAAGGCCCAGGCCGGCGCCTGGCGGTCGGGCAGGGTCGAAACCGCGTCCTCCGATAAGCGGAAAGCGCGCAGGGCTTGGCCGGCAGGGCTGGCGCCCGCATAGAGGCTGGGACCCAAGCGGTCGACGACAACGATCGGAACCTGGTTCGCAATGCCGCGCCACCTCTGCCATCGGTGGAAGCTCCGCAGATTGTCCGCGCCCATGATCCAGACGAAGCGCACGCCCGGGCAGCGGGCGCGCAACCAACAAATGGTGTCATAGGTGTATCGCGTCTTGATGACAGCCTCGAGGCCGGTGACGTCGATACGCGGATGATGCGTCAGCGCCCGGGCGGCGGCGATGCGCTCGGAAAGCGGTGCCAGGTTCCGCGTGTCCTTGAGCGGATTGCCCGGCGTCACGAGCCACCACACACGGTCGAGCTTCAGGCGTTTGAGCGCCAGCAGCGACGCAGCCAGATGCGCGCGGTGCGGCGGGTCGAAGGTGCCGCCGAACAGTCCGATCCTCATGCCGGGCGCGTGGGGGGGCAGGACGCGCTCGGAGCGGGCGAGTTGCTGCGAGTTCACGGCCGTGTCTGACCGTTTCCGCGGATGCGGTATTTGAACGTGGTGAGCTGTTCAGTGCCGACCGGACCGCGCGCATGCAGGCGGCCGGTGGCGATGCCGATCTCGGCACCGAAGCCGAATTCGCCGCCGTCGGCGAACTGGGTCGAAGCGTTATGCAGCACGATGGCGGAGTCGACCTCGGTTAGGAACTTGTCGGCGGCCGTCTGATCGTCGGTGATGATCGCATCGGTGTGATGCGAGCCGTAGCGTTCGATGTGCGCGATCGCGTCGTCGACGCCGTCGACTACTTTGGCGGCGATGATGGCGTCGAGATATTCGGTCGACCAATCTTCTTCGGTCGCCGGCTTCACCCGGGCATCGACCGCTTGCACCGCCTTGTCGCCGCGGATCTCGCAGCCAGCATCGATCAGCATCTCGATCAGCGGCTTCAAATGTGTGGCGGCGCAGGCACGATCGACCAGCAAGGTCTCCGCCGCGCCGCAGACGCCCGTGCGTCGCATCTTCGCGTTGAGGACGATGGTCTTGGCCATGTCTAGCGAGGCGGCCTTGTCGATATAGACGTGCACATTGCCCTCGAGGTGGGCGAACACCGGCACCCGCGCTTCGGCCTGGACGCGTGCGACAAGGCTCTTGCCGCCGCGGGGCACGATAACGTCGATATTGCCGTCGAGGCCGGTGAGCATCTCGCCGACCGCGGCGCGGTCGCGGGTCGGCACCAAAGAGATCGCCGCCGCGGGCAGGCCGGCGGCGCGCAGACCTTCCTCCAGCGCGGCATGGATGGCGCGCGAGGAGCGGGCCGAGTCCGAACCGCCGCGCAGGATCGCGGCATTGCCAGCCTTGAGGCACAGCGCGCCGGCGTCGGCTGTTACGTTGGGGCGGCTCTCGTAGATGATGCCGATGACGCCCAGCGGCACACGCACGCGCTCGATGCGCATGCCGTTCGGCCGGGTCCAGGCCTCGGTGACCTCGCCGACCGGGTCTTTCAGGGCTTTGACCGCCTCGATGCCGGCAGCGATGCCCTCGATCCGGGCCTCGTTCAGCAGCAGGCGGTCGAGGAA
>Ga0255338_1005553_pt1 | contig 11507 bp, 8 predicted proteins | sample MeOH1_35cm_T4_19_FD_203715 | JGI IMG/M metagenome (GOLD analysis project Ga0255338, IMG submission 203715) | Sandy soil microbial communities from University of British Columbia, Vancouver, Canada - MeOH1_35cm_T4_195 | ecosystem: Engineered > Artificial ecosystem > Sand microcosm > Unclassified ... | reverse complement strand
GCCGTGGATATGCGCGGCGATCTTCGCCGGCGTCAGCGGCAGGTCGATGGCATCGATGTTCAGCGCATCCGCGACCGCATTGGCGAGGCACACCGGCGTCGACATGCAGTTGCCTTCGCCGACGCCCTTGGTGCCGAGCGGCGTGAACGGCGACAGCGTTTCGAAATGCAGGATCACCGGTTCCGGCACTTCCATCGTCGTCGGCACGAGGTAATCGGCGAAAGTGCCGGTGAGGAAGCTGCCGTCTTCGCCGTAGGCGTATTCCTCGTAGAGCGCGGCGCCGACCGCGTGTGCGAAGCCGCCGGTCACTTGTCCTGCGACCATGCCGGGGTGCAGGATTTTGCCGCAGTCGTGCATGGTGACGTATTTGTCGATGCGCACGGCGCCGGTGATGCGGTCGATGCAGACGCCGCAGAAGTCGAAGATGAAGCCGTGGCAGAGCGAGGAGTTGATCTCGTCGCCCTCGGTCGGCGGGGTCAGCTCCGGCGGCGACCAGAAGGCGGTTTCGCGCAGCGCTTGGTTCTCTTCCGGCACGAGGCCGGGCGACCAGTGGCTGGTGGCGGCAAGCCGCGAGAACGGCACCGCGTTGTCCGGGTTGCCGCGCGCGCGCACCTTGCCGGCGGCGAATTCGATGTCGTCGGCGGCGACGTTGAGCTGTGCCGCCGCCATCTTGGCGAGCTTGGCCTTGATCCTGTCGGTAGCGATTTTGGTCGCACCGCCGACCGCCGCGGCGAAGCGGCTGGAATAATTGCCCGAGGCGATCGACCAGGCGTCACGCGCACTGTCGAAATCGGTGACGACGCGGATGTCGGCGGGCTTGAGGCCGAGTTCGTCGGCGACGATCTGCGCCAGCACGGTGCGGTGGCCCTGGCCCTGCGGTACGGAGGCGACATGCACCGAGACGCCGCCGAGCGGATCGAGCGCGATGGTGGCGGTCGCCTGCGCCCCGTTCTTCGGGCCCGCCTTGCGGCGCTCCTCCGGCGTCAGCACCGTGGTGATGTAGCCCATATTGGAGACGCTGGGCTCGACCGCGGCGGTGAGGCCGATGCCGTAGAGACGGCCTTCGGCGCGGGCTTTTTTCTGGCGTTCGCGCAGTTCGGCGAATTGGCCATCTTGAAGCGCTAACTCGAAGGCCTTCACGTAGTCGCCCGAATCGAGCAGCGCGCCGGTCGCGGTGCGATAGGGGAAGCTGCCGGACGGGATGAGATTGCGGCGGATGACCTCGACCGGATCGAGCTTGAGCTCGACCGCGATGCGCTGCATCAGGCGTTCGAGCGCGTAATAGACCTGCGGGCCGCCGAAGCCGCGGTTCAGCCCGGTCGGCGTCTTGTTGGTGAGCACGACGCGGTTGCGCACCGAGACGTGGCGGATGTCGTAAGCGCCGGTCAGGTTGCCGTGCATGCGGTAGAGCGTCGCCGGCTCCGGCGCGCGGATATGGGCGCCGACATCTTCAAGCTGATCCCAGGCGAGCGCGCGCACGCGGCCATCGGCATCGACGGCGGCGTCCAAGGCGGTGACGCGGTTCGTGGCTGAAACGCTGGCCGCGAGATGCTCGAGGCGATCCTCGATCCATTTGACCGGCCGGCCGGTTGCGCGCGCGGCGACGCCCATCAGCACGATGTAGGGAAACACGCCCTGCTTGACGCCGAAGCTGCCGCCGGAATCCGGCGGCGTGCGCAGGCGGAAGCGGTTGCCGGGCACTTTCAGCGCACGCGCCATCACCGCATGCAGGCTGAACGGGCCCATGAAATTGGCGAGCACGTCAAAGGCATCCTCGCCCGGGTCGTATTCGGCGACGAGGCCGTAGGTCTCCATCGGCGTGCAGGAATTGCGCGGATAGCGAATGGTGACGGAGACGCGATGCGCGGCGTCGGCAAAGGCGCGCTCGGGATCGCCGTAGCGGAACGTGCGCTCGCTGGCGAGGTTCGACTTGAGGCCGTCGTGCAGGATCGTCGCCGCCGGATCGAGCGTCGCGACCGGATCGACCACCGCAGACAGGGGCTCGTAATCGACCTCGATCAGATCGAGCGCGTCTTCCGCCACGTAACGGCTCGACGCCACCACCACGGCGACCGGCTCGCCGACATAGCGCACGCGGTCGGTGGCGATCGGCCAGCATTCGATCGGCGCCTTGACGCCGACCACGAGGCTCGCGGACAATTTTGTCACTTCTGCGCCGGTGAGTACGGCGGCGACGCCCGGCAAGTTGCGCGCTTCCTCGGTGCGAATCGCCAGAACGCGCGCATGCGCATGCGGAGAGCGCAAAATGGCGGCGTGCAAGGTGCCGGGCTTGACGCCGAGGTCGTCGATGAAACGCCCGCGCCCGGTCAGCAGCGCGGCGTCTTCCACGCGCTCGACCGACTGGCCGCACCACTGGGCACTCGGAACGGACATAGCCTTGGACATCCTCTGGTGCGCTCTTTGAGGAGGCGCATTCGCGGGGAGGGTGTCACCGGCGTCGGGCAAGGGCGATCCCGCCCTGTCTCACGGCTTACCAAAGAGTCTCATTTCGTGATCGGTGGGGCCGTGATCGGTCGGGCCGGTCAGGCGACAGCGGCCGAGCCCATGCGCGCGACCTGGCGGAATTCGCTCGGGTTGACGCCGGCGTGGTCGCGGAAGAAGCGCGAAAAATGCCCCGGCGCGCTGAAGCCGAGGTTGTCGCTGACGACGGCGAGGCTTTCGTCGGTGTGCACCACCGATTTCACCGCCAATTCCATGCGCAGCAGGTTCAGATAGACGTGCGGCGTCATGCGGGTGGATCGCTCGAACAGCCGGTAGAAATGCGCCCGCGACAGGCCCGCTTCGCGCGCGAGCGCGTCGATGTCGTGCGCGATCTTGGGCTCGACGCGGATGAGGTTGACCGCGCGGCGGATGCGCCAGTCGAAGCGGTCGCGGTTGCGGTCGATCTCGGCGAGGCGCCGCGACAACGTCCGCCAGGGCGTGAAACGCTCGATCACCGAGATCATCAGATCGGAGAGCAGTTGCTCCTGCTCGGGGCCGGCGCCGGGATCGGCGAGCATCATCGCCGCCAGATCCATCGACAGCCGCCTGATGCGCGGCGACACTTCGCCGGCGGGCTTGTCGAAGAAGCCCGGCGCGCCGCTCGCGGCCCAGTTGGGGCGGAAGTTCTTGAGCCATTCCGGCTCGATGTAGAGCGCCAGAATGATCGTGCGCGGCCGCTCTTTATAATGAACGTAGGCGTGCGGCTCCCAGGTATTGATGAGAACCGCCTGACTGTCGGTGAGCTGCACCAAATTGTCGCCGACCGCGAATTGCGTGTCGGCGCCGTCCGCCTTGATCAGCACATGGCAGTGCGGATGCGCGTGGCGCACGAGCGAGCGGTCCATGTCGAGCAGAGCGACACGGCCGAAAGCTCCATGGGTGATGCGCAACGCTGTCGACATCGCGGGTCCGGCGCGGTGATATATTTGTCACCGCTTTATGTTTCATTAGCGCATCCGCAAAGCGGCGAATAGTCCCTATTTTTCAAGGGTTTTTGATGGCGTCGCGCTCCGGTAGCCGATTGCCGCCGCAATCAAAGAGGGTGTCGCGGGCGTTGCCGTCGCATCGGTCGCGTTGCGCTGCACAAAAGCGGTGATGTTGGCGCGAATGGCGGTTTCGGCATCGTCCGCCGTCGTGGCGCCGGCCGATAACGCATCCGTCTCTTCGAAAAGCAACGCCTGTTCGATCTGCTCGGCCTTGAGTTCGACGGCGGCGATGTCCTTGCGCAGGTCCTTCACCACGTCGTCAGCCATCTCCGGCATTGGCTTCATCGCCTGACGCACCGCGCGCAAAGGCCGCACCACGGTCTGATGCCAGCGGCGAATAGAAGCATCGATTGCCGCGAAGTTCTTTTCGTTAAGAATGAGCTTCTTTTCGGCGCCGACCCAGGCGCAGAACAACAGAACGTTCACGTCGATGCCGAGCGCTTCTTGCAGCGCAAGACATTCCGGTGCAACGCCTCCCCGCGCATAAACCGCTAGAGAAAATTTCCAAAACGGATTATCGCATCGAAGCACGGCGGCGTTCTCTTGTTTCAGAACAAGCGAACGCAACATTTATCACCGAATGCTCTTGTCGCGATAGGACACCGTCATGGCCAAGCCCGAGACTTCCTCCAATCGGCCGCAGCCGATCACCACCTTGCGCGCCTGGCTCGATCATCTCGCGGCGCGCGATCGCCTCGCGGTCATCCGTCCCGGCACGGCGCTGAAGTTCGAGATCGCGGCGATCGCCAAGAAGCTCGACGGCGAGAAGGCGACCTTGTTTCCCCGTCCCGACAATCATCCGATGCCGGTCTTGTCGGGGCTCACCTCCGATCGTCAATGGATGGCGGAAGCGATGGGCGTGGAGCCGTCCGAATTGCTGGCGCGCTTCCAGGACGCCGCGCTCAATCCGCTGCCGTGGCAAGAAGTGAAAAGCGCGCCGGCGCAGGAGGTCGTGCATCGCGACGTCGACCTCACCAAGCAACTGCCGATCCCGACACACAACGAGCACGACAACGGCGCCTACATCACCGCCGGTCTGATGATCGCGCGCAACCCGAAGACCGGCGTGCAGAACGTGTCGATCCACCGCTTGCAGGTAAGCGGACCGAACCGGCTCGGCGCGCTGCTGTTGCCACGCCACACCTATACGTTCTTCGACATGGCGGAGCGCGCCGGCCAGCCGCTCGATGTCGCCATTGTCGTCGGCGTCGATCCACTCACGCTTTTGGCGTCGCAGGCCATCGCACCGATCGACTTCGATGAACTGACGATTGCCGGCGCGCTTCACGGCGCGCCGCTACCGGTCGTGAAGTGCGTGACGAACGAGGTGCGCGTGCCGGCCGAGGCTGAGATCGTGGTGGAAGGCCGCCTGTTGCCGAATGTGCGCGAGATGGAAGGCCCGTTCGGCGAATTCCCGCAATATTACGGCGAGCCGGCCAAGCGCCACGTGATCGAGGTGACGGCACTAACGCACCGCAAAGATGCGATGTTCCACACCATCGTCGGCGGCGGTCTTGAACATCTATTGCTTGGCGGCATTCCGCGCGAAGCGACGCTGCTGGCGCACTTACGCCGCAGCTTCCCCACCGTGCGCGACGTGCATCTCGCGCGCGGCGGCGTCTGCCGCTACCACCTCTATGTGCAGATCGACAAGCGTCAGGAAGGCGAGGCGAAGAACATCATGTTGGGCGCCTTCGCCGGCCATTACGACGTGAAGCACGTGATCGTCGTCGATACCGATGTCGATATCCACAATCCCGCGGAAGTCGAGTGGGCGGTGGCGACGCGCTTCCAGGCCGACCGCGATCTCGTCGTCATAAAGGAGAGCCAAGGCTCCAAGCTCGATCCCTCGACGCGCGACGGCGTCGGCGCCAAGATGGGGCTGGATGCCACCAAGCCGCTCGATGCCGAGGAGATGAAGTTCAAGCGCATCCGCGTGCCCGGCGAGGATCAGGTCGATCTCGCCCGCGTCGTCGGCACCGGCCCGAGTGCGAAGTGGCGTGACGCAGTAGGCTGACGTCTAGTCAGCCTTCACCTTCTTCTTCAACCCACCCCACCGCCGCACGGTGCCAAGCTCGATGCCAAACAAATCGAGCACGCGGCCGAGCGTGTGGTCGACCATGTCCTCGAGCGAAGCCGGCTTGGTGTAGAAGGCCGGCACCGGCGGATAAACGATGGCGCCGGCTTCGGTGACGGCCGCCATGCTGCGGATGTGGCCGAGATGCAGTGGCGTCTCGCGCAGCATCAGCACCACGCGCCGGCGCTCCTTCAAAGCCACGTCGGCGGCGCGCGAGATGAGGTTCGCGGTCACGCCGGTGGCGATCTCCGCCATGGTCTTCACCGAACAGGGCGCAATCACCATGCCGAGATTCTGGAACGAGCCCGAGGAGCAGGCGGCACCGACATCCTGATTGGGATGCACGATATCGGCCAGTGCTTCGACATCGGCGACCTTGAAATCTGTTTCCGCCGCGATCGTCATCTGCGCCGCGCGCGAGACGATGAGATGCGTTTCGATGTCGGTGTCGCGCAACAGCTCGAGCAGGCGGATGCCGTAGATCGCGCCAGAGGCGCCGGTGATCCCGACGATGAGGCGCTTGGCCGGATTGCCGTGCTTCTTGTTCGTCTTCTGCAACATCTTCATTCCGTTCGCCGCTGCCCGCGACCTTAGGCGAGAACGCGCGCTGCGTCCTTGCCGAACTGTCTCATTCTGCAATCGCGCGCCGCCGCCTTAACGTTAGCGCGTAAGCTTAATCAGCGGCTTCCGTTGGGACGCACGCAATGGTTGCTATATTTCACATACTAAATTTGTAGTACTTATCTACTACCGAGGTCGCAGACATGACGCACGGGCGTAAAGGGCCTCTGGCGGTGGCGCTGATCGGCCTCCTGTTGTTCGGCGGCGCGGCCGTTTCGGCGCAGTCAACGCGGACGGACACAAAGAAGAAGCCGGCCGCGGCGAAGAGTGAGACCGTCGCGAAGCAGCGCGCGCGCAAGCAGGCGCCGTCGGCGCAAGAGCCGGTGCCGCTTCCGCAAGCCGCGCCGGGCGCGCGCTTTCAGCAACAACTGCCGCTCACGCCACCGGGCGGGCGCCAAAGCACGGCAACGGCTGATGCACCAAGCGCGCCGGTGGTCGCTCCGGTCGGGCCGCCGACGCCGGCGGCGCGATCCGCGCCCTCGCCGGACAAGCTCAACATGGTGCGCACCGCGCCGGAGCAGATCGGCCAGGTGCCGAGCCAGTTCATGTGGATCCGCGACGGCCTGATGGCGGCGCGCGATCCGGTCGACGGCGCGCTCGTGTTTCTCAACGACGAAGGCCGCGTGCTCGGCCGCGCCAAACTCCCGGCCGGCTTCGATATCCGCGAAATCCTCACGGAGGCCGGGCAGATCCGCCTGATCAACGCAGGCCGCCAGATCGCGATTCCGCGCAACATCGATCCCGTCGCGACGGCTGCGCTGCAGGATGCGCCGGTGGTCGGCAACGGCGAGGCGCGGCTGCTGCGTCTGACGCGGCGCGGCCCGCAGCACTTGACGCTGCAAGACGACCGCCGCGCCGGGACGCGCGCGCTCGACGTGCGTTCGATCGCCGGCGGCCATCTGGCGCAAGCTTACGAAGTCGGACCGGGCTCGGGCGACAATCGCTATGTCGTCAGCGAGGAGATCGTTGGAAGCAAGCCTTCGCTGCAGGTGCGCGTCTTCGTGCAGCGCTTCGACCGCGGCGGCAAGCTGACCGGTATCGCTTATGTGTCGTTCGACGGCATGGATTCGGTGCCGCGCGATTTCGTTGCCATCACCGGCGACGGCACAGTGCGTGTGTTGGTGCCGATGCCGGACGGCGTCAAGATGAGGGACATCGCGTTCGCCGCGCCGCCGCATAGCAAGAGCTTGAATGCCGATCAGCTCAAGAGTCTCGGCCGTGTGCTGCGCGATATTGCCGTCGACAGTAACGTGATGGGAGACAGCACGCCGTTTCGAAGAGAGGCGCCTGCGCTCGAACTCGCCGTGCCGACGCCGCCGATTAAGAGAGAGACCGCGCTGGCCAATGCGCGCGCCTATCTCACCGTCAATTGGGTGATGCTGCGCGAAAACTTCGCCAAGCCGGGCGTGGAAAACAGCTGCGAGCCGGCGCACGCCAAGTTCTGGATGCGGCCACGGCGTTTCAGCGAGGACATGATTGGCACGACCCTCGGCCCGATGCCCTATCGTTGGGGCGGCGACGACACACCGGGGACCTACCGGCTGCGCACCGAATGGGGCGCGCTCGCCGGCAGCATTTGCACATGTCGCGATGTCACATTGAACTACTGCCTGTTCCCGGATTCGGCCGGCGTCGACTGCTCCGGTTTCGTTTCGCGCGCCTGGGGAATCGACAAGCGTGGCACCAGCGGTCTGCTCGACGTCGCGGACGAGGTGAACAGTGTCGGCGACCTCAAGCCCGGTGATGCCTTCAATTGGGCCGGACGCCACGTGCGGCTGTTCACCGGTCTGGCGCCAGGCGCTGCCACCGCGTTCGTCGTGCTGGAATCCTCCACACGGCTGGAATGCGAGGGCGTGTGCGAGCGCACGCTGCGGCCGAGCGAAGTGGATGGTTATCGGATGATCCGCTATCGCGGCATGAGCGAGAATGGCATCGCCGCCATCGGCACCACGCCGGCCGCTACGACCACGGATGTCGCTCCGGCCGCCACCAGCCCGAACGGCACAACGCAGAACGAAACCACCTCGAACGGCAGTAAGCCAACCGGCACCAGCCAGAACGGCACCGCCAAGAAACGCGCCACCGAGGCGCGACGGCGATGAAGCGCATCCTGCTTCCATTGCTTGCCGGCATGTTGGCGCTGGCGCCGCTCGAGAGCGTCTGGGGAATCTCGCGCGAGCAGGATCTGGTCAGGGACGTGACCAACCTGTTCAAGGCGCCGACCGTTCTGCCGCCGAACAATGCGTTGCGGCCGAATTTCGACGGCACGCGCAACGGTGCGCCGATCCTCGAGCCGTTTCAACGCGACGAAGGACCAGATGAGGCAAGTCCGGCCGAGAAGGTCTCGATCGGCTATTACCCGTGGGTCGTCGCCCTGATCGAAAATCAGAAAACGCCGCAGGAGGGTTACATCTGCGCGGGCGTCGTCATCGCTCCAAACTGGGCGCTCACCGCTGCGCACTGCACTTATAATTGGATGCGGCGGTGGCCGGTCGACAGCGAAGCCTACGTGCTGACGGGCACGGAAGCATTGGCCTCGCCTGGCCCCCGTTTTGCGGTGACGAAGATCGTGCCGCATCCGGATTACGACCCGCGCCGGCTGGTCAACGACCTCGCACTGGTGCGCTTCGACGCCAAGGGTGCCGATGCCGGTCCGCCGCTTCAATTGGATGGGCCGCCGATCCACGACCAGGTCGGCGAAATCGCGCAAATCGTCGGATGGGGCGTCAGCAATACGAAGCTGTTGGCGCGGCGACAACTCGAGTCGCTGCAGATGATCCAGGTGGGTGTCCGCAGCGACGGCGTTTGCTTCAGCCCCGTGAACTATCCGCAGTTGAAGGGCAAGGGCGTCTTCTGCGCACGCTCGCTGCTGCAATACCACGACACCTGCTACCGCTTCGGCGGCGCGCCCATCGTCATGCTTGACGCCAAGGGCGAGCGCTATCTCGCCGGGCTGGTGTCGTGGCCCGCAGCCTGTCCGCCTGATGTCCGCAAGCCCAATGCCTATCTCGATGTGCAGGCCTATCTCCCGTGGATCAAGGCAACGATCAGGGCCAATACGAAAGCCGCGCGATGAAGCGATTTCATCTCCGTCATATTGTGGTCGTCGGCGCGCTGGCCGCTTTGGTCGGGCCGGTGCCGTCGCCGGCGCGCGCCGCCGAGGGCGCGTTGCGGTTCGTTCCAAAAGTGCACAATACGTATCAGGACAAGCTCGACACGATCACGCAGCGCAATGCGCCGCGCGTGTTTACTGGCACTGCCAGCGTCGCCCCCGAGCGCAGCCAGAGCTACATGGTGTCGATCGGACTCAGAGGGGTCCCTCAGGAGCGCGGACATTTTTGTGGCGGTACGATCATCGACCCGCGTTGGGTGTTGACCGCCGCGCATTGCGTAACGCGCAACGCCACGGGTCAAGCGGTGCCCGCGCCTCTGGATCCGGACAAATTGCAGATCCTTGCCGGCACCAATGTCTTGTTTCGCGACGCCCAGATGAGGCCCGTTTCGCGCATCGTCATGCATCCCGAATATCGTGTGAACGCCGACGGCGTGCCGCAGAACGACTTGGCGCTGCTGCAGGTCTCCGATCCGTTGGCCGGCAGGCCGGTCGATCTGGCGACACCGGCGCAAGCGCAAAAGCTGCTCGATTCCCGCGACAAGGTGCTCACGCTTGGCTGGGGTACCGCCAGCTTCGAGCCGACGGCGGCGGTCTCGAACAACCTGCTCTTCACCTACGTCGATGTCGTCGACCGCGCCAAATGCAACGATGCCGCCGTCTACGCCGGCGCAGTGACCGACCGCATGTTCTGTGCCGGGCTCGGCTCCACCGATTCCTGCCAAGGCGACAGCGGCGGCCCCGCGCTCGGTCTGGCCGAGGGCCGGACGATCATGGTCGGGGTCGTGAGCTGGGGCGCCGGCTGCACCAACAAACGGTTTCCGGGGGTCTACGTCGATGTCACCAAGTATCTGGGCTGGATCAATGAGACGATCGGCAAACCCAGATCGTAGCCGCCGCGTGATGCGCGGCTTGCGCGCGGCCGCCGTGGCGGCTTTAGGGCTCGCCTGCGGGCCAGAGCCGTCGTTCGCTCAATACTATTATCAGCTCGGTCCCAAACGGCTATATCAGCCGGCCGACAATGCCACCAACCACAAAGGCGTCCCGCCAGTCATGCGCGATGCCATTCAGAACCTCACGGTCGGCACGCGGCTTCTGGCGGTGAAGCCGCGCATCATCGGCGGCGAGCCGGCGCCGGTCGGCATCTATCCGTGGATCGCGTCGATCGGCCTCGCGGGCGTTTCGCCGCGTGACGGCCATTTCTGCGGTGGCGCCTTCATCGCACCGGACTGGGTCATCACCGCCGCGCATTGCGTCTACAAGGAGGCGGCGAACAAGATCCAGGTGCTCGGCAACACCAATGCCTTGAGCGAGGGCGGCACCATCTACCCGGTCGACCGCATCGTCATTCACGAGAAGTACGACGCGGACACCAGCGACTACGACGTCGCGCTGCTACATCTTTCCAAGCGCTTCACCGCGCGCACGCTGCCGCCGCTCGCCCCCGCCCAGGCCGGCCGGCTGGCCGAACCGGGCGGCCTCGGTGTTGTGGCCGGCTGGGGCATGACGGCCGAAGGCACTGAAGTAGCGAACGCGCTGCGCCATGTCACGGTGCAGATCCATTCCAACAAAGTGTGCAACGGTCTCGCTTCCTACAGCGGCGCTGTCACGGATCAGATGCTGTGCGCTGGATTCGCCGAAGGCGGCAAGGATTCCTGCCAAGGTGACAGCGGCGGGCCCTTGATGGTGTCCGACCGCACCGGCAGCTTCTATCAGGCTGGCGTCGTGAGCTGGGGCGAAGGCTGCGGGCGGCTGAACAAGTTCGGCGTCTACACCCGTGTCTCCACGATCCAGCCCTGGATCGCCGACCGCCTTGCCGGCAAGCCGCAGGCGCAACGCGCGCAGCCGACCGCGCAGATGCCGCTCGCGCCCGTAGTGCAGACCAATCCCGCCGCGCCGCGCCGCAACGGCGTCGCCAGCAACAGCCGCGCGCAGGCGGACAAGCTGGCCGTTCGGCCCAAAGCCAAGCACCCTGGCAAGAAGGCCGCCGGCAAGCCGAGGAAGACATCCGCGGTCATCGCGCCCGTGGACGCCTATGCCTTCGCGACGCCCGAGGCGCTGCATTAGACGTCAGCGAGAGCCCGAAATTATTTTCCTATCTCGCTTGACCTTTTATTCCTACTGAATATAGTCCGCATATCCCGCCCCGTTACCGAGGGGTGTCTGATCAGCGTCTCCAGACGCGGGGCGGGGAGCGGTGGCCGGAAGG
>Ga0255338_1005552_pt1 | contig 11510 bp, 10 predicted proteins | sample MeOH1_35cm_T4_19_FD_203715 | JGI IMG/M metagenome (GOLD analysis project Ga0255338, IMG submission 203715) | Sandy soil microbial communities from University of British Columbia, Vancouver, Canada - MeOH1_35cm_T4_195 | ecosystem: Engineered > Artificial ecosystem > Sand microcosm > Unclassified ... | reverse complement strand
TTGCAGTTTCCTTTTCTTGTGTAACGTGGTACCCAACTACCTCGTATTCACAGGCCGGTTCTGCACGTTTTGATAATTCCGGAAACATGCAATGGATGACACTTTACAGTTTTCCTGCGCAAGCTTTCTGTGCCACGGTAGTGCAATTATCGGATCATTCGTTTGCGATCGGTGCATCCATGAATAATCCAATCGATAGCATGTATCGTCGGGCATTGCTGATGGGTATCAATGAATTCGGACAGGAGCAATGGTCACAAGCATTCAGTGACAGCGCCTATAGTGATTTTGGTGCACAGAACGTAGCAGGAATCATTGAAAGTGACAACCACGATCTATTTGTTATTGGTTCCGGATATACCGGTTTTTTCGGCAGGTTCACTTCAACCGGATATGGCGCATGCAATTCAGCATGGATGGGCCCGATAACCACATTTCTGCAACCATCACTGATTGCAGCTTCCTCCATTTATGAGATACCTGTTTCACTTCCGGAGTACATAGAAAACGTCACCTGCAGCTACGGAAATTTCAATTCCGAATACACTTCCTGCTCAGGTGTGATAACAGAAACCGGACACAATCCGGAAGAAAATGAATGGAGCTTGACCCCTGATACGCACGGAGATTACGAAATCGGAGTACCTCAACCTTATCGCGACAAACCTGTACTTGTGGAGATAACGGATTTATCCGGATGCCTGGTGTTTCAGGATCTGAATCATTCTCCGGGATTCCAAATTCCCGTCAGCACTGTGTTGTTGTCTGCCGGAGAATATGTTGTCTCTGTAATATCTGACAACGAACGGATTTTCAGCACCCGAATTTTCGTCGTACGATAAATTTCTAGAACCGGAAATTCTTCACGCAATCCACGAAAAACTTCACCTTCTCTTTTTCGAGATCAGGATAAAGTCCATGTCCGAGATTTGCAATGTGGCGATCAGGACCAAATGCCCTCAACATTTTTTCGGTTTCCGATTTGATGACGTCGAAGTCGGCATAGAGCAGACAAGGGTCAGCGTTACCCTGCAGAGTTTTCTCGTTGCCGATCAATGCACGCGATTCAGCAATATCCATTGTCCAATCGAGGCCGATCGTATTACATTTCAGTTTGCCGAGATCTTTGCGAATGAAGAATGCATCTTTTGCAAACACTGTCAGCGGAACGAGTGAATGCAGCTCATCACAGATTCTCGCGATGTACGGTAGTGCAAATTCACGATACTGTTGCGGAGATAATACGCCCGCCCACGAATCGAATATCTGCAGCATATCGGCACCTGATTTTACCTGTGCCTTGAGATAATGTATTACACTCTCTGTAATTTTCTCCAGCAGCATGTGTGAGAGCCGGGGTTGCGTGTACAGGAATTTTTTCGCTTTCGAAAATGTTTTCGATCCGCTGCCTTCTACCATATAGGCCATCAGCGTCCACGGTGCTCCCGCAAATCCGATGAGCGGCACTCTTCCGCCCAGCGCAGTCTTCGTGAGCTTCAGTGCATCACACACGTAAGAAAGATCATCCTCTCCGTTTGCCACCCGCAGTTTATTGATATCTGCCTCCGTTCTGATGGTATTCTCAAACCACGGACCTTTCGCCTCCACCATCCTGTAAGGAAGTCCCATCGCTTCGGGAATCACGAGAATGTCGGAGAAAATAATCGCCGCATCAACGCCAAGAATATCGACCGGCTGAACAGTCACTTCCGCTGCGAATTCCGGGGTCTTCACCAGTTCAATAAATCCGCCCATTTTCGAACGTACTTCGCGGTATTCAGGCAACACTCTGCCTGCCTGGCGCATGAGCCATACAGGTGTTCTTTCGGTTTTCTCGCCACGGGCAGCACGCAGGATAAGGTCGTTTTGTAACATGGCGCAAAGTTAGCTCACAGTTCGAAAGTTCGACCGTTCGCTGTTGCCCGTTTGAGAAATATATTTGAAAATGCCTGACTTTTCGCAGACAAAGTGTACGGTGAAGTACAAACCCATTCACTGTGAATTCCTAACTTTATATCATGCTGCACAAAATCAAACCCAAACACCTGATGATGATCGGCGTCCTTGCGATGGTGATCGGAATTCTTTTCTACGCACTATGGAATGTTGTTGACATGCCACACGTATGGCGCAGCTTCTCTCTCGTCAAATGGGCCAGGAATACGCTGGGGAGATATGGAATTTCTTCTATCTACTTTTTCGGTGGAGTATTGGTGTTTCTTAGAGGTTATTCAGCTATGCGCAGCGAAGAACGCAGCCGGCAGGTCCAGCAGCAGTTGCAGCAGCAGTTTCAGCAGCAACAGCAGCAAAGTAATTGGCCTGGTCATCGGCAATAAATCCCGTTCCGCTACTGACTTTCGTCGCCGCACTCCCGCCTGTTTGCTATCTTTGCACAAATCATTTTTGTGAGCTCTCAGAATCATTCTTTCGACGTTGTAGTGGTTGGTGGCGGATGTGTCGGATTAGCCGCTGCCTATAAAATCAACACACGGTACCCGCATCTCAAAGTAGCTGTTCTCGAAAAGGAAGATGTGCTGTCTCCGCACCAGACCGGCCATAACTCCGGAGTGATTCACTCAGGCATTTACTACAAACCCGGATCATACAAAGCAAAACTCTGTGTGGAAGGTCGCCGTGAATTGGTGGCATTTGCAAAAGAGCACAACATTGCACATGACATCTGCGGAAAAATTATTGTGGCCACTCACGAGAGTGAACTGGAACACATGAATAAAGTGTACAACAACGGAAAAGCGAACGGTGTTGAAGACATTGAACTCATCGACGCTAAGCGTATTAAGGAAATTGAACCGTTTGTTGAGGGTATCGCCGGAATATGGGTTGGATGCACAGGCATTATTGATTTCCCGGGGGTGACGCGTAAACTTGGGGAACTGCTGGAGAAGAAATTTCCCGGAAGTAAAGTCTTTACGAAGACGGAAGCCCGATCATTTGATCACAAAGAAAACATTACCGACATCATCACGAACAACGGAACGTTTGCCGCAAAATATATTGTGACCTGCGCCGGATTGCAGAGCGATCGTATTGCAAAAAAAGAAGGAACAAAATCGGATGCTGCAATCGTGGGTTTCCGCGGAGATTATTACGATCTGACGGAAGTGGGAATGAAAAAGGTGCGGAACCTGATTTACCCGGTACCCAATCCGAAGTATCCGTTTCTTGGGGTGCACTTCACACGGATGGTTCATGGCGGTGTTGAATGCGGACCGAATGCGGTGTTTGTATTCAAACGCGAAGGTTACAGAAAAACTTCTTTCAGTTTCCGCGACACATGGTCGGCATTTACGTTCCTGGGTACATGGAAATTTTTTGCAAAGAATATCCGGTTCGGCCTTGATGAATACCGCGGCGCATTTTCGAAAAAATATTTCCTCAAACGTTTGCGCACTCTCATTCCGACTCTCCAATCAGAAGATATTGTTTCTTCGCGGAGCGGCGTCCGTGCAATGGCACTTTCTCCGGAAGGAAATATGCTCGACGATTTCAAGATTGAGCATCGTAACAATGCCATTCACGTACTGAATGCACCGTCACCTGCAGCCACAGCTTGCCTTTCCATCGGAAAAGCGATCGAGGAGATGGCCACTGAGAAGTTCGGGCTGAAGTAATCCACTGTTCACTTACGGTGCTGATCCGGGCGGGATTCAGCGCACATATTCGTCGGAATCATTCTGTCCACCAATTCGATAATCCATCGCGGCGCCCATTCCGTTTGTGAGATATCCGCAAACATTTTCCTCTACCGTGTCTCCATCGATCACATACAACAGATCGAGAGAACAATCGTGTGGAATCCGTACCCATACGGTTTCTTCTTCGCCGGGCTGCAACGGTTCAATCACATAGTTGCTGCAGCCACTCAGTTGAATACCCGTTAATTCAGATTCAGTACTGTTAGAGAATGTGATCCTGGCGGTATCCATCAACATAAAAGCAAACCACACATAAAACAACATCGCGGGAATATTCAGCAGCAGCATACCAACACTCAACAGCAGGGTGCGGTCCCGATACCTGATTGCGTCGCTGAGCCCGATTAAGGCAAACGGAACATCCACAAAAAGTGCAACAACGAGGTAGGTGTATCCCACCATCAGCACTTTATCGCCTATAAAGTAATAGGCTGTTAACAGTGCCGTTCCTATCAGGAAAGTTCCCAAAGCTACGGCCCTCATTCCCCGGGCAAATTTTCTGTTCGTGTCCTCCATGCACGTACGGTATTACCAGATCCGAGTCCTTATGTAGTTTTCTCACCTACAAACTGGTCCTCCTTGTCCTGAAAGAGAACATTAAATGTAGTGAGGCTTCCATATATTTTTGTGATGTATTGCTGCATCTCCACTTTGTCTTCGTCGGTGAGTTTCTGATGCGCGTTGATTTTCTGCTCGAGCACACGCAGGCGGTCACGCAACATCACAATCTTGTGAAAGAACGATTCGATAGAAATTTCCTTCGATTTGAGCGAAGTGTCGCCGGGTTCCATGATCATGTTTCCTCCCTGCCATTTGCCGGCAAGTTCTACATTTCCTCCTCCGTTGTAATCGTCGAGAATTCTGCGGAGTGTTTTTTCGAGTTCATCCATTGTGAAGGGATATTGAGAGTTTTCTTCGCCGGGAGCAGCGATGAGAGTAAGTAATTCTGCTTTGCGTTTGGAGACTTCCATCGTCCCGCGCTTGCCGAAATCAATCACCCAGAACAGCGGATGTTCTTCGGTAATTTTTCCTTTACCGTAGTGTTCGTGATCAATTATTGAGCCGGCGTGAAATTCCATTTCGTACTTACGAATATACAAAGCGCAGGCTAAAAAGTAAGTCGTAAATTCGCATTTAATGAACGAATCACACCGCATCGACAAATGGCTGTGGTCTGTCCGCCTCTTTAAGACGCGTTCGGAATCGGCAGACGCCGTGCGTGGCGGTAAAGTAAAGCTCAATGGAGATGCCGTGAAAGCGGCCAAAGAAATCAAAGTGAATGACCTGGTGACGTTCCGAAGCGGAACAATTACGCGCACGCTCAAAGTGACCGACTTCCCGAAATCCCGCGTATCAGCCAAACTTGTTCCGGATTTCTGTGAAGATCTCACTCCTCCGGAAGAATACGAAAGACAGAAGGCGGAAAAACAGTACGAGCGTCCGTTTTTCTATACAGGAAAGGGACGTCCTACGAAAAGAGACCGACGTAAACTGGACGGTATGTCGTAATTCAAAGATTCAATATTCAAAAATCGGTTATCTGCCAGCTGATGGCACCGATGGAATTTTTGAATTTTGAATTATTGAATCTTTGAATGGTTAACTTCGTTAGCGATATGGCTGAATTCAATTACGACGAACTAAGTGCAAAGCTCAATGCCGGAAATCCCTGGCCGCAGATTTACATGTTCAAGTTCATTGTACCGTCTGATAATCATAAGATCGCTCTCGTTGAACGGCTTTTTGAAGATGATGCGGATATTAAAATGCAACCATCCTCCAACGGAAAATATACTTCTATTACCGCTCGTGTAGTAATGCTGAATGCAGAAGCAATCATTTCCATATACAAGCAAGCCTCTGCTATCGAAGGAATTATTTCTCTCTAACCGACTATGAAAAAAAATCTCGCTGTTGTTATTGCCGCATTCCTGTTTATCACAGTCTGCGCGCAGAAGAATCTTACGTTGGAAGAAGTAGTGATGAACCGCGTGCGGTTATCACCTTCTACCCTGCCCGATCTTCAATGGATTGCCGGTACCAATAGTTATTCCTGGATCCGTACACTGGGAGTCGGAGAAGAACTGGTTTCTTCCTCCGGGAACGGGAGCAAAACAGTTGTTCTCGTTACACTTGTAGAGTTGAATGCAAAAATTCAACAAGCCAATATTACTGCGCTGAACACGGAAAAATACTTTCCTTCGGTTCATTGGTTAACGCCGGAGAAGTTCTGTTACGAATCGCAGGAATATACGGTAACGTATGATCTCAAGAGCAAGACCATCCAGGCCGTAAAACGTGAACTGTTTCCTGCAGGCGCGGAAAATCACGACAAGTCGGATGCAAGTGGTTATACTGCATTTACGGTTGCAAATAATCTCTTCGTAATGAAAGACGGACGATCTGCACAGGTTACCACCGATGTGAATCCCGGAATTGTCAATGGAAAATCATATCACCGTGAAGAATTCGGAATCTACAAAGGAACGTTCTGGTCTCCCTCCGGAAAATCACTTGCCTTTGCGCGGATGGATGAATCGATGGTGACAGAATATCCCATTCTCGAGCTGGGAACACTGCCTGCCACTCCACGAATGATCCGTTACCCGATGGCGGGAGGAAAGAGTCACCACGTAACAATCGGCGTTTACAATACAGAAACGGCAAAAACAGTTTTCCTGAATACAGGTGAACCGGCAGAACAATACCTGACCAATATTGCGTGGAGTCCCGACAACAAATGGATTTACATCGCGGTTGTTAATCGTGGACAGGATCACTTGTGGCTGAACCGCTACAGTGCGGAAACCGGTGCGTTCGACAAAACACTTTTTGAAGAACAGGATACAGAATGGGTGCAGCCTTATTACACGCTGAAGTTTGTTCCGGGGCACGATGATCAGTTTGTGTGGAATTCGGAGCGTGGAGGATACAACGCACTGTATCTCTACAAAACAGACGGAACGCTTTTGCACCAGTTAACACCTACCGCCCCTGCAAAGAACATGGGTGGAGTTGAACCGCTCGTTGTGACTGAAGTTTACGGCTTTGATCCGAAAGGCAGCACCGTCTTTTTCCAGGCGGCACCGGCGGGCAGCATCAACCGCGTAATCTACAAATGTGACCTGCAGAAAGGCATGGTAAAATCCATCAGCCCGACTGACGGTACATGCTCTGCAAAATTTTCAAAAGACCGTACTCAGTTCATCTGCGATTTCGCGAACCTGACCACACCACGCATCATAACAGTTCGCAAGAATGACGGAAGTGTTTCCGGAACAATACATACAGCCCCTGATCCGCTGGCGGGATATAACAAATCAACGGCGAAGCTTTTTACAATTACTGCTGCCGATGGTAAAACACCGCTATGGTGCAGAATGTTTCTTCCTGCCGGATTTGATTCAACAAAAAAATATCCTTCACTCACTTATGTTTACAACGGACCGAATGTTCAGACGGTAACCAATACCTGGCTCTCCGGAAATGATCTCTTCCTCTATTATATGGCACAGCAAGGATTTGTTGTATTCACAGTCGATGGCCGTGGATCAGACAATCGCGGGACAGAATTCGAACAGGTGATTCACCGGCACCTGGGCGTGAATGAAATTGCCGATCAGAAAATGGGATCGAATTATCTGAAATCAAAATCGTGGATTGACGGAAACCGCATGGCTGTGTATGGCTGGAGTTACGGAGGATTCATGACTACATCCATGATGACACGTACTCCTGATGTATACCGTTGCGGAATTGCGGGCGGAGCAGTAATCGATTGGGCGTATTACGAAGTAATGTACACCGAGCGCTACATGGACACTCCACAGGAAAATCCGGAAGGATATAAAGAAGCGAATGCAATCAACTATGTGCAGAACCTGAAAGGAAAACTGTTGCAGATCCATGGAACCTCAGATGATGTGGTAGTCTGGCAACACACACTCATGTACACACAGGCTGCAATTTCCAAAGGGGTACAGACAGATTATTATATGTATCCCGGACATCTGCACGGCGTGAAAGGGAAAGACCGTATCCACCTGCTTACGAAGATTTCAAATTATGTAGTAGAGAATACAAAATAACCACGTAGCGATTCAGGAACACATACGGAGTTATGGAAGGTGAATCAACCTCTTCATTCAATACATAGTTCGCGGGAAGCAGTTATGTGAATTATCCATTGCTACGGATTACCCTGGTCACATTTTCCAGGCCCACGTGGTTAAACCAACCTAATTTCCTTGTCGCCAACGGTCACTTTCATACCGGGCTTCAACTTCGCGCGTTTTCGCAGCTCGATCACACCATTCACCATCACTTCACCCTGGGTGACAAGAATTCCTGCCACGCCGCCGGTCTCCGCTATGCCGGTTACCTTCAGCAATGCAATGAGCTCAATGTATTCTCCTTCAATTTTGAATTCTTCCATGGTTGTGTGCTTACTGCCTACTGCTTACTACTACTGCCTACTGCCTACTGAACTACTGCCTACTGAACTACTGCCTACTGAACTACTGCCTACTGAACTACTGCCTGCTGAACTACTGCTTACTGCCTACTCTTAAATGAGCTGATACCATTTGTTATCATTAAGCTTACGGTACAATCTTCCCTTGCGCATCCGGAAACGATACCCGAAATTGAAATCCACGGAATGATAGCGTGGCTCTACACGCATTCCCTGGTTGAGGTACGAATTGTAATCCACACGATAAGTGATGGAGAAGAACATGCGCTTGCCATTAAGCCCGATCGCGGCGCGGAAGTCGCCTGCAGCCCCTACCTTCCACTTTTTGTCGGAATAAGAACGGTCAAATGTCCCGATGTTCCGATGCTGAAAATCAAATCCGCTCGTGGCTGTTAGATTAACGTAAAAAGTATGAAAGAGAACCAGGTTGTACGAATATCCCGGCCCGATGGAAAATCCCTGCACCCTGTAATAATTCATCGGTGCATAGCGACCATAAAACTGTTGCGCCGGTGTCGGGATCAATGAAGTATCTGACTTGAATGTATAATCGTAAATATTGCTGCACAGCAGAAGTGACCCTGCCGACTTGAGTTGTCGCTGAGTGTTGAAATAAGCGGAACTGTAAGAGAATTTCCTCTTATTAAATACGAACAATGTCTTCACGCGCATCGAACGTACGTCCATTGATGGATTCTGGTAATACACTCCTGTGGAATCAAACAGCGTATCATAGATCGGCGATTTCACGTCGTAAAAACCATGATAATGCCGGTAAGAGCTTTCGAACCGGAAACGGTAGAAAGTAAAAGAAAAACCCAGGGTAGAATATTTGGTTGTTCCTTTTTTCTTCGCCACATCAGCGGTCGGAGGTGTAGACTTGATTCCGAAACAGAAAGAAATCTTATCGAAGTCAATGGAAATTCCGGTTGCGGCGTTACCGTCCGCAATCATTTTCGGAGCACCCCAGCCTGCAGTATCCTGAAATAAGGTTTGTGTAAAACGTATGTCGTATGCGCGATACGATTGCGACAACGTTACAATAAAACGATCAGGGTATTTCTTGATGAAGTTCGTGTCGACAGTATTGCGATAGCGCCGCAACGAATCTCCGGGAGTGCCGTTCAATCCGTTTCGCCCCATCATAAACAACGGGAGAAACATTACAATCCAGACAATGATTCGGAACCGGCAGCGGGCTTTCATTCTGGTACCGAAAATACGCAATACAAGTTAAACAGCGAACAGTTCAGATTGCAGTTTCAGCATCGACCTCCTGGCCTGCCGTGCCAAAGATCATTCCGGCGAATGACCCCGAACATTTCCACACGGTCATCACGGCGCTAGTTTTGACTGTAACATAATCTCTGGTCAAATGAAAACACGATCTCACAAAACACTGGCCTGGCTCCCGCCGATTCTCTTGGCAATAGCCTGTTCGATTCAACTGGAAGGACAAACATTGGTACAGTATAATGCATCCGCATTACCTAACCAGGTAAACATTTCCATTCCGGTATTTTCCAATAATCCGAATCTGTCGGCTTCAGCCATCACGCGTGGTGCAGGATTGACTGCCGAACAATCAACCGCGTCACTGAATTCGAGTAACTGGCCCGGTGCAGGAAGCGCTCCGAACAATACGAAATACTATAGTTATACACTGGCGGCGAATACCGGGTATGTAATTGATCTGCGAAACGCAGTCTTCAACTTCAATTGTAAGCGGAATAATTCCAATGGTGTGGTCAATGTTTACGTATATACGAGCGCTGATGGTTATACAACACCTGTCAGCACTACACCGATTACCAACAACAGCGTAATTCCGGTTACTTGCACATTTCCCAATACCTCTGTGTACACCAATTTATTCAGTGTACAGATCAGAATTTATGCCGATGGTGCAACGCAGACGTCGCGCACATTGGAAATCATGGATCCTGCTACAGGCTCGGGAAATATCCAGATCCAGGGAGGCTCTGTGGTCAATTGCATTCCTGCACTCAGCACGCCTACCAGTAACAGCCCGGTGTGTGCCGGTTCTTCCCTGAACCTTGGTTCATCTGCAACATCAGTGGTTACACCCATTTCATACGCATGGGCCGGACCTGACAGCTATACATCGGGATCACAGAATCCGGTTCTATCCGGGGTCACTGCCGCTGCACAGGGAACTTATACTGTTACGGCATCAAACGCATGTGGATCAAGTCAGGCAACAACATCCGTTGCAGTCAGTGCAATTTCAATTACCAGTTCATCTACGAATGAATCATGTTTCAACGCGTGTGACGGGCAGGCAACCGCAACTCCAACCGGCGGTATCGGTACTTATTCTTATTCATGGTCGTCCGGCGGTACAAATGCCACGGCCACTTCGTTGTGTCATGCAGCCTACACCTGTACAGTGACGGACGTTGCCGGTTGTACCGCAACTACCACGGTGAATGTAAACTACAACAATTGCCCTGCTTTTCCGGTAACAACAGTACCCTGCGGAAATACTTACAATAAAAAGACGCAAGTTGTTTCGGCAGCCAGTGTCAGCGGTGCAATCGCCTATAAATTTTCGTTCTACGATAATACAACGGGTGCTCTGGTAGCACAATATTCACAAGCCTCCAGGTCACTGACACTTGCAAGTGTAGCCGGACTATATTACAACACAACTTATAAATGGACCGTGGCAGTGAATATCGGCAGCGGATTCGGACCTGAAAGCAGTTCCTCGTGCACCATCAACCTCGGAGAACCACAAGCTACACTTTTGTGTGGTGCATACTATGCACAATTGAACAGCTACACGGCAGTTTTTTCACCGGGCGGCGTAAGCAACTTCCGCTTTACTCTCTATGACTACACTACCGGCGCACTTGTTGCGCAACGGACGCAGGCATCAAACTATCTGTACTTTAATACACTTTCGGGCCTGAATTACGGAAGAACATATCGATGGACAGTTGCTTGTGAGTATCCGTTGAGTTCCGGTGGAAGCGCATTTGGATCGGAAAGCAATCCGAACTGTACGGTAACCTTCGGTCCTGCGATGACTTCACTTCCATGTGGTGCAGTCTATACCAATTTCAACAACTACACAGCTGTTACTGCACCCGGTGGAGTGCTTAATTACCGTTTTACATTCTACAACAGTTCAACGGGTGCAATTGTTGCGCAACGCACGCAGGCATCAAACTACCTGTACTTCAATACACTCTCCGGTTTATATTACGGCAATACCTACAAATGGACTGTTGCGTGTGAGTATCCGTTGAGTTCCGGTGGAAGTGCTTTTGGACCCGAAAGCAATAATAACTGTA
>Ga0255338_1005551_pt1 | contig 11511 bp, 12 predicted proteins | sample MeOH1_35cm_T4_19_FD_203715 | JGI IMG/M metagenome (GOLD analysis project Ga0255338, IMG submission 203715) | Sandy soil microbial communities from University of British Columbia, Vancouver, Canada - MeOH1_35cm_T4_195 | ecosystem: Engineered > Artificial ecosystem > Sand microcosm > Unclassified ... | reverse complement strand
CTCGAAGCGGCCCTTGTAGTTGAAGGCGCCGCGGCGGCGCCAGTGGAACCGGTCTCCGGCCGCCAGGTTGATCCTGAGCGTGCGGTGGCCGAGCCGCTCCAGCTCGCCGGCAAGCTCGGCCGCGAACGTCGACGGCGGGCCTTGCAGGAAAAGGAAGACGCGGCGGCCGTCGCTCGACATCACGGTCAGGAATCTCTCAAGCCGCTCGGAAGCGCCGGGCCGCCCGCCGCCGATCAACGGGGGCAGGGGCGTGCATAGCCGCTGGCATCGGGCGGATCAAGCCGCCCGATGCCAGCGGCCAGCGATCGTGCGCCCTGGCAACTCAGTGCGACCTGGCGACGGTGAAGTCGACCACGGCGGCGAGCGCATCGCGGTAGGTGGAGGGGCCGAGGCGGGCGAGGGCGGCCTTCGCCGCGGCGCCGTGCGCCTCGGCGCGCGCCAGCGTGGCGGCTATGGCGCCGTGGCGGTCGAGGAGGTCGAGGGCACGGGCGAGATCGGCGTCGGCGCCGCCGCCGGTCTCGATGGCGCGCTTCCAGAAGGCGCGCTCGGCGTCGTCGCCGGCGCCGTAGGCGAGGATCACCGGCAGCGTCACCTTGCCCTCACGGAAGTCGTCGCCGACGCGCTTGCCGAGCGCCGCGCTGGAGCCGCCGTAGTCGAGAGCGTCATCGACCAGCTGGAAGGCGTAGCCGAGGGCGAGGCCGAAGTCGGCGAAGGCGCGCCGCTCCTCGCCGTCGCGCCCGGCGACCACTGGCCCGACCTCGGCGGCGGCCTTGAACAGGGCCGCGGTCTTGGCACGGATCACCTCGGTGTAGGTTTCCTCGGTGGTGTCGACGTGCTTCGCCGCCGAAAGCTGCAGCACCTCGCCCTCGGCGATCACCGCCGCGGCGTCGGAGAGGATGTCGAGGGCGGTGAGCGAGCCGACCTCGACCATCATCTTGAAGGCCTGGCCGAGCAGGAAGTCGCCGACGAGGACGCTCGCCTGGTTGCCCCACACCATCCGCGCCGCCGGCTTGCCGCGGCGGAGGTCGCTCTCGTCGACGACGTCGTCGTGAAGCAGCGTCGCCGTGTGCATGAACTCGACCGAGGCGGCGAGCCGGACGTGGCCGTCGCCTCCGTAGCCGAAGTGGCCGGCGGCGGCGAGGGTGAGCATCGGCCGGAGCCGCTTGCCGCCCGAGCCGATCAGGTGGTTCGCCACCTCCGGGATCATCTGGACGTCGGAGCCGGTCCGCGACAGGATGAGCGCGTTCACCCGCTCCATGTCGCCGGCCACCAGGCCCACGAGGGCGTCGATTCCGGTCTCCCCCGCAGCAGGCGTCGAGGATGCGGTGGGGAGGACCGATGAATCGGCCGGTCGTCGGCTGGCCGGCTGGACAAGTGCCACGCTGTCCGTCTCCTTAAGCGGCGGTCGTTGGTCCGGAGGATAGGAAGACGCCTCGGCGGCGACAAGTGAGGCGACGCGATCGGCGGAAGAATGGACGAGATCCTCAAGACGACCGACCCGGTGATTCTCTCCTTCGTCGAGGCGCTCTTCAAGGAGGCCGGTATCGGCCACCTCGTCGTCGACCGCAACATGAGCCTCGTCGAGGGATCGCTCGGCATCCTGCCGTGCCGGGTGCTGGTCGAGGCCGAGGCGCTCGATCGCGCCCGGCGTCTGCTGACCGACGCCGGCCTCGGCGCGGAGCTTTCCCGGCCCAAGGGCGGCGCGTGAGCCCGGCGACGACGCGCGACCGCTTCCTCGGCGGCCGCTTCTCGGCGCTGCAGCCGGCGCGCGGCCATCACCGCGCCGGCGCCGACGCGCTCATCCTCGCCGCTGCCGTCGACGCGGCGACGGCCGGCCGCGTCGTCGACCTCGGCGCCGGCGTCGGTGTCGCCGGCCTCGCCGTCGCCGCCCGCTGCCCGGCGGCGACCGTCGTCCTCGCCGAGATCGACCCGGTCCTCGTCGGGCTCGCCCGCGACACCGTGGCGCTGCCGGAGAATGCCGGGCTCGCGGCGCGGGTCGCCGTCGTCGCCGCCGACGTCACCGCCCCGGCGCGGGCGCGGGCGGCGGCCGGGCTCGCCCGGCACTCCGCCGACGCGGTGATCCTCAACCCGCCCTACCGTTCGGCCGGGCGCGTCCGCGTTTCGCCCGCCGCCGGCCGCGCCGGCGCCCACGTCCTCGCCGAGGGCGGCCTCGACCCGTGGCTCAGGACGGCCGCCGACCTCTTGGTGCCGGGCGGTCGGGTCGCCGCGATCTTCCCGGCCGAGGGGCTCGGCATGCTCCTCGACGGTCTTGCGGGGCGCTTCGGCGCGGTCACCGTGCTCCCGGTCCATCCTCGCGCCGGCGAGCCGGCGATCCGCGTCGTCGTGCGGGCGATCAAGGGGCGGCGCGGCGGGCTGACGCTGCTCGACCGCCTGGTGCTGCACGAGCCCGGCGCCCAGGCGCCGACGGCGGCGGCGCGGGCGATCTTCGAGGCCGGCGCGCCGCTGCCGCCCGGCTGAGCGGGTGGCCGCGGGCCTCGCCGCCGTCCGACCTCGCCCCGGGCGTCGGCGCCGGCGGCGGCAGGGTCAGACGGCGTCGAGGGAACTCGCCGCGACCCACCACAGCGGCTCCGCCCGGCGCAGCCGCCGCGCCGCGAGCTCCGCCTCGGCCGGCGTGTCGAACAGCGCGAAGGCGGTGGCGCCGGAGCCCGAGAGGCGGGCGACGAGGGCACCGGGGAGCGCCGCCAGCGTCGCCAGCACGTGGTCGATCACCGGCGCGACGCGCCGCGCCGCGGGCTCGAGATCGTTGCGGCACAGGATCAGCCACTCGGCGAGGGCGCGGGCGTCGGGCCAGGCGGCCGGCAGCATCGGCAGCGGCGCATTGTCGCGACGCTCGAGGGCGGCGAAGACGGCCGGCGTGGCGACGGGGACGCCGGGGTTGGCGAGCACGATGCCCGCCGCCGGCAGTGGCGGCACGGCGGCGAGCGCGTCGCCGATGCCGCGGGCGCGGGCCGGCCGCGAGCGCACGCACATCGGCACGTCGGCGCCGAGCGGCCGGGCGATCTCGACGAGCGCCTCGGCGGTCAGCGGCAGGCCCCAGCGGCGAGCGAGGAGGCGCAGTACCGCCGCCGCGTCGGCCGACCCGCCGCCGATGCCGGCGGCGACCGGCAGCCGCTTGACGAGGCGCAGGGCGATCGCGCGCCCCTCGCCCGGATGCAGCGCGGCGAGGTGTGCCGCCGCGGCGTAGGCGAGGTTCTCGGGCCCCGCCGGGACGTGGTGCGCGAACGGGCCGTCGACGGCGAAGGAGATGTCCTCCGCCGCGACGGCGACCTCGTCGCCGACCGGCGGGAAGCAAACGAGGGTGTCGAGCTCGTGGTACCCGTCGGCGCGCCGGCCGACGACGTGCAGGGCGAGGTTCACCTTGGCGTGGGCGAACTCGGCATCGGCCGCCCGAGGCGCCGCCGCCGGCCGGGTGCGGCGCTGGGCGGCCGTCGCGGCGGTCACGGCGCGGTGGGCGCGACGGTGTTCGACGAGGCCCTGGTCGGCTCGGGGGCGACGAGGCCCTTGGCGAGCTTTTCCTTGATCTTCTCGAGGTCTGCCGGCGTCGGCTTCATGTCGCGGGCGTGAGCCCACTGGAACTTCGCCTCGAGCTTGCGCCCGGTCATCCAGTAGGCGTCGCCGAGGTGGTCGTTCATCACCGGATCGTCCGGCAGCAACTCGACGGCGCGCTCGAGCTCGGCCACAGCGTCGTCGTAGCGGCCGAGCCGGAAATAGGCCCAGCCGAGGCTGTCGACGATGTAGCCGTCGGTCGGCCGCAGGTCGACGGCCTTGCGGATCATGCCGAGCGCCTCGTCGAGGTTGCGCCCCATGTCGACCCAGGAATAGCCGAGATAGTTCAATACCAGCGGCTGGTCGGGCGACAGCTCCAGCGCCTTCTTGAAATCGGCCTCGGCCTTGTCCCAATCCTTGGTGCGCTCGTAGGCGATGCCGCGTTGGTAATAGAGCACCCAATGGCGGCGATCGGGCGCCTTCAGGGTGCCGATGCCCTTCGAGTAGACCTCCGCCGCCTCGGCGAACAGCTCGTGGGCCCTGAGCACGCTGCCGTAGGCGATGACCGCCTCGAGATCGGAGGGGTCCTTGTCGACGAGGGCGCCGAGCTGACTCTTGGCGTCGGCGAGCCGGTTGAGGTCGTTGTAGTTGAGGCCGATCTGGATCTGCGCCTCACGGGCGTGCGGCGAGGTCGGGGCGATGCGCTCGAAGACGGCGATCGCCTCCTCCGGCTGCGACAGCCGCTCGTGCAGGCTCGCCAGCGCGAGCGCGGCGAGATCGCTCTTCGGGTCGAGATAGAGGGAGAGCTGCAGCAGGGCGGCCGACGTCTCCTCGCTGCCCTCCCTGGAGATCGCGCTGCCGAGGTCGTAGAGCGCCTCGGAGAGCCCGGCGGCGGGGCCCGCGACGAGCGGGCCGGAGCCGGCGCCGGAGGCGATCTGCTGGCGCAGGTCGACGGCGACCGGGTGCGGGCCGACGGTGGCGATGTAGCGGTCGAGCACCTCGATCGCCTTGGCGCGGGTGTCGTCGCGCACCAGCGCCCGGGCATAGGCCTCGACGACGCGCAGCATCCCGGGCTCGATCTCGTAGGCGACGGCGAGGCGGCGGCGCGCCTCGACCTTGTCGCCGAGGAGGTCGGCGATGAGGCCGGAATGGAAGTCGGAGAAGCCGAGGTCGAGATCGGTGCCGCGCAGCCCGTCGAGCACGTCTAGGGCGGCCCGCTCGTTCTTCTCGCCGGCATAGGCCCAGGCGGAGGTCAGGACCGCGACGATCTCGGCGAGCTGGGTGCGGCCCTTGCGGGCGATGATCTCGCGGGCCTCGGGATAGCGGTCCTTCTTGAACGACTGCACGGCGCGGGTGAGCGTCGTCAGGTTGTTGCCGTCCATGCGCGGCGGCACCTGGTCGATCAGCTGGATCGCCCCGTCGATGTCGCCGATGGCGAGGCGCAGCGTGAAGGCGCGCTCGGCGAGCTGGGCGTTGTCCGGGTCGGAGGCGAGCGCGTCGTCGAAGAACGCCGCCGCCGCCTCCATGTCGCGGGTGCGCCCGGCATAGCGCGCCGCGAGATAGCTGCCGGACAGCGTCGAGGCGCCCGGGATGGTGACCCGCGGCGTCGGGTCGGTGTTCGCCTGCGCCGCGGCGGGCGGCAGCGCCAGGGCCGAGATCGCCAGCGCGGCGGTCGACACGATCGCCATCAGGGCGGTGCGGCCGCGTCGGGCGCCGGAAGCGGGCGAGCGTCGCGGAAGGCCGGGGAGGACCGGCGCGTGCGGTGCGTTCATGGTTGGAATCATGACGCGCCGGCCGCGCCGGTGCAAGGGGCGATGATGCGTCGCGCCGGGGCGGCGATCAATCCTTGGCGCGCTCGACGTAGGAGCCGTCGGCGGTCATGACGACGATGCGCGTGCCGGCGGCAATGTAGGGCGGCACCGCGGTGCGCACGCCGTTCGACAGTAGCGCCGGCTTGTAGGACGAGGTCGCGGTCTGGCCCTTCATCGCCGGCTCTGTCTCGGTCACCTCGAGCACGACGCGCTGCGGCAGCTCGATCGCCACCGGCACGCCCTCGTGCAGGCTGAGCTTCACCGTCATGTTCTCGGCGAGGTAGACGGCCTGGTCGCCGATCACGTCGGCCGGCACGGTCACCTGCTCGAAGCTCTCGCCGTTCATGAAGGTGTGGCCTTCGCCGTCCTGGTACAGGTACTGGTAGTCGGCCTGCTCGATGAACGCCCGCTCCACCTGCTCGGTCGTCCGATAGCGCTCGGAGATCTTCACGCCGTCGCTGATGCGGCGCATGTCGAGCTGCGTCACCGGGGTGCCCTTGCCGGGATGGATGTTCTCCGCCCGCAGGACGGCATAGAGCTTGCCGTCGACCTCGACGACGTTGCCCTGACGCAGCGAGCTCGCCTGAACCTTCACGGACGTATCCCTCAATGGTCTCGAAATTGCGCCGCACCTCTATCAAGAGCGGCCGCCGCCCGCAATCCGGGCGGCTCGGCGAGGGGCGGCGATGACCGACAGCGCCCCGCCCTGGTGGCGGCCCGACGTCTATGCCGACCGCCGGCCGTTCCTCCTCGCCCGCGGCCGCATCCTCGCCGCGATCCGCGGCTTCTTCGCGGCGCGGGGCTTCGTCGAGGTCGAGACGCCGGTCCTGCAGCGCTCGCCGGGCAACGAGGTGCACCTGCACGCCTTCGCGACGACGCTCGAGGCCGCCGACGGCGCGCCGGCCGGGCGGCTCTACCTGCACACCTCGCCGGAGTTCGCCTGCAAGAAGCTCATCGCCGCCGGCGAGCCGCGGCTCTTCACCCTCGCCCGCGTCTTCCGCAACCGCGAGCGCGGCGCCCGCCACCACCCGGAGTTCACCATGCTCGAGTGGTACCGGGCGGGCGAGCCCTACGAGGCGCTGATGGACGACTGCGCCGCGCTGCTGAGGCTCGCCGCGGCGGCTGCGGGCCGCGACGTCCTCGCCTTCGCCGGCGCCGAGACGGATCCCGCGCTGCCGCCCGAGCGGTTGACCGTCGCCGAGGCGGTCGGCCGGGCGACCGGCATCGACCTGCTGGCGAGCCTCGCCGATCCCGCCCGGCCGGACCGCGAGCGGCTCGCCGCGGATGCCGCCGCCGCCGGCATCCGTGTCGCCGCCGACGACGACTGGTCCGACGTGTTCTCGCGCATCCTCGTCGAGCGGGTCGAGCCGGGGCTCGGCACCGGCCGAGCCGTGATCCTCTGCGAGTACCCGGCGCCCGAGGCGGCGCTCGCCCGCCGCAAGCCCGCCGACCCGCGCGTCGCCGAGCGCTTCGAGCTCTACGCCTGCGGCGTCGAGCTCGCCAACGCCTTCGGCGAGCTCACCGACGCCGCCGAGCAGCGCCGCCGCTTCGAGGCCGACATGGCCGAGCGCGCCCGCCGCTACGGCAGCCGCCATCCGATCGACGAGGATTTTCTCAGCGCAGTCGAGATGATGCCGGAGGCCTCCGGCATCGCGCTCGGCATCGACCGCCTCGTCATGCTGGCGACGGGTGCGCGGCGCATCGAGGACGTGCTGTGGGCGCCGGTGGCGGGGTAGGCGGCGGACGGACGGCGCGCGGCGGCGCTCACGCCCCCGCCTCGATCCGCTCCATGTCGTCGTCGGAGAGGCCGAAGTGGTGGCCGATCTCGTGGACGAGGACGTGGGTGACGATGGCCCCGAGCGGGTCGTCGTGCTCGGCCCAGTAGTCGAGGATCGGCCGCCGGTAGAGCCACACCTGGTTGGGCATCGCGCCGGTGTAGGGGCTCGCCGCGGCGTGGGCGAGGCCGACGCCGACGAACAGCCCGAGGAGGTCGAACTCCGATTCGAGGCCGAGCGCCTCGAGCGCGTCCTCGTCGGGAAAGTCGGCGACGCGGATCAGGATGTCGCCGCTGAGGCGGCGGAACGTCTCCGGCAGGGCGGCGAACGCCACCGCGGCGAGCGCCTCGAGGTCGTCGAGGCTCGGGGCGAGACGGTCCGCCCAGTCGGCGGCGTCGGTCGGGGCAGGGGGCATGGCTCAGCCGCGGCCGGCGGCGCGCGCGGGCGCCAGCGCGGCGACGGCGAGAAGGGCGGCGGCGAGCGCCGAGACGACGGCGTTCCAGCCGGCGAAGGAGAGGCCGAGGAGGCGCCAGGAGGCCTCGGTGCAGCTGACGACGCGCGTCGCCTTGAGCTGCGCCAGGAGGTCGCCGGCATTCGAGGTGGTGGCGACGCCGCCGCCGCAATCGGTGGGACCGGGCCAGAAGCCCCACTCGGCGCCCGCCTGATAGGCGCCGAGGCCGGCGCCGTAGAGGAAGCCCGCCGCGGCGACGAGGAACAGCACCCGCGCCAGCGCGCCGCGCCCCGGCATGCCGAGGACGAGGAGGCCGACCGCGACCAGCGGCAGGCCGGCGTAGTAGGGCACGCGCTGCGAGAGGCAGAGCGCGCAGGGCACGTAGCCGCCGATGAGCTGGAAGCCCCAGGCGCCGGCGATGGTCGCGGCGGCGAGGAGAAAGGCGAGGCCGGCGGGCAGGCGGGGGGAGGCGACCGAGGCGCTCATGGGGGCGTCCGAACTGAACGGGCCGAGGGCGCTAGAGCAGATAGCGCGCGGCGACGAAGCCGCCGAGCAGAAGCGCCATGAACAGGGTGAAAAGAAGGCCGAGGCGGCGCTCGATGAACTCCCGGATCGTCGGGCCGGCATAGTAGAGCAGCGCCGAGACGAGGAAGAATCGGAAGCCGCGCGAGGCGAAGCTCGCCAGGACGAAGATCGGCAAGTTGAGGCCGGTCGCGCCGCTGGCGATGGTGACGACCTTGTAGGGAAACGGCGTGACGCCGGCGATGACGACGATCCAGATCCCCCAGTCATTGTATTTCGCGGCGAAGGCGTTGAACTGATTGCTGTAGCCGTACATCTGCAGGATCGGCTTCGCCACCTCCTCGAACAGGAGGGCGCCGATGAAGTAGCCGGCGATGCCGCCGGCGACCGAGGTGAGCGTGCACAGCGCCGCGTACCAGAACCAGCTCTTCCGGTCGGCGAGGACCATCGGGATGAGCAGCGCGTCCGGCGGGATCGGGAAGAACGAGCTCTCGATGAACGACACCGCGCCGAGCGCCACGGAGGCGTGCCGGTGTCCGGCGAGGGCCATCGTCCAGTCGTAGAGGCGGCGCAGCATGACGATCTCCGGCGCGGACCGGCCGTGCCGGAGCCATCTGTCTAGACGAGCGACGGCGACGTTGTCCACGTGCGCCCGGTCCACGTGCACCCGGGATGCCTAGGCCGGCACCGGTGGCGGCCGCCGGGCACGGTTGCCAGGTTCACCGCCTTGTGAGAGCCTTTCCGATGTCCGGCTCGCATCGTCCTCTCCTCCACCGCGCCGTCGGGCGAGGCGCCGACCGCGTCGCGTCGTGCGTCCGGATCCTGCCGATCTCCGGCCGCAGCAGACGACGGGGCGAGAATGGCCGCTTTGGAAGCCGTGGCGCAGCTCGTCGGCGCTTGCTACGAAGCCGCCGACGACGTTCGGGCCCTGCCGGCCGCCCTCGACCGGCTGCGGGTGCTGTTCGCCGGGTCGAAGGCCTGCTTCGGCTTCGAGAGCGTCGGATGCGACGCCGGCTCGGCCGTCGGCACCGACGGCGATGCGGCGGTGATGCAGCACTATGCGCGCGAGCTGCGGCCGCACAACGTCGTCTGGCAGTCGCTGATGGCGGCGCCGGTCGGGGCCGTGACGAGCGACCGCGCCCTCATGCCGGAGGTGGAGTTCCGCGGCACGCGCCTGTTCAGGGAGTTCCTCGCGCCGCAGGACGACCACGGCCTGCTCACCTGCAAGCTCGTCGCCCTCGGCGCGGTGTCCGGCTTCGTCAGCATCCACCGCGGCGGCGGCAGCCCCGGCTTCGACGCGGCCGACCTCGCGCTGTTGCGCAAGCTCGCGCCGGCCCTCGCCGGTGCCGCCGGCCGCATCCGGCTCGACGGTGTGCCGCACGGCGGCCACGACGGCTTTCTCGACCTCGTCCCGGCCGCGGCCTTCGCCTGCGACGGGCGGCGGCGCGTCGCCGGCCTGAACGTCGCGGCCGCGGCGCTCATCGAGCGCCGCGGCGACAGCCTGGCGGTCCGCGCCGGTCTGCTCGCGGCGGCCGGCGCCGCCGAGACGCGCGACCTCGGCCGGCTCGTCGCGGCGGCGTGCCGGCCGGGACCGCCGGCCGCCTCGGCCCATCTGCGCATCGCCGCCTTCGACCGGCCGGGGCTCGCGGTCACCGTCCGGCCGCTGGAACGGCCAGGCGAGCCCGGCGGCCGTCTCGCCCTGGTCGTCGTCCGCGAGATCGCTGCGGCGGCCGATGCGGCGGTGCCGGCGCAGCTCGAGGCGTTCTTCGGCCTGACCAAGGCGGAGGCCCGGCTCGCCACGGCGCTCTGCCGGGGCCGGCGCCTCGACGAGGCGGCCCGCGAGCAGGCGATCGCGATCGCCACGGCGCGCAGCCACCTGCTGCGCCTGTTCCGCAAGACCGGGACGACCCAGCAGAGCCAGCTCGTCGCGCTGGCGACGCGGGTCTGTCTGCCCACGGCCCGAACCGTCGCGGCCGCCGCCGCCATCACGTCTCCGTCATTCGGTGGACGCGCGGCGCTCCGCGTCCGGCCACCCTGCCGCGCATCGAGCCGTGGCGCCGCCCACGGCCGCAGTGCAGCGCGGGGAGGCGACATGAATCGATCTCTTGGCCGGGCGACGGCATTCCTGGTGTCCGCCGCGCCCGCGCCGGCGATCACGGTGGAGACGGCGACGATCGTCGGCGGCAAGCTCGTCGTCGGCGGCACGGCGGCGGCCGGCGCCCGGGTCGAGATCGCCGGAACACGTCTCGCCGAACGTGCCGACGACAAGGGCCGCTTCAGCTTTCGCGCGGCATGGCGGCCAGAGGACTGCCGGCTCACCCTGACGGCGGGGACCGCGAAGGCCGAGGTCGAGGTCGCCGACTGTGGCGTATCCGGCCCGGAGGGCGATCGTGGGCCGCGCGGCCCGGCGGGTCCGCGTGGCCCGGCGGGCAGTCCGGGGCCATAGGGGCAGCTCGGAGAACGGGGACCGGAAGGGCCGGCCGGCCGGACGGGGCCACAAGCTGCGACCGGTCCGGTGGGACCGCAGGGTGCGACCGGCGATCCGGGCGGGCGGCTGATGGCGGCGGTCGTCTCCGCCGCCAGCGGCTTGGTCAGAGCGACGCCGGAAATCACCGGCTGCACGGTCATCGCCGCTGGCGTCGTGCGCCTCCAGTTCAGCGTCGGCCTCGCAGGCTGTTACTTGGCCACCGCTCTCAACGCAGCCTCGGGCGGCTCGATCACGGCCGTGCGGGTCTTCCCCGACTATACGCAGGTCTCCGTGTTCTTCTTCGACGCCGCCGGTGGCGCGAACACCAACGGCGTGGGCGAAATAATGGCGTTCTGCCCGTCGTGACCGGCCGTGGCGCTCAGCGTGGCGCGCGTTCGCCAAGCCTCAGCGCGGCGCGCGTTTCGCCAGGATGCGCTGCAGCGTGCGGCGGTGCATGTTGAGCCGGCGGGCCGTCTCCGAGACGTTACGATCGCACAGCTCGTAGACCCGCTGGATGTGCTCCCAGCGGACCCGGTCGGCCGACATCGGATTGTCCGGCGGCACCGCCTTGGCGTGCGGGTCGCGGTTGAGCGCGGAGAGGATCTCGTCGACGTCGGCGGGCTTCGCCAGATAGTCGACGGCGCCGAGCTTCACCGCGGTGACGGCGGTGGCGATGTTGCCGTAGCCGGTGAGGATCACCGCCTTGGCGTCCGGCCGGCGCTCGCGCAGGATCTCGATGACGTCGAGGCCATTGCCGTCGCCGAGACGCATGTCGACGACGGCGTAGGCGGGCGGCGAGGCCTCGACCATGGCGATCGCCTCGGCGACGGATTCGGCGACCTCGGTCAGGAAGCCGCGTTTCTCCATCGCCCGCGCCAGGCGCTGGGCGAAGGCCTTGTCGTCGTCGACGATGAGCAGCCGCTCTTCCCCGCCGGCCGGGACGGCATCGGCGGAGTGGGGGGCGGGATCCATGACCAG
>Ga0255338_1005550_pt1 | contig 11511 bp, 10 predicted proteins | sample MeOH1_35cm_T4_19_FD_203715 | JGI IMG/M metagenome (GOLD analysis project Ga0255338, IMG submission 203715) | Sandy soil microbial communities from University of British Columbia, Vancouver, Canada - MeOH1_35cm_T4_195 | ecosystem: Engineered > Artificial ecosystem > Sand microcosm > Unclassified ... | reverse complement strand
GGAGGGCCATGACCACCAGTTCCCCGGGCTCGTAGATGCCCGTGGACAGGGCCGCGCCGAGGGCCACCCAGAGGGGCAGGTGGTCGATCCAGCGCGCCCACCTCACGGCCAGACCCAGCTCCCGAGGGCCACGGGCCGCGCTGCGCCGGTCACCTCCGGGAGGTTGCCGGGAACCCCGAGGGCGCTGGCCGCGCCGAGCAGGGCCCAGCTCACGGCCTCCCGCGCGCCGGAGGGGAAGGCCCGGTCGTCCTCCAGGGGCAGCGGCAGGCGGGCCGTCAGCTCCGCCCGAAGCCGCCGGTGCCGCGCCCCGCCCCCGCTCACCAGGCCCCGCAGATCCGGCGCCCACGGGCCCAGTCGGGCCAGTTCCCGAGCCACGGATTCCGCCGTGAAGGCCGCCAGGGTGGCCAGCCGGTCCCCCAGGGGCAGGGCCTCCAGGGCCGGCGATTCGCCCTCGAGCCAGGCCTCCCCGAACACCTCGCGGCCCGTGGATTTGGGCAAGGTCTGATGGAAATAGGGATGCCGCAGCCAGCGGGCCAGCAGGTCCCCATGGACGGCGCCCGAGGCCGCGCCCCCGTCGGGATCGAAGGGGCGATCCAGCCAACGGCGGGCGGCGAGGTCCAGCAGCGACATGCCCGGTCCCGTGTCCCAGGCCAGGAGCCGGGCGCCGTCCCAGGCCGCGACGTTGGCGATGCCGCCCAGGTTCAGCGCCAGCCAGGGTTCCCTGCCGCGCAGCCATAGCTCGGGCAGGGGCACCAGGGGGGCGCCCTGGCCGCCCAGGGCCAGGTCGCGGCGGCGGAGGTCCCAGACCACGGGACAACCCAGGACCTCGGCCAGCACGTAGGGATCCGCCAGCTGGAGGCTCGCGCCCTCCGCCGGGTGATGCTGCACGGTCTGGCCGTGGAGGCTCGCCAGGTCGGGCCGCAGGTCGAGGCTCCCGCAGAGATCCGCCGCGGCGCGGGCGTGATGATCTCCCAGGCGCCGCTGGAGGATGCAGATTCCCGCCGGGTCCAGGCGGTTCGAGGCCGCCTCCAGCACCTGCTTCCTCAAGGAGTCGGGATAGGCCGCCGTCTGGTGGCCCAGCAGGCGCAGGAAGGGCCGCCCCTCGGGGAAGGCCCCTGGATCCACCTCCGCCAGGACCGCATCCACGCCGTCGGCGCTGGTGCCCGACATGAGGCCCAGCACGCGCCAGGGACGGTCTTCCGGGAGCGGGATGCGGGAGCGCATGACGCTGATCATGCCAGCAGGTCGCCGGATTCCGGATACCCTGGATGCCCCCGGGGGCTCCCACATGTTCTGGATCATCCTCATCGCCGGCATCGTGCTTTTCTTCGTCCTGCGCGGAAAGAAGGACCGCGCCGAGCAGCTGGGTGCTTCGCGCCGGGCCCTGCCCACGGGACCGCTGGAGCCCCACACCTTCCCCTGTCCCTATCCCAAGTGCCCCGCCTGCGGCGCCACGGGCGACCGGATGAAGCAGGAGTGGGACGGCCTGCGCGCGGTGAAGTGGACCTGCGGCTACTGCGGCGCCCTGGCGGGCGTGCAGGCCCTCAAGGACGAGGAGCTTCCGCCCTCCGCCCGGCGGCGGCTGGGTCTGGACGCATCCCTGCAGGGGTCAGGTCCCATGCAAGGGGGCGGCTACGGCCAGCCCGGTGGCGGCATGGGCGGCCTGCTCACGGGCATGATGATCGGCAGCATGATGGGCGGCGGGCATCAGTACCATGACCACTCGAACGACGGCGACGGATGGGGCGGCAGCTCCTCCGGCGGCTCCTCCAGTGATTGGGGCGAATCGGATTCCGGTTCCGGCGACGGGGGCGACTGGGGCGGCGGCGATTCCGGCGGTGGCGATTCCGGCGGGGACTGGTAGGCCTCAGAGCCGCCGCGGATTCAGCCGCGGAGGGTGTGGGGGAACGGCGGAACGCAAGGCGGGGCTTCGTTTGACGATGATCAAGTCGTCAATTTACTTGTCCTGAAATAGTTCTTGATTCCAGGGATGCGCCGCTCAAGATGGGGACCAATTCCCATTTGACTCCGGCCGCCCGATGGTGGCCATTTCTCCAGGAGTGGCCATGAGGCCCTGGCGCTTGCGCTACCTGTCCCTGATCCTTGCTTCCGGCGCCGTGCTGTCGGCGCAGACCACGGGGGCCCTCCAGGGCAGGGTGCTGGACACCAAGGGGCGGCCGGTGGATGGGGCCCGGGTGGCCCTGAGCGGCGCTGGCATGCAGGGCGGGCGCGCCACGGTGACCGATGAGACGGGAGCCTATCGGTTCGGCCTGCTGCCGCCCGGGCCCTGCACCATCACCGCCACCAAGGAAGGCCTCAACGCGGCGAAGGCCCAGCTCCAGATCGGGCTGGACCGCACCGCCACGGTGGACCTGGTCATGAACACCGTGGCCACGGCGACGGTGGAAGTGACGGATGCCGCTACGGCGGTGGACATGAGGGCCACGACCACGGGGGCGAACTACACCTCCGATGCGCTGGCGAAGCTGAACGTTTCGCGTGATTTCGCCAACATCGCCCTGCTCGCCCCCGGGGTCAGCCAGGACAACGCGGGGTTCAAGGTCTACGGCTCCACAGGCGCCGAGAACAGCTTCGTCGTGGACGGCATCAACGCCACGGACGTGGAATTCGGCACCAAGGGCAAGAAGGTGCCCATGGAGTTCATCCAGGAATTCCAGGTGAAGACCGGCGGCTACGAGGCCGAGTACGGCAAGGCCATGGGCGGCATCATCAACGTCATCACCAAGTCGGGGGGCAATGAGTTCACCGGCGACATCTTCGCCTATTCCGAGGGCGCCATCCTCAAGTCGGGCAACAAGCACCAGAACGACGGCAACCTGTCCAAGCCCCTGCTGATCGAGGATAAGACCCTGGAACTGGGCTTCGACGTGGGCGGGGCGATCATCAAGGACAAACTCTGGTTCTTCATCGCCTACGACCGGCGCAAGGAAAACCAGACCTACGGCATCCGCATCGGGCCCGAGAGCGGCCAGCACGCCCCGCAGGACTCCACCCGCGACCTCTTCGCGGGCAAGCTCACCTGGCGCCTCTCCGAGGGCCAGAGCCTCATCGCCTCCATCGTCGGCGATCCGGAGACCATCACCGGGGCCGTGAAATCGCCCCAGGGCAGCACCGGCACCTGGGATGGCCGGAACAAGGTCGGCGGCACGGACCTGAGCCTGCGTTACGAGGTCTCCGGCGAGCGGTGGTTCGGCCAGCTCCAGGTAAGCCGGCATCAGCAGACCAGCTCCATCCTCCCCGGCGCGGGGGGCGGTCAGATCCAGCTGGTGGATCAGGTCGGCGGGGGCGCCCAGAGCGGCGGTTTCGGGCGCTGGGACGACAAGAAATTCACCCGGGACAACATCACCGGATCCGTCACGGGCTTCCTCGGGTCCCACGAGCTGAAGGCCGGATTCGACTTCCAGTCCGATTCCGCCAACATCCAGCGGAGCTTCACCGGGGGCCAGCTCGTGACCCTCCTGGCCGACGACGGGCTGGGCACCGCGACCTCGAAGGTGTACTCCCACTACTGGTGGACCACGGCCGCGGGCCAGGTGACGCCGACCTTCGACGCGCCCAGCATCGTCTTCGCTTCCAAGCCCAAGCATGAAAGCCAGTCCTTCTTCATCCAGGACAAGTGGTCCGCCCTGCCGTCGCTGACGGTGAACGTGGGCGCGCGCATCGATCAGACGGACATCAAGGACCAGTTCGGCGCCAAGGTCATCTCGCTGAAGGACGAGTGGGCCCCGCGCCTGGGGATCATCTACGACTTCCGGGGGAAGGGCCAGGACAAGGTGTACGCCAGCTTCTCCCGGTACTTCGAGCAGCTCCCCCTGGACCTGGTGATCCGCTCCTTCAGCGTCGAGCGGAACCCCACCACCTACAACTTCAGCACCACGGCCTATGCCCCGGATCCGGCTGCGGAAGCCATCGTCGGCACAAATTCCTCCATCGTCGGCTCCTACGTGGAGCCCGTGGACAGCAACCTGAAAGGGTCCTACACGGACGAGATCATCCTCGGCGCGGAGGCCACCTTCCGGGACCGCTACGTCTTCGGCGCCAAGTTCATCCGCCGCTACCTCGGTCGCGCCATCGAGGACGGCCTGGACGTGAACTCCCCCCTGGGCGACTACTTCATCATGAACCCCGGGGTCAGCTCGCCGGCCGGCGTCACCTACCCGAAAGCCGTGCGGGACTACAAGGGCCTGGAGCTGTCCGCCCAGCGGAAGTTCGCCAACCACCACAGCTGGCAGCTCAGCTACCTCTGGAGCCGCCTCGACGGCAACTACGAGGGCGCCTACCAGGGGATCGGCGGCACCGACGGGACGGGCCAGCTGGACCCCAACATCAACAGCGCCTTCGACCTCCCGGAATTCATCGTGAACAGCTACGGGAAGCTGAGCGGCGACCGCACCCACCAGGTGAAGGCCAACGGGGCCTACGAGTGGGATTCCGGATTCACCCTCGGCCTCTCCTTCACCTACCAGACGGGCACGCCCATCAGCCGGCTCGGCTACCACGACGGGTACGGCCGCTACGAGCTCTTCCTGGTGCAGCGGGGCACCGAGGGCCGCTCCCCCGACACCACGCGGCTCGACGTGAACGTGGCCTACAACCTGAAGCTGGCCAACAAGCACCGGCTCCGCTTCGTGGTGGAGGCCACCAACCTGCTGGATTCCCAGACCGCCACGGTCATCGACCAGCGCTACAACTTCGCCCAGGCGGACGTGGGCCAGACCAATCCGAACTACAAGAGCCCCTTCGCCTTCCAGGCCCCGCGTTCCGTGCGGCTGGGCGTCCGCTACAGCTTCTGATCCCCGCCCTGATCCAGGTGAAGCGGCTCCTTCGGGAGCCGCTTCCCGTCAGTGTCGGTGTTTCCTTCTGATTCGCATTGATAGCTAAAACGAATACCTGACAGCGACGCTGCCATTCATGTAGGACGCTCGTGGCATGACAGGACTGGCCAAGGGTTCCCCGCGGAGCCAGGTCCGGCCGATCTGCCCCGAAATCGACCCGTGCGCGGACCACGGGTGGACCAACCCAAGGGCCACGGAATCATTCAAACGCCCCCCCTTCGGGTGGAACTCCCGATAGCCGGACCGCAGGGCCTGGGAGGCCGTCACACCGTAGAAATCCCCGACGAAGGTCCGGTCTGCCAGCTGAGTTGAGACATCCAGAAACCCATTCAGATGGCCGTGCACGGGAAATCCCATGGTGGTCCCGGCAGTCAGAAGACTTCCGCGGTCATGCCGCACCGAGGACGCCAAGGAGATGTAGGCGTGGAGGAAGTCCCCCAGAGGGTGCCAGTCGAGGGACGCCACCATCGCCGGCGAAACCGGGACATTGCCCATCCCCTTCAGACGCGGGTCATCCTTCTCCTGCCGACCGGGCAGAAACCCGGCACCCGCGGCGACGGTGAGCTGTTCCGACTTCACCAAGTCATATCCGATGCCGCGCCGAGTCGCAGCGAAAAACCGGCCGCGCTCGAGCCGAACGTCAATCCAGGGCGAAGTGGTCGGTTCGGGGAGCATCCCAGCCGTCAAGGTGTCGGTCGCGCGAAGAACGCCGATGGCGACATAACCGGACCATGAGTTGGACGGGAAGTCAGGCGTTCCCGCGAGTGAGGGGGTGAGAATGGTCGCGAATGGCAGCAGCCATCGTGCCGTGATCCATGCATGCATCTGTTTCTCCTCGAAACGTTCAAATCTTTCGGGTGATTCATGGGGCCGAACGCCGGGCCGGGGGACGGGCCCTCATGGGAACGCTTGCGGCGCGCCATTCGGGAGGGCGGACCGATGACCCTCGCAGCGTCGCCTAGGCCCGAACGGGCCGGGGCGCAAGCCCGAGCGGTAGACCGGGCTGGAGACGTTCCTGCTAGGGATGGCGCGGCGAAGCTGATCCGACGGTGGCGTGAGCTGCCGGCGGCATCCGGTCCATGGTGCCGCCCACGGAGGGGACGCCGAGCCGGGACCTCATGCCGCGCACGGTCCCGGCCGAATCCCCCTCCAAGGGAGGGCGGTCGTGAAAACGGCGCCTCCAGGCGCCTGCCTTCAATGCGAACTTCGAAGCATTTTGCCGGTAGTCAGATAATGGTTAAGGGAACGCTCCCATTCCTTCATCATTGGAATAAAATTGGATTTTGATGTGATGATCGATTGATTTCCTCGATCATTCAGCCCCGTGCGAACGTATTGAACCTCGATCCTCGACTTGTTCTTTTCGAGTGCGAAGACTCGCATATACAGTCGCACCAGCTGGCCTTTTGGCATGTAATACAGCATTTCATTAATGTATTTATTTTTGTCATAGTTGATGACAAACCAGATCGTATCTTCCTCGTTTGGGTGCTTCGTGGCGAATACGGCATTTTCCTCCGACACGCCTGAAATCGAATAGATCGGCTTCCCGACCCAATGCTCGGCCCATTCGCCCTCGCGTACGGGACATAGGAGCGGGAAGACTTTTTCTGGTGTCGAATCGATCACGATCGAATGGGTCAACACCACCCTTTCGCCCTTGAAATCGCTCCCCTCGTTCGTGGATTTCTCCACGCTGGCGGGGATATTGGGAGCAGCGGAAAGAGCGGGCGCGTGGGCCCACGCGAGAAGCCCGATCTGTATGGCGAGGACAGGGCATTTCATTTCCTTCTCTCCTTCAACTTGTGGCTGTCGGAAGCCATGAGGGTTAGGTTGTAAACCTTGCTGAGCTGTTCTATTTCCTTGAGGGTTTCCGGCGAGAAAGGAGCCTTCCCCTCGAACGCGTGGAGCACGATCCCCTCGAGGAGGTCCCCGAGGGTGAGTTCTTTCAGTTCCGCCACGGCCTTCAACACCTTGAGCAGGCGCTTTTCAATCCGCAGGCCGGTTTGGACTCGTTCGACTTCGACGGGTTGGGAGCGCGGTCCATCGGTGCTCATTGCTGCTCCACGGGAGCCCGGAGAATGTCTCCGTGGCTAAGCCAGTGATTCATGGAGTCCTCCCACCAGGCCATGTCTTCCCGGAAAGCGGACTCGTGGTAGTTCTCCGCCAGGAAACTCCGACCCGCCTCGCTGAGGGGCGTATGGATGTATTGAATCCAGACCGAACTGGCGTCGGCTCCCCTGGGTTCCACCTTGATCTGGAGGTTCGTCGCGACGAGCCCCTCGGTGATCCGGGCGAACTCGACGACGCGCTCGAGCAGATGATGCTTGGTGATCATCCACGTGGTGACGGGGCGCCCCGGCATTCGGGTCTGGAAAATGCAGCCTTCTTCTGCAAAGCCAGAGCTCGAATGGATCATTTCACATTCCTCGGCCCAGCCATCCAGCCATTCCCCCTCGCGGACGGGACAGAGCAAAGGGAATACATGGTCCGGCGGAGCTTCGATGTTCTGGTTGAAGGTCCGGATGATGCGTCCGGAAAGTTTCGGGGTCATGGGTACCTCCAGAGAGCGGCATGGGTCCAAGGGGATGGACGGAGTGGGTGAGGGGTACCGAGAGAACAGACATCGGTACCTGAATAATTTGGTACCAAGATATCTTGGTGTCAACCCCCGCTTTCCTCGAGAGGAGAGATTGCTCATGATTCTAAATAGATAAAATGATTTAATTTATATTATTTGAGATTAAATTTCCGGACAAATTTCTCCTGGGGTCCGCTGGCTCCAAGCGATATTTCCTCTCCGGCCTGTTCAGGAGGGCACCTCGTTTCCGTCCGAAGATCGCGCGACCGCGAGCGCAAGGGCCTCCGAAGGCGCGACTCGAACACCCAGAACGCGTACATGGACACGTGCCTGGCGTTTTCGATTCAGGCCCGTGGAAAGCCCTTGGGAGTCAGGACCACCTGCCTTCCCTGCTTCCAAACGCCATGGGCGGCCCTTGCTAGGGTCGCTCCTGATTCACAGCACCTTCGGCACGACGAACTGCCCGCGGTCCTGCTCGGGGGCGTTGGCCAGGGCCTGGGCCTGGGTGAAGGTGTCGCGGGGCACATCCTCCCGGCGGGGCAGGGGGTGGCCCAGGCCGGCGAGCATGGGCTCCACCTGATCCAGGGACAGCTCATCCAGGCTGGCCGCATGGGTGAGCATGCGGGCCATGGCCACGCGCATGGGTTCGACCTCGTCTTCCCGCAGGCTCAGGTGGGCCAGGGCGGCACAGCGCAGCACATCCTCGCGGGTCACGTCCATGTCAGGCTCCCAGTTTCAGATCGGCGTCGGCGTTCTGGACCCAGGGATCATCCTCGGGCGTCAGCAGGGCGCCGGCGGCGGCGATCATGGCCCCGTTGTCCGTGCAGAGGCGCGGCTCGGGGATGGCCAGGGTCAGGCCCTCCCGCGCCGCCAGGAGGGCGGCCTCGGCCCGCAGCCTCGAGTTGCAGGCCACGCCGCCGCTGATCACCAGGCTCCGCGCCCCGTGGTCCCGGGCCAGCTCGGGGACCGGCTTCAGCAGCCAGGTGGAGATGGCTTCCTGGAGGCTGCGGCAGAGGCCCTGCACCTCGGGATCCTCGGCGCCTGCGCCGGCCAGGCGGGGGGTCCGCTCCACCCGCAGCTTCACGGCGGTCTTCAGGCCGGAGAAGCTCCAGGAGGCCCTGCCATCGCGGAACTTCGGCGGCGTGAAGCGCTCGGCGGCCTGGGGCGCGGCCTGGGCGCAGGCATCCACGACGGGGCCGCCCGGATAGCCCAGGTTCAGCATGCGGGCGGCCTTGTCGAAGGCCTCGCCCGCGGCATCGTCGCGGGTCTTCTGGAGCAGCTGGAGCGAGGTCCAGTCCCTCGCCAGGTACAGGTGGGTGTGTCCGCCGGAGACCAGCAGCACCAGGGCCGGGAAGGGCAGTTCCGGAGCCGCGAAGCGGGCGGCGTTCAGGTGCCCCAGGAGGTGGTGGACGCCCACCCAGGGGAGGCCGTGGCGCCAGGCCACGGCCTTGCTGGCGCTGAAGGTGGCGAGCAGGCTGCCCACGAGCCCGGGCCCCCGGGTGACGGCGATGCGGTCGAGATCCTCGAGGGCCACGCCGGCCTTCGCCAGGGCCCCGGCCATGACCGCCCGCACCTGCAGCAGGTGCTCCCGCGCGGCCAGTTCCGGCACCACGCCGCCGAAGGGGCCATGGATGGCGTCCTGGCTTTCCCGCACCAGGGAGCGCAGCACCGGACCTGCGGCCGTCTCCTCCACCACCGCGGCGGAGCAGTCGTCGCAGGAGGATTCCAGACCGAGGACCAGCATCTGCCAAGTGTATCCTGGGCCCGATGACCCTCGTCCCCACCCGCGTCCAGCTGAACCGGCCCTTGCCGCCCCTGACCTATCTGGCGCCGGAGGGCCTGCCGGCGGGCGTACGGGTGCGGGTGCGGGTGCGGAACAGCCTGGCGGTGGGCCTGGCCATGGGACCGGATCCCACGCCGCCAGCGGCGAAGTTGCGGCCCGTGGAGGCCGTGATCGACCCCTTCCCCCTGCTGCCGCCGAAGCTGCGGGAGCTGCAGGCCTTCGCCGCCCGCTACTACGGCTGCCTGGAGGCCCACCTGCTGCCCCTGAGCCTGCCCCAGGCCCTGCTGCCCCACTGGGAGGCGGACGAGGACGGCCAGCCGCTGTCGTTCTACCGCGAGCGTGGAGCCTGGGACGTGCTGGCGGAGCTGGGCGAGGCCTGGCACCGGGGGCCGTCCATCCTGCCCACCCTGCTGCACCGGGCGGCCCTGCGGGGGGCCGGCTTCACGGAGGTGCGCCTCACGGGGGCGCCCCATCCGGCCCGGGTGACACCGGCCCAGGTGAAAGTGCTGCTGGCCCTGGAGGACGCGGGCGGCGCTCTTATGGAGCCGGAGCTGCTGGAGGCGGCGGGCGTGGGCGCTTCCGTCCTGGGCACCCTGGAGAAGCGGGGGCTCGTCGCCCGCATGAAGCGGGTGGACCTGCTGGGCCAGCGGCGCGAGGCCGGTGTGGACCGTACGGTCACGCTCAACGAGGAGCAGCAGGCGGCCCTGGAGGCCGTGGCCCCCGGGACCTTCGGCGTCCACCTGCTCCACGGCGTCACGGGATCCGGCAAGACCGAGGTGTATCTCGCCCTGGCGGAACAGGCCCTGGCCGAGGGGCGCCGGGTGCTGTGGCTGGTGCCGGAGATCGGCCTCACGACCCGGCTGCTGGACCGGCTGGAGGCGCGCTTTCCCGGCCGCGTCGCGGTGGGCCACGCGGGCCTCAACGCGGGCGAGAAGCACGGCGACGTGGTGCGTCTGCTCTTCAACGGGGCCGACCTCTTCGTGGGCGTGCGGAACGCCGTGCTGGCCCCCCTGCGCGACATCGGCCTCATCGTGGTCGATGAAGAGCACGAGAGCTCGTACAAGTCCGAGGAACATCCCCGCATCCACGCCCGGGACCTGGCCATCAAGCGCGCCCAGCTCGAGGGCTGCCCCATCGTGCTGGGCAGCGCCACGCCCAGCCTCGAAAGCTGGCAGGCGGCCCGGAGCGGCCGCTACCGGCTGCTCCAGCTGAGGCAGCGCCCCGCGGGCATCACGCTGCCGACGGTGGAGATCGTGGATCTCCGCGACGCCTACCGGCAGGTGCGGCGGAAGGTCATCCTCGCGCCACCCCTGATGCAGGCCCTCACGGACACCGTGGCGAAGGGCGAGCAGGCCCTGCTGCTGCTGAACCGCCGGGGCTACGAGAACTTCTGGATGTGCCGGGCCTGCGGCAAGACGCTGGGCTGCCCCCACTGCGCCATCTCGCTCACCTACCACCGGGGGGACTTCCGCCTGCGCTGCCACCTCTGCGGCCACGAAACCGTGCCGCCGGAGGCCTGCCCCGACTGCGGGGCCGATCACCTGCGGGGGGTGGGCGAGGGCACGGAACAGGTGGAGGAGCACCTGAACCAGCTCTTTCCCGCGGCCCGCATCCTGCGCCTGGACCGGGACACCACGCGGCGCCGGGGCTCCTTCGAGGCGGGGCTGCTGGCCGCGGAGGCCGGGGAAGTGGACATCCTGGTGGGCACCCAGATGCTGGCCAAGGGCCATACCTTCCCGCGGCTCACGCTGGTGGGCGTCATCAACGCGGACCAGGGCCTGAAGGTGGCCGATTTCAGGGCCTCCGAGCGCACCTTCCAGCTGCTCACCCAGGTGGCGGGCCGGGCAGGTCGGGCCGAGCTGTCGGGCCGTGTGATCCTCCAGACCTATTCCCCCGAGCACCCCGCCATCACCTTCGCCCTGGCCCAGGATTTCGAAGGCTTCGCGGCTTCGGAGCTGCCCTTCCGCGAGGGCCTCGGCTACCCGCCCTTCGCGGCGCTCACCCTCTATCGGGCCGAGGCGGACACCCCCAGGGAGGCCCGGGAAGCGCTGGATGGGTTCCGGCAGCGGCTCTCCGTTCCGGGCCTGCGCGTGCTCGGCCCCCTGGAGGCGCCCGTACCCCGTGTGCGCGACCGCTGGCGCATGCACCTGCTGCTCAAGGGTTCACGCGGGGCCCTCGGCGAAGTCCTCGCCCGCCACCCCCTGCCTCCCGCCGGTCCCATCAGCCTGGACCGGGACCCCATCCAGTTCGGGTGACGCAAAAAACAGTCGTGCCAATTCGCATTCAAAGGA
>Ga0255338_1005549_pt1 | contig 11513 bp, 10 predicted proteins | sample MeOH1_35cm_T4_19_FD_203715 | JGI IMG/M metagenome (GOLD analysis project Ga0255338, IMG submission 203715) | Sandy soil microbial communities from University of British Columbia, Vancouver, Canada - MeOH1_35cm_T4_195 | ecosystem: Engineered > Artificial ecosystem > Sand microcosm > Unclassified ... | reverse complement strand
GCGGCATTTTTTTGTGCAGGCAGCCCAGATGACTTAAGCAGATCCTGTCACCAGATCCGCACCTTTCTCCGCAATCATCAAAGTCGCTGCATTCGTGTTGGCGGACACAATGCGCGGCATGACTGACGCATCGATGATGCGCAGGGAATGCAGTCCTCGCACCTTCAAGTCTGGCGTCACGACTGCGGCGGCGTCGCTGCCCATGCGGCAGGAGCCAACCGGGTGATGCACGGAGTCGCCCTTGCGGCGGCAGAAATCGAGCACGGCGTCCGGATCGCTGATGCCCGCCCCCGGCAAGAGTTCGCTCAAGCCATAATGCGCCAGCGCCGGTGCGCTGAAAATCCCGCGTAATGTGGCGATGCCTGCAAGCAGCGCCTGGCAGTCGTATTCATCGCCCAGATAATTACCGACGATCCGTGGCGCATCGTCGACGCGTCGGGAGCGTGCATGGATGCTGCCGAGAGAACGCGGCTGCACCGGATAGACGATCGCCGTAATGCCTGCTTCACGGGTGAACTGCCGTGGGTGTGTCGACGGATCGAGCGCGCCCGGTGCGAAAAAAATCTGCAAATCAGGCCGCGTCAGCGAAGCCTCGGATCGGACAAAACCACCAGCCTGCATGGCGTTGTAAGCCAACAAGCCGTCGCGGTGCAAGGCATAACGCAGCACCTGGCCCAGCAGGCGCGGTTTCGAACGGTACCGATTAAGCGTGTCACCGCGTGTCACCCGCATTACCACCGGCGCCTGGTAGTGATCCTGGACGTTCTCGCCCACCTGCTCAATTGGCGCCTTCACCTCCACGCCGAGCGCCGCCAACCTTGCCGGTGCGCCCACGCCAGAGCGCTCGAGGATCAGCACACTGCCTACTGTGCCCGCACTCAGCAGTACTTCTTTGCGCGCCAATACCGTGCGCTTCGATCGTGCAATTTGCGTATTGGTAGCGCTGCCGCTCAACAAGTTCACACCTGCCACCCGCAGGCCATTGAAGTGCAGCGTATCGACATGGCTTTGGGTGACAATATGTAAATTGCTGCGTCCGCGCGCGCGCTTCAGGTAAGCAGTAGCGGCGCTTTGGCGGCGACCGTTGCAAACGGCCTGGAAGTAGTAACCGGCACCTTCTTGCTGTTCGCCGTCAAAATCTTCCGTAGGTGCAACGCCGCGTTCGACCATCGCGCGGATGAACGCATCCGAAGCTGCATGCCCTTGCGTGCGGCTTAGCAGTATCGGGCCCTCACCCCCGCGCAGTTCGGTCGCGCCGCCGGGAAAGGTCTCGCTGCGGCGGAAGTATGGAAGGACATCGTCCCAGCCCCAACCGGTGCAGCCTGCCGCAGCCCAGCCGTCATAGTCGGCGCGGTTTCCCCGCACATGCACCATGGCATTGACGCTGGAAGAGCCTCCCAGTACACGGCCGCGCACATAATCGATCACACGGCCGTTCAAAGCGGGCTCCGGCTCGGTCTTGTAATCCCAGATCACACGTGGATCAAAGGCCACCGAATTGAAGCCGGCCGGCACGTGCAGCAATGGCAAATCGTCACGACGACCATCTTCGATCAGCAATACCGTGAAGCGACCGCTTTCACTCAGGCGGTCGGCGAGCACGCAGCCGGCTGTGCCGGCACCGATGATGATGTAGTCGTATTCCGGTGCACATTGATCAGCCATACCGCTCATCCCAGCAGAAACGGATCGCGAGTCTTGCCGCTGAGTTCGGTCCAGATGGTCTTCGTTTCCTGGAATTCAGCCAGCCCCTGATGGCCGTTTTCGCGGCCGATGCCACTGTGGCCAAAGCCGCCGAACGGTGCGAATGGGCCGACCGTTCTATAGGCGTTGATCCAGACACTACCGGCACGCACCCGTAACGAAACCCGGTTGGCGCGGCCGATGTCATTGGTCCAGATACCTGCAGCCAGCCCGTAGCGCGTGTCGTTGGCCTGGCGAATGGCATCTTCTTCATCGTCGAAAGTCAGGATCGACAACACCGGCCCGAAGACTTCTTCATTGACGATCCGCATCGCAGACGTCACATCGGTGAGCACCGTCGGCTCGACGAACAGCCCCCCCAAGGGTGAAGCCTTACCTCCGGCTGCCACTGTCGCTCCTTCTGCCTTGGCGGCCTCGATCAATGCAAGGATCTTCTCGTATTGCGGCTGCGTGGCAATCGGACCCATCTGGGTTTCCGGATGGTCTGGATCGCCAAGCCGGATAGCTGCCACGCGTTCCAGCACAGCGGCGATCAATTTATCCGCAATGCTGCGCTGGACCAACAGACGCGATCCGGCCATGCAAGTCTGTCCGGCAGCAGCAAATATGCCGGAGATCACACCATTGGCGGCCAGTTCCAGATTGGCGTCTTCGAAGACGATCTGTGGCGATTTTCCGCCCAGCTCCAGCGATACACGGGTGAAATTCGCAGCCGCCGCCTGCGCGATTACGCGGCCCACGCCATCCGACCCGGTAAAGGCCACCTTGTCTACCCGCGGATCGCCGACCAGCCGCGCGCCGACACGTCCGGCGCCGCTCACTACATTGAACACGCCGGGCGGTAGGCCTGCCTCATGAACCAGTTCGGCGAAAGCCGCCGTGGAAACAGGCGTATGTTCGGAAGGCTTGACGATGAATGTGCAGCCCGCTGCCAATGCGGGCGCGAGCTTCCACAGCATCAGCAAGCCAGGGGAATTCCACGGCGTAATCGCCACCACCACGCCGACCGGCTCGCGCCGCGTCACGGCGGTGAAGTTTGGCTTGTCGCTCGGTAGAACCGCACCTATGTCGGACACCGCCAGGCCTGCATAATAATGCAGCCATTCCGGCAGGTAGCGCCACTGTCCGACCATCTCGCGATACAACTTGCCGTTGTCGGTACTTTCCAATTTTGCGAACTTCTCCGCATCCCGCGCGACCAGTTCGGCCAGCTTGCGCAGATAGCCGGCACGCTGTTGCGGCGTCAGCCGGGGCCAAGGTCCTTGATCGAAGGCGCGGCGTGCCGCTGCGATGGCAGCATCCACATCCTGATCGGTGGCATCGGGTACGGTAGCCCAAGTCTTGCCGGTGAAAGGTGCCATCGTGGACAGGACCGCGGAGCCCTGACCATCAGTAAATTCGCCGTTGATATAAAGGCGGTAATGCGGAAAAGTAGAAATAGGTTCTGGCATCAATCAACAATCAAGATAGTGAGCGGGCAATGATTCGGCGACCAGAATTTCGAGTTCCTAAAGACGGGAGTCCACCCATCCCATGTAAGCCAAAATCAGAAAATGCGGCGTGGTCTTAAATAAATTCCGGCCTGCCCGCACCAAGCCATGCGTCCAGACGGGAGATGGCTTCCGCGCTTATCCGCGCATCAGGATATTGCGTCGGCAGCCCTTTCTCGAAAGACCTGATCAGGCGCAGTGCTCCCGCCGGCTTTTGCAGCAGTTCGTTGATCAGGGCTTCACCGTCGGCTTCCAGCCGGTCTGCCGGCACGACGCGCGTCAACAGGCCAATTTTCGCCGCTTCTTCGGCCGCTAATTTTCTACCGGTGTAAACGAGATCGGTTGCCAGCCTGGCCCCGATGAAGTGTGGCAAATAGGCTACCACCACCAAAGGCGCCAATCCGTGCGCAATCTCGTCAAAGCCCAATACCGCCGTATCTGCTCCCAACGAGAAAGTGGCGTGCAAGGCAAGCCCGCTGCCAAAACCGAGCGCATGCCCCTTCACCAGCGCGATACTTATGCCTGGGAAATCACGCAATGCTGCATTTGCGCGGAGAATCAACCCAAGGCTGTCGAGCCGGCTTACCTCTTTCGGCAACGCTTCCTTTTGATCGCGTCCCCATGTGAAATCCTCACCCTTGGCGTCTAGAACAAGTACTATCGCTTTGTCTGCCGCTGCACACTCGAACGCCGCGATCAGATCCAGCATCATCTGATAATTAATACGGTTTCCAGCTTCGGGGCGATCCAGAGTTATCCGGGCAACGCGGTCGGAAAATTGGTAATGAATCATTATTTCGGCACCTCCAGGCCAAGATTTTCACGCAAGGTATGTCCTTGATAATCGGAACGGAACAAGCCGCGCTTCTGCAGAACGGGAATGACTTGTTCGATAAAAGTCGAAAGGCCGCTCGGATGAACATCGATCATCAAGTTGAATCCGTCGGCAGCCCCGGCTACTTTCCAGTTCTCGATGACATCGGCCACTTGTTCAGGGCTGCCGACTACTTGCAGGTGGCCACCGCCATTGCGGTATAACAGTTCCCGAACGGTCAGTTTTTCCTGCACCGCCAGGTTTACTGCTGCATCGCGAAATCCTTCCACTCCGCGGAAATTCGCATTGGCGCGGATCAGCTCGACGGGAAGCGGCGCATCCAGTTCAAGGTCGTCAACCTTGACGCCGACCCGCAGGGCCAGCTTGCGCAACTCGGCATTACCGCCGAGCCGGTCTAGCTCATCCTTGCGCGCACGCGCTGCGGCCTCGGTCGAACCAATGATCGGGACGAGGCCGGGAATAACCTTCACATGGTCCGGGTTGCGTCCGAACTCTTTTGCCCGCGCGCGAAGATCACGGCGAAATTCCACCGCGCCTGCCAGAGTATTTTGCGCCGTGAATACTGCATCCGCAGTTCGGGCCGCCAGGTTGCGCCCCGCATCCGAAGAACCCGCCTGGAACAGCACTGGCGCCCCTTGTGCAGACCGCGGGAGGGTTGACGGGCCGCGTATCGAGAACTGGGCGCCAGCGTGATTAATTGGCAGAACACGCGTTGCGTCCACAAAGCGCCCGCCCTCCTTATCACCGACCAGCGCGCCTTCCTGCCAGCTCAGCCAAAGCTTGCGCACGACATCGACAAATTCTTCTGCACGCCCGTAGCGGCTTGCAGGCGAAGGCAGCGAATCATGGCCAAAGTTTGCCGCCACATCCGGCGCATACGTTGTGACGACATTCCAGCCGGCCCGTCCAGCGGAAAGATGGTCGAGCGTGGATATCCTTCTGGCCAGACTGTAGGGATCATTGTAGGTCGTGGACGCGGTCGCCACCAGGCCGAGGTGGCGGGTGACGCTCGCGACAGCGGCGAGCACCAGTGCCGGATCCATTGCCCCCAGATTAGGGCGCTCGAAATTCTCTTCGCCGACGGCGAGCGTATCCGCGAGAAAAAGAGCATGCAGCTTGCCCGCTTCCGCAAGACGTGCAATTTCACAATAGAAGCCTGGGTCGATGAATGATGCAGGAGCGGTTTCGCTGAAGCGCCAGGCGGCTGGATGCATGCCGACGCCGAGAACAACAGCATTTAAGATCAAGTCAGGTTGGTGGGAAATCATTATGTGGCAATTTCATTTCAAGCAGGGATAATCAATCTTGCAGCGGATGACGCAAGCCTCTCTGCTCCAGCAATGGCAGCACATGCTTGATGAAGAAGGCGAAATCGGGAACATAGTCGTAGAAACCGATTTGCACACCATCGATTCCTGCGTGATGAAGCTTTTCGATCGCGTCAGCCACGTCTTCCGGGCTGCCGACAATCTGGACATGGCCACCCAGGATCCGGTCAGCCGTGACATGCTTTTGCCATCCCTGGGCGTCGCCGCCTGCGTGACGGGCCGCGTAGCCCCGGATTGCCTCAGTGTCGGCATTCTGCAGGATTGCATCCCGATAGGCGAAGGCTTCCTCGCGGGTAGGCTTGCACACGATCATGGGAAAAATGATGGACTTTCCGGTACGACCGGTACGTGAGTAAGCGGCTCTGATACTGGCCGTATGCTCCGGCAACGCTTCGATGGCGCGGGAAAAGTCTGCACCTGCCGGACTGGATGTAAAAACGATGTCCGAATGTTCTGCGGCATACTGGAAACCGTCCGGCGATGCGCTTGCCGAGACCAGGATAGGGCGCCCGTGACGGGGATTCGGGCTGACATATGCGCCCTCGAGCCGATAGTATTCGCCTTCGAAGGTAAGATTGTCCGAGCCTTCCCAGAGCGCCTTCATGACACTGACGAACTCGCTGGCTTGGCGGTAACGGGCGCCATGCTCCGGCCGCGTCATACCGAACATCCTAGGCTCATTGGCGTCATAGCCGGTCACGATATTCAAGCCAAAGCGTCCTTTCGTAATGTGGTCAACTGTGGCGGCATACCGCGCAAGCGTAAGCGGATGGTAACTGCCGTATAGCACATGGACAGTGGCAATCGTAATGATCCTCCGCGTGGCAGCCCCAAGGGCAACGGCGGACATGAACGGGTCAAGAAAATTTTCGTGATAGTGCGTATCGCCGCCAAATCCGCCTTTGGGAAGCCACTGCTGCTTGCCAAAGACAAAATCAAACCCGTTACGTTCCGCCTCCAGCGTCAACTGCAGGTTGAAGTCATAGGACCAATCCGTACTGCGCGCAAAAGTGGACTGTGAGAAACCACCGGTTTGTATGGGAAGGAACAGCCCAAGAAGCATCGGCTGGCGCGCCGCTTTCGCCAGAGGACTGTCTGGAATCATTAGTGGGGACGGAGGGATGCGCATCATTTGCTGGCCAATCAACTATAAAAACAGCCTACATGATGGGCTGGCGTAATTTTCAGCGGAAGTAATATTTCCGCATATGTAAATGAGAATTTCGATCTTCCCTTGTCACCACAGCATTGCTACTCTAAAAAATATGCAGACACTACAGATTCGCAAAACAGCCCTTGCATGGCTTTACCGAAAAAACTGGCTTTACTGAATTCCAACCAAGCGTACTAGCGTTGGGGAACAGAGCATTTTTCATTGCGTCCCCCTGCGCCACATCTCCATTTACCAGCATGCAATGGCAACCGATTAATCACAATCCTCATGGCAAAACTACCGTTACGAAATAAACCAAAACTCATCGTTCCGCCCCTGACGCCTTTCAATAAAAAGCTGAAAGTTGATGCTGCGGCCCTGCGCGGCATCGTCGATTATGTTGTGGGCCCCTGTGGCGCGGACATTGTCATTGCCGCGGGCGTTGAAGCACAGGAATATCAATATCTGCCGCAGAATGAGCGGCGTGAACTGATACGCCAAACCATCAAGTTTGTCGACGGACGGGCCGATGTCGCGGTCGGTATTACGCACCCCTCCTTCAAAGAAGCCGTGAAACTGGCTCACTTCGCAGAAGAGAATGGCGCCACGTCGCTGCAGCTGCTCGCCCCTAACAAACCGACTGGCGGTGTACCAACAACATCAGAGCTGATCCGGTACTTTGAGCTGATCGCAAAAGAGACCAGCTTACCCATCATTCTTTACCTGAACGCCGGCCCAGGGTCTGACCTGTCGATTTCCCAAACAATTGAACTGGCCAAACTCGATTGCATTTGGGGCATCAAGGAAAGCTCCAGGGATCTCTCAAGAATCACGCGGCTGATCAGTGAGATCGACCTCGCCGGCCATGCGGAGTACTTCACGACCATGCAGGTTCTGCTGATCACCATGGAGCTAGGCGGATCTGGCGTAACGCTGCCGCCGCCGGCATCAAGACTGGCGCGCCTGCTGATCGATTCGTATCTTGCCGGCGATCTGAATAAAGCCATCCAGATCCAGAATCAGTTTGCCCGCTTCCCCTCCCAATGGATGCCATATGGCCTGGCTGCGACCATGAAGGCAGCGCTAAACCGTCTCGGCGTTCCTGCCGGCGATCCATATCCCCCTTATGCGCCGGTCTCGGGAGATGCGCTGGACGCGCTGCATGCATTTCTTGACTCCAATTTTTCACCTTCTAAAGCTTGAGATAACATCATGTTGAACATAAAAAGACTTTCCAGCGCCGAAGCGTTCGTTCTTGTGGAGGGCGCACGGGCTTCCTCTCTGCGCATGGGAATCCCGATGTGCATTGCGGTCGCCGATGAATCCGGCAACCTGATCGCATTCGACCGCATGGATGGAGGCAAGATCAGCAGCATTTCTATCGCCATCGATAAAGCCTTTACTGCCGCCGCAGCGCGTAAGGCGACCCACGTCTACAACCAGTTGTGCGTCCCGGGACAGCCGACATTCGGCATCCACATCACCAACGGCGGCCATTTTTCCATCATCGGAGGGGGCGTCCCGGTGGTAATTGACGGCGAGGTGGTCGGCGGGGTTGGGATCAGTTCGGGCACTGCCGACCAGGACCGCGTGGTTGCCGAAGAAGCCTTGCAGCACTTTTTGCAGCACACGGGATTGGCGCCGTGACCTACGCAACGGCATTTCCGAATCCCGGATTCGTTGACGGCAATTCGGCATTGCGCCCGGCGGTACTCGAAGAGCCCGGGTCTGCGCCGGCCATCCGGGTAAAGGGCCTTGGCTTTCGCGTTGGCGAACGCACCAAACAGCCGGTCGATATCCTGGACTGCGTTGACCTGACAATCCGGCCGCAGGAATTTGTTTCAATCGTGGGGCCAAGCGGCTGCGGCAAAAGCACACTGCTCAATTTCATTGCTGGCCTGACGCCTGTGCAAAAAGGCTGCGTCGACATATTCGGCTTGCCTCCCGGCGAATCGCAACGCATCGGCTATATGTTCCAGCAGCACGCCTTGCTGCCGTGGCGCACGGTGCTGCGCAATGTTGAACTAGGGCTGGAACTGGCTGGCGTGAGTGCCGAAGAACGCCGGCAAAAAGCGCTGCAGATGCTTGCCGCCATGGGCTTGCGGGGCTTCGAAAGCCACTATCCGAACGAACTTTCCGGCGGCATGCGCCAGCGCGCCTCGCTGGCGCGGACACTGGTGGCAGACCCGTCGCTGATTCTCATGGATGAACCTTTCGGCGCGCTTGATGCGCAAACCAAGATATTTATCCAGGAAATGTTTTCACACTACTGGGAAGCGCACCGCAAGACAGTCCTGTTCGTTACGCACGACCTCAACGAAGCGGTGGCCTTGTCGGACCGCGTGCTGGTCATGGGCGCGCGCCCCGGGCGCATCATTGCCGAGCATGTCATCGATCTGCCCAGGCCGCGAGACTTCAATCATCTGGTTCGGACGCCCGGCTTTACCTACTACGTGGATGAAATCTGGAACGATTTGCGCGTGGAAGCCGCAAAAGCACTTCAGGGGAGGCCATGAAGAACGAGCGCCTTACCATATTTGCTTATCAGCTGGCGCTACTGCTTGGAATCCTCGCCGTTTGGGAAACCAGCGCTGCGCTTGGCTGGATTGACGCCCAGTGGGTAAGCAGCCCGTCCTTGCTGGCGGGCGCATTTAAACAATCCCTGACCAATGGCGAGCTTTTGCGGCATACCGGCGTCACGCTGGGCGAGGCATTTGCAGGACTTGCGGTTGGCGTGCTCGCCGGAGTTCTGCTGGGCCTGTTGCTGGGGTTGAGCCGTACGCTCGGCGCCACGCTGGAACCCTTCATCGTCGCCCTGAATGCGCTGCCGCGGGTCGCGTTGGCGCCATTGATCGTCATGTTCGTCGGCATCGGCTTTGCCTCCAAGTTTTTGCTTGCGTTTTCCCTGGTGGTCGTACCGATGATGATCAACACCTATGAAGGCATCAAGTCAGTGGATCCAGTACTGATCAATGCCCTGCGCGTCCTGTCCGCCAGCCGTCTTCAGGTGTTTTTCAAGCTGCTGCTGCCGGCCTGCGTTCCCTGGCTGTTTTCGGGAATCAGGGTCTCCATTTCATTTGCCATCGTGGGCGCCATTGTCGGCGAACTGATCTCGTCGCGAGCCGGCATCGGTTACATGATCGATTCCGCCGCAGGCAGCTATGACATCACGGGCATGCTGATGCCGTTGATCGCGCTGATGCTGGTGGCATTTATCTTCGACCGGTTCGTGCTTTGGACTTCCGACCGGCTCCTTCGATGGCGCGAGACGGCACGCTGATCGCCATTGAACACCGAGTAAATTTTTACTTACCCATTGAAATAAATAATCATGAATCCTTCCCGTTCCTTACGCAGCTTTCTGAAAGCGTCCATCGTCTCGCTGGGGCTTTCGGCCCTTGCACTGCCTGTCTCCGTCCATGCGCAAAACCTGGAAAAAATCAACATTGGCGTGTCCAACCGTTCGCTATTGGGTTTGCCTATCCTGATTGCAAAAGAAAAGAAAATTTTTGAGCAGGAAGGCCTGGACGTCAATATCGACTACTTTGCCGGCGGAACCCCTGCAACTGCGGCGCTCCTTGGTGGATCGGTGCAATATATCGATGCCGCGTTTGAAAACAATGTAAAAGTCGTACAGCGCGGCCAACCGGTGGTCAGCATCATGAACCTGCAAAGCGATTTCGCCGGCGCGATCATCGTCCGCAAGGATGTTGCGGAAAAACTCAAGTTCCCGTCGAAATTGACTACCCAGCATCTCAAGGGCTTACGGGTGGGCACCCTGACTCGAGGCGGATTTGCCGATGTTGCCACCCGCTATATTGCCGTCGAAGCCGGGCTGGATCCGGAAAAAGATCTCGAACTCATTCCGATCCGCGGCGCCGACCGCCAGCTGCAAGCCGGGGAATCCGATGCCATCGATGCAGCATTCGTGATGGAGCCATGGAATGTGATCGGTGTCGACGGCAGCAAAAAATGGCGCTACCTGATTGACATCACGAAGGGAGAAGGGCCATCGACTTTCCAGCGACTCGGTTACACGACCCTGCAAACCACGCGGCAGCAGGTCCAAACCAAACGTGCGACGACGGAAAAAGTGGTTCGCGCTGTGGCCAACGCCCTCAAGTACATTCGGGACGAAAAAAATCTGGATGATGTTGCTGCAATCGCGGACAAGGAATATGGCGGCGCCGGTAAGGGGCTGATGAAGCACTCTCTCAAACGACAAGCGAATACCTTTTCACCGGCGCTAGTCCCCGATTCCTTGAAAAAAACCGGACAGCTTCTGGCGAAAAGCGGAGCAAGCAAAGCCAATTTGCCCGCGTTCGAGGAGGTTGCCGACCTATCTTTCGCGCCGTTCTGGTCAGGGGCGATCAAGTAAGCGCTGGCAGAAGGTTTTTCCTGTCACACCTCCATTCATGTACTGGCCAGCCCCGCTTCCCGGAGCGAGGCCGGGCTGAAAATGGAGGCTGCTGCGGTTCTTTTTCATTTTTCCACTCCCCCGCATCACCCATACCCGGCTGCACTCAGCCGGATTGAATCTGCAGTTGGCGGCTGCAATGACGCCGTTTCGTTCACGGCGAGCTAATCATCAACAGGGCAGGCCTGGCAGGTTGAAATTGCTGCCCCCGGCCGGTTGTTAAGCCACTTTGGCACTTCCCCTTCAGCAATTCCTGAAATGGGGTATCCTTCCCTCCCTTATGGGTTGTTATTTATGGTCGCAAGGCCAGCGCCCCACCTGCTTCCGTCCCGATTTTCTCTGCCGCATGAACCAGCCGCTGAACCTCGCCACCCTCCTGATGCTGGTCACGCCGCCGCTGCTGTGGGCCGGCAATGCGATCGCCGGGCGCATGATCAGCACCCTGGCATCGCCGTTTATTGTCAACTTCGTGCGCTGGTCGATCGCGCTGCTGATCCTGCTGCCGCTGGGGCGTGCCGTGCTGCGCCGCGACAGCGGGCTGTGGCCGCACTGGAAGCGCTTCGCCTTGCTCGGCCTGCTGGGCACC